>ENA-OQKP01000130-OQKP01000130.1-human-gut-metagenome-genome-assembly--contig:-NODE-130-length-74555-cov-7.081300_pt1 | contig 74555 bp, 57 predicted proteins | sample MGYA00242780_ERZ504802 | MGnify/ENA primary metagenome ERZ504802 (study PRJEB26092, sample SAMD00036406) | human gut metagenome | host: Homo sapiens | study: EMG produced TPA metagenomics assembly of... | reverse complement strand
GAATGGCCGGTGTCGATGACGGTGAGGTTCCACCTGTTCCCATTCCGAACACAGAAGTTAAGCTCACTTGTGCCGAAGATAGTTGGCTGGAAACGGCCTGTGAAAATAGGTAGATGCCGGCTTCTCTCTTTTATTATGGCCCGTTGGTCAAGCGGTTAAGACAGCGGCCTCTCACGCCGTTAACGTGGGTTCGATTCCCGCACGGGTCACCAAAAAGCACTACTTCATTTGAGGTAGTGCTTTTTTCTTTGTATGCGCTTTTTAATAGGTGTCGGGCGTAAAAGGTGACCCGTGCGGGAATCGAAAAGCCCGGGCCCCGCGTCCAGCGTACCGCGGGGCAAAAACAGCCCCGCGGGCTGTTTTTAGGGCGCGGGAGATTCCGCGCGGGCGGAAGCTGATGTGGCCGGGGTGGTTGGCGGGAGCACGGGCTGCCGGAGTTAGCACAGCAGCTTTCGGAAGCGTGCGGGCCGGGCATGCCCGGCCCCTACGGGGAGCTTAAAGAAATAGGGGCGCCAGCGGGATAGGAATCCCTCCGGCGCTGCGGCGCCACCTCCCTTTGACAAGGGAGGCAGGGGGGGCGGAGGGGTCAAGACCCCTCCCTACGATGTAAACCCGGTAAATGTGCAATGCAAAAGGAATAAAAATAGTCGCCTGTTGTCCCGACAACAGAAATCCCCCGTCCGATTCGGTATACTAAGGGCGTAAAAGACAGATACTGAAGGAGACTGGGGGCGTTTTTATGAAAATTATTTTTTATGGTACGCGGGAATACGACCACTACTATTTTGATGTGCTGGCGGCGGACCCGGAATATGGCTGCGAGATCAGGTTTCTGACGGCGAATCTCGATGCGGATACCGCACCGCTGGCGCAGGGAGGGGACGCTGTGTGCGCGTTCGTCAATGCGGATTGCTCGGCTCCGGTGCTGGAAAAGCTGGCGCAGGTGGGCATCCGCTGCTTGCTGCTGCGGTGCGCGGGGTACAATAATGTGGACCTGGCCGCGGCGCAGAAATGCGGCATCACGGTGCTGCGCGTGCCGGGCTACAGCCCGGAGGCTGTGGCCGAGCACGCTATGGCGCTGGCGCAGGCCGCAAACCGGCGCATCTGCAAGGCGTATATCAAGGTGCGCAACAACAACTTTGCGCTGGACGGTCTGCTGGGATACAACCTGTACGGCTCGTCGGCGGGCATTGTGGGCACGGGGCGCATCGGCGCGGCCATGGCGCGCATCTGTCACGGGTTTGGCATGACGGTGCTGGCCTACGACCAGTACAGGAACCCCGCGCTGGACGGCATTGTGCGCTATGTGGAGCTGGACGAGCTGCTGCGCACGGCAGACCTTATCAGTCTGCACTGCCCGCTGACAGCCGAGACGCACCATATAATCAACGCCGACACCATCAAAATGATGCGTGACAACGCGATTCTTGTCAACACGAGCCGCGGTGGGCTGATCGACACCAACGCGCTGATCGACGCGCTGCGGGCCCGCAAATTTGCGGGCGTGGGGCTGGATGTCTACGAGGCCGAGGACGGGCAGGTGTTCGAGGACTTCTCGGACGACGTTTTGCAGAACGAGGTCGTGCCGATTTTGATGAGTTTCCCGAATGTGGTGGTGACGAGCCATCAGGCATTTTTCACGCGGACGGCATTGCAGAGCATTGCCATCACGACGATGGAGAACGCGCGGGCGCTTGCGAGAGGGGAGAAGCTGGTGAACGAGGTGAAGGGGTAAGGAAGGCAGAAAGGCAAAGCTGCAGGAATCCCTCCGGCCTTGCTGGCTCGGCCACCTCCCTTTGACAAGGGAGGCGCGGGCGGCATATATGCCGCCACTACAGAGTGGAAGATAAAGCAGCGGTAGGGGCAAGGTGCGGCGGAGGGGTCAAGACCCCTCCCTACAAAGGGAGGATTCAATGGCGGCAGCCGTGAGGTGAAAAGGGTAAGGTGTCGGGTAGGGGCAATGGTGGCAAGGAGGCAAAGCGGCTCATCATACAATAAAATCCAGACAAAAAAGGACGCTGTATCGCTACAGCGTCCTTTTTGTTATACAGCAATTTGAGGATGGCGAAAATTACTTGGACTTCTCCTCGTCCAGGCGGTCCAGCAGGTCCCAGACACCCAGCATGTACTGCACGCCGAGGGCGCGGTCATACTTGCCGTAGCCGGGGCGGCAGTTGCCGGGGCCTTCCTCCCACAGCTGGCGGCCATGGTCGGGGCGGATGCAGCCGTCAAAGCCGCAGTCATGGTAGGCGCGCAGGATCTCAATGATGCCGGTCTCGCCGCAGCAGTCGCGGTGGGCAGCCTCGGAGAAGTCACCGTTCTCGAAGTGGTGGATATTGCGCACGTGGGCAAACGGGATGCGGTCACAGTGCTTGCGCACGATGGCGGCCACGTTGTTGTTGGGGTTGGCGTTCAGGCTGCCGGAGCAGAGCGTCAGGCAGTTGTACGGGTCATCGACCATCGTCAGGAAGCGGTCAATGCTCTCGGCGTCAACCAGCAGACGGGGCAGGCCGAAGATGTCCCATGGGGGATCGTCCTGATGGATCGCCATCTTGATGTCGCACTCGCGGCAGGTGGGCATGATGGCCTCGAGGAAGTATTTGAGGTTATCCCACAGCTTCTCCTTGGTGACGGGGGCGTAGGCCTTGAACAGCTCGTCCAGCTTTGCCATGCGCTCCGGCTCCCAGCCGGGGAAGGTCATGTTGTACTTCTCGGTGAATTCGAGAATGTAGTTTGCCATGCCCTTGTAGTCGTCCTGGATCAGGTCCTTCTGATAGAACAGGGCGGTGGAGCCGTCGCCGACGGGGTGGAACAGGTCGGTGCGGGTCCAGTCAAAGATGGGCATGAAGTTGTAGCAGATGGTCTTGACGCCGAACTTGGACAGGTTGCGGATGCACTGCTTGTAGTTCTCGATGTACTTGTCGCGCGTCGGCAGGCCGATCTTGATGTCGTCGTGGACATTGACGGACTCGACGACGGTGGCGTCAAAGCCGGCAGCATGGATCTGGTCTACGACTTCCTTGATCTCGGCCTCCTCCCAGATCTCGCCGGGCATTTTGCTGTGCAGGGCCCAGACGATCTCCTCAACACCGGGGATCTGCTTAATGTCGCCGAGGGTGATGGGGTCATTGCCCTCACCATACCAGCGCCAACCCATTTTCATAGACATGTGGTGCTCCTTTTGTTTGTATAGTCGTTTGCATAGGGGCGAGGCATGCCTCGCCCGCAAGTTTCCGGTTGCGAACCCGTGAGCGGGTTATACATTTTACGTGGCGGGCCGGACATATCCGGCCCCTACAGCGTAGCTGCAAAGGCTTCCGGGTCGATGCGAGCATCGACCTCTACGCGTAGGGGCGGATTCTATATCCGCCCGGAAAGGCTGCGTTGGCCGCAAGGTCCCGCGGCGGCCAGAGGGCTGGCCGCCCTACATATGACCCGGGAAGGACTGCTGGCCTGCGCGGCGTCGAGGACGCCGCCCCCTACAACAACGGTGCAATCAGCCGTTCACGGCCTCGTGCAGGGTCTTGCGGACGGCGCCGGCACCGGCGATCTCGGCCTTGAAGTACGCCTTGATCTTGTCGGCCAGGACGGTCTTGGTCAGGTCGCTGCCGAAGATGGACGCATTGGACAGGATGCCGTCCAGCTGGTCGGTGACGGTCTCGGGCTTGCCAAACTCGATGCCGGAGAGCTTGGCCTGCAGCTCGTCCTTCAGCGGGTCAGCACTGACCTCAAAGGCGTTGCCGTTGTCGTCGATGGCCAGCAGGTAACGCAGCCAACCGGCGATGGCCAGAGGAATGGAGACCAGGCTGTTCAGGTCGCGGCCCTCGGCGACATAGCTCTTGATGGTCTCGCCAAAGCGGATGCCGACCTTCTGGGACGTGTCGGTAGCGATGCGCTGCGGCATGTCGGGCATGAAGGGGTTGGGCAGGCGCTGCTCGATGACCTCGTCGATGAAGGCCTTCGGGTCAAGGATCTTCGGGTCAACGACGACGGGCAGGCCCTCGACGTAGCCCAGGCGCTTGATGAGGGCGACGATGTCCTCGTCCTTCATCTCGGCGCAGATCAGGTCATAGCCCAGCATGCAGCCGTACACGCTCATGGCGGTGTGCAGCGGGTTCAGGCAGGTGGTGACCTTCATGCGCTCGGTCTTGTTGACGGTCTCGCGGTCGGTCATGTAGACACCGGCCTTCTCCAGCGCGGGGCGGCCGTTGGGGAACTTGTCCTCGACGACCAGATACTGCGGGCGCTCGGCGTTGACGAACGCGGCAATGAAGGTGTTCTTGGAGGTGACGATGGGGGTCATGCCCTCGATGCCGTCCTTCTCCAGAGACTCCTCGACGATCTTGTGGGGGCGCGGGGTGATCTTGTCGATCATGGACCAGGGGAAGGTGATCTTGGTCTCATCGGACAGGTAGTCGATGAAGTCCTGACCGACGAAGCCCTTCTCCAGCCATGCCTTGGCAACGGTCATAACGCTGGCCTGCAGCTTTTCGCCGTTGTGGGAGCAGTTGTCCATGCTGACGACGGCCAGAGGATAGGCACCGTTCTGGAAACGCTCCAGCAGCAGGGCGGCGACCATGCTCATGGCGTGGCGGGCGTGGGCGGGGCCCTCGTCGATGTCAGCCTGCACGACGGGCATCAGGCTGCCGTCGGGACGGTACAGAGCGTAGCCCTTCTCGGTGATGGTGAAGGAGATCATCTGCAGGCTGGGATCGGTGAAGATCTGCTTGAAGCGGGCCATCATCTCCGCGTCGGCAGAGTTGGCGCGCAGGCCCTCGGCCACAGAGCCGATGATCTCGCGGCTGGTGGTGCCGTCCGGGTTCAGGGTGACGTTCATCGTCAGGTTGTCATACGGGGTGTAGATCTTGTCGATGATGTCGTAGTCGAAGGTGTCGGCTGCGATGATGCCGCGGTCAGCGGCACCCTCGTTCAGCAGGCGCTGCTGCAGCGCGGCGATGAAGCCGCGGAAGATGTTGCCCGCACCGAAGTGGACCCAGATGGGGTGCTCCTTGGTGGCGGCAGTCATGGCAGCGTGGTCAAAGGCGGGCAGCTTGACGCCCAGCTTTTCCCACTCGGCTTTCTGGTTGACGATGGAAGACGCATTCATCTGCATAATGATTTGCTCCTTTTGTTGCTGTGGGGGTGGGCGGCACACGACCGCCCGCGATGTCTATAGTATACCGCGTGATTTTTTGCAAGAAAATAACGCTGATTGCTTGAAAAATTGCGAAAATTGCGGTAAAATCATAGCAACGCAGAAAAGGCTTCTCCCTTGGGGGAGAAGCTGCCGCCGCAGGCGGCTGATGAGGGGAGAGCTGGCCGCAAAATCCCGCTTGCAGGGCGGCAGCGGCAAGGTCGGCCCTCATCCGGCTTCGCTTCGCTCAGACACCTACTCCCCTTCTGGCGCTATGCGCCACCTCCCCCGTACCGGGGGAGTCTGTCCCGGAGGGGAAGGCTTTTTGGGAGTCACCTATGTCAAACTACAATCCCTACACCAAGCGCCAGACGATGATCGCGCCGGATTATGAGGTCTACCGCTATCGCTCGACCTACATGAACGAGGTCGAGCTGCACCACCACGACTTCTATGAGATCTACCTGCTGCTGCGCGGGAGGGTGGAGTACATCGTCGAGAACCAGCTCTACCGCGTGCGCCCCGGCGACTGGATGCTGTGCAGCCCGCTGGAGCTGCACCAGGCGCGCATTGCCACCGACGCCGACGCCTATGAGCGCATCGTGCTCTGGATCGCGCGGCCCTATCTGGAGGGCTTGTCCACCCCGCGCACAAGTCTGACCCGCTGCTTTGACACGACAGTCCCCGGCCACACGAACCTGCTGCGGCTGCCCGGGGCCACCGGCGCGCCGCTGCGCACAACGGTGGATAAGCTGTGCGCGTTAAAGGCGGACAAGGCGTACGGCAGTGACCTTTTGGCCCAGAGTGCGCTGGTGGAGCTTTTGGTCGGCCTGAACCGTGCCGCAGCCGAGCGCGGCGACGCCCGCCCCACCGGCACGAGTGACCAGGTCGTGGACGCGGTGCTGCACTACATCAACGAGCACTACAGCGAGGCCCTGACGCTGGACCAGCTGTCGGAGAAGTTCTTCATCAGCAAGTATCATCTTCTGCGGAAGTTCGATGCGCAGGTCGGCACAACGGTGCATCGCTATATTTTGCAGAAGCGGCTATTAAACGCGAAGCAGCTTTTAGCCGGCGGCGTCCCGCCGAATGAAGTCTGCCAATACTGCGGTTTTGGCGATTACGCAAACTTTTACCGCGCATTCCGGGCGGAATACAACCAGACGCCGCGGCAGTATATTCAGTCAGCGAGGGGGAAGTGAGAGGCTGAAGGATGAGCGGCAGCCTCCCGGGAGGTTGTTCTTTCTTTTGGCAGCAAAAGAAAGAACCAAAGAAAACTGCCGCTGTTTCGACGCAGCGGACCCGCGACCAAGGGGCTGCACGCCCCTTGGAACCCCAAAGCGGAGGTCGCAGAGTGCGCGGGCTACGCGAACGCAGTATTACTGTTCGCGCTTAACGCCCGCGCCCTCTGCTCCGATTTGAAATTCGGGTGTTCCCCCGAACCCCCGATGCCGGAAACAGCAGTCCGTAGGGGCCGGGCATGCCCGGCCCGCAGCCTTGCCATTGCCGCCCCTTTATCTTTTGCATCGTAGGGAGGGGTCTTGACCCCTCCGCGGGGCGTCGAGGACGCCGCCCCCTACATCCTTGGCCGCGAACCTTCCGCCAACCGTAGGGGCGGGCTGCCGCCCTCCCTCGCCCCTCTCGTCCGCCACCCGTTCACGCCACCCCGTAGGGGCCGGGCATGCCCGGCCCGCAGCCTTGCGTCAGCTCCCGGTTTCATTTTGCATCCCCTTTATCTTTTACATCGTAGGGAGGGGTTGCGGGGTTGCGAACAGGGGCCACGGTTGAGCGGAGCGAAACCGGGGTGTGAGCAATGTTTGCCCCTGCGGGGCAAACAACCGCACGAGCGTGTTTGCGAAGCAAACTGGCGGCGCTCGTTGTGCGCCGCCAAGCGTTGACCCCTCCGCCGCTTCACGCCAAATCCCGTCAATGTTCCGCCCGCAGGGAAAAATTCATCCCCCGCCGTCCACCTCCCGCCGCCGCGCTCCTACCCACAAAACAGCCAGCCCCTTCCGAATCCCACTTCGGAAGGGGCTGGCTTACTGACCTTTATACCTTATTATAATAGGGAGACGTTTACTCTACGTCCTGCAGCGCGGCGTAATCCTGTTCGCCGGTGCGGACCTTTACGACCTTTGCTACATTGTAGACAAAGATCTTGCCGTCGCCGATGTGGCCGGTGTACAGGGCCTTCGTGGCCGTGTCGATGATCTTATCCACGGGAATCTTGCTCACGACGACCTCGACCTTGACCTTCGGCAGGAGCGTGGCGTCAACCTCGGCGCCGCGGTACTTCTCGCCGCTGCCCTTCTGCAGGCCGCAGCCCATGACCTGGGTCACCGTCATGCCGGTAACGCCAATGTCGTTCAGCGCCTTCTTCAGGGTCTCAAACTTGGCCAGCTGCACGATGATGGAAACCTTGTGCATGCCGGAATCCAGCTCGGCGGGCAGCGGGGTGTCCTTGACGACCTTGACCGCAGCGGAGATCTTCTCGGGACTGGCCTTGGTGATGTCGTCCTCGCCCAGATCGGTGTTCTCGTTCACGTCCAGCTCGGCGTAGGTCGGATCATTGATGGCGAAGCCTGCATAGGCGCTGGCCAGGCCGTGCTCGTGGTAATCCAGGCCGTCGATCTCCTCCTTCTCGGAGACGTGCAGGCCGATGGTCTTTTTGATGACCGTGAAGATGATGAACATCGTGGCCAGCACCCAGGCCGCTACGCTGACAATGCCCAGCAGCTGGATGCCCAGCTTGGCAAAGCCGCCGCCGTAGAACAGGCCGCCCTCGGTGGCAAACAGGCCGACGGCGATGGTGCCCCACGCACCGTTCATGCAGTGCACCGAGACAGCGCCGACGGGGTCATCGATCTTGGCAACGTTGTCGAAGAACTCAACCGAGAAGATGCAGAGCACACCGGCGACGATGCCGATGATGGCCGCGCCGAACGGGTCAACGACGTCGCAGCCCGCGGTGATGGCGACCAGACCGGCCAGCGCACCGTTGAAGGTCAGGGAGACATCGGGCTTGCCGTAGCGCACCCAGGAGACGATCAGCGCCGCAACGGTAGCCAGCGCGGCGGCCAGGTTGGTGTTGAAGCAGATCAGACCTGCGGAAACCATCGTGTCATCGCCGGTCATGCTGACGGTGGAGCCGCCGTTGAAGCCGAACCAGCAGAACCACAGGATGAAAACGCCCAGAGCCATCGCGGTCAGGTTGTGGCCGGGGATCGCGCGGGCCTTACCGGCCTTGTTGTATTTGCCGATGCGGGGGCCGAGCATCCAGGCGCCCAGGCAGGCCGTGACGCCGCCGACGAAGTGAACTGCGGTGGAGCCGGCAAAATCATGGAAGCCGAGCTGTGCCAGCCAGCCGCCGCCCCAGATCCAGTGGCCGGAGATAGGGTAGACGATCAGGCTGATGGCGGCGGAGTAGCAGCAGTAGGCGCTGAACTTCGTGCGCTCGGCCATCGAGCCGGAGACGATGGTCGCGGCAGTGGCGCAGAACACAGTCTGGAACACCGCGTAGACCCAGACCGGCAGCGTGCCGAAGTCATAGCTGCCGCGGATGAACGGATCAAACCCGCCGATGAGCGCACCGGAACCGGCAAACATGATGCCGAAGCCGACGAGCCAGTAGCACGGCGTACCGATACAAAAATCCATCATATTCTTCATCAGAATATTGCCGGTATTTTTTGCACGGGTCAGGCCAGCCTAGCACAAGGCAAAGCCCGCTTGCATGAAGAACACCAGAAACGCCGCAACCAGTGTCCATGTAACGTCTGCGGAATTGTACATAGAACAGAACCCCCCTCTTACTTTACAAAACAGAAAGGCGCCGGACAGGATCACACTGTCCGGCGCCTTTGCCGTTCTTTCATTGCGCTTATGCTATCACAGAGTTGCGGACTAGTCAAGAGGGTGAGGACATATTTTATTCATATTTGTAGAAAATGCTGTACAACCAGCCGAAAATACCGCTAGAAAATTGTGCATCCTGTAGGGGCCGGGCATGCCCGGCCCGCAGCTTACCGCCATATCCTTTTTACGATTCAATCCGTAGGGGAGGGATTCATCCCTCCCGGGTGCTTTACTTTTCACGCACCGTCATACGGGAACATTGATTTAGGAAGCTGCCAAATGCCAAGGGTGTAGTTATGCCCTTGACTTTTACTTTTTAATAATACGGATAAATATACCCCTCCACAGGTTCGGCGGGAGCCACGGATTGCACTTGCAGTTGCGGTTCGCTGTGGTCGGCGTATTGGCGCTGATAGAGGGTGCCGGTCACGGTGACCCATGTGTCCGTGGCAAGAGTGTCGGCCTGCGCCCACTTGCAGACGAAGCCGCAAGGTGTAAGGTCGGCGGCACAGCAGGTCATAATCAGCCGCGCGGGAATGAACTCGTCTGCGTCCATCTCACGGCTGGCTTTATCCACCTCGCCCGTTACGGTCAGTGTCCAGCCGTCATAGTCGGCAGGATTTGCCCAAATCACGTCCATCCATGTATAAAACTCGGCATCGGAGATGGTAATATGGCGGTTCGCGGCATCGTAGCCGTGCAGCGTGGTCGCGTTGCCGAGAAAATCCGTGGTTTCATACGTTCCTTCAATGTTTTCTGCATCGGCTGCACTGTCCGCAATATCCGGCTGCGGCGTTGCGGCAGGCTGTTCTTCTGTTTCCGGGCTTTCCACGGGTTCGGAGCTTTCGGCGGTTGCCGGTGCAGACGGCGCTGCGGTGGGCTGCGGGGTCAGGTTGGCCGCCGCCGCACTGCCGCGCAGTGTCTGCACGGCGGCAATGCTCTGTGCCGGGGTGGACACCGAGGACACACTTACACTCCTGTGCGGTAAAATCAGCATCAGCAGCGGGAACACCAGCACAAAGCAGTGCAGGCAGTGGCGGCGATGCCGGACAATATACAGGTTTTCTATGGCTGTCCGCGCCCATACCAGCAGCACCACCGCCGCAAAAAGAAGATACGGCTTCATGCGTGGGGTAACATACTGCAAATACTGCCCGGAAAGCACCAGATACAGCAGCGCAAAGGCAAACAGCAAGTAGCAGATACATTCCACAAGTGCCTGCTTGTCGATTTTTGAGTTTTTTCTCATAAAACCGTCCCCAATCCCAGCCGAAACGCCGCGTACACTACGGCGGCATCTATCACGAAAACCGTCACGGCCAGTCGCAGGATAAACTTCTTCGGCAGGCTGCCAGACAGCATGATCACATTTTTAATATCCATCATCGGCCCGAACACGAGAAACGCCATGACCGCGCCCATCGGCAGCTGTGCCGAAAAACTGCGCCCCACCACGGCATCGCTGGAGGAACACAGCGACAGCAAAAATGCAAGCGCCATCATCGAGAGCAGCGGCAGCAAAAGACCGCTGCTGTTTGTGAGCGGTAGTTTCTTTGTCAGGCTTTGCATGATGGCGGAGACAAACGCCCCCGCCGTAAGGTATTTTCCCACGGTAAAAAACTCCGTTTGCGTGTGGCGCAGGTAGCCAAGCAGCGCCCCGCGCCAGCCCTCTGCCGCCTGACCGCCGCTGCCGCATGTACACAGCACCCCGCTTAAAGCAAGCCCCGAACCCGCCGCAGAAACCGGCGTGCGGCAAAAGGTCAGCCCGACAAGCACCGCGCAGACGATGCCCAGCCCGGCGCGGCAGGCAACAACGCGCCAGTTTCCGGTAAAGGCCACATAGGTGCTGAACAGCACTACCGGGTTGATGACCGGCGTGACAAGCATAAAAGTGACCGCTGTGCTGACCGGGATGCCCTTGCGCAGCAGACTGCGGAAAATCGGGATGGATGCACAGTCGCATACCGGCAGCGCTGCCCCCGCCAAAATTGCAAACAGCGTGCCGCTGATGCGATTTTTCGGGAAAAATCGCTCAATAAATTGCTGCGACAAAAACAGCTGAATGGCCGAGGACAGCAGCACGCCAATCAGCAAGAACGGCACGGCTTGCAGCATGATGCCGAGAAATACGGTAATGGTCGTATTCAATTCAGCGCCAAGCAGCTGCCGCAGGCAAAGCGCCGCACCGCAAGCCAGCGCAAGCAGCAACAGCGGCGGCGACTGCGGCTTTTCCAGTGCGCGGACAATTTCGCTGCGGCGGTTGCGCACGACCTGTGCGCCGGGGTTGGCGCTGTGGATCGCGGCGCGCAGCCCGGATAACGCCGCGCGGTTTTGCACGCCGCGCAGCACAACTACGTCGGCGTTCAAAAGCTGCTCGGTCAACAGGCCTCCGGTCTGCGCCAGCAGTTCGGCCAGCCCTGCGCCCTGCGCGACAAACAGAATCCGCCGCAAGGCGCACAGATCACCGGGTGTGCCGGTGTCCTGCAGCATCGTTTTGGGAAAGAACGACAGCAATGTGGAAAGTGGCTGCAAGCCGTTCCACTCCACCCAAACTTCATCGTAAAGGCCATCGCTGATGGTGTGATACAAAAGCTGCTCGGTTTTGCGGCGGTGTGTCTCCAACGCGCGGGGCGGTATCGTCAGCACACGCAGCTTGCCTTTGACCCCGGCAGGGCAGGTCGGTTTGGCGCTGCCGCTTTCAAATTGGATACACAAAATAAACCGCCCGCGTTTCAGCCGCGGGGCGAGCAGGTGATTCAGCAGCGTGGTTTTGCCCGCACCGAGAAAGCCCGCCACCACATACAGCGGCAGACGGCGGGCGTTCTCCTCGCAGTCCGTCTCATACAGCGGCGAACAAATCCCGGATGGCCTGTTCCTTGCTGAATTTTCCAATGACACAAAGTTCATTCCCTTCCAGTGCGGTTTGCGCAAGGCTCCACTGCCCGCATACAAATTGCAGCAGCACCGCGCCTTTTTCGCTTTGCAGCACGCCTTTGGCGCGTAAAATCGTGCCCAGCGCCGGGTCTTGCAGTTTTGCCAGCTGCGCGGCAAGCCGCTTCAGGTCTACGGCATGGTCAAACGAAACCGTGACAGTAGAAAACGGCGATGCCTCCGGCGTGCGACGCACCAAAATCGGGCGGCGGGGTGTCGATGCCGGGGTGGGCGGTGCAGGCTGCAAAATATCCTGCGCCGAGAACGTATCCCAGCCCCCGGCAAAGCAGACAGCGTGGGGGTTCAGCTTCTGCGCAAGGCGGCGGGCGACTTCGGTCTGCGGCGTTCCGGCATCGCTGTGGCTGAACACCAGTGTGTCGGCGCAGCGCACCTGATCCTCAAAAAACGCGCCGAAATTTTCACAGTAGGATGCGCAGTTTGCGGCATCCACCACAGTGATTTTTTGCTTTAGCACCGCCAGCACCGCCAGCCTGTGGTCGCGGCAAAGGGCTTCTACATCGGAGAGCTTCGCCACGCCGGACGGCTCAATCAGCACCACATCCGGCTGTACCCGCCGCAAAAGCGAGACGAGTGCTGACACAAAATTGCCGTTCAGTGTACAGCAGATACACCCGGCGCGCAGCTCCTGCACGGTGTAGCCGCCGCTTTTCAGCAGTTTTGCATCCAGACTGACCGCGCCGAAGTCGTTTTCGACCAGTGCCGCTTTTTGGCCGGCAAAGCCCTCTCGCAGCAGCTTTTGCAGCAGCGTCGTTTTGCCTGCACCGAGGAATCCGGAAATCAGATAGAGTTCTGTCATTTTGTATCACGCTTTCTGCGGGAAAAGTGCGCCGCCGCTGTTTTGCCCGCAAGAATCACAAGCAGACAGCCAACACCCAGCAGCACGATCGTACCGCCCGGCTTCAGCCCTGCATAAAAAGCCAGCGTCAGCCCTGCAGCGATAAAGCCCTCGGCAAACAGGATGCTGAACAACACGGTCTGGCGGTAGCTGCGGGCAACCTGCATGGCACACGCCACAGGCAGTACCAGCATCGAGGAAACAATCAGCGCACCGACCGTGCGTGCCGCTACCGAAACCGTAGCGGCCGTCAAAATCGTATAAATGCTGTTGACCGCACCGACAGGCACCCCGGCGCGGTGCGCTGCATTTTCGTCCAGCGCGATAGCAAACAATTCCTTGTACAGCAGCACAAAGGCGGTCAGCACCAGTACACTGATAACCGCCGTTGCGGTCAGTTCCCCCGGTGTGATAGCCACGATGCTGCCGAACAGAAAGCTGTTGAACCCGGCTGCGTTCCGCACAAAGCCGGACAGCACCCCCGCCAGCCCGACACCGGCAGAAAGCATAACAGCAATGGAAAGCTCGGCGTACTGCGGTATCTTTTTGCGGATAACCTCAATGCCGAATGCCGCAGCAACACAGGCGGCCGTTGCGCCCAGCACAGGGTCAATGTCCAGCAGCAAGCCCGCCGCCACGCCCGCCAGTGAGGTATGGGAGAGGGCATCCCCCAGCATGGAAAGGCGTTTCAGCACGATCATCACGCCAATACAAGGCATAATGACGCCCAGCAGCAAGCCCACCGCAAAGGCGCGGCGCATAAAAGCATATTCAAACATAGGTGCGGATCTCCTTTGCTGCAAGACGGGTGATTTTTTGGTGGGACAGGCAGTAGATCGTATCGGTCAGCCGGGGCATTTCCTGTAAATCATGGCTGACGATCAAAATGCTCAAACCGCGCTCCCGGTTCAGATTCTTCAGCAATGTATAAAAATCTGCTGTGCTCTGCGCATCCAGTCCTGCGGTGGGTTCATCCAGCAACAGCAGCGCCGGGCGGCTGACAAGCGCCTGTGCCAGCTGCACGCGCTGGCGCTGCCCGCCGGAAAGCTCGCCCAGCATACGGCAACCATAGTCCTGCATTCCCACCAGCTCCAATGTGCGGCGCACATCCCCGCGGTGTTCCCGGCGCGGAAAGCGAAACAGCCCGATGCGGCTGTACAGGTTGGCTAACACGACTTCATTCACGCTGGCGGGGAAAGATTCCTTGCGGGTCAGTCCATCCTGCGGCACATAGCCGATACGCTGCCAGCTTTTGAAGCTGCCGATGTCCTGCCCCATCAGTGCGATATGCCCGCCCGTGGGTTTCAGCTCCCCCAGCAGCAGCCGTAAAAGGGTGCTTTTCCCTGCGCCGTTAACGCCAACGAGGGCGGCAAAGCCGCCCTCGCACATAGTAAAGCTGGCTGCATCCAAAACCGGGGTATTGCCGTAGGCAAAGCTCAGGTCTTTTGCTTCCAGTACGTTCATAAAACCTCTCCGTTTTACTGCAATGCGTTTTTCAGTTCTTCCAGATTCTGCCGCATGACCGTAAAATAGTCCTGCCCATCGGCGATCTGGTCATCGGTCAGCCCTTCCAGCGGGTTCAGCTCCTGCATCTGTGCGCCGGTAGCATCGGCAATGGTCTGCGCCACTTTGGGGCTGACAAGCTCCTCCGAGAAGATGACCTTCACGTTGTTGGCCTTTACGAAATCCTCGATTTCCGCCATCCGCGCCGGGTCAGGTTCGGAATCAGCTTCAATGCCCTCAATGCCGACCTGATTCAGACCGTAGGCATCGCAGAGATAACCGAACGCCTCGTGCGAGACAACAATGTTTTTGTTGGGCAGGGCAGACAGTGCCTCGGTAAATTCCGTGTCCAGCCGGTCACATTCCAGCGCCCACTGCTCGTAGTTCTGCCGGTAGTATTCAGCGTTGGCAGGGTCGGCGCTGCACAGCACCTCGGCGATATTTTTCATCTCGATTTTTGCGTTGGCGGGGGCAAGCCAGACGTGCGGGTCTGCGCCAACATCGCCGTCCTCGTCCTCATAGCCTTCGCGCAGCGTGATGCCGTCGGAGGCCTGCACCACGTCCAAGTCCTGATTGGTCAGGCTGCCCAGAACAGAATCGACCCAATGCTCCATGCCCGCGCCGCTGTAAATGAACACGTCAGCATCTTCCAGATTGGTAATATCGGTGGTGGACGGCTCCCAGTCGTGGGGTTCGGTCCCGGCAGGAACCATATTGGTGACGGTCACTTTATCGCCGCCGATTTTCTGGGCAAAATCATACATCGGGTAAAAACTGGCCATGACCTTGAGCGGCGCGCTGTCCGTTGAAACGGTGCTCTCCGCAGCCGAAGAGGATGCAGCAGAGGCACCGCAGCCACCCAGCATGGCGGCGCACAGGGCAACAGGCAGGATGCGATAGCAAAAACGTTTGAATTTTTTCATCAGGAAATACCTCCGGGAAACAAAGGACAAAATGCGAACACTGACGGGAGTGGTCATCAGCGTTTGTCATTGTACCCGCTGCACAGCGCTAAATCAACGGTTTACGGCCATTCTTCAGATTTCTTCAGAATTGTACAGGTTGCCTTTTGGTGCTTTCGGCGTTATACTGGGAACAGATTTTTACAAGGATGAGAGGGTACATTTCATGGCAGAGTTTACCGCAAAGGGCGCGAATATTTTGGTTGTGGACGATGACGACGATATTCGGGAAATCGTGCATATTCTGCTGGCGCGGGAGGGCTTCACCGTGCGGGAAGCTGCCAATGCCGAGCAGGCGCTGCGCCGGCTTGACCCGCTGCCCGACCTTGTGATTCTGGATGTGATGATGCCGGGGCTGTCCGGCATTGAGCTTTGCCGCGAGATACGCACCAAGGCCATGATGCCGATTTTGTTCCTGTCCGCTAAGACCCGCGATGTGGATAAGGCCGAGGGGCTTGCCAACGGTGGGGATGACTATTTGATAAAGCCGTTCTCGGCGCTGGAGCTTACGTCCCGCGTCAAGGCGCTGCTGCGGCGCAGTATGGTGTACCAGCCGCAAACGGCGGCAGCACCGCCCCAGACCGTGCAAAGCGGCGAGTTGTCCATAGACCTCACCACCGGCGCGGCGGCGCTGGCGGGCAACCCGCTGACACTGACCGAAACCGAAGCCCAGCTTTTGCGGCTGCTGGCACAGCATCGCGGCGATGTACTCTCGGCGCGGGAAATTTACGAGGCCGTCTGGAAAGAGAGCTTTTTGCCCAGTGCCAACAATACGGTCATGGTACACATCAAAAATCTGCGCAAAAAGCTGGAAACCGATTTGACCCAGCCTAAATACATCCACACGGTATGGGGAAAGGGGTATTACCTTGCCTGAAAAGCGAATCTCGCGGCTTTCTCAAAAATTGGTTGTCGGGGCACTGGCGGCGTTTGGCGCTTCGGCGCTGTTGTTTGCCCTGCTGCAATGGGGAACGCGGACAGCCCTGCAAGCCTACTGCGCCCGCCCGGAAGTCGTGACCGCGCACGAGCAGCAGACCGTGCAGGAACTGCAGGAGTATGTTGCCGCCAACCATTTGCGGCTGGATGATTTAGCTGAAATGAACGGCTGGACGCCCACCCGCGAACTGGTGGAAATCACCTTCGTGCTGGAAGAGCAGCCCCTCTACCACACTTGCAGCGAGGAACATGACGGCTGGAGCACGATGAACGCCTACCCCATACAATTTGCCGATGGAACGGCAACCGTGTACATCACAGACCTGTTTGAACACCGTTACACCGATTATGCTACCGCCGCCGACTTGCTTGTGTTTTTTGTCTGCTTTGTGGCAATTATGGTTGCACTGATTCAGCGCAAGGTGCGCGTTATCAAAACGCTGGAAAGCGAACTGCGGATTTTAGAGGGCGGTGATCTGGACTACGCCATTACCGTGCAGGGTCAGGACGAATTGGGTGAGCTGGCGCAAGGCGTTGAGGATATGCGGCGGGCCATGGTAAGCCGTGAGACGGAAAAGCGGCAGATGGAGGAAGCAACAAACCGCTTAATGACCAGCGTTTCCCACGACCTGCGCACCCCGCTGACCGCACTTTTGGGCTATCTGGAAATTTTGGAAGGCGACCCGCGCCCGGCCAGCGAAAGCCCCTACCTTGGCAAATGCCGCCAGCGTGCCTTGCAGATACGCGGGATGCTCAACGATTTGTTTGAGTATTTCTTTGTGTCCACCTCAGACAAAACACAGGCGGATTTTCCGCCCTGCACAGTGGAACAGGCATTTGGCAAGCTGCTGGCGGAATTTGCCGACCTGCTGCGCCAGGATGATTTTGCCGTAAACACCCCGCCGCTACCCTCCGGCACGGTGCGGGTCAATGCAGGGCTTTTGCAGCGGCTGTTTGACAATCTGCTTTCCAATCTGCGCCGCTATGCCGACCGCACCCAGCCTGTAAAAATCACACTGCTTGCGCGGGATAAAGAGCTGGCACTCATCGTCAGCAACACCGCGCGCCCGGATGCCAAACCCGGCACGGGTCTTGGCTTGCAGAACTGCGCCCAGATGCTTCGCTTACACGGCGGCCGGTTTGAGCACAGCCTGTCCGATGGGGTGTTTACCGCAGCAGCGTATTTTCCGATGGAGTAATTCAGCGTGTAGGCTCCGTTGGTTTCCTAGTGAAAACAGCATCGTTACGGGTGTCTGCTGTAATTTGTTCCGCGCGCTGTTCAACTTTTGAGAACAGAATATCATCCACGGTAGCAGTGGTCTGTATCTGCCGGTAAATTTCTGCTGTGGATGGGTGACGCGGGCAGGCTGCTGCTTTTCTTTCAGTGCGCGGTTCACGGCATCTGCCCACGCTTCTCGCCAATCCAGCAGTTGCTCCGGGCTGTTCCAACGCGCACACAGCGGGTTTTGACGCCCAAATTTCGCCGCTTTCGGCTGCTTCGAGCAGCGCCCCCACCCCGGCTCGCGGGCGGCCTGTATGGGCGTAAGCCACGCCGACACGCCCGCTGTATTCCTGTACTTGAACTGCTTTTCCCAGCCGTCCTCTTTTGCCTGTAAAAACTCCTGTGCCGTAAAGCCGCGTTCCTCATCGGCTTTGCGGCACAGGTATTCTTTTTGCGTTTTGCCCTGCCATTTGCCGTGGGCATCCAGCGGGCGCATGGTCAGCATATGCTGCCGCTCTGAACAAGAGCAGCATCTTCCATCCGGCATCTGCACCCTATCGGGAGAATTTTCTCTTTTCCGAACAACATCTGCCGCGTCCTTCGTGGGGAGTGGCAGCGTTTACAGTAGGCAAGCCCACTGACAACATCGGGGTATTCATCCGGCTGGAGTGGGCGTTCGGACACAAACTCGTCCAGACATTCCTGTAAAGTCCGCACAGCCATATCAGCCACCCACAAAATCCCAGTTGATGCTGTCTTTCACAGGCTCTTTTACAAGCTGGGGAGAAACAGCGGCAGGGTTCTGCGCCATCCCGGTCATGCACCCTGCCAGAAAGACCGGCATCGTCTCCCGCAAAGCATCCCGCACTGCATCCACGATTTGCTGCACAAACTGTTCCTCGCACGCCCGCGTTTCCAGATAGGGGTCATCCTGCGTCTGGTAGTAGCGGTCAAAGTAGTCCACCACCGCCGTGGCAACCGCTTGGCTGTATGACTTGAACACCGATTTGTCCATCGTCTGCAAATACTGCCACGCCTTCCGCTGCGATTCTTTGCCAAGGTTGAACCGCAGATCGGTCGTCCGTACCTCCGGCACGGTCTCACCCTCGCGCCATTCTGATGAATCAAGTCTACATCGGGAATATGGTGGCCGCCACGCCATGCTGGTTGCCGAGGATGCCGATGCGTATGCCGACTATCTGATGAGCTTGTCACAGACCGGGCAGTTGAGCGAACAGAAAGCCATGAAAAAAGAATTGGACGCAGCCCAGCGCCGCCTGTCCAAACTGGCCACGCTGGTGCAGCGCATCTACGAGGATAACGTGTTCGGACGACTCTCAGATAACCTCTACCAAACCCTATCTGCCAAGTATGAAGCGGAAACAAAAGAATTGAAAACCCGCGCCACAGAAATTCAAGCGCTTCTCACCGAAGCAACCACCAAAACGCAGGGCATACAGGATTTCACCGATTTAGTCGCCCCGTATGCCAATATTACGGAGTTGGATGAGGAACTGGTCCACACGCTAATTGAGAAAATCATCGTCCACGAGAAAGAGATAATTGATGGTGAAACGGTCATGCGCATCGAAATCTATTACCGTTTCATTGGCAAAACCAGCGATTGTCTCAATCACTCCGTAACCCCCATAAAAACAAAAACAGAATCCGTCGCTGCAACGGATTCTATCACTTGACCAATGTGGTGCGTAAAAAGTAAAGCGCCCGGGCACCCTCCCGCCGCCGCAGACGGCCACGGCGGCCAGAGGGCTGGCCGCCCTACACCCCCACATCAAACCCGTGCGTAGGGCGGGGTGCCCTCACCCCGCCGAAACCTGCCGCCCCCTACATGCACCATCTGTACATTTCCCTAAATTTATTCATTTTTTTGTAAAAAAATCTACCCAAAAAATTTTCTTTGTGCTATAATATCATCAAATAGCCCTTTATCGGGGGCTGCTACCATTCAAAGGAGGATCATCCATGCCCAACCTAGCTCTTCTTGCCCTTGAAGCCAGTGACGGTACCGTTGTGCTGACCAGCATCACACTGGTTTTCGCGATGCTGGTGGCCCTGTGCCTCATCATCACGCTGGAAGGCAAGATCTTCGACAACATCAACAATAAGAAGAACGGCAAGCCTGCCGCGCCGAAGGCCCCCGCGGCCAAGGCTGCCCCTGCCGCCAAGCCCGCCGCCCCTGCGGCCAAGGCTGACAACGGCTCCATCCCCGGCGAGATCATCGCCGCGATCTCCGCTGCCGTGGCCTCTGTGTGCGGCGGCAATGCCGTCATTCGCGGCATCAAGCGCGTTTCCAAGCCTGCCGCCGGTTCCCGCCGCGGTGCCTGGGGCGACGCCGGTGTGCGTGAGCACACGACGCCCTTTATGTAAGGAGGTACGGAAATGGGTGCGATTTTTACCAATATTGCGGAGATCTTCGCAAAGTCCGGCTGGGCACAGATCTTCTTCACCGAGGGCGGCTGGAAGTACGCCGTCATGCTGGCAGTGGCCTGCGTGCTGCTGTATCTGGCCATCGTCAAGCAGTTTGAGCCTCTGCTGCTGCTGCCCATCGGCTTCGGTATGCTGATGACCAACCTGCCCCTCGACGGCATCTTCCACATGGACATCTTCATCAACTCCACCAACCACATCGACTGGGCGCTGCTCGGCTCGTCCGGCGGCATGGTCGACTATATCTACTTAGGCGTTAAGCTGGGCATCTACCCGCCGCTGATTTTCCTCGGCATCGGTACGATGACCGACTTTGAGCCGCTAATCGCCCGCCCGTCCAGCCTGCTGCTGGGCGCTGCCGCACAGCTGGGCATCTTCTTCACCTTCGTCGGCGCTAAGATCCTGGGCTTCACGAACCAGGAGGCCGGCGCTATCGGCATCATCGGCGGCGCGGACGGCCCCACCGCCATCTACGTTACCACCAAGCTGGCCCCGCATCTGCTGGGCTCCATCGCGGTTGCCGCGTACTGCTACATGGCGCTGGTGCCGGTCATCCAGCCGCCCATCATGAAGGCTCTGACCACTGAAAAAGAGCGTCAGGTCGTCATGACGGCCCCCCGCCGTGTCTCCAAGACCGAGAAGATCCTGTTCCCCATCATCGTCACCATCATCGTTGCCCTGACCCTGCCTGACGCCGCCATTCTGGTCGGCTGCCTGATGATGGGCAACCTGATGAAGGAGTCCGGCGTTGTTGAGCGTATCACCAAGACCGCCGGCAATGAGCTGATGAACATCATCACGATCTTCCTCGGCTTCTCCGTCGGCTGCACCACCAACGCCGCCACCTTCCTGAACATCCAGACCGTTGAGATCATCGTTCTGGGCATCGTCGCCTTCGGTGTCGGCACCGCCGGCGGTGTTCTCCTGGGCAAGGTCATGTGCCTTGTCACCCACGGCAAGATCAACCCGCTCATCGGCTCCGCCGGTGTTTCCGCCGTTCCCATGGCCGCCCGTGTTTCCCAGAAGGTCGGCCAGGAGTACAACCCCCGCAACTACCTGCTCATGCACGCCATGGGCCCCAACGTTGCCGGTGTTATCGGCTCCGCCGTTGCCGCTGGTATCCTGATCAATATGTTCGGCTGATACTGACATAAAAAGTAAGCACCCGCATGGCGCGCGCCATGCGGGTGCTTTTTTGGCTTTTGTTTCTGTGAGGGGGCTTGCCCCCGCCGGTTCGTAGGGGCCGGGCACGCCCGGCCCGCACGTTATAAGCAAACGGCTGCTGCCGGGCAGTTTCCCCCTCATCCGGCCCTGCGGGGCCACCTTCCCCCAAGGGGGAAGGCTTTTGGAGGCCTGTAGGGAGGGGTCTTGACCCCTCCGCGTTTGCCTCTGAATGCCGCAAATCATCCGCCGGTTCGTAGGGGCGGCATATATGCCGCCCGGCCCGGTGGTTTCCTGTAACCGTCCGTTCCCACTTATTCCACCTTAAACCTCTCCCCGTCGATCTCGACCCATGCCACGGCCTCGGGGTCGAGGAGGTCGTAGCTGTCAACACGCAAGGTCATCTGTCCGGAATTTTTGTTCTCGCGGCCATAGGAACCCTTGTAAAATTCCCCGTCCCAGCCGTAGGTCAACTCGGTGCCGTCGGCGCGGAACAGCTTTACGCGGGACTGCACATCGTACCGCGAGGTATCGCCCAGCGGCAGACTGCCGTGATTCATGCCGATGACGCTGACCGCCAGCGGTTCAATACGAACCTCTTGAATGTCAAACGTTGCGTCGGGATATTGCTCGGCTTCTTCGTCGGTCATATCATAATGGAACCAGTGTCCACCCTTCAGCGCGATGGTTTTCTTCACATCCACTGTCAGTGTTGGGGGCGCATCCGGCAGCGTGATTTTTACGCTTGCCTTGGCGCTATAGTTTGTCAGGTCGCCGATATACAGTGTTCGATTGTTGCCTTTCTCGTACAAAAGAGGTATATCCACAAAGCAGGATAGCGTGTCGTTCTCGCTTGCTTCATAACGGCCATCCCACGGGCCGACGGCATAGCCGCTGATCGGCCCGACATCGACGTTGCTTGCGCCGTAGTCCCACTTCCGCTCGCTGGCGCCTTTGGGCTTGTACAGCGTAAAATTCGCGGTGTCCCACACCAAATCATCGCCTTCCATTCCGCGCGCATTATCCACATCGTACAATATCCGTAATGTGTACTGCCCGCGCAGCAGCGCCTTTATACTGACCGTGTGGCCGTTGATTTCGGCGGTCAGCGGTTCGTCCAGCACCTCGCCGTATTTCTGCACCAGTGCGTTCGTCTCGTTGGCGGCGCTCATGGGGTGGAAAAGCCCCAGCACCACCGCGCCCGCGGCCACTAAGCAGAGCGCTGCCGCCGCTGCTGCCAGCCGCCAGCCGCGCAAAACCCGGGGCTTCGGGCGGCGGGCCAGCACTTTTTGGCGCAGTGCCGCGGTTTCCTCCGCCGTCAGGGCGTCTGCCAGCGGCGGGTGGTCGTTCATCCAGCGTTCCAGTTCGGTCATAGGTCAGCCCTCCTTCAAAAGCTTTTGCAGTGCCAGCCGTGCGCGGTGCAGCCGGGTGCGCACCGTTGCGGCAGCCATGTTGAAATGTACGCCCAGCTGGGCCGCGGTCTCGCCATACACGTACCTGCGCAGAAAAAGCTCCCCGTCGGGCGGCGGCAGCGCCATGATCTGCGCCATCAGCTCGCGGGTTTCCAGCTCGCTTTCCAGCGCAACGGCCAGCTCGGCGTCGTCGCGGTCATCCAGCGGCAGCGTCTCGCCCCGGCGCAGCAGCGCACGATAGCGGTCAATGGCGCACTGCCGCGCAGCCTGCACCACCAGCCGCCGCCGATGGGTCTCGTCTGCGGGCAGGTGCGCCCCGCGCCAGAGCTTGTAAAATGTGTCGGCCTCGGCCTCCTCGGCGTCCTGCGGGTGGCCGGGCAGAATGGCCCGGCAGACAGACCGCACTGCGCCGCCGTAGTCCCGCAGCAGGGTGTCCAACTCGTGCTCTGTCATGGGCGTCGCCCCCTTTCATAAAGATTATACGACAAAATTGGGGAGAGTGTTTCAACTTTTTTGGGTTTTCCCCTCGGGGGAAGGCTTCCGCACCGCCCCTTTACCGCCCGCCCGATTTGTGCTATAATACGCTTGATAATGGGGAAGTATTGGAAAAGAGGTGCATACATGCTGAAAGTAACCCTGCTGGGCACGGGCGGCACGCAGCCCCTGCCGGACCGCGCACTGGCCGCCGCCGCGGTCACGGGGGGCGGGCGCAGCGTGCTGCTGGACTGCGGCGAGGGCACGCAGGTCGGCCTGCGGCGGTACGGCGTCAGCGCGTATCGGCTTTCGGCGGTGCTGCTGACCCACTACCACGGCGACCACATTCTGGGCCTGCCCGGTCTTTTGCAGACCTTGGGCAGCCTGAACCGCACCGAGCCGCTGACGATCTACGGCCCCAAGGGCATCGAGCCTGTGGCGCAGGCCGTCACGGCGCTGGCCGGGGGGCAGGCGTACCCGGTGCGCTGGCAGGTCGCAGAGGAACCATTCCACATAGACACGCTGAAAATCACCCCGTTCCCGCTGACCCACCGCGTACCCTGCTGCGGCTATGTGCTTGCGCTGCCCCGCGCCGGGCGGTTCGACCCTGCAAGGGCGCGGGCTGCGGGCATCCCGATGCCCTACTGGAAAACGCTGCAAAGGGGCGAGCCCGTCGGCGGCTGCACGCCGGAGCAGGTGCTGGGTGCGCCGCGCCGCGGGCTGAAGGTGGTCTACGCCACCGACACCCGCCCCTGCGCCGCGCTGGAGGCCGCCGCCCGGGATGCCGATCTGCTCTGCATGGACGCGACCTACGCCGACGACGCCGACCTGCCCAAGGCGGAGCTGTACGGCCACGCCACCTGCCGGGAGACCGGCGCACTGGCCGCCGCGGCCAACGTGCGCCGCCTCTGGCTGACCCACTACAGCGCCGCCGTGACAGACCCCGCGCCGGGCCTGGCCGCTGCGCGCACCGTGTACCCCGCCGCTGTGGCCGGGTATGACGGCCTGACCGAAGAACTGGAATTTGACAGAGAGCCATGACCGAGAAACGAAAAAATCTGCTGTTTATCGCTGTAATTCTGGCGCTGGCCGCGGTGCTGTGGCTGGCCGCCCACCACGGCGGCACGGGCCGCACGGCGGTGCTGCGCTACGGCGACCCGCAGGTCGAGCAGCGCATTGATCTGCGTAAAAACGCCGAATATGACATTGACACCGGCCTGTACACGATCCACCTGCGGGTGGAAAACGGCGGCATCGCCTTTGTAGACAGCCCCTGCCCCGACCACCTGTGCGAGGGCTTCGGCACCCTGAAAAACGAGGGCGACTGGGCCGCGTGCATGCCGGCGAAGGCAAGTTTGACGATAGAATAAGAAAAAATAAAAGATAATAGATAAAAGGTGAAAACAAAATCCGTAGGGGCGGATTCCATATCCGCCCGTCAACAGGCAGACGACCGGCGGGCGCATATAGAATGCGCCCCTACGGCGGCAGAAAATTTTGAGCGACGCGAACCGTCAATTTTATTATCTATTCTCTAAAAAAGGAGCAGCCATGAATCCAACCTTCAAGCAAGTAACCAAGACCCGCTACGTCCAGCTGGTTTCCGAGCTGGCGCAGGAGATTTTCGTCCAGCATTACACCAAGCTGACGCCCAAGGTCGCCGCTGCACTGGCCGATAAGTACCAGAGCGACATCCTGACCGACGACGAGATCCACAGCGGCGTCATCAACTACTTCTTAATTTACCTCGGCACCGAGCCGGTGGGCTATTTCGCGCTCGACCTCGGCCCCGCGGGTGCCATGTGCCTGAGCCGCCTTTTCTTAAAGGAAAAGGCCCGCGGGCAGGGCATTGGCCGCAGCATCGTGGCTTATGCGCAGAAGCTGGCCGAGGGCGATGGCCGCAGCCGCCTGTATATGCGGGTGTGGGCACGCGACCTGAAGGCCGAGGGCTTTGCCAAAAAGTGCCGCTTCCGCAAGGCCGAGACAGCCCCCGTGGAGGTCCTGCCCGGCACCACGCTGGACATCACGACCTGGGAGAAGCTGTGGCGGTAAAAGCAAAATCTGGAGATACACCATGAAATTTCTGCACCTTGCAGACCTGCACCTGGGCAAACGGGTCAACGGGTTTGATATGCTGGAGGATCAGCGGTTCATCCTTGAACAAATTCTGACCCTCTGTGAAAAACACGGCGTCGAGGCCGTCGTCATCGCGGGCGACATCTACGACACGCCGGTGCCGCCCGCCGCGGCCTGCACGCTGCTGGACTGGTTCCTTACCCAGCTGGCCGCCCGCCGCATCCCGGTGCTGGCTGTCTCCGGCAACCACGACAGCGCCGAGCGGCTCGACTTTGCCAGCAGTCTGCTGGCCGAACAAAACGTACACATTGCCGGGCGTTTCACCGGCTGCCCCAAGCAGGTCGTACTCAATGACCGCCACGGCCCCATCGAGTTCACGCTGCTGCCCTTTGTGCGGGCGGCCACGGTGCGCCACTACCTGCCCGACGCCGACATCACCGACTACGACTCCGCCGTCGGCGCGGCGCTGGCCGTCTGTGAGCCCGCCGCCCCGCGCCGGGTGCTCGTCGCCCACCAGATGGTGGTCTCCGGCGTCTGCCCGCCGCAGCTCTCCGGCAGTGAGACTGCGCCCCTGACCGTCGGCACGGTGGATTCCATCGATGCAGCGCGGTTTGCAGGCTTCTGCTATGCGGCGCTCGGCCATATCCACCGCGCCCAGCGCGTCGGCATCGACGCCGTGCGCTACGCGGGTGCGCCGCTCTGCTACCATCTGGACGAGTGCGGGATGCAGAAATCCGTCACCCTCGTGCGGGTCGGCAAGCGCGGCGTGGAAAAAATCGAGCAGCTGCCGCTGACGCCCCGCCGCGCCATGCGCCACCTGACCGGCCCGCTGGCCCGGCTGACCGCCCGGCCAACCGACACCGAGGACTACATCTGGGCGACCCTGACCGACCCGACGCCGCTGCCCGACGCCATGGCGCAGCTGCGCGCCGCCTATCCCAACGCCATGCGGCTCGACTACCTGCCCCAAGGTGAGGTCGCGCACCCGCTGGATATGACCCAGGCCGTGCGCGGCAAGCCCTTTGTCGAGCTGTTCCAGGACTTTTTCACCAAGATGAACGGACGCCCCCTGACAGTGGAGGAGACCGTGGCTGTGAAAAGATTGCGCGAGGAGGCGTCAAAAAGCGAATGAAACCCCAAAAGCTGATCCTGACCGCCTTCGGCCCCTACGCGGGCCGCACCGAGCTGGACTTTTCGGCGTTCGGCGGCAGCGGACTGTTTCTGATCGGCGGCGACACCGGCGCGGGCAAGACCGCCCTGTTTGACGCCATCACGTTTGCGCTCTACGGCGAGACGTCCGGCGAGAACCGAAAAACAACGATGCTGCGCAGTGATTTTGCCGCCCCCGACGCCGAGACGAGCGTCGAGCTGGCCTTTACCCACCGCGGGCGCAGCTACACCGTGCGCCGCTGGCCCGACCAGCAGCGCGCCGCCAAGCGCGGCACCGGCATGGTCAAGGTGCCCGCCAAGGCCGAGCTGATCCGTGAGCCGGACGAGCCGGTCAGCGGTGCGTCAGCTGTGACCGACGCCGTGGTCAAGCTGCTGGGCATCGACGCCAAACAGTTTGCCCAGGTGTCGATGCTGGCGCAGAACGACTTTACCCGGCTGCTCAACGCGCCGTCCGCGGACCGCGCCGCCATCCTGCGCCGCATTTTTGACACCGCCGACCACCAGCGCCTGGGTCAGGCCGCCGTCGAGCACGCCCGCAAGGCCGACGAGGAATGCAAGCGTCTGGACGATGTACTTTTGATGCACGTCGGCACGCTGATCGGTGACGGCGCCGACGAGGAGACCGCCGCCGACCTGGCCGAAATGCAGACCGAACGCGACCCGTTTGCCGCAGGGGCTGCCGCCGAGCTGGGCAGGCTGCTGCTGGAGGCCGACGACGCCAACGAAAAACGACAGACCAGCGTTATGAACGAGCTGGACGAGAAGATCGCCCGCGGTGACGCCGGCCTGAAGATTGCCGAGGAACGCGCCGCCCGCCGCCGCCAGCTGGCCGGGCTGGTGGCTGAGGAGCAGCGCGCCGCCGATGTGGAGCACCAGACCGACCTCATTATGACCGATCTGGAAAAGCGCACGGCGAACGTGAAGGAGAATATTGCCAAAAACGAGGCGGACCGCGCCGCGCTGAGCCAGGCCGAGGCCGACCTGCTCAAGACCGACCACCGCATTGAGCTGGCCGAGGGGCTTTCCGCCGACTGCAGGCAGCTCTTGCAAAATCTGGCGGACGCCGACAAGGCCGACGAGGACGCCGCCGCGCGTCAGGCAGAGTATGTGGCCGCACAGGCTGCACTGGACAGCGCCGAGGAAGAATACAGCACGATGCAGCGCCAATTAAACGCCAACCGTGCGGGCCTGCTGGCCAAGGACCTGCAAAAGGGCAAGCCCTGCCCGGTCTGCGGCTCCACCAAGCACCCGAAGATCGCCGCGCTGCCCAAGGACCACATCACCGAAAAGCAGCTGGAGGAGCAGGAGAAGGCGCTGACGGCCCAGCGCCGCAGCACTGCCGCGGCCAGCCGCACCGCCGGTGACGCCGCCGCCCACGCGCATGAGCTGCGGGCGGCTTTGCAGCGGGACGCGGATGGATTTTTCGCGCGCCGCGGGGACCGCTACACCGGCAAGCCCGCCGCCGAGCTGACGCCCGACGAGCTGAAAATTGCGTTGACCGCCCAGCAGACCAGCCTGACCGAGGGTCTGCGCGGCCTGCAGGCCGACCACCTGAAGCTGAAGCAAAAGACGGACCGCGCCCGCAGCCTGGCCAAGCAGGCCGACCTTTTGAACGGCCAGCTGGCCGACCTGGAAAAGCAGCGCTTTGCGGCCACCCGCCGCGCCGCCAACGCCAAGGCCGGGCACGCTGCCGCCAGCGCCCGCGTGCAGCAGATGCGCGAGACGATGCCCAAGCGCGACAACCCCGACGCACTGACCCAGCTGCAGGATGCGCTGGCCCGCCTGCGCCGGGACCGCGCTGCCGCCATGGCCGCCCGGGACGCCGCCGTGCACCGTCTGCACACGAACCGCGCCGCCATCGACGCGCTGCAAAAGACGATGCGGGAGAGCGCCGCCGCCCGCGAGAAGCGTGCCATGTGGGACAATCTGTCCAAAACGATCAACGGCAATTTGACCGGAAAAATCAAACTTCCGTTTGAACAGTACGTACAGGCGTTCTATTTTGACGGCGTGGTCGAGGCCGCAAACCTGCGCTTCACCCGCATGACCGACGGCCAGTACCGATTGCTGCGCCGCAAGAGCGAGGCCGTCGGCGGCAAGACCGCGCTGGACCTCGACGTGTTCGACGCCTACACCGGCAAGACCCGCCCCGTGGGCAGTCTGTCCGGCGGCGAGAGCTTCATGGCCGCGCTGAGCCTGGCACTGGGCATCAGCGACACGATCCAGCAGAACGCGGGCGGCGTCGTCATTGAGACGCTGTTCATCGACGAGGGCTTCGGCTCGCTGGACTCCGACAGCCTGGAAAAGGCCGTGGACACGCTGGCCGGGCTGGCCGGGGGCGATAAGCTCATCGGCGTCATCTCCCACGTCGAGGCGCTGCAGGACCGCCTGACGAGACAGATCCACGTGACCAAAACGCGGGCGGGCAGTAAGGCGGAAATTGAGATTTCGTAAAGGCTCCCCTTTGAGGGGAGCTCCGCCCGCAGGCGGTGAGGGGTGGCCGGGTGTAGACCTGTAAAGTGTGTGTCTCCCGCCCACCCCTCCGCCCCGCGGGCACCTCCCCTCAAAGGGGAGGCTTTTTAGCTTGCACTTATTTATAAAAAGTATAAAAATATGACAAAATCAACGCTGCAACAACAATTAGAAACCCTATCCGCGGCGCGTTACCCGCTGCACATGCCCGGGCATAAGCGGCGGGTGCCGCCCGCACCAGGGCTGGGCTGCTATGCCTGGGACCTGACCGAGATCGACGGCGCGGACGACCTGCACGACGCGGACGGCATTTTGGCCGACGCCATGGCCCGCACGGCGGCGCTGTACGGCGCGCGGCGGTGCTGGTACCTCGTCGGCGGGTCCACCGTCGGCCTGCTGGCGGGCATCCGCGCACTGGCACCGTTCGGCAGCACGGTCGTTGCGGCGCGCAACTGCCACAAGGCCGTCTACCACGCGATTGAGCTGGGGCAGCTGACGGCCCGCTGGCTCACGCCGCCCGTGGACCCGCAGTTTGGCATCTACGGCAGTGTGCGCCCCGCCGATGTGGCCGCCGCGCTGGACGCTGCGCCCGACGCCCGCTGCGTGATCCTGACCAGCCCGACTTATGAGGGCGTTTTGAGCGATATACGTACTATCGCGGAAATCTGCCACGCCCGCGGTGTGCCGCTGCTGGTGGACGAGGCCCACGGTGCACACTACCTGCCCTTTGCCGCCCGGTACGGCTGGCGCGGCGGGGGCGTAGCCGCAGGGGCCGATCTGGTCGTGCAGAGCGCCCACAAGACGCTGCCCAGCCTGACCCAGACCGCGTTTTTGCAGCTGAACGGCGATCTGGCCGACCCTGCCGAGGTCGAGCGCCAGCTGGACGTGTTCGAGACGAGCTCACCGAGTTACCCGCTCATGGTCAGTCTGGACGGCTGCACCCGCTGGCTGGCCGACGAGGGAGAGGCCGCCTTTGCCGCGTGGCGCGCCCGGCTGGATGCCTTTGACGCGGCGGTGCGGGATCTGAAAAATACAAAAATACTGTGCTGCGGCGCGGACGCACTGACGGCGCACACTGACTTTTTTGCGCATGACAGCGGAAAAATTTTGCTGCAAATCGGCGCGGCGGGGGCGGCGTACCTGCGGGCCGACGGCTTTGAGCCCGAGATGGTCTGCGGCCCGAACGTGCTGGCCATGACCAGCCCCTGCGACGACGCCGACGCGCTGGAACGGCTGGCCGATGTGCTTTACGCCTGGGACAAAACGGCGGCCCCGCCCGCGGCCCCGCGGCATATTCTGCCCGCCCCCGGCGCGGCCCGCTGCACGATTGCCGAGGCACTGCTGCGCCCCGCGCGGGCCGTAAGGATGCGGGACGCGGTGGGGGAGACCGCCGCGGAGTATCTCTGGGCCTATCCCCCCGGCGTGCCGCTGGTGGCACCGGGGGAGGAAGTGACAGCAGAGCTGGTGACGGCCTGCCGTGCATTGGAGCAGGCCGGAACCGCGCTGAAGCATACGGGCGGCAGCGGTGCGGAGGAGATTGCGGTTTTATAATTTGTAAAGGGAGGCAGCGGCAAGGCCCGTCGGAACCCCTCAGGCCAGCTTCGCGGCCAGCCCTTCGGGCCCGGACCCCTCTGTCGCTCCGCGACATCTCCCCGCGCAGCGGGGAGTCACCCCCAATGGGGAGCCTTTCGCGGGCGCATGCCCGAATAAAGCCTCCCCATCAGGGGAGGTGGCCGCGCGCAGCGCAGGCCGGAAGGGTTCCGACGGGCCTCCCGCTGTCTGTTGTTTTCCCTCCGCCCCTATTGACAAACCCTGGATTTCCGTGTACAATAATAATAATTCTAAAATGTATAAAGGGGTGACTGTTTTATGAAGCACATCCAGACTCTCGAGACCCGCGACATGGCTAAGAGCCTGCTGAACGGCGGCTGCGGCGAGTGCCAGACTTCCTGCCAGAGCGCCTGCAAGACCAGCTGCGGCATTGCCAACCAGCCTTGCGAGAAGACCGACAAGTAATTTTTGCTGGCTTTGATGCCGGGATGCCGTGTGGCAGCCCGGCATTTTCTATGATACAAAAAGGGAAAAGGGCGGTAAAGGCAAGGTTCTCTCCCTCAGTCGCCTGCGGGCGACAGCTCCCTCGCAGAGGGAGCTCCCGCCGCAGCGACTGAGGGAGAGAACCCCGCCATTGCCACTCCCTTTCCAAGACATAACAAAACGGAGAAAACCATGATCCATCAATACAAATTAAGCGGTTACAACATTGTGCTGGATGTCTACAGCGGCAGCGTGCATGCGGTGGATGACGTCGCCTATGACGCCATCGCCCTGATCGACCAAGGCAGTAGCCGGGAGCAGGCTGCTGCAGCCCTCGCCAAAAAGTACGCGGACCGTGCCGATGTGACCGCCGCCGACATCAGCGACGTGCTCGACGACATCGACGAGCTGACCGCCGCGGGCCAGCTGTTTGCGCCCGACGCCTACGCCGACCATGCCTTTGACTTCAAAAACCGCTCCAACGTTGTCAAGGCGCTCTGCCTGCACGTCGCCCACACCTGCAACCTGAATTGCAGCTACTGCTTCGCCGCGCAGGGCAAGTTCCACGGCGAGGCCGTTCTCATGAGCTTCGAGACCGGCAAGCGCGCGCTGGATTTCCTCATCGAAAACTCCGGCACCCGCCGCAACCTCGAGGTCGATTTCTTCGGCGGCGAACCGCTGATGAACTTTGAGGTCTGCAAGCAGCTGGTCGCCTATGCACGCAGCATCGAGAAAAAGTATAACAAAAACTTCCGCTTCACGATGACGACCAACGGCATCGGTATCACGGACGAGGTCATCGACTGGTGCAATAAAGAATGCCACAACGTTGTTTTGTCGCTGGATGGCCGCAAGGAGGTCAATGACCGCTTCCGCGTCGACCTCGCGGGCAACGGCAGCTATGACCGCATCGTGCCCAAGTTCCAGAAGCTCGTCAAGGCGCGCGGCGGCCAGGGCTACTATATGCGCGGCACGTTTACGCATCACAACGTTGATTTTACGAAGGACCTGTTCCACATGGCCGACGACCTCGGCTTTACCGAGCTGTCCATGGAGCCGGTTGTCGCCCCGCCGGACTCCCCCGAGGCCCTGACCGAGGAGGACCTGCCCAAGCTGTTCGACCAGTATGAGCTGCTGGCCAACGACATGCTGCGCCGCCAGAAGGCCGGCAAGCCGATCACGTTCTATCATTATATTTTGGACCTCAAGCACGGCCCCTGCATCTACAAGCGTATTTCGGGCTGCGGCTCCGGCACCGAGTACATGGCCGTGACCCCCTGGGGCGACCTGTACCCCTGCCACCAGTTTGTCGGCGACCCGGCGTACAAGCTGGGCAACGTCTGGGACGGCGTGACCAACACCGCCCTGCGCGACGAGTTCAAGCTGTGCAACGTCTATGCCCGCCCCGACTGCAAGGATTGCTGGGCACGCCTGTACTGCGCGGGCGGCTGCGCGGCCAACGCCCTGCACGCTACCGGCGACATCCACGGCACTTATGAGTACGGCTGCAAGGTGTTCCGCAAGCGGATGGAGTGCGCCCTGATGATGCAGGTCGCCCAGCGCCTTGACCCCGAGCTGGCGAAGAACGCCGTCCGGTTTGAGAGTGACTGCGACGGCTGCGGGGCGACGGAGTCGAGCGCCGCCTGCGGCGGATGCAGCGAGACGGAGGAAGCGCAGCGGTCGCAGAAAACGAGCCTGTAAAGGCGAAGTTTGATGCGGTAACCGCAAGAGTAGGGCAACGACGGCGCGTGCGAGAAATAAATAGCCATTGAGTATGCCGCTCTGTAGGGGCCGGGCATGCCCGGCCCGCAGCTTACCGGCAAGCACCTGCTTTCCGGTTTATGTTGCGGGCCGGACATGTCCGGCCCCTACCGCGTCACAATGGCAAACGGCAGCTGCGGAGGGGTCAAGACCCCTCCCTACAGATCGGGGTCCACGGGTGCTTTGTAGGGAACGGTCTTGACCGTTCCGGGGACGTGTACCGTTATTGCATGGTAAAACATTGTTGAGGCGTAGGGGCCGGGCATGCCCGGCCCGCAGCTTACCGGCAAGCACCTGCTTTCCGGTTTATGTTGCGGGCCGGGCATGCCCGGCCACTACAGGAATATAAAAGATAAACGCCTGTCAGCTGTTTATCTGCCAATCGCCGCGCACTTCTCCTTCAGCCAGACCTTCTCGTCCTCGTTCAGGCGGGGGCTGAGCATCTCGTAGACGTGGGCGTGGTAGTCGTTCAGCCAGTTGATCTGGTCGCGGCTCAGCTCGTCCACAAGGATCGGCTCGGTAGAGATGGGCACCAGCGTCAAAGGCGCAAAGCCCAGCCAGTGGCCGTACTGATTGTCGCCGAGGTCGATGCACTCCAGCTCGTTCTCAATGCGGATGCCGACCTCGTCGGTCTCATAGATGCCCGGTTCGTCGGTGATGGTCATGCCGGGCTTAAAAATCACGGGGTTGTTCGGGCGCAGGCTCTGCGGGCCCTCGTGCACGCCGGAGATAAAGCCGACGCCGTGGCCGGTGCCGCAGCGGTAGTTGACCTTGTGCGCCCAGACCGGGCCGCGGGCAAAGGTATCCAGCGCAAAGCCGGTGCAGTAGTCCAGGAACACCGCGCGGGCCATGTCGATGTGGCTCTGCAGCACCCAGGTGTAATAGCGGCGCTCGTTGTCGGTCAGCGGGCCGACGGGGTAGGTGCGGGTGATGTCGGTGGTGCCGCAGTCGTACTGGCCGCCGTTGTCTACCAGCAGGAAGCCGCGCGGCTCGATGACGCTGTTCACGTCGCCCTCGGCGTGGTAGTGCATCATGGCGGCGTTGGCGCCGTAGGCCGCAATCGTGGAGAAGCTGTCCTCAAAGTAGCCGGGCATCTCGGCGCGGCGCTTCTGCAGCATCGTGTCGATGTCGATCTCGGTCAGCTGCTTCCCCTCGGCCAGCGCCTTTTCCAGATCCATCTGGAACCGCACCACGGCGACGCCGTCGCGGATATGGCACTCGCGGAGGTTCTTCAGCTCGGTCTCGTTCTTGATGCCCTTCAGGGCAAAGATCGGGTCGGCACCGGCCACGGTCTTGTGGGCAGTCAGGGCCTCGTACAAGGCGTAGTTGGTGGCCTTCTCGTCCACCAGGAACACCTCGTCGGCGGGCAGGGCGTGGACGGCGTCGATAATTTCCTCGTAGCCGCGCAGCGTCACGCCGCTCTCGGCCAGCGTGGCGGCGTCGGCGTCGGACAGGCGGCCCGGCGCGATAAACAGCGTGCAGGCGTCCATCGTGACCAGCGCGTAGGCGACAGCCAGCGGGGTGCAGGGCAGGTCGCGGGCGCGCAGGTTCAGCAGCCAGCCCACGCAGTCCAGACCGGTCACGGCCAGTGCGGTGGCACCGGCCTTCTGCAGCTCGGCACGCACCATGGCGATGCGGTCCGCGGCAGTCGCGCCGGTCTGGGCCGGGGTCAGCAGCTCACAGGGGGTGTCGGGCAGAGCCGGGCGCTCGACGGTGGCGTCCCAGATCGGGCTGGCTACGTCCTGACTCTTGAGGGAGGCACCCTTCTTGGCCAATGCGTCGATGTACTCCTTGGCAATCGTGGCGGGCACGCAGCTGCCGTCCAGCAGCAGGGTCTGGCCGTCCGCAAAGTGGCTCCCGAGGTACTCGGCCACGGTGGGCACACCCGCGGAGCCCGCGTGCATGCACTCGATCTCGCTGCCGGCCAGCTGCTTGTCGGCCTGCACGTAGAAGCGGCCATCGCACCACAGGGCGCTGCGGTCTTGAGTCACAACGAGGGTCGAGTTCTCGCCGATGAAGCCGGAAAACCACGGCAGAGCGTTATAATAGCCGGGCAGGTACTCGCTGCAATGGGGGTCGCTGGTCATGATGAGCACGCCGTCCGCGCCCGCCGCTTTGGCAGCGGCACGCAGCGCGGCGATTTTTTCATTGGTAGTCAAAATGGATCGCTCCTTTTTGTGATAGATATTGGGGTTAGGTATATCATACCACGAATGCTGCAAATAATAAATAGATAATAGATAATAAACAGGTGGAGTTTGCGCCCGGGGGCACATACAAAATGCGGCGCTTTGCAGGGGCCGGACGTGGCGGCATGTTTGCCGCCCCTACGGGCCAACCCGCTAACGTCTGCCTACCCGGCGGAGCGGTCAAGACCGCTCCCTACAAAGCACCCGTGAACGATAGCCCGTAGGGAGGGGTCTTGACCCCTCCGAGGCAGCCGGTGGCAGCCGCGCGGTAGGGGCCGGGCATGCCCGGCCCCTACGGGGAGGCGGTAATCCCATAAATTTTGCAAAAAATTCAAAATTTCCCGCGCAAAATGGCGCAAAACCCCTTGACGTGTTTGTTATAATAGTATTAGCAGTTAGTGTAATAGATTGCCAACCAACTGAACATCTGAACACATCTTGAATAGAGGTACCCAACTATGGCTGAAAAGAAAACCAAAATCGACATTTTCTCCGGCTTCCTCGGCGCCGGCAAGACCACCCTTATCAAAAAGCTCATCAAGGAGGCCTTCGCCGGTGAGCAGATCGTCCTGATCGAGAACGAGTTCGGCGAGATCGGCATCGACGGCGGCTTCATGCGCGAGGCCGGCATTCAGGTCAATGAGCTGAACTCCGGCTGCATCTGCTGCAGCCTGGTCGGTGATTTCCGCGAGGCACTGAAGAAGGTCGTCGAGACCTACCACCCGGACCGCATCCTCATTGAGCCGTCGGGCGTCGGCAAGCTGTCCGATGTGACCCGCGCCGTCGAGGGCGTCGCCGAGGATCTGCCCGTCATCCTGAACAGCTTTGTCACCGTCGCCGACGTGAACAAGGTCAAGATGTATATGAAGAACTTCGGTGAGTTCTATGACGACCAGGTCAGCCATGCGTCCTGCATCATCCTGAGCCGCACCGGCAACGCCAGTGAGGAAAAGGTCGCTGCCGCCGTCGCCATGCTGGCCGAGAAGAACCCCACCGCCACCATCGTCACCACCGACTGGACCGTCCTGACCGGCGCACAGATCGTCTCCGTCATGGACGGCAAGCGCGACCTCGTCGCCGAGCTGCTGACCGAGGCCCGCGCCGCCAACGTGGCCCATGCCGACGAGGATGAGCACGAGCACCACCATCATCACCATCACGACCACGATGAGGACGAGCACGACCACGACTGCTGCTGCCATCATCATCACGACGAGGATGACGATGAGGACGAGCACGAGCATCACCATCACGACCATGATGACGATGACCACGACCACGACTGCTGCCATCACCACGACGACGAGGACGAGCACGAGCACGAGCATCACCATGAGCACCACTACGACGAGCACGGCGTCTGCTCCTGCGGGCATCATCACCACCATGACCACGACGCCGACGAGGTGTTCACGAGCTGGGGCAAGGAGACGGCCCACAAATACAGTCGTGAGGATCTGGACAAGGCCCTGCACGCGCTGGACGAGGGCGCTTACGGCATGATCCTGCGCGCCAAGGGCATTGTGGACGGCGGCGACACCTGGTACGAGTTCGACATGGTCCCCGGCGAGCACGAGATCCGCCCCTGCGGCCCCGACGTCACCGGTAAGCTCTGCGTCATCGGCTCCCAGCTGAAGGAGCATGAGATCGCGGAATTGTTCCACGTTTGATAAGAATGCCTTCCCCCTTGGGGGAAGGTGGCCGAGGCCCCGACCGAGGGCGGATGAGGGGCGAGCCTGCCGCAGCAGCCCGCGAATGACAGGCCGCGATCAGCTCTCCCCTCATCAGTCCGCTTCGCGGACGGCTTCTCCCCCGGGGGAGAAGCCTTTGACTGCTACTAACCGAAAGGACGTCCCCTATGCCTAAACAAATCCCCGTATATCTCTTCGTCGGCCAGCTGGAGAGCGGCAAGACGAAATTCATTCAGGAAACGATGGAGGACCCCAACTTCGACTCCGGCGACAAGACCCTGCTGTTGGTCTGCGAGGAGGGCGAGATCGAGTACGACCCGTCCAAGTTCGCCTTCGGCGGCGTGCACGTTGCCCAGATCGAGGATAAGAGCGAGCTGACCGCCGAGAACCTGACCGCGCTCGAAAAGAAGTCCGGCTGTGGCCGCGTCATCATCGAGTACAACGGTATGTGGCTCATTCAGGAGCTGTACGACGCCCTGCCCGACAACTGGCTCATCTACCAGAGCCTGGCCACCGCCGACGGTACGACCATCAAGACCTACGCGGGCGACAGCGCCATGCGCAGCCTGCTGCTGGACAAGCTGCGCGGCAGTGAGCTGCTGGTCGTCAACCGCGCCGAGGCTGTCAACGACGACGAGAGCCGCCAGCTCATCCACAAGCTGGTGCGTCAGGCCAGCCGCCGCTGCGACATCGCCTACGAGTTCAAGGACGGCAGCGTCGCCTATGACGACATCCCCGACCCGCTGCCCTTCGACGTGGACGCGCCGGTCATTGAGATCCCCGAGGAGTTCTTCGGTATATGGTACATGGACTGCATGGACGACCCGAAGAAATATGACGGCAAGACGGTCAAATATCTGGCTCAGGTCTGCCAGACCCCCCAGGCCGGCAAGGGCGCGTTTGTGCCCGGACGCTTTGCCATGACCTGCTGCGTGCAGGACATCCAGTTTGTGGGTATGCCCTGCAAGTACGACGATTACAAGTCGCTGGAGCAGCGCAGCTGGATCAACATTACGGCCAAGGTCAACGTCAAGTACCACCCCATCTACAAGGGCCAGACCCCCGATTCCACCGGCCCTGTCCTGACAGCCATCTCCGTCGAGCCGGGTGAAAAGCCCGCGCAGGACGTGGTGATGTTCAGCTGATATTGCAATAGAAAAGCACCTGCCTTCGATAAAAAGGCAGGTGCTTTTTGATTGACAGGCATTTTCCGAAACGTGCCGCGGAGCGGTCAAGACCGCTCCCTACAGGCTGACGTTCACGGGTGCTTTGTAGGGAGGGGTCTTGACCCCTCCGTCGGGTAGACAGGGCGCTGATGTGGCGTCTGCTAACGGAAAACCTCCGGGCCGGGCATGCCCGGCCCCTACGGCGCAAAAATTACCCTCTCGTCCCCGCGATCTTGGAATCGGTGCTCCACCCCTGCAAATCGGTGGGCGTCAGGCTGCTCATCCAATTTTCGCGCTCGGTCTCCCACTGGTCCCAGGCGGCCTGGCTGCGGATGGCGGTGCCGCTCTCAAAGGCATCGTCCCACGGGTTGGCCGGGTCGGGGTCGGTGGGGTCCCAGCCGCGCTTCTCGGTGTCGGCGGGGTCGGTGTAGATCGTGCCGGGCTTTCCCATCGGGCCGGGGTCGTCGGCGTCGTTGTAGATGATGACCGGCGTGCCCAGCGGGCAGTTGTCGTAGATCCACTTCACGTCCACCACGGCCAGCCGGATGCAGCCCAGACTGGCGCGGGTGCCCAGCAGGTTGAACTCGTCGTACTCCACATCGTCCTTGTGCTGGCTGTAGTAGGGCACGCTGTGGAACAGGTAGCTGTCATAGATGCGGGTCGCGTACTGGCCGTAGCTCGGGCCCATCAGCAGCCGCCAGCTGTAGTCCACCGGGGTCGAAAAATACCCGGTGGGGGTGTCCATGCCGCCGCTGCACACCATCGCCATGAACGGCACAGCGTACTTTTTTGTGGCAGAATCCACGGCGTAGACCGTGACCACGCCGCCTGCGTTGTTGACCGCCAGCAGGTAGGGGTAGCCCTCCTTTGCGTCCAGCGTCAGGCCGTAGGCGGCAAACTGCGTTTTCAGCCCGGCCAGCGTCTTTGCGGCGTTGTCGTCCCAAGTCGTCGGGTCCTTGATCTGCGGCGCGTCCTTGGTGGCGTTGCTCGTGGCCGTCGCCATCGCGGGGGCCACTGTCGGCTCAGGCGTCGGCGTGGGGCTTGTCTCCGGCGTGGCGGTGGGGACCGCCGTGGACTGCGGCGTCGGGGCGGGCAGCACATCCTGTGGGGTGTTGGGCATCTGCACGCAGGCACACAGCAGCGCAGCTGTCAGCAGAAGCGGAAAAATGCGGCGTAGAATAGACATAAAATCTCCTTAGTGTTTGGTGACGCCGTACTCCTCGGCCACGAATTTCTCCAGCGCGGCAAAGCTGCGGCGGACTTTTTCGGTCTCGATGCAGTACGCCATGCGGAAGTAGCCGGGGCAGCCGAAGCTGTCACCGGGGACCAGCGCCAGGTCATATTTCAGCGCCTTTTGGCAGAACGCCTTTGCGTCGTCCTCCAGCGCTTTCGGGAAGATGTAGAACGTGCCGTCCGGCTTGACGACGGTGAAGCCCAGCGCGATCAGCTCGTCGTAGATCAGGTTCATGTTCGTCTCGTAGACGGACAGGTCGCTGGTCACGTCAAGGCAGCGCTCGACGGCCATCTGGATGAGGGACGACGGGCAGTTGTGGCCGGTCCCGCGGGAGATCTGGCCGCACATCGGCACGATGTACGCGGCGTCCTCGCACCGCGGGTTGGCGGCCACATAGCCGATACGCTCGCCCGGCACGCTCAGACTCTTGGAGAAGGAGTAGCAGGTGAGCGTATCATCGTAGAATTTGGCGGAGTAGGGCGTGACCCTGCCGCCGAACGAAATCTCGCGGTACGGCTCGTCGGAAATCAGGAAGATGTGGTGGCCGTACTGGGCGGATGCCTGGGTCAAAAAGGCGGCCAGCTGCTGCAGGGTCTCCTCGCTGTAGGCGGTGCCGCTGGGGTTGTTGGGGCTGTTGATGAGCACGGCGGCGGTGTTCTCGTCCACGAGCTGCGCGAACGCCTCAAAGTCGATCTGAAAGTCCGCGCACCGCGACGGCGTCACGCGCAGGGTAAGCCCCGCGCCCTCGATGTACGGCTTGTACTCGGGGAAGAACGGCGCAAACGTTACGATGTTCTGCCCAGGCACGCCGACGCAGCGCACAGCATGGGCCAGCGCACCCGCCGCGCCCGTCGTCATAAAGATATGGTCGGCGGTGTAGTCCATGCCGAACCGGCGGTTCAGGCTTTCGGCCACGGCCTTGCGGGCGGACGGCAGCGTCAGCGTCGGCGTATAACCATGCAGCCTGACGGGGTCGGTGTGGGCCAGCAGGTCCGCGCAAGCCGCGGTGAACTGCGGCGGGCAGGGGACAGACGGGTTGCCCAGCGAGTAATCGAACACGTTCTCATAGCCGATCTCCGCGCCGCGGGCGGTGCTCCATTCAGAAATCTGACGGATAACCGACTTGGAGCCCAGCATATCTTTATAGTGCTGTGCAATCATAATAACAGCTCCTTTTTGTGAAAAATGTTGTAATTTGACCCGTTCACAGCAGTCCGTAGGGGCCGGGCATGCCCGGCCCGCAGCCTTGCCGCTGTATCCCCTTTACCGGTTTGCATTGTAGGGAGGGGTCTTGACCCCTCCGCGGGGCGTCGGGGACGCCGCCCCCTACAACGATCCGTAAGGCTTCTCCTTATCGCAAACGGGCACGGCGGCCTGTGGGCAGGCCGCCCTACGTATGGTCCGTAAACTTCTGCTCCGCGGGCGTCGGGGCCGCCCCGGAACGGTCCGGTCAAATCCCGTCTCCGGGCAATCTCCCGGCATTCCAGGCGTTTCGGGTGCCCTGGTCACTCTCTCACCCTAAAACAACCTTTTCCAACCCCTGGGTATCCTCGGCCAAATATTCTGCCCCGGCTTCGGTCAGCTCCTCGCGGGTCCGGAACCCCCACAAGACCCCGCAGCAGGGCAGGCCCGCGTTGTGGGCGGTCTCCACGTCCACATTGCTGTCACCGACGTACAGCACACTGCCGTCGGCCTCGACGCCAAGGTGCGCCATCAGGGCGCGCGTCCCCTCGGGGGCGGGCTTCGTGGGCACGTCGGGCAATGCACCGCGGACGACCTCAAACAGGTCGGCGTCAAAGTACCGCGCAACCACGGCGCGGGCAAACTCGTCCGCCTTGTTGGAGAACACCGCCATCCGCACCCCGGCGGCCTTCAGCCGGGCCAGCAGCGCCGGCATACCGGGGTACGGCGCGGTCTTGTCGTGCATGTGCGCGCCGTAGACCTTATCAAACTCGGCCAGCGTCGCGGCCAGCTGCTCCGGGCTGCGGCAGCTTGCGGGGCTGAACCGCTCCACCAGCTTCGGGATGCCGTTTCCCACAAAATAGCGGTACTGCGCAGTTTCATACTGCGGCCAGCCGTGGGCGGCGCAGACGCGGTTCGCGGAGTCGGCCAGGTCGTCAATCGTGTTCAGCAGGGTCCCATCTAAATCAAACAGTACGGTTTTATACATTCCTCAAAACCTCTTTGCACAAGAAATCACTCTTATTATAGTTGCATTTGATGAAAACAGCAAGCCGCCGCGCCCATTTACCGTAAAAAAGATGTAAATTCTCAAAAAGCTGTTCCCATTTGCACGATTTATGGTATTATATAAGGTAACACGTAAGGAGGTTTCTCGAATGGATTTGTTTTTGGATTTGCTGCGTTCGCTCATCTACGGTGTGATCGAGGGCATTACCGAGTGGCTGCCCATCTCCAGCACCGGCCACATGATCCTGGCCGAGCAGGTACTTAAATTCAGCTTCAGCGCCGAATTTATGGAGATGTTCCGCGTCGTCATCCAGCTGGGCGCGATCCTGGCCGTTGTGGTCATGTATTTCAAAAAGCTGTGGCCCTTCTGCGTTGACAATGGCCGTGACTCCGGCCTGGCGAAGCACATCCGCTGGCCGGTCATGCGGCTGTGGTTCAAGATCATCGTCGCCTGCCTGCCCGCCGCCGTGCTGGGCCTGGCGCTGGACGACTGGATCGACGCACATTTTTATAACAGCGTCGTCGTCGCGGTCATGCTGATCGTCTACGGCATCGCGTTCATCCTCATCGAGCGCCGCCCCCGTGTGCCCACCACCACCAAGCTGAGCCGCATCACCTACAGGCAGGCGCTTATCGTCGGTGCGTGGCAGGTGCTGGCGCTCATCCCCGGCACGTCCCGCAGCGGCTCCACCATCATCGGCGGCCTGCTCTGCGGCATGAGCCGCGCCTGCGCGTCCCAGTTCACCTTCTTCCTGGCCATCCCGGTCATGGCGGGCGCGTCGGGCCTCAAGCTCGTCAAGTTCCTGGCGGGCGGCGGCGTCTTTACGGTTGGCGAGATCGGCGCGCTGCTGGTCGGCTGCATCGTGGCGTTTGTCGTCTCCATTCTGGCCATCCGCTTCCTGATGGACTACGTCAAGAAGCACACCTTCACGGCCTTCGGCTGGTACCGCATCGCCCTGGGCATCGTCGTCCTGGGTGTCTGGGCCCTGCAGACATTCGTGCTGGCGTAACATTGTAAATAAAAAGCTGCTGTCTCCCGGCATGGGGGGACAGCAGCTTTTTTGTTTGGTGCGTGCAAAGCCTCCCTTGTCAAAGGGAGGTGCCGCCAAAGGCGGCGGAGGGATTCCGTCGGGCTTTACGGTGGCTGCTTGCCCGGGCAAGCGGGCAGAGCCCCTCCGGCCTGCTTCGCGGCCACCTCCCCACCGTGTGGGGAGGCTTGCTTCGGACGGCCTCGCCGTCCGCGAAAGGCTCCCCTTACAGGGGAGCTGGCCGAGCCCGCGAGGCCGGAGGGGCTTTGGCACTGCACGGGTGCAGCGGATGCCTCCGGGAACGCGCGGGCCGGGCATGCCCGGCCCCTACCGCGTTACGAAGTTACGAATTTTTCGGGAACGTCACCCGTATGGTCGTCCCCGTGCCGACCTGGCTCTGCAGGTCAATTTTTGCGTCGTGCAGCAGGGCAATGTGCTTGACGATGGCAAGCCCTAAGCCCGTGCCGCCCGTGGCCTTGGAGCGGCTCTTGTCCACGCGGTAGAACCGCTCAAACACGCGGGTCTGGCTGTCCTGCGGGATGCCGATGCCGTTGTCCTCGACCTCAAAATACGGGCAGCCGTCGCCGCCTACACCGCAGCGCAGCTCCACATGGCCGCCCGGGCGGTTGTAGCGGATGGCATTGTCGCACAAATTCTGCGTTAGTTCGCTCAATTGGTCGCGGCTGCCGCGCACGGTGGCGGGTCTGGCATCGTATTGCAGCGTCACGTAGGCCCGGCGGGCATTGACCGTCATGTTCTGGGCCGTCTCCTTGACCAGAGCGGCCAGATCCACAGGGGCCATCTCGGTCACAGGCTCGCGGCTGCGGCTGGCCTGGGTGCTGTCCAGCTCACTCAATTGCAGAATGTCGCTGACCAGCGCGATCATCCGCTGTGCCTCCTTGTGGATGCGCGCGGCGAAGGTCGGCACGTCGGCGGGCTTTGCCATGCCGGTCTCGATCAGCTCGGCATAGCCGGAAATGCTCGTCAGCGGGGTTTTCAGCTCGTGGCTGACGTTGGCCGTGAACTCGCGGCGCATCGTCTCGTTGTCCTCGCGCAGCTTGCGGTCCGTCTGGATCGTCCGCGCCAGCGGGATCAATTCTTCATAGGGCACATCGGCCTCAATCGTGTCCAGATGCTCGGCCAGATGGTTGATGGGCTGCACCATGCGGCGGGTCAGCCACCAGCTGAACAGCGTAGCAGCGAGCAAAATCAGCACGACTGCGCCGCACAGCAGCGGCAGGGTGTCGGTGCTCAGGCCCCAGATGTTCGCGACGTCCTCGCCCACGCGCAGCACCTGTGCGCCCTCCGGCAGGTCGATGCGCACGGCGTAGTAGTGCGTCTCCAGCTGCAGCGTCTCGCTCTCGCGGGTGATGCACGCGGAACCGCTCGCCATTGCCTGTTGAAATTCCGGGCGGTCGGCGTGGTTGGGCAGGTCGGTCTGGGCCGCGTAGATGTCGCCGTTTACGTCCACGATGTAGGAACCGAGCTTGGTGTCGTACAGCACCGTGCCGTCTGTGTCAATGAGGGTGATGCGCAGGGGGCAGTTCTCAGGCAGCAGCTTCAGCAGCGTGGTAGCACTGTGGGTGTCCTGTGCCTCGTAGGCTGCGGCGTAGCCATGGCAGATCTGCATCAGGTAATTGTCAATGCGTTCTGCGTAGCTGCGCTGAAAAAGCACCGTCGCCGCCGTCAGCACGGCCAGCGCGCAGAGCAGCCCGGTCAGGATCAGACCGCGCCGGTAGCGGCGGGTCATGCTGAGGGGGTGGCGCGTGCGGCGTTCGTCGTCAGTCATCGCTGCCCTCCGTGCTCAGCTTGTAGCCTACCTTGCGCACGGTGCGGATGGCCTCGCCCGCCGCGCCAAGCTTCTGGCGCAGCGTGCGGACGTGCATGTCGATGGTGCGGGATTCCAGTAAATCGTCGGTGTCCCAGACGTCCTTCATGATGCGCTCGCGGGCCAAGACCTCCTCCGGGTGCTCCAAAAACAGATGCAGCAGCGCATATTCCTTGAAGGTCAGCTCCACGGGCACGCCGCCCACCCGGACGGTGCGGGACACGTCGTCCAGCACGATGTCCCCGAAGCGCAGCGTGGACGCGGCGGGCGCGGGGACGGCAGCGGCAGCGCGGCGCAGCACGGCCCGCACGCGGGAGATGAACTCCATGATGCCGAACGGCTTGCACAGGTAGTCGTCCGCACCGTGGTCCAGCCCCTTGACGACGTCGATCTCGCTGGTTTTGGCCGTGACCATGATGACCGGCGTTGCGGCGCAGGCCGGGTCGGCGCGCAGCTTGGCCAGAATCTGGTAGCCGTCCTCGTCGGGCAGCATGACGTCCAGAATGACGAGGTCGGGCCGCCCGCTGCGCAGCGCCGCCCAGAAGCTGGCCGCGTCCTCGCAGCCCGTGGTCTCGTACCCGTTGGATTGCAAAGCGTATTGCTCCAGCTCACGGATGCTGGAGTCGTCCTCGACGATGTAAATCATAGTAAATACCCCTTACTATAAACGTAGGGGCCGGGCATGCCCGGCCCCTACAAAAAGGCTTCCCCATCGGGGGAAGCTGTCCGCGAAGCGGACTGATGAGGGCGACGTTATCGTGGTCGCCTGTTTACGGATTGCAGCCGGAAGGTCGCCCCTCATCCGGCCTTTTGGGCACCTTCCCCCATAGGGGAAGGCAGGTAATTTTTAGTTTTCAGCCGGATTTTCAGCGGGTTCGGAATACGCCTCCGGCGGGAAGGTGTAGCGGCCACGGTATTTTTCGTAGCGGCGCTCAAACTTCACGCTGCCGCCGTGCTTGACGTTGGCAAGATATTCGTGGGTGTCGAACTTGTCCGCCGCGACCTCGATCATGGCCACCGCAATGTTCGAGCAATGGTCGGCGATGCGCTCGTAATTCGTCAAAAGATCGTCCAGCACAAAGCCGTACTCGATCGTGCAGACACCGGCCTGCAGACGCGCGATATGCCGGGTCTTGACCTCGCGCACCAGACCGTCCACGACCTGCTCCAGCGGCTCGATCTTGCCGGCGGCGTAGGTGTCGCACTTCTGGAACGCATCCACCGTGCGGTTGACGATGTCCTGCACGGCGGCCTCCAGCACGGACAGGTCATTCAGCGCTTCTTCGCTGAATTTGATGTCCTTGTCGCGGATCTCCCGCGCCGTTTTGATAATGTTCACGGCGTGGTCGGAAACGCGCTCAAAGTCGCCGATGGTGTGCAGCAGCGTGTTGACGGAGCGGTTATCCTCCACGGACAGATGCTTGGCGCTCAATTTGACAAGGTAGGTGCCCAGCACGTCCTCATAGTGGTCAACGGCGTCCTCCTTGCGCAGGACTTCGTCCGCGATGGCGTCATTCCAGACGCGGGTGGTGGACATGGCCTGCAAGAGCGAGGTGCGGCAGATCTCGGCCATATCGCCGCCGGTCAGCATGGCGCGGCCCACGGCCACGGACGGCGTAGTCAGCAGACGCTCGTCCAGCAGGGTGTTCTCCTGCTTCTTGTCGGACGGGGAGTCGGGCACGGTCAAAATGGCCAGTTTTTCCAGCAGGCGGTTGAACGGCAACAGAATAGCTGTCGTTACTACGTTAAAAATTGTGTGTACGATGGCGATGCCGAAGGTGTTGGCCGTCTCGTTGAAGAAGGCAAAACCGATCAGCGCGTTCAGCCCGTAGAACCCGCACAGGAAGAGGATCGTGCCGATAACGTTAAAATAGAGATGGACGAAGGCGGTGCGCTTTGCGTTCTTGTTTGCACCCGCCGAGGAGATCAGCGCCGTGACGGTGGTGCCGATGTTCTGGCCCATGATGATGGGTACGGCAGCGGAGTAGGTGACCGCGCCGGTGCTGGTCAGGGCCTGCAGGATACCGACGGACGCCGACGAGGACTGCAAAACAGCCGTCAGCACCGCGCCCGCAATGACGCCGAGGATCGGGTTTTTGAAGCTGAGGAACAGATCCATGAACCACGGCTCGTCGGCCAGCGGGGACATGGCATGGGACATCGTGTTCATGCCGGCCATCAAAATAGAGAAGCCCAGCAGGATTTTACCGACGCCGCGCTTGCGGTCCTGGCCGATCATATACAGCCAGATGCCGATGAAGCCGAGGATCGGGCTCCACGCGGTAGGGTTCATCATTTTTGTGAGGAAGCTGTCGCCCTCCAAGCCGGACAGCGAGAGCAGCCAGCCGGTGACAGTCGTACCGATGTTTGCGCCCATAATGACGCTGATAGCCTGATGCAGCTCCATCAGGCCGGAGTTGACGAAGCCGACAGCCATAACGGTGGTGGCACCGCTGGACTGAATGACGGCAGTGACGGCCATGCCGAGCAGCAAACCGCGGATGGGGCTGCTGGTCATGGTGGACAGAATGCCCTGCAGCTTACTGCCGGCGGTCTGTTCCAGAGCTTTCCCCATCAGGTCCATGCCATACAAAAACATGGCAATGCCGCCCATCAGGGTGAACACATTAAAAATGGTCATCCGGTGTTACACATCCATTCTCTTATTGAGTTTTACACTATACCGCCTTCTATTATAATGTATGCGCCGCAGGTACACCACCACGGGAAGGTAAATGTTGTGTAAAATTTGTGTAAAACGGGCTATTAGCGGCTGCCTCCCGGGAACTCCTTCTTTCTTTTGTGACCAAAAGAAAGAAGCAAAGAAAAGTCCCGCTGTTGCGGATGCGGTGCGGGGTTGTGCGCGTGGGGCCACAGTTGAGCGCAGCGAAACTGGGGAGCGCACAATGATTGCCCCCGCGGGGCAATCAACCGCACGAGCGTGTTTGCGAAGCAAACTGGCGGCGCTCGTTGTGCGCCGCCAAGCGCCCCCGAACTCCCGCAGGGGGAGGAAAGGCCCCCTTGTCAAAGGGGGCTGGCCGCGTTAGCGGCCTGGGGGATTCCGACGGGCTCTGCGTGGCCGCCCGTTACACCCGCAGACGGCCAGGAATCCCTCCGCCTCGCTTGCGCTCGGCACCTCCCTTTGACAAGGGAGGCTTTCCTCGCGGGCTCCGCCCGCGCAAAAGGCTCCCCACTGCGTGGGGAGCTGGCCGAGCCCGCGAGGCCTGAGGGGCTTTGACGGGCTTTGCGTGGCCGCCTCGTCACCCCTTTGCCGCCCAATCCACTCCTAACTCCTCTCTCCTAACTCCACCCCCACCCCCTCCCTTTCCCAAAACTTTACAAACTTTACACGCTCTACACAAAACCTGCCCACTCTTTGCAAAACCTTTACAGCGATTGTACCGTACTATGGTCGAAACCGGCGCAAAACCGCGGTACAATTAGCTTGCTTCCGGTGAAGCACTGGCAAAACATCCAAACTATACCACATAAATTTGGGAAAAAGGGAGAATACACACATGAAACGTACTTCTGCAATTGCTGCCGTTACCGCTGCTGCGCTGGCTCTGAGCCTGGCTGCCTGCGGCTCTGCCGATTCCGCCGCTGCTTCCTCTGCCCCTGCAGAGAGCACCGCCGCTTCCACCGAGGCTGCCTCCCCCGAGGCCGCTCCTTCTGAGGCTGCCCCTGCCGGGGACTTCGACGTCGACCAGGACATCACGGTCATCTCCCGTGAGGACGGCTCCGGCACCCGCGGCGCCTTCATCGAGCTGACCGGTGTCGAGGAGAAGAACGCCGACGGCAAGAAGGTCGATAACACCACCGAGGCCGCCGCCATCCAGTCCAGCACCAACGGCGTCATGACCGCAGTCGCCAACGATGAGACCGCTATCGGCTACATCAGCCTCGGCTCTCTGAGCAATGACGTCAAGGCTGTCACCGTCGGCGGCGTCGAGGCCTCCGCCGAGACCGTCAAGGACGGCAGCTACGTTCTGTCCCGTCCGTTCAACATCGTCACCAACGGCGACGCGACGGACCCCGTGGCCGTTGATTTCATCGCCTACTGCCTGAGCAAGGACGGCCAGGCCATCGCTACCGACAACGGCTACATCGGTGAGGACGGCGCGGACTTTACCTCCGCCCAGCCCGCGGGCAAGATCGTCGTCGGCGGTTCTTCCTCCGTCTCTCCGCTGATGGAGAAGCTGATCGAGGCTTACAAGACCGTCAACCCCAACGCCGAGCTTGAGCTCCAGACCACCGATTCCACCACCGGCGTCTCCGGTGCGCTGGAGGGCACCTACACCATCGGCATGGCCAGCCGTGAGCTGAAGGACTCCGAGGTCGAGGGCGGCGCCAAGGCTACCGTCCTGGCGCTGGATGGCATCGCCGTCGTCGTCAACCCCGGCAACACCACCGACGATCTGACCGTTGACCAGATCAAGGGCATCTACACCGGCGAGCTGACCACCTGGGCGGATGTGCAGTAAAAAGAAAAAGGCTTCCCCCTAGGGGGAAGCTGTCCGCGAAGCGGACTGATGAGGGGCGGGTTTCCCAAGATAACCCGTTCACGGGTTGGTAAGGCAAGGCCGCCCCTCATCCGGCGCTGCGGCGCCACCTTCCCCCCCTAGGGGGAAGGCTTTTTGGGTATCATATCCAATCTACGAGCATAAGGAGTATAGGAAAATGACCTCCAAGCTAAAAGAAGGCGTTATGCAGGGCGTGTTCACTCTCTGCGCCTGTGTGTCCATCCTGGCGGTGGCACTGATCTGCATCTTCCTGTTTGCCAACGGCGTGCCCACCCTGTTCAAGATTGGCCCGCTCAAGTTCCTGCTGGGCACGACATGGAAGCCCGGCAACGACATCTTCGGCATCCTGCCGATGATCCTGGGCAGCATCTACGTCACGGCAGGGGCTATCCTCGTCGGCGTGCCCATCGGCCTGCTGACGGCCATCTACATGTCCAAGTTCGCGTCGCCCCGCATCAATAAGGTCATGCTTCCGGCGGTTCAGCTGCTGGCCGGCATCCCGTCCGTCGTCTACGGCTTCTTCGGCATGATCGTGCTTGTGCCCGCCGTGCAGGCCATGGTCAAGTCGCCGTTCTTCAAAACCGTGCTCCACGTCAAGAGCGGCAAGGGCATGAGCCTGTTTACTGCCGCCGTGCTGCTGGGCATCATGATCCTGCCCACCATCATCACGGTCAGCAAGACGAGCCTCGACGCCGTGCCCGACAGCTACTACGAGGGCAGTCTTGCCCTTGGCGCGACGCATGAGCGCAGCGTGTTCTACGCTGTGCTGCCCGCCGCAAAATCCGGCGTGCTGTCGGCAGTCATCCTCGGCATTGGCCGCGCCATCGGTGAGACGATGGCCGTCGTCATGGTCGCGGGCAACCAGACCTGGATGCCCAAGGGTCTGTTCCAGGGCCTGCGCACGATGACCTCGAACATCGTCATCGAGATGGGCTACGCCGCCGACCTCCACCGCGAGGCGCTGATCGCCACCGGCGTTGTGCTGTTCGTATTCATCCTGCTTATCAACCTCTGCTTCAGCCTTGTGAAAGGGGGTAAGGACTATGCCTGAGATTGCCGCAGCGCAAACAGCCGCCGATATGACCTACGCAAAACCGCATGCGTTCATGCCAACCGGCGGCAGCAACCGCCGCGCCGCCCGTATGCAGGCCGCCGCGCTGCGCTGGCTTGTGCGCATGGCCGCCTTGCTGACCGCCGCGGTGCTGGTGTTCCTCATCGGCTATATTCTGGTCATGGGCATCCCCAATTTGAAGCCCGAGCTGTTCGCCTGGGAGTATAACTCCGAGAACGTCTCGCTGACGCCCGCGCTCATCAACACGGTGCTGATGACGGCCTTCTCGCTGGCGATCTCGACGCCGCTGGGCATCTTTGCGGCCATCTGGCTGGTCGAGTACGCACACCGCGGCAGCAAGCTGGTCAAGGTCGTGCGCGTCACCACCGAGACACTGCAGGGCATCCCGTCCATCGTCTACGGCCTGTTCGGTATGCTGTTCTTCGTCACCAAGCTGCACTGGGGCTATTCGATGATCGCCGGTGCGTTCACGCTGGCCATCATGGTTCTGCCCGTCATCATGCGCACGACGGAGGAGGCGCTGATCGCAGTGCCCGACTCCTACCGCGAGGGCAGCTTTGGTCTGGGCGCGGGCAAGCTGCGCACGGTGTTCACGATCGTGCTGCCGTCCGCCATGCCCGGCATTTTGTCCGGCGTCATTCTGGCCACGGGCCGCATCGTCGGCGAGACCGCCGCGCTGATCTATACCGCAAGCTCTGTGGCAAAGATCCCGTCCGGCGTGTTCAGCTCCACCCGCACCCTGGCCGTACACATGTACCTGCTCTCGAACGAGGGCCTGTACATCGGCCAGACCTACGGCACGGCAGTGGTCCTGCTGGTGCTGGTGCTGGTCATCAACGGCCTGTCCGGGCTGGCAGCCGGGAAACTGGCAAAACGGTAAAGGGCAATGCCCTGCACCGTAGGGGCGGATTCCATATCCGCCCGTGGGAGTATGCGGCAGCGCAAACCCCGCGGAGGGGTCAAGACCCCTCCCTACGATTCGCCGTTCACGGGTGCCATGTAGGGAGCGGTCTTGACCGCTCCGGGCACTCTCCGCGCAGCAGCCCCTTCCCCGGCGCCGTGTATGCCCGGACCCTACCGCTGCATTGCACAGAGCAGAGATAAAATGTGAGGTCATTCCATGAACAAATTTGAAGTGCGCAATATGGACCTGTACTATGGCAGCTTCCATGCGCTGAAAAATATCAATATCGACATCCCGGAAAAGGAGATCACCGCGTTCATCGGTCCGTCCGGCTGCGGCAAATCCACGTTTTTGAAAAGCCTGAACCGCATGAACGACCTCGTCGAGGGCTGCCGCATCTCCGGCGACATCAAGCTCGACGGCGTGGACATCTACAAGGACAAGATGGACGTCAACGTCCTGCGCAAGCGCGTCGGCATGGTGTTCCAGAAGCCGAACCCCTTCCCGATGTCCATCTATGACAACATCGCCTACGGCCCGCGCACCCACGGCATCCGTAATAAAGCGCAGCTGGATGAGATCGTGGAAAGATCCCTGCGCGGCGCGGCCATCTGGGACGAGGTCAAGGACCGCCTGAACAAGAGCGCCCTGGGCATGTCGGGCGGCCAGCAGCAGCGCCTCTGCATTGCGCGCGCCCTGGCCGTTGAGCCCGAGGTCCTGCTGATGGATGAGCCGACGAGCGCCCTGGACCCCATCTCGACGTCCAAGGTCGAGGAGCTGGCCACGGAGCTGAAAGAGAATTACACCATCGTCATGGTCACCCACAACATGCAGCAGGCCGCGCGTATCAGCGATAAGACGGCATTTTTCCTGCTGGGCGAGCTGGTGGAGATGGGCCCGACGGAGCGTGTGTTCGCCACGCCCGTGGACAAGCGCACCGAGGATTACATCTCGGGCCGCTTCGGCTAAGGAGGTACGACAAATGGGTACGAGTGTACGAAAAATGTACGACGCCGAGCTGCTGCAGCTTGACACGATGCTGGCCCGCATGGGCCACGCCGCCGGCGGCGCGATCGAGAGCGCCATGACCGCCCTGCGCACCGGCGACACCGAGCTGGCCCGCAGCGTTATTGCCCGGGACAGCGAAATCGACTCCGCCGAGCATGAGATCGAGCACCGCTGCTTAACGCTGTTTCTGCGCCAGCAGCCCGTGGCGGGCGACCTGCGCAAGGTCTCCACGGCGCTGAAGATGGTCACCGACATTGAGCGCATCGCCGACCAGGCCAGCGACATTGCCGAGATAACGCTCCATCTCCACCCGGACGGCGCACGCACCGTCGGCGTGCTGGACGACCTGTACGCGATGGGCGACATTGCCCTGCACATGGTCAAGGACGCCATTGCCGCCTACGTGCAGGTGGACCTGTCCACCGCCGCGCAGGTCATTGCCCGCGACGACGACTGCGACGCGATGTTCAGCCGCATTTCCAAGGAAATTGCGGCCTACATCGCCGCCCACCCCAGTGATGCCGAGACGGCGCTGGACTTATTTATGATCGATAAGTACCTTGAGCGCCTGGGCGACCACGCCGTGAACATTGCGGAATGGGTCGAGTTCCTCAAGACCGGCGTCCACAAAGCCCGCAAGATCGTGTAATGCGGGGATAAACAAGCCATTTTCTTATTATTTTCCTATACCAACCAAAACGGGACCTGCCGAAAAGCGGGCCCCGTTTTGGCGTGGAGGGGCTTTCGTAGGGGCCGGGCATGCCCGGCCCGGAGGTCGGCGCGGCCACCCTTTAACGGGCAATCGCTTTTAACGCTGCGGGCCGGGCATGCCCGGCCCCTACTGCGCGGCAGACATCGCTCGGCTGCCCGGAGGGGTCAAGACCCCTCCCTACAAGGCACCCGTGAGCGGCAGTTCGTAGGGAGCGGTCTTGACCGCTCCGAGTGCTTTGCGGCAGCGTCGGCTTCCCTGTAGGGGCCGCGCGGCAGTAAAAAAAGCAGCCGTCCCTTTCCGGAACGGCTGCTTGCTATCATTTCGCCCCTTTCCCCGCGAACACAACGTAAATCGTTTTGAACAAAATCTTTACGTCGCCCCAGAGGGACCAGTTGTCGATGTAGGCTACGTCGAGCTTGACGACCTCCTCAAAATCCTCGATGTCGCTGCGCCCGCTGACCTGCCACAGGCCGGTGATGCCCGGCTTCATCGACAGGCGGCGCTTGTGGTGGCTCTCGTACTGCTTGTACTCGTCCACCGTCGGCGGGCGGGTGCCCACAAGGCTCATATCGCCCCGCAGCACGTCAAAAAACTGCGGCAGCTCGTCAATGCTGGTGCGGCGGATGAATTTACCCACCTTGGTCACGCGGGGGTCATCCTCCATTTTGAACATCAGGCCGTTCATTTCATTCTGGGCCATCAGCTCCTTCTTGCGGGCCTCGGCGTCCACGTACATGCTGCGCAGCTTGTGGATGTAAAAATACCGCCCGTTGCGGCCCACACGCTTTTGTTTAAAAAACAGCGGGCCGGGGCTTTCGAGCTTGAGCGGGATGGCGACCACCGCGATGATCGGGATGCTGATGATACAGCCGATGACAGCGCCCACCACGTCCATGCAGCGCTTGGCGATCTGGTCGCGCAGCTGCAATTCAACGGTGCCCATCGTGACGATGTTGCCTCCGGCGCAGCGCCCCAGGGACCGGCTCAGCCGCGCGGCGCTCGTCTCGTCGCAGCAGGCTTCCTCAATGCGGTCCAGCAGCGGCAGACGGAAGTGCACGGTCAGGCCCATGCTCTCCATCTCGTCCAGATAGGGGATGAAGCTCTCGCCGCTGTCCATCGGCACATCGACATAGACCTCGTCGAGCGCCTCGCGCCGGATCCAGTCCATGAAGTCGTCGAACGTCGCCTTGACCTCGACGCCGCAGACTCTGGTGGAGATCGCGGCGGGCGTGGCCTCCAGCAGTGAGACGCCCACGACCCGGCGGGACCAGTCCTTTTGAATCTCGGGGATCAGCCGCTCGGCCCGGTCCGACGTTGTGACGACGCCGACGAGCGTCTCCATGCCCCAGCTGCGCTGGAACCGGATGAGCAGCCGCTTTAAAATCGCATGGGAGAACGGCAGCAGCACCGCGTTGACCGCGGGCACTGTGACCGCAAAATAACGGGAGTCCAGCATCGTGGCCTTGGCCAGCAGCATGCAGCCTGCATAAACAAGGCCGAGCGCGATGTTGAACCGGAGAGAAAGGCTGATTTCCTCATTTTCAGACCGTGTTACGATGTTTTTGTCCTGGTCAAAGAAGAAGAAGGTGACGACGAACGCCACAAACAGCAGGCACAGGGTCTGCAGCCAATCGGTGCTGGTGTAGGGGATCAGCACGCCGAACAGCCCGTCGGTGATGAGCCACGCCAGCAGCACGCTGACGGCCATCGTGAGCAGATCGGCGAAAAATACATAAGCGTATTGCAGCTTTTCGCGTTTACTTGTCATGAAGAAGGAGAAGTCCTCTCTAATAGTTATCTTCTTATTTTACCATAGACAGAGGATATTTTCAACAAAATCCGCAATATCATAACAATTACACAATTTATAAGGGCGCGGTAGGGGGAGGGCTTCATCCCTCCCGGGGAGGTTTCCGCCGCCGCGCACGGGCACGGAGCGGTCAAGACCGCTCCCTACAAACCGCTCGTTATCGTGGCATCGTAGGGAGGGGTCTTGACCCCTCCGCAGAGGTTTCCGCCGCCGCGAGCACCGATTCGTTCTCCCGCCCGACGATCTCGGCTTTTAAGACGTCCTGAATTTCCACCAGACATTCCAGCAGCAGGGGGTTGAACTGCCCGCAGTCGCCGTGCAGGATCATCTGCACCGCGGTGTCCGGTGAGTAGGCGGCCTTGTAGACGCGCTTGCTGACCAGCGCGTCGTAGACGTCCGCCATCGAGACGATCTGTGCCGAGATCGGGATGTCGTCCCCGGCCAGGCCGTCGGGGTAGCCGCGGCCGTCCCAGCGCTCGTGGTGCCAGCGGCAGATGTCGTGGGCGGTCTTGACAAGCGCTTCGTTTTTATAGCGGCCCAGATGGTCCAGCATGTTCGCGCCCACAACGGTGTGGGTTTTCATAAGATCGAACTCCTCCGGGGTAAGCCGCCCGGGCTTGTTCAGGATCTTATCGTCTATCGCAACCTTTCCGATGTCGTGCAGCGCCGATGCCATGACGATCAGCTCCTGCGTTTCGGGCGGCAGGTCATACTTGTCGGTTTTCTGCGTCAGCCGCTCCAGAAGGCGCTGGGTCAGCGTGCCGATGTGCAGCACGTGCTGGCCGCTCTCGCCGTTGCGGAACTCGACGACCTCGCTCAGGATCGAGATCATCATCTTGGTGTTTTTCTCTTTTTCCTTGATCTGGCTCGTCACCAGCGAGGCGAGCCGCCGCTGCTTGGCGTAGAGCTTGATCGTGTTGAAAACGCGGCGGTAGACGACGCCCGCATCGAACGGGCGGCTGACATAGTCCGAGACGCCCAGCTCGTAGGCGCGGCGCACAACGGTGTCGGCGTCCTCGCTCGAGATCATGATGACGGGGATGTCCTCGATCCAGTGGCTGCGGTTCATCTCGCTCAGCACCGCAAAGCCGTCCATGACCGGCATGACGATGTCCAGCAGGATCAGCGCAATGCCGGTGTCGTACTGCTCCAGCATGGCCAGGCATTCCCTGCCGTTCGTCGCCTCCAGAATGTTGTAGTCGCTGCCCAGGATCTCCGCCAGAATGGCGCGGTTCATCTCGGAGTCGTCCACAATTAAAATGCTCTGGCGGGTCTGGCTTTCGCGCCCGGCAGCGCTCAAAGCGCCGTCCCGGGCGTTGTCCTCGGTCACGACCATGTTTTTGCGGTTCTTGGCCTGGTACATCAGCTTGTCGGCGCGGGAGACTGCCTGCTCCACGGTCTCGCCGGGCTGCGTTATCACGCCGCCGATGCTGGCGGACAGCTGCAGACGGGAATACCCCGGCACGCTGGCAGTGTGCAGCTGCTCCCGGATGCGGTCCAGCTTGGCCAGGAACGCCGCGCGCTCAATGCCCGGCAGCACCAGCAGGAACTCGTCGCCGCCGTAGCGGATGAGCACGTCCGATTTGCGGATGCAGGCGCGCACCACGTCAACGCAGGTGCGCAGCGCTATGTCGCCGGCCTGATGGCCGTAGGTGTCGTTGATCAATTTAAAGTCGTCCTGATCCAGCACGGCCACACCGGCGGGGTCGGTCTTGTCCTTGAGCGCGTCCTCAAAGTAGAGGCGGTTGTAGCTGTCGGTCAGTGCATCGTGGTAGAGCTTGGTGTGGTAGCTCGCGATGCTGTCTATCAGGCGTTCCCCGTTTTCGGGGTCAATGAGGGTCTCGCCGTCCAGCTTCTGGATCAGCTCCATGACACAGGGAACGCCGTCGACCTCGCGGTAGACGGCGGTGACCTGAAAGACCTCGCTGCCCATGTATTCCAGCTTGGTGCGCTGGCGGTGATCCTCCAGCACCTGCCGGGAGATGCAGTTCCGGCAGGGGGTGTTTTTGCCCCAATAGCTGTAGCAGCTGCAAAAGCTGTTGACGGACTCCTCGCCGCCGACCTGCGCAGCATCCAGCAGCCGCACTACAGTAAAGATGGTGCGGTATTGGGCCATTTCCGTTTCGACCTGTTCTCTGGTCATAATGCTTCCGCCTTTGTGTGAAGGAATGAGTAGATAAAAATTGTGTTACATATAAGAACATTATAGCATTGCAGGGTGTTTTTTGTCAATGTGGTAAAGGGGGACCCCATGACCGCCCGGCAGCGGATAGCCGCAGGGGCGGCCTCCCGGCGGCCCTGTCCTACCCGCTGCCTGCCCCGCATATACATACCGCAGGAGGTACATGCCATGCGTCGGATCGGATTCTACTTATTTATAATAGCCGTCTTTCTGCTTGCGCCGCTGCTTGCACTGCCGCAAAAGGCTGTCCCGGCCCCCGCCGCGGTGCCGACCCCCGCCCCAACCGCCGTCGCCCGGGCCGCCGCGCCCTACCGCGCTGTGTGGGTCAGCTATCTGGAATGGGAGCAGGTCGATTTCTCGTCGGCGGAGGCGTTCACGCAGGCAATCGGCACAATGCTGGACAATATACAGTCGATTGGCGCAACAGTCGTGCTGGCGCAGGTGCGGCCCTTCGGCGATGCGCTCTACCCCAGCGACTACTTTCCGTTCAGCCACCTCTGCACCGGCACGCAGGGGCAGGACCCCGGGTTTGACCCGCTGGCACTGCTGGTGGACGCCGCCCACGCGCGGGACTTACAGCTGGAAGCCTGGGTCAACCCTTACCGCATCCAGGCCGGGCAGACCCCGGCGCTGTGCGGCGCAAGCCCGGCGCGGCTGCACCCGGACTGGGTCAGGTACACCGACACCGGCGCGTATCTCGACCCCGCCAGCGCGGACGTGCGGCAGTACATTGCCGACGGGGTGGGGGAGCTGTGCGCAAGGTACGCTGTGGACGGCATCCACTTTGACGACTATTTTTACCCCACCACCGACCCGGCCTTTGACGCGGCGGACTACGCGGCCAGCGGCAGCACACTGACGCAGGACGACTGGCGGCGGGAGAACGTGAACGCCCTGATGGAGCTTTGCCACGCCGCGGCCCGGCGGTACGGCGTGCGGTTTGGCGCAGCCCCGGCGGGCGACCCGGAGCAGAACTACACCCTGCAATACAGCGACGCGGCCCGCTGGCTGCGGCAGGGGACTGTGGATTACCTGATGCCCCAGCTTTATTGGGGGCAGGAATATATAAAAAACGGCGATGCGTCGCACAGCTTTGCGCAGCTGGCCGCCGCGTGGGCCGCACTGCCCCGCGCGGCGGGCGTGAAGCTGTACGCCGGGCTGGGGGCCTACCGCGTCGGCGCAGGGGATGGGTCCGATGCCGGCTCCGAGTGGTTTTCCGGCCATGCGCTGGCCGACCAGCTTGCTTTGCTTGCCCGCTTAGGGGTGCAGGGCGCGGGGCTCTACCGCTACGGCAGCCTGTTTGCCAATTCCGGCGCCCCGGCACTGGCGGAAAGTGAAGCGGAGGCAATAAAAGGTGTCTGGCAGGGCTGACCGGAAAATCCGGTGCCGACAAAGATTTGGTACTTGCAAAAGCGGTAAAAATGCAAGATAATAGAGAGGCGGGGCGGCTTGCGGCTGCCCGCAGGACCCAAGGGAAGATAAAGGAGAAACTCCATGAACAATACAAACGACCTCTATAACCGCTGGCTTGCCCAGCCGGATCTGGACGACGCCGTCAAAGCCGAGCTCGTCTCCATCGCGGGCGACAGCGACGCCGTCACGGACCGCTTTTACCGCGATCTGGAATTCGGCACCGGCGGCCTGCGCGGCGTGATCGGCGCGGGCACGAACCGGATGAATCTCTACACCGTGCGCAAGGCAACGCAGGGGCTGGCGGACTACCTCAATGCGTCCGGCCTTCCCAAAAAGGTAGCCATCGCCCACGACAGCCGCCATAACGGTGCGCTGTTCGCCCGCGAGACCGCCCGCGTGCTGGCCGCGAACGGCATTACCGCCTGCATGTACCCCCGGCTTGAGCCGACCCCGGCGCTTTCGTGGGCGGTGCGGTACCTCGGCTGCGGCGCGGGCGTCTGCGTGACGGCCAGCCACAACCCCGCTAAGTACAACGGCTACAAGGTCTACGGCGCAGACGGCTGCCAGATCACGCTGGAGGCTGCCGAGAAAATTCTGGCAGCTATCGAAAAAATTGATTGCTTTGACGATGTCCGGCTGGCAGATTTTGACGCTGCCGCCGCCGCGGGCCGCATTGTGACAATTGACGAAAAATGCCTCGATGATTTTGTGCAGGCTGTCTATGACCAGCGCGTCGGCGACGGCGCGGGCATCGACGCGCTCAAGCTCGTCTACACCCCGCTGAACGGCACGGGTCTGGAATGTGTGAAAAAGCTGCTGAAAAAGCTCGGCGTGACCCATGTGACCGTTGTGCCCGAGCAGGAAAAGCCCGACGGCGACTTCCCGACCTGCCCCTACCCGAACCCCGAGATCCGCGAAGCTATGCAAAAAGGCTTGGAGCTGTGCGACAAGGTCCGCCCCGATCTGCTGCTGGGCACCGACCCCGACTGTGACCGCTGCGGCACCGCCGTGCCGGACGGCAAGGGCGGCTACCGGCTCATCAGCGGCAACGAGATGGGCATCATCCTGCTGGACTATATCTGCCGCACCCGTCTGGCACAGGGCACGATGCCCGCCGACCCCGTGGCGGTAACGACGATTGTCTCCACCGATATGGCAGCGCCGGTGGCAAAAAAATACGGCGTCGAGCTGCGCCGCACCCTGACCGGCTTTAAGTTCATCGGCGAGCAGATCGGCAAGCTGGAGGCCGAGGGGCGTCCCGAACGCTATATCTTCGGCTTTGAGGAGAGCTACGGCTACCTGTCCGGCGGCCACGTCCGCGACAAGGACGCTGTCAACGCGACGCTGCTGGTCTGCGAGGCCGCGGCCTGGTACGCCCAGCAGGGCAAGACGCTGCTGGACGCCATCGAGGCGCTGTACAGGGAGTTCGGTTACTACCGCAATGCGCTGTGCAGCTTTGCCTTTGAGGGCGAGAGCGGCATGCACACGATGCAGGAGCTGATGAAGAAGCTGCGCGCCAACGCCCCGGAGGACATTGCCGGGTACAAGGTGGAGTCCGTCGTGGACTACGACACCGACGGCACCGGCCTGCCCCGCGCCAACGTGCTGGAATACCATCTGGACGGCGGGCATAAGCTGATGGTCCGCCCCTCCGGCACCGAGCCGAAAATTAAAGTTTATCTTTCCGCCGTTGGCGACAGTGAGGCAGCCGCCGATGCCGTGAACGCCGCGCTGGCCAAAGCCGCCGCGGAGATGATGAAAGCGTGAACGGTATGGCAATTCTGAAATTGACCCCGAGCTGCAAGGATTATCTGTGGGGCGGCAGCCGCCTGCGCACCGATTTCGGCATCAAGAGCGACCTTGAACCGCTGGCCGAAGCGTGGGTGCTGTCCTGCCACCCGGACGGCCCGAGCTATCTGCCCGACGGCACGACGCTGGCGGCGTACATTGCCGCGCACCCCGAAGCCCTGGGCACGGACTGCGCAAAATTTGAGCAGTTCCCGATCCTGACAAAGTTCATCGACGCCAGCAGCAACCTGTCCATTCAGGTGCATCCGTCCAACGACTACGCGCTTGAAAAAGAACACCAGTACGGCAAAACCGAGATGTGGTATGTGCTGGACTGCGTGCCGGGGGCGTATCTCTACTACGGCTTTACGCATGAAATCTCCAAAGAGGAGTTTGCGGAGCGCATCAAAAATAACACCCTGACCGAGGTCCTGAACGCCGTACCGGTGCATAAAGGGGATTGCTTTTTTATCCCGTCCGGCACGCTGCACGCCATCTGCCAGGGCATCGTCGTGGCCGAGGTGCAGCAAAACTCCAACGTGACCTACCGCGTCTACGACTACGGGCGCGTCGGTGCAGACGGCAAGCCCCGCGCCCTGCACATTGAAAAGGCGCTGGACGTGACCCGCCGCACGCCGCCGCAAAAGCACGACTTCGGCAGCCACCTTGCCCAGTGCGAGTATTTCACGGTGGACGCGAAAAAAGGCGCGTTTGACGGCGTGGCCGACGAAAAGAGCTTTGTCTCGCTGCTCATCACCGACGGCGCGGGCACGCTGACCTGCGGCGGCGAGACCGTGAAGGTCAAAAAGGGCGAGAGCTATTTTATCCCCGCGGGCAGCGGCAAGTACGCCGTGACCGGCGACTGTGAGACGCTGGTCACGGTGGTGTAAACGGCTGCTTGCCGGTAGGTTCTCTCCCCCACCGCCTGCGGGCGGAGCCCTTCGGGCCCGGGCCCTTCTGTCGCTTCGCGACATCTCCCCACGCAGTGGGGAGTCACCCTCGCAGAGGGGGCCAAGGTCCCTTGCCTCCCCTTGCAGGGGAGGTGGCGCCGCAGCGCCGGAAGGGTAGAGCTTGCGGCTGCCGCAAACACCCCGGGAGGGATAAATCCCTCCCCTACAAAAAAGGCGCATCCCGGTTTTTGACCGGGGTGCGTCTTTTTTTTTGTAACCTTTTGGAAGAAAGCAGCCCTCGACGTGTTCCGCGAACGGCGGACGGTATACTCCCAATTGACGCGGCGGGAAGACAAGCCCCGCGCGGGAAACCAGCAAAGGAGGAACCGTACATGAAAAAACGTCTGTTGGCTGTGCTGCTGGCCTGCTGTATGGCGGCAGGCATGGCCAACGCTGTGTTTGCGGCGGATGAACTGCCCGCCACGGCGGAGTCTGCGGCGGCGATTGCGCCCGCCGACCCGGACCCGCCTGCACCGGAACCCGAAATAGAGGCGGAGCCGACCCCGGCGGCTGACCCGGAACCCGAAATAGAGGCGGAGCCGACCCCGGCGGCTGACCCCGCGGCAACGCCCGAGACCGCACGCACCCTCGTGATGGATGCGCTGCTCGCCGCGCCCGACACCGCGGCGCAGACTGCCGTTGTCACAAGCGCAGAGCTGGTGGACAGCATTCGGACCGACGGCTGCTTTACAGCGAAGGTCAACGGCAGCACGGACAGACTCGACGGCGCTGTGTACACCTGGTACCGCAGCAAGGACGGCACCAACTGGGAGGAGGTCCCGCAGCAGCTCTGCTCCGGTGATGCGTGGAACATCACGCCGGGCAGCGAGCACCGGCTGAACGCTGCGCTGGATGCCTGCATTGCCGGTGTCAGGGATGCGGAACGGCTGTACTATAAGGTCGAGGTCACCGGCACCGACGGCGCAAAACTCACCGCCGCGGCCATGCAGGTGCCCTACTGCATCCAGCTGCAGAACGGCAGCTTTGAAACGCCGGATATTGCCGGGCTGAAGGCGTATCACGACAAAGACAACAATACGCCCGCATCCCGGCTGTATTATTCCCGGGACGGTGAGACCGGCACCTTCTTTACCCAGTACCCGTCGGGGGAAGGGGGCATCGTCTGGCAGACCACCGGCGCGGCCGAGCACTGGAAAACCGGAAGCTCCGGCCTGTACATTGAGCTGGCGGACGGCTCCAACCGCAGCTATAACGGCACGCGGAACTACCCCGAGGCCAGCTACAGCATCGACAGCGCTTACGACGGCCGGCAGTTTGCCGAGCTGAACTGCGAGGCCTACGGTGCGCTGTATCAGGATGTGCTGACCGCGCCCGGCACCACGCTGCACTGGTCGCTGGCCCACCGCGCCCGCGGCAGGGGTATGCAGGACTCGATGGCGCTGCTCATCGCGCCGGTGGATGTGGCAGCGCAGATCACCGAGATTCTGGCGGGCGCTTCCAGCGAGGACGACAACAGGGGACTTCTGGTGCGCGCGGCGCTGGACCGGACCGTGCAATACAACGGCGAGGAGGTCCCCATCCGCAGCTTCATGGTCGGCGGTGAGATCACCGACGGCAACGACCAGTGGGGCGTCCACAGCGGCGACTACACGGTCCGGGCGGGGCAGTATGTCAGCCGGTTCTTCTTCCTGGCGCTGTCCAGCGGCAAGGGGGACCGGCGCGAGGGCAACCTGCTGGACAAGGTCTGGTTCAGCACCGAGCCTGCGCCGCCCGTGGCCGGGCACGCCAACCTGACGCTGCGCAAGACGCTGGCGGGCAGCCTGACCGCCGACGAGCTGACCGCCGTGCGCGCGGGGCTGACCTGCACCGTGACCCGCTCCGACGGCACGGCTGTGGCCGTCATAAGCGGCGCGGATATGACCGTCGGCACCGACCCGGCCCAGTGCAGCTATACAATACAGGATCTGCCTGTGGCGTCGGAGAGCGGCACGCCCTACACCTACACCGTGACCGAGACCGCCCACGCCGCCCCGGCGGCGGTGCTCTATTTGGCAAGCCGCGCCGCCGTCAACGGCGACGCGCTGCAGCCCGCGGGCGACCCGCCGACGCTGGCCAACATAACGCTGCTGCAAAACGGCACGACCTACGCCGATTTTGAGAACACCTACGCCCGGCAGACCGGCAGCCTGCGGCTGACGAAGGCTGTGGACGACGCGGCCCTGCGCGATGAGGCCGAGGCCGTGACGAACACCTTCACCGTCGGCAGCCTGCCCATCGGCAGCTATACGCTGGTCTATGACGACGGCACGGCCCGCACCGTCACGCTGGACGCGCCCGGCGCACTGACCGTGCCGCTCAGGGGGCTGCACAGCGTAACGGTGGAGGATGTGCCCGTGGGCAGCTACACCCTGACCGAGACCGACCACCCCGACTTAGCCGGCTGGTACTGCACGACCACCGCCGCGGCGGCGTCCGGGACGGTGCAGGTGCCGTCCGGCGGCGTGGGGGAGGCTGTCATCACCAACACCTACGCGCCGTTCCTGCGCGTCACCGTGACCAAGCAGGTCACGGGCGGCATGGGCGACACGCGCCGTGGCTTTGCGTTTACGGCGGCCATTGACGGCGCGGCGGTCACCGCGGATACCCCCTATGTGCAGCCCTACGGCGGCGCGGCGCTGACCGCGGACGGCTTCACGATCCCGCACAAGGGCAGCATCGTCATCGGGCATCTGAAGCCCGGCCAGACCGTGACCGTCACCGAGGAGACGCTGACCGACTACGAAACGACAATGGACGACGGCAGCAACGTCACGCTGGGCAGCAGCTATACCGCGACCCTGACCGGCGACGCGGCGCTGACCTGCGTCAACAATAAGGACGGCGTGCCGCCCACGGGTCTTGCGCAGGACGCGGCCCCGGCAGTCTGGCTGCTGGCGGCGGGCGCGGCGCTGGCCGTGGCCTGCCGCCGCCGAAGGGAGGCTGCACCGTGAACGAGACACAGCGCCGCCGTGCGCTGGCGGACGTGAAGGAGTTTTTTCTGCGCGCCGGGGCGCTGGCCGCACTGCTGCTGGTGCTGTTCGGCGTCGTGTTCGGGCTGGCGATCCAGCCGGACGACACGATGTACCCGCACCCCAAGCCCGGCGACCTGCTGCTCTACTACCGGCTGCCGCGCAGCTTTGCAGCGGGGGAGGTGGTCGTCTTTACACAGGATGACCGGCGCTGCACGGGGCGTGTTGCGGCCCGCGGCGGCGACACCGTGGAGGTGACAGAAAACGCGCTGCTGCGCATCAACGGCAGCCTTGTGGCCGAGCCGGACATTTACGAGACGACCCCCCGCTACGACAGTGACGTGACCTACCCACTGACCCTGGCCGACGGCGAGTATTTTATCCTCTGCGACGCCCGCGAGGGTGCGCCCGACAGCCGCCAGTACGGCCCTGTGACGGCAGAAAATATCGCCGGGCGGGTCATTGCGATTGTGAGGAGGAATGAGATTTAGAGACTATAGGGAAGAAGGATGCAGAGATACACTCGGCCCTCATCCGGCCTCGGGCGGGGCCTCGGCCACCTTCCCCCGCAGGGGAAGGCACCCAGCCCCAAGCCTTCCCCCCGCGGGGGAAGGTGCCGCCGCAGCGGCGGATGAGGGCCGACCTACCGGCAACCACCCACATAACCATACACCACCCCGAAAGGACCACATACGTATGAACACCATCAAGATTTCCGCTGTTCTGACCGCTGCTTTGCTCACGGGTGCGCTCTCCGCCACGGCGTTTGCGGCAGAGACCCTGACCACGACCACCGGCAGCATCACCTTCCGCAAGGCCATCGACGTGACGAACGCCGCGGGCGCGGGCGGCATCACGGGCACGATTGCCTTTGACGTCACCGCCGCCGACGAGAGCGACCTGCCCGACGACGGAGAGAAAAACTATGTCGGCAGCGTGGATCAGCTGGACGGCAGCGACATCACCGCCACGTTTGCGGCGGATGACGGCGGCATTGCCAACAAGGAGAGCGATGTAAGCGTCGGCTTTGACACCTCGAAGTTCGAGGCCCCCGGCATCTACTACTACCACCTGACCGAGCGCGACCCCGGCATCCACGGCCTGACCGCCACGACGGCGACCTACCTGCTCAAGGTGCGCGTTGTCAACGACAATACGTCCGAACCGGACGGTGCAACGTTCAAAATTGACTACGCTACGCTGACCTCGCTCGATGACAATACCAAGAGCGACCTCATCACCAATACCTACACGACCCACGGCCTGACCGTGACCAAGGCGCTGGCGGGCGACTGGGCCGACTACACCGACCACTTTATCTTCACGCTGGAGATCACCGACCCGGACGCAGACCCGGGCCGCATGGCGTCGGTCACGGTCAAAACCACAAGCGCGGCGGGCGTGACGAGCAACGCCGAGGTGAAGCCCTTTACAAACGGCAAGGTCAGCTTCTCGGAGACGATCCGGGGCGGCGATGTGATCAAGGTGACCGGCCTGCCCGCCGGCGCGGCCTACACGATCACCGAGAGCGGTCTGGACGCTGGGAAGTATACGACGGCCTGGACGCTGGACGGCGAGACGCTGAGCACCGAAAAGACCCTGCCCACGCAGACGGTGGGTGCCGCCGACACGGCCCTGACCGTCACGAATACCCGCAGCTCGATTGCCCCCACCGGCCTGCTGCTGGACGCCGCCCCCTACGGCGCGATGCTGGCGCTGGCCGCGGGCAGCGGGCTGGTGTTCTTCCGCAAGCGCCGCCGTGAGGATTGATGTTGGACCGCGCGGCGCGGCTGGCACGCCTGGGCACACGGCTGGTCAGTGCGCTGGCCGGGCTGCTGATGCTGGCGCTGCTGGCCTTCGGCGGGTTCGCACTCTGGCAGGACGCCGCGCTGCGCCGCGGGGCGTTTGTGGGCGCGGAGCTTTTGCAGTATAAGCCCGCCGCACCGGCTGCCGACAACCCGACGCTGGCCGGGCTGCAAACCGTCAACCCCGACGTCTGCGGCTGGCTGACGGTGGACGGCACGGGCATCGACTACCCCGTTGTGCAGGGCGCGACGAACATGGACTACGTCAACCGCGACGTCTACGGTGATTTTTCCCTGTCGGGCGCGATTTTTCTCGACAGCCGCTGCGCCGCCGACCTGACCGACCCGTACACGGTGATTTACGGCCACCACATGGACAACAGCGCGATGTTCGGCGATGTGGCGCGGTTTGCGGAGGCAGACTATTTTGCCGCGCACCCCGCGGGCAGCATAAGTCTGCCCGACGCCGCCTATACGATCGAGCTGTTCGCCTGTGTGGTGACCGATGCCTACGATACCGCCATTTACACGCCGGAGCGTTACCCCGACGACGTGGGGGCGCTGCTGGACTATGCGGCGGCGCAGGCCGTGCAGCAGCGGGACATCGGTGTGACGGCGCAGGACCGGCTGGTGGCGCTTTCGACCTGCGCCGGGAGTGAGACAAACGGGCGGGTCGTCGTGCTGGGGCGGCTCTGCCCCCTGAAAGAAGGAGATGAAATGCAATGACCTTTGGCAAAACGGCCCTGCGGTGCTGGCTGCCCGCAGCGGCCCTGCTGATGGCGCTGCTCTGCCCGCTGCCCGTGGCGGCTGCGCGGGCGGGCACGGCGATCCCCGTCAGTGTCCGCACCGACGGCGCGGCGGCGGACGCCGTCTATACGGTGGAGCTGACGCCGCTGGACGCGGCCCCCGCGCCTGTGCAGCGTGCCCTGACCGTAAAAAACGGCGGCACCGTGTATTTTACGGGCTTTGCCTTTGACGAGCCGGGGGATTACCGGTATCTGGTTGCCGAGCGCAGCGGCGGCGCTGCCCACACGACCTACGATGCGCACAGCTACACGGTCACGGTCCGGGTGACGGGCCGCCCGGACGGCGGTCTTGCCGCCGGGCTCTGGGCCGTGCGCAGCGGCAAGGCCGCGAAGGCCGACGGCGTGCTGTTTGTGAACCGGTATGACCCGCCGGAGACCGCCGCGGCAGCGGTGACTGCGTCAGCCGCGAGGGCTGGCACACGGACCTTGAAGGCTGCCGCCCCGGCGGCGCTGCCGCAAACCGGGGACGGCTTCCCCATAGAAGCGCTGGCCGCCGCGTTTTGCGCAAGCGTCATCGGCTTTGGAACGGCGTGGAAAAGGCGGTGAACCGGGAACGGCAGCACCCCGGGAGGTTGTTCTTTCTTTTGACAGCAAAAGAAAGAACCAAAGAAAACTGCCGCTGTTTCGACGCAGCGGACCCGCGACTTAGGGGCTGCACGCCCCTAAGAACCCCAATAAGGAAGTCGGAAGGGGCGGGGGCTAAACGGACGCAGTATTACTGTCCGTTCTTAACGCCCCCGCCCCTTCCTCCACTTTTGAGTCGGGTGTTCCCCCGAACCCCCGCAGTTTTTAACGGCTACTATAATCTCGGGCGACAGCCCGCAAAAGGCTCCCCTTTTAGGGGAGCTGGCCGCGCAAGCTGGCCTGAAGGGTCCCGACGGGCCTTGCGTCACCACCCGTAAACGGGCAACCACCCGCCCACTGCAAAGGGGGGAGGGCTGCCGCCCTCCCTTGCCCCTCTCGTCCGCAACCCATTTGCGGCACCCCGTAGGGGCCGGGCATGCCCGGCCCGCAGCCTTGCCATTACCGCCCATGTATCTATTGCTCCGTAGGGAGGGGTCTTGACCCCTCCGCAGCCGCCCGCTCCCCCTGATCTGAAACACAAAAAATCGCCCCCATCCGGTTGCGGCTCCGGATGGGGGCTTGGGGTATCGGTTTGTGTGAGGAGGAATCATGTTCCAGAATTACGGTTGCGGTTCCGTAACCCTGTGCCTATATACTACCGGATAACTGCTAAAAAACTATGTTTTTCTTATGAACAATTTGTAAATTACCGCGCAGCCGGGCCCAATGCCCCGGCTGCGCCTTTTTTTGTTTGCATTTGGAAACGATGCAAAGGAAGCTGGCGGAAGTGATGTAATTGCAGAGAGGTAGGAGCCGGGCATGCCCGGCCCCTACGGTGCAGCAAAATAAGAACGGGCAGTCACCCATTTTGAGTGACTGCCCGTTTGGCTTACATTCAGATAACGTTATGCTCCTTCAGCAGCTTCTCCACTTCGGTGCCCTCGATCTTCTTGAGGGCCTCCTTCATGGCGAGCTTGCCGACGAGAGGCATCTCCATATCGGTGATTTTGCGTCCGTCGCGGAGCTTGACCGTGGCATCCAGCAGGCAGCGGATGTCGTAGACGCTGCCCCAGACCTCGGGCACGCCGCGGTCCACGTTCAGCAGGGTGTAGACGGCCTCCATGCCGGTGCGGATGGAATACTCGGTGGTGAAGATCGTGTCGCGGGCGGTCTCGGCAAACTGGCCCAGGAACGCGAAGTTGACAGCGCCCTCGGGCACGATGTCGGGGCGGTCACCCGCAGCGCGCGGCATAAAGAACGCATCGATATACGGCATCATGCAGGGCACGGTGTTGGCGCTGTTCGCGGCCATGTCCTCGATCTGATCCTCGGGCACGCCCAGGTGGTACAGCCACTCCATGCAGATCTCCTTGCCGGTGCAGTCGCGCATGGGCTTCTTGATATAGTTGCCGGGCTTGTCGGTGAACAGGCTGTAGACCCAGACGCAGAGCTGATCCTTGGGCTGGTCGCGGAACTGCTGCTGACGGTTCAGCGTCCAGCTCAGCAGCCAGTTGGAGTCGGTGACCGTGACAATGCCGCCGGTGACGACCTTGCCGCTGAACGGGTCGCGCTTGCAGATCTTCTTGATATAGGGCACGATGCGCTGGTCCAGCGTCGTGACGGTGGCGCTCATCCAGTTGGACAGCTCGGGGTCATAGCAGAACTTGTCGGGGTGGCCGAAGCTCGGATCCTGCGCGGCGATCTTGCGCCACAGGTCCCAGCCGCCGCCCTCCTTGATTTCGGGCTTGAACTCGGCGGGGGTGTCCTGGCTGCCCAAGGTGGAGTTCTCGACGCAGCCGCCGTTCGTGATAAAGACGAGGTCGTTCTCGGTCAGGTCGATGGAGCTCTCCTGACCGTCGTGCAGGATGTCGATGCGGGTCGCCTGCTTCTTGCTTCCCGCGCAGTCGAACGCAATGTTCGTGACCTTTGTATCGTAGTGGAACTGTACGCCGAAGCCCTCGAGGTACTTGACCATGGGCAGGATCATCGACTCGTACTGGTTGTAGCGGGTGAAGCGCAGCGCCGTAAAGTCGGGCAGACCGCCGATGTGATGGATGTAGCGCTGCAGATAGCGCTTCATCTCCAGTGCGCTGTGCCAGTTCTCAAAAGCGAACATCGTGCGCCAGTACATCCAGAAGTTGGAGTTCAGCACCTCATCGTCAAAGAAGTCGGTGATCTTCTTGTCGTACAGCTTCTCATCGGGGGACATGAACAGGTTCATGATCTCCATGGCAGCCTTGTCGGACAGGCCGAACTTGCCGTCGGTGTGGGCGTCCTCGCCGCGGTTGCGGGTGGCGCGGCAGAGGCTGTAGTTGGGGTCGGCCTTGTTCAGCCAGTAGTACTCATCCAGGACGGTGTGGTTCTCGTCCTCGATGGACGGGATGGAGCGGAACAGATCCCACATACACTCAAAGTGGTTGTCCATCTCGCGCCCGCCGCGCATGACGTAGCCGAGGTTCTCGTAGTGGTAGCCGTCGCAGGCACCGCCCGGGATGGGGTCTTTCTCGAGAATGTGGACGTGCTCGCCCTTCATCTGGGCATCGCGGACGAGATAGCACGCCGCAGACAGCGCCGCCAGGCCGGAGCCGACGATGTAGGCAGATTTGCCGTCCACATTGGCGGGCTTTTGGGGGGTGGCAAAGGCTTCATAGTTACCGGCGGAATAATACATAAGAGTACCTCCTGTGATGATAAGGCCGCGTGCTTGTTGGGGAGCGGCCTGTGATTTACTTGGTATGTCTGTAGTATACCCGGCGGGCGGAGCGATTACAATCAGCAAAAAATCCCCTTTGATAAGAATTTTATCAAAGAGGACGGATTGTATAGATTTTGAAGAAAATATTAAAACGCGGCTTTGTAGGGGGCGGCGTCCCCGACGCCCCGCGGAGGTTGGCGGAGGCTCGAACAGCCCGGGAAGGATGGATTCCTCCCCTACGGGGTAAAAGATCAACGGGCGGTAATGGAGAGGCCGCGGGCCGGGCATGCCCGGCCCCTACAGGGCGGCGGTTTGCGGAGGAGTTACTTATCGATCCGGCACGCCTCCAGCGCCTTTGTAATATCCCCGTGGATAAGGGTCGATACCCGCTCGATGAGGGCGGCGGGGTCGTCCTTCATGCCGGTGCGCACCCATTCCAGCGTCAGGCCGACGAAGGCGTACTTGTAAAAATTCGCGATGAACTCCTTGTCCTCGGGGCGCACGGTCATCCCGGCAGCCTTCTCCTCGACGACGCCGATCATCAAATCGTAGGTCAGGCGGTAGAGGTAGTTCTCGATATGCTCGCGGCTGATGGAATGATAAACCTTGGTGACAAAGACCTTGTCCTTCTGCACGGCCTGCAGGATCTGCAAAAAGCCCTGCTGCCAGGTGTCGTAGGTCTTTTGCCCGGCCAGCGCACGGGTCGCGCTCTCGATGCAGGCCCACTCGACCAGATCGTAGATGTCCTTGAAATGGTAGTAGAACGTCATGCGGTTCACGCCGCAGTGTTCGGTCAGGTCGGTCACGGTGATTTTGTCCAGCGGCTTTTCGGCCAGCAGGTCCTTTAAGGATGCGACCAGCGCGCGCTTTGTCATTTGGGACATGGGTGCGTTCTCCTTGTTATAAGCGTTACGGCGGATGCGGGGCGTCGGGGACGCCGCCCCCCTGCAACCGTAGGGGCGGATTCCATATCCGCCCGCGGCCGTTTGCGGCAATATCATTATTATAAAAGAAGATTATGAATTTTTAAACCCCTGCACCCGCTCCCATAGCGTCACGACCCGCTTGCGTGCCATGCAAGAAAAAAATTGCGGAAAGGGCGAAACTGTGGTATAAAAAGGATAATAAATCTGGTAAGGAAGTGTTCCCCATGCCCGAAATGCTTGATATTGTCGATGAAAACGGCGTCCCCACCGGTCAGAGCGTGCCGCGCACGACGGCCCATGCCGAGGGGCTGCGCCACCGCACCAGCCATGTCTGGATTGTGCGGCGCAAAAACGGCAGGGTGCAGGTGCTTTTGCAGATGCGCTGTGCCGCCAAGGATTCCTACCCCGGCTGCTACGATATTTCCTCTGCCGGGCACATCCCGGCGGGCGCGGAGTTCGTCGGCTCGGCCCTGCGGGAGCTGCGCGAGGAGCTGGGCGTGACCGCCGCCCCCGCCGACCTGCACGAATGCGGCCTGCGGCGGTTCCGCTTTGAGGCTGAATTCCACGGTAAACCGTTCAAAGACAATCAGGTCAGCAAGGTGTTCTGCCTCTGGCTGGACCGCGAGGCCGAGGACTTTGCCGTGCAGAAGTCGGAGATCGACTATGTAAAATGGTTCGACCTGGACGAGGCCGTTGCCGCCGTGGAGCAGGGCACGATCCCCAACTGCATCTTCCCGGAGGAGCTGGGGATGGTGAAGAAGTTTGTGGGGCAGACCGGGGGCGGCTGCTGACGCTGACTGCGGCGGGGTGAGGGCACCCCGCCCTACGTACAACGTTTAAGAGGGATTGTAGGGCGGCCTGCCCCAGGCCGCCGCGGACGTGCGCGGCGGAACGAACAGCCCGGGTGGAGCGGCTTCCCCCGAGGGGCTGCGCCCGCAGGCGCGTGTCGGAGCGCAACCGCCGAAGGCGGCTCTTGGCGCGGAGACTGAAGCTGTCAGCGGCCCCGCCCGCTGACTGATGAGGGCGAGGCTTGTCTCTGCTGCCCGTTTATGGTCTGCCGCCCGGAAACCTGCCCCCTCATCCGGCCTGCGGGCCACCTTCCCCCAAGGGGGAAGGCAGGGGGGCTTTCCCGCCAGTACCACCCGTGTTGCGAAAACTGCAATTTTGTGTTGCTCATTGCGGGAAGCTGTGCTATAATACCCGTATCGGTGCTGTGTATACATACATGTCTGTATATTTTTGCAGGCACGGGCTGCATAAATGTATAACTATTCGTCAACCTGCCTAAAACAACCGCGAAAATGGAGAATCCTTTGGCAGTTTTACCGCTTGCAAAATGTATAAAAGAGTGTATAATATACAGCAATGAATGAATAAATATTCAAGACAAACGGCAAGCAACATACCCCGCGCGTCTTGGCGAAGAAACAGAGAGGGGAGCTCATCATGAAAAAGGATAAGAAAGACATCAAAAAGGTAGTTCTGGCGTACTCCGGCGGTCTGGACACCTCCATCATCATTCCCTGGCTGAAGGAAAACTACAACAACTGCGAGGTCGTCGCAGTCTCCGGCGACGTCGGCCAGGGCACCGAGCTGGACGGCCTGGAGGAGAAGGCCATCAAGACCGGCGCGTCCAAGCTGTACGTCCTCGACCTGAAGAAGGACTACGTCGAAAACTACATCTGGCCCTGCCTGAAGGCCGACGCCAAGTATGAGGACTACCTGCTGGGCACCTCCCACGCGCGTCCCTGCATCGCCGCCGCGCTGGCCGAGATCGCCAAGAAGGAGAACGCCGACGCCATCTGCCACGGCTGCACCGGCAAGGGCAACGACCAGGTCCGCTTTGAGCTGACCCTGAAAGCGCTGGCCCCCGATATGGCCATCATCGCCCCGTGGCGTGAGTGGAGCATCAAGAGCCGTGACGAGGAGATCGACTACGCCGAGGCCCACAACATCCCCCTGAAGATCAACCGTGAGACCAACTACTCCAAGGACAAGAACCTGTGGCACCTGAGCCATGAGGGCCTCGACCTCGAGAAGCCGTCCCTGGAGCCGCAGTACAATAAGCCGGGCTTCCTGGAGCTGGGCGTTTCCCCCGAGCAGGCCCCCGACACCCCGACCTACGTCACCATCCACTTTGAGAAGGGCATCCCCACCGCTGTGGACGGCAAGGAGATGGAGAGCGTCGAGCTGGTCGGGTACCTGAACAAGCTGGGCGGCGCCAACGGCATCGGCCTGCTGGACATCGTCGAGAACCGTCTCGTCGGCATGAAGAGCCGCGGCGTCTATGAGACCCCCGGCGGTGCCATCCTGTACAAGGCGCACGATGTTCTGGAAACCATCACGCTGGACAAGGAGTCCATGCACTTCAAGGCACAGCTGGCCCAGAAGATGGGCGAGCTGGTCTACAACGGCCAGTGGTTCACCCCGCTGCGTGAGGCCATCAGCGCCTTCACCGACGACCTGCAGAAAACCGTCACCGGCGACGTCAAGCTGAAGCTCTACAAGGGCAACATGATCAACGCCGGTGTCACCAGCCCGTACACCCTGTACGATGAGCAGACCGCGTCCTTCGGTGAGGATGACGATTACAACCAGGCGGATGCCTCCGGCTTCATCAACCTGTTTGGCCTGCCCATTGCCGAGCGCGCCAAGCTGGCCAAGAGCTGGCCCGCACAGGACTAATAAGCGAACGAACGCCGAATAAGCAACCGCCAAGGGGCGTGAAAACCCTTTGGCGGTTTTGGCATTACTGATAAAAAGCCTTCCCCCGAGGGGCTGCGCCCGCAGGCGCGTGTCGGAGCGCAACCGCCGTAGGCGGCTCTTAGCGCGTAGACTGAAGGTGGCCCGCAGGGCCAGATGAGGGCAGACCTTGCTGCAATTGCCTGTTTTACGGGTTGCTGCCGGGAACTTTGCCCTCATCAGCCGCCCGCGGGCGGCAGCTTCCCCCGAGGGGGGAAGCCTTTGGAACAACAGATAAAACGGAGGTAAAACCTATGCCCCAACTTTGGCAGGGCCGGGCCAGCAAGGCCGTTGACAGCCGCGTAAACGATTTTAACTCCTCCATCCGCTTCGACGCGCGGATGATCGAGCAGGATATTCAGGGCAGCCTTGTCCACTCGGCCATGCTGGGCAGACAGGGCATCATCTCCCGGCAGGATGTGGACGATATTCACAAGGGTCTGCACTCCATTTTGGACGATTTGCACAGCGGCGCACTGGAAATCGACCCCAACGCCGAGGACGTCCACACCTTCGTCGAGCAGACGCTGACCGCCCGCGTCGGTGACGCCGGTAAGCGCCTGCACACCGGGCGCAGCCGCAACGACCAGGTCGCGCTGGACATCCGCCTGAACCTGCGCGCCGCCAGTGAGCATATTCAGGACCAGATAAAAGAACTTATCACCGTACTTTGTGACCAGGCCGAGAAGGGCGCAGGGTACGTCATGCCCGGCTACACCCACCTGCAGCGTGCCCAGCCCGTGACCTTCGGCCACCAGCTGATGGCCTACGCCTGGATGCTGCTGCGCGACTTGGGAAGATTGCAGGACGCGACCCGCCGCATGGACGCCGAGTGCCCGCTGGGCAGCGGCGCACTGGCGGGCACGACCTACCCGCTGGACCGCTTCTACACCGCCGAACAGCTCGGCTTTGCCGCGCCGTGCGGCAACTCCATCGACGGCGTGTCGGACCGCGACTTCTGCATTGAGCTGTGCAGCGCCATGGCGACCTGCATGATGCACCTTTCCCGCTTGAGCGAGGAAATTATTTTGTGGTGCAGCTGGGAGTTCAAGTTCATCGAGCTGGACGACGCCTTTACGACGGGCTCGTCCATCATGCCGCAGAAGAAAAACCCCGATGTAACGGAGCTGATCCGCGGCAAAACAGGCCGCGTCTACGGCGATTTGAACACGCTGCTCGTCATGATGAAGGGCATCCCGCTTGCCTATGACAAGGATATGCAGGAGGACAAGGAGGCCGTTTTTGACGCCGTGGACACGCTGGAGCTCTGCCTGCGCACCGTCACGCCGATGCTGGCCACGATGACCCCGCTGCCCGCCAACATGCGCCGCGCCGCCGCGAAGGGTTTTATCAACGCGACGGACTGCGCCGACTACCTGACGAAGAAGGGGATGCCCTTCCGCGATGCCTACAAGTGCACCGGCACGATGGTGGCCGCCTGCATCCGCGAGGGCAAGACGCTGGAGGAGCTGACGCTGGACGAATTCAAGCAGTACAGCGACCTGTTTGAGGATGACGTTTATACGGCCATCGACCTGACGACCTGCTGCGAGGGCCGCACCAGCTACGGCGGCCCGACGAAGGCAAGCGTGATGAAGCAGGTTGCGGATGTGAAGGGGAAGCTGGCATAAAAGCCTTCCCCACCGGGGGAAGGTGGCCGGGCCTGCGAGGCCGGATGAGGGCCGAACCTGCGGAGGTTGCCCGTTAAAAGGGAGGCTACGCGAACTTTGCCCTCATCAGCCGCCTGCGGGCGGCAGCTTCCCCCGAAGGGGAAGCCTTCAGAACTGGCGGCGGTTGCGCTCCGACACGCGCCTGCGGGCGCAGCCCCCCGGGGAAGCCTTTAGAACTGACAGGAACCTTATCCCCTTTGCGCGGCAGGCGTCCGCGGCTCCGCACGCGAACCGATTACGAGCCGGCCTGCGGCAATTCCCAGGTTACGGGAGACCTAGTAAC
>ENA-OQKP01000124-OQKP01000124.1-human-gut-metagenome-genome-assembly--contig:-NODE-124-length-75858-cov-26.356446_pt1 | contig 75858 bp, 65 predicted proteins | sample MGYA00242780_ERZ504802 | MGnify/ENA primary metagenome ERZ504802 (study PRJEB26092, sample SAMD00036406) | human gut metagenome | host: Homo sapiens | study: EMG produced TPA metagenomics assembly of... | reverse complement strand
ATCTGTAGCATAATATATTCAAGTGATTACAGATATGTACTGATACGTTAGTCAGGAATTAACGCCTATGGAGAGTACAGGAACTTGTGAGTAGTACATGAATTGATTCGTTACAAAAGCATACTCGCTGAAGTAGGAATGAAACATAAAGGTTTATAACTTTTTATAAGTTTTCAGTAACGGAAAAAGAATGTACGAATTACCGGCATACCTGATATGGGGATTTTTAGAAAGTGGAAAATCAACACTGATCAAAGAAACATTAAGCCAAGATTATTTTAATGACGGCGAGAAAACAATGATCCTTACGTTTGAAGAAGGAGAAGTCGAATACGATAAAGAGATGCTAGAGAAGACAAATTCATTTGTGGTGAATATTGAAAATATGGAAGATTTCACAAAAGAATTTGTCAGAGGATGTCAGAGAAATTATTATCCAGACCGTGTCATGATCGAATACAATGGAATGTACTCTATTGACGATCTGATGGATGTAGTAGATGAGACAGATCTTGAGTTATATCAGGTGATCGTAACAGTTGATGCATCTACAGCAGATTTGTATTTGAAAAATATGAAATCTATGTTTATGGAAATGTTTAAGATGGCAGATCTTGTCATTTTTAACCGCTGTGATGACAATACGAATATGGGAAGTTTCCGAAGAAGCATCAAAGCAGTCAATCCAAGAGCACAGGTAGGTTTCGAACGTGCCGATGGAAAAGAGATGGCACAGGATGAACTGCTGCCATATGATGTGAATGCAGATGTGATCAAAGTTGAAGACGAAGATTATGGAATCTGGTATATCGATGCGATGGAACGACCAGAGGTTTACGAAGGAAAGACTGTGGAAATGCGTGTTCAGGTTCAGCGCAGTCCAAAGATGCCACCGGGAATGATCATTCCTGGACGTAAAGCAATGACATGTTGTGAAGATGATATGACATTTATTGGATATCTGTGCAGATTAAACCAGACGAAATCCAAGACATTAAAGAGAATTCTCAATAACGAATGGGTAACATTAACAGCACAGATCCATTCAGAATACAATGAAGCATATGATAAGACAATGCCAATCTTAACAGCGATCAGAATCGAAAAATCAGAACCGCCAAAAGAGCAATTGGTATATTTCTAGATTTTAAGGACATAGCAACCCTGCCCCAAGCATACACTGTAAAAACAACATTTACAGGGGGCTTTTCCATTGAAGAAATACATGGAAGAAAGAGTCATTGAAAGTGCGATCTACATCATTGAACATAATGCTACAGTACGCCAGACAGCCAAGCAGTTCGGCGTCAGCAAAAGCACAGTACATAAAGATGTGACAGAACGGTTAGAAACGATCAACAAAACACTTGCCAGACAAGCAAGAAAGGTATTAGACATCAATAAATCTGAACGTCACATCAGGGGTGGGCTTGCAACGAAAGAGAAATATCTTCATAGATAGAATCAAAGGGAAATTATGAAATGCCAGGTTACACATGCAAAATTGTAATAGAAGATACACATCCACCGGTATGGAGAAGAGTCATCATACCAGATCAGATTACTTTTTTTGAATTACACAAGATCATACAGATATTATTTGATTGGGACGACGTTCATCTTCATGGATTCCATATACCATCGGATGATATTGTGATAGATGATGAAGGAGGATTTGATCTGTGGGGAAATCATTATAATGATTTCGATACGAATATTGATTTCTTCTTTAAAAATTACAAATGGATCCGCTACATCTATGATTTTGGAGATGAATGGCGTCACAAGATCAATATAGAAAAATATGAGCTGGATTATGAAGAACGATATCCTAAACTGGTCAAATATAAAGGGGATAACTTCATGGAAGACAGCGGAGGGGTCTGGAACTGGGAAATGAATGAAGAAGTTTATCCTTTTGACAGAGAATTTGTGGAAAGCCAGTTCCGTCAGATGGTATTTCCAAAGCATAAACAAAAAGATAAGGTTAAAGTATTCAACGAACAGGATAAGATAGATATATTAAAAGGTTTTTTTGACGAAATAAGTAAGATGCCAGAAGATGATCTGGAAGATATGTTGAAAAATGCATGGCAGGATATGTATTTGGAAGAAACAAAGTGTAATTTAGATGATAGATCAAAAGAGTGGGAAGATCATATAAAGAAAAACGGTAAGGTCAAGTTTTGTGTTTCATCAAAAACACAAAAAGAATTACTGGAAAATCTAAGCGAAGATCAATCCAGTGATTATTGTAAATATTTAAGGATTCCAAAAAACAGATCAAGATCACATATGGAAAGGATCAGCAGTATTTCGGATACATTAAGAGAACATCCAGAATATATATTATATGTTATGAACCAAGATGAATATGATAGTTTGAAACAATGGATGAATCACTTAAATGATAGCATAATAAATATATCACAAGATGAAGCTGATATTTGTGCCAAAGCATTTGTTTTAGGATTTAGGGAATATGAAATTAAAGATGATATAGCAGAAGTGTATCTTGCCTCTGATCTGAAAGAGTATATAGATGTTTTGGATCAGAAAACAGAAGACGAAATCTATACAAAGATAGAAACATTTGATGACAGAGTAGGAAGATTGATGCAGCTATACTGTGTGATCGAATTAGAAGAATTATACAAAATATACAAAAAAACGTATGATCCGAAACAAGGAAAAAGGGAATTCTTTCGATATGTTTACTGGCGAGGAAGAATGAATGATCTATTAAATACATACCAAGAACCAGATGGAACAGCATATGTTGCGATGCATGGAATGGATATCCACAAAATCATAGAAAAGAGAGAGATTTATGCAAAAGATCTTCCATTGAATGAATTTCCAGAATGGGAGATTAATGAACTAACAGATAATATTGCAAACAGAGCAGAAGCAATCAATATTCTGTTTGTGATGTTGCAAGAGCAATTTCGTATGCCAGAGCAGGAAACATCAGAAATATTATTTAATACGATAAGTTCAGTCATGAGTGGAGATACGCTGGATGTAATTATTGAAAATATAAAAACCAGAGTGAATAAAACATGGACTCCAGACATTTATGCAGAAATGTGGAATATGATCAGTGATCTCATGATAGAATTGGAATTGCCGATATTAAAGGCAAGAAGTCGTGATGAATATGCAATGGAACAAGAAATGTCTCCATGGAGTATAGGAATGCTGTCTGACAAAGAAAATTTCAAAAACACAAAACAGCAACATTTATACGAATTTCCACGCAGTATACAGGAGCGTTTGTACAACATCGAAAGTACGGGAATGAAAGAAGATATAGACAAGCTTTTTGCATACAAAGAAGAAAATCGCATCTGCTCCGAAGAATTCCTTTATATGTTGGCAAGTAGTTGTATCGTTTATGGATATATAAAAGAAGCAAGATCTTTGATCAAAGAATTAAAGAATAGTTCTACAGCCGGAAAGAAGATAGCAAAACTATTAGAAATAGAAATTGATCAATATGATAATGTAATGGATATGGGGGATTATTAATATCTGTGATGTTAAAAAGAAAATTCCGATAACAATCATCTAAAGTTGAAATCCAGTACAGTTTAACATACACACTCTGTAATGGTTTGAATCACGTAAATTATTTGAATATTATAAAAAGAGATCATGTGTCTGCAACCGTACGAACACGTCTGCAGACACATGATCTCTTTTTATAATATTCCACCAATAATTTCCGTCATTCCACCATATTTACATTAGAGAATTCTGATAATTCAACAATTCACTCATAGGCTTCGACATATTCAGATACTGTCTGGTATTTCGTCGTAATCCATTATTATTACCACCCTTAAGTATCGTCTCATGCGTAGCGAAGAAATCCTGATCTTCTTCAAAAGGTGTTCTCACGATATGAATATCCACGATCTCATCTAAGAAACGATTCTGATGAAAGATCTTTCTCGTACATTCTTTTCGATACAAAGGATGCAACTGATTTACCGTAAACTGGAAATAAAGAGAATTAAGTAACGGTTCATCACTGTCTAATAAAAACTGATAATCGCCATCCAAAATCTTCTGTCCCTGTTTCTTTGTCAGAGGAATTTTTGTCTTATCAACGACTGATCCGTTCCGCTTTCTCTGCATCAGATAGAGATCTTCATCATTCTCCATATAGAAATAATATGTAAATGGGGAACTGTCCTTTGCTCCTTCAAACATTAATACCTTGACCGGAAGACTGATCATATATTTATCAGGAGATTTGGACAGGATATATTCTTCCTGTGTCCGGTTATATTCAGCTTGACTGATATTCTTCGTAACTTCGGTATAAGAAAGTTTTTCAATTGCTGTATTTTTCATGATAACTCCTAACCCGTGCTTTGTTATTAACTTCTTTCATTATAGCAAAGGAATATGATAAATTCATGTCTTATTTATAAAAAATGTATGAATAATTCATAGATTTTCTCAATACCCTGTGCTAAGATAAAATCTGGAGGAAAACTATGGATTTATTTGAATATGCAAGAGAATTAAATAAAGATAAAGAGTCGCCATTAGCAGGGAGAATGAGACCTGTAACCCTCGATGAAGTGGTGGGTCAGGAACATATTATTGGAAAAGATAAATTACTATATAGAGCGATCAAAGCGGATAAGATCAGCTCGATCATTTTCTATGGTCCACCAGGAACAGGAAAGACAACCTTAGCAAAAGTCATTGCCAATACGACCAAAGCAAATTTTGTACAGATGAATGCAACAACATCTGGGAAGAAAGATATGCAGGAAGCGGTGGCAGATGCGAAAGAATCTCTTGGAATGTATCAGAAGAAGACGATCTTGTTTATCGATGAGATCCACAGATTCAATAAAGCACAACAAGATTACCTGCTGCCATTTGTAGAAGATGGAACGATCATTTTGATCGGAGCAACGACAGAGAATCCGTATTTTGAAGTAAATCAGGCGTTGATCTCAAGATCCAATGTATTTGAACTACATTCATTAGATAAAGAAGATATTAAGAAATTGATCGTAAGAGCTATTACAGATGACGAAAAAGGAATGGGGATCTATGGAGCAACGATTACCGATGATGCACTGGATTTTCTCTCAGATATGGCAGAAGGAGATGCAAGAAGTGCTTTAAATGCGATCGAACTTGGAATATTAACAACAGAACCTGCTGAAGATGGAAAGATTCATATCGATATCGATGTAGCACAGGAATGTATCCAAAGAAGAGTAACAAAATACGACAAAGACGGGGATAATCACTATGATGTGATTTCTGCATTTATCAAAAGTATGCGAGGATCAGATCCAGATGCAGCTATTTATTATCTGGCAAGAATGATCGATGCCGGAGAAAGTGTTACATTTATTGCAAGAAGAATCATGATCTGTGCATCCGAAGATGTTGGAAATGCTGATCCGCAGGCATTACAGGTAGCAGTTGCAGCGTCACAGGCAGTGGAACGGATCGGAATGCCAGAAGCAAGGATCATACTGGCACAGGCAGTCACTTATGTAGCCAGTGCACCAAAGAGCAATGCAGCATATATGGCAGTTGATCAGGCATTAGAATCTGTCAGAAATCATAAGATCGGAGCAGTTCCTAATCATTTAAGAGATGCTCATTACAAAGGCGCAGCGAAACTAGGACATGGAATCGGATATAAATATGCGCATGATTATCCAGATCATTATGTAAAACAACAGTATCTTCCAGATGAGCTTCTTGGAACAACGTTTTATGAACCAACGGAAAATGGATATGAGAAAAATATCAAAGAATATTTGGAAAAAATCAGAAAGTAAAATAAAAATGAGCACTGAAAATAAAACATCAGTGCTCGTTCTTATTTTTACTCCATTTATACAAAAATGACATTGCCCATAAAAAGATCGGAAAGAAAAACATCAAAAACAGTGACATCCAGAATAACTGGCTTCCGCTCACTGCAAAATAGATAGTAGATCCGATGATGGCAAGCAATATCACGATCAGCAGGATCGCTGTGATCTGCTTCATACGCTTTTGTTTTTTCATCATAACATCCTTTCGTAAATATGTATACCTATGAGGTATCCTAACATAGATTATTGTGTTTTGAAAGAGTAAAATATTTTATAAAAGAAAGTGAATAAGAAGCAAAAGAGAGGACATAATAAGAATATCCAGTTAATAAAAGAACTGGATAGAGAAATACTTATCCTCCCCTTAAGTATTCCCCCACTCTGCGAAGCCGTGGAATGGGGGATTTTTATGTAAAATTGCTGTCGATTGTTGAAAAAGAGCCAGAGATTTGTTATAGTATCAAAGGAAAATAACATTTTTAAAAGAAAAGGATGGAATGAATATGGCTTTATTACAGGAATGGCGTGATTACGCATATAAATTTGACGATAGAACAGCAGAAGGACAGCAGTTCTGGTTAAATTACTTCAACATTGAAAAAGGAATCTACGAACAATTATTAGCTGACAAAGATACAGTTGTATCTGGAACAGTGAAAGAATTAGCAGACAAATACGAGACAGAATTACAGATGTTTGTAGGATTCTTAGATGGGATCAACGACAGCTTAAAAGAAGCAAACCCAATCGAAGAGATGGATGAAAATACACAGGTAAGCTTAGACATCGACTTCGAGAAATTATATTACAACATGGTTGGATGTCGTGCAGAATGGCTTTACAACTTAAAAGAATGGGATGACATTCTTACAGAAGAAAGAAGAAAAGAGTTATACAAAGAATCCAGAAATTCAACAACAGTTGTAAAAGGAAAGAAGATCGGAAGAAACGATCCATGCCCATGCGGAAGCGGTAAAAAATACAAAAAATGCTGCGGAAAAAACGCTTAATTCGTTAAAAGAAATAGTCGAATATGTAAATGAAACAAGGAAGAACCTTTTGGCTTATGTGATAGCTGAAGGGTTCTTTTATTTTAGAAAATTTTGATAAAATCCCATATGAGATAAAAATACAGAAATTATTGACATTTTGTATACATGATGTTAGAATTTCAATTAGTCGTCTAATGATTAGTTATCTAATTAAAATACTCAAAGTAAAGAAAGGAGCATACATGAAGAAGTGTGAAGGAATTTACAGTTTGATCGGCAAAGTGAATCATAAGAGTGCGATTTATGGATTTGAGCTTTTGAAAGAAGAAAATATACATCCGAGACAGATGCCTCTGATCATTCATTTAAAAAAATGCGAAGGCTGTACACAAAAAGAGTTAGCCGAGAAGATGCAGGTCAAGCCGTCTACGCTAAACGTAATGATTGGACGAATGGAAAAGAATGGATATATAGAGAAAAAACAAGACGAAAAAGATTCAAGAAAAAGCAGAATTTATTTTACTGAGAAGGGAAGAAGTATCTGTGAAGACGGTCATAAAAAATTTGTCATGATACAAGAAAAACTTCAAGAGTATTTTACAAAAGAGGAGCAGGAAGAACTCAAGAGACTGTTAAATAAATTTTGTGATTGTCTGGATGAACAGACAGAGATACTAAAAAAAGAAAGAAAGGAAAAATCAGATGCTTAAATTATTTCGATATTTGAAAAAAGCATATGTACCTGTCATTGCGATCGTGTTATTGCTGATCCTACAGGCGAGTTGTGACCTGACATTACCAACATTTACATCCAATATCGTCAATGTAGGTATTCAGCAAAAGGGTATTGAAGACGCAGTTCCTGATGTAATGAGAGAAGAAACATTTCTGGCATTGAAATCTCTTATGAAACAAGATGATGCAGATGATATGGAAGATGCTTATAAACTTTATACAAAAGATCAGGTAAAAGATTCAAAATATAAAGATTATAAAGACGGACGTTTATATGTCAGAAGATATATCTCCAAAAAAGACAGAGAACATCTTGATACGAGTATGTCAAAGGCAATGCTTAAGTTGTCAGCGCAGATGGCAAAACAGATTCAGGCCAATCCTCAGGCAGCAGCTTCTTTAAGCAAGAGCCAGAAAAAAATGATGGCGCAGATGAAGAACATGGATACAAAAGACATGCCAGATACGATCATCAGTCAGGCAGCGATTTCTTTTGTGACTTCAGAATACAAAGCAATCGGACTTGATATTGACCAGATGCAGACACATTATCTGTTAGTGACAGGAGCAAAGATGATCGGGCTTGCGTTCTTGATCATGGCAGCAGCAGTGAGTGTTACTTTATTGTCAGCACGTTTAGCTGCGAAATTAAGTCGTATTCTGAGAGAGAAAGTATTTGAGAAAGTTATGTCGTTTACAAACTCTGAGTTTGATAAATTCTCAACAGCCTCATTGATCACAAGAAGTACGAATGATATCCAGCAGATTCAGATGTTTATGACGATGCTATTCCGTATCGTCGTATACGCACCATTAATGGGAATCGGAGGTATTTTCAAAGTATTAACAACCAATGCGAAGATGACATGGACGATCGCTATCGGTGTGATTGCGATCATGTTAGTGATCTTTGTATTATTTAAGGTAGCGATGCCAAAATTTAAGATCTTACAGAAACTGATCGACCGATTAAACTTAGTAACAAGGGAAATTCTTACTGGACTTTCCGTAATCCGTGCATTCAGTACAGAAAAACATGAAGAAGAACGTTTTGATAAAGCCAATATGGATCTGATGAAGACAAATTTATTTGTAAACAGAGCTATGACATTTATGATGCCAACAATGATGCTGATCATGAATGGTTTAACTGTTCTGATCGTATATGTTGGAGCATCCAATATTGATGCAGGAAAGATGCAGGTTGGAGATCTGATGGCATTTATCCAGTATGCAATGCAGATCATTATGGCATTCTTATTTATCTCCATGGTATCTATTATGATGCCTCGTGCACAGGTTGCAGCAGAACGTGTCAATGAGATCTTAGATATGGAAGTCATGATCAAAGATCCAGAAGAACCAAAAGAATTTTTACCAGAGAAAAAAGGTGAAGTTGAATTTAAAAATGTATATTTCTGCTATCCTGATGCAGATGAAGCAGTGCTTCATAATATCAGTTTTACAGCACCAGCTGGTAAAACAACCGCATTTATTGGAAGTACAGGTAGTGGTAAATCAACATTGATCAACCTGATTCCTAGATTCTTTGATGTCAGCCGTGGAAGTATTTTGGTTGATGGGGTGGATATCCGTGATGTAAAACAGCATGATTTATGTGAAAAGATCGGATACGTACCACAGAAAGGAGTATTGTTCTCAGGAACGATCGAATCCAACTTAAAATATGGAAAAGAAGATGCAACGATCGATGAAGTGAAACGTGCAGCAAGAATCGCACAGGCAACAGATTTCATTGAGGAGAAAGAGGAAAAGTATGATTCACCGATCGCACAGGGCGGTTCCAACGTATCTGGTGGACAGAAACAGAGATTATCAATTGCAAGAGCTATTGCAAAAGATCCTGAAATCTATATTTTTGATGACAGTTTCTCAGCACTTGATTATAAGACAGATGTGAAACTTCGTTCTGAACTTCAGAAAGAAACAAATGGAAGTACAACATTGATCGTAGCACAGAGGATCAGTACGATCCTTCATGCAGACCAGATCATCGTCTTAGATGAAGGAAATATCGTAGGAAAAGGAACTCATGAAGAGTTATTAAATACTTGTCCGGTTTATCAGCAGATTGCCAAATCGCAATTATCAGAAGATGATCTTAAGAAAGCAAGGGAGGTGTCTGACCATGAGTAATAATCGAAGAAGAGGTCCGATGGGTGGCCCAGGCAGAGGAATGGCACCAGGCGAGAAAGCCAAAGATTTAAAAGAAACAATGGTCAAACTGATCAAATATATGAGACGTTTCTATGTTCCGATCGTTATGGTAATCATTTTTGCCATTGCAAGTACCGTGTTTAACATTGTTGGACCAACGATCTTAGGAGATGCAACAACTGAGATCTTCAAAGGACTGGTTCGCAAAGTATCTGGTGGAAGTGGAATTGATTTTGATAAAGTTAAACATATTTTATTGATGTTGTTAAGCTTATATGTAGCAAGTGCGATTTTCTCATTTATTCAGGGACTGATCATGACACATGTATCAAACAATGTCAGTTACCAGATGAGAAAAGATATTTCAGAGAAGATTCATCGTATGCCAATGAAATATTTTGAAAGCAGAACCTATGGTGAAGTATTGTCAAGAGTTACAAATGATGTTGATACATTAGGGCAGAGCTTAAACCAGAGTATGACACAGATCATCACATCAGCGACACAGATCGTCGGTGTATTTATTATGATGATCCGTATCAGTATTCCGATGACGATCGCAGTTTTATTGACACTTCCATTATCTATGGGATTGATCGGATTGATCATGTCAAAATCTCAGCCATATTTCAAGGCACAGCAGAAACACCTTGGAGAGTTAAATGGCCAGGTAGAAGAAATCTATAGTGGACATAACATTGTCAAAGCATTTAACAAAGAAGAAAGCGTGATCGAAGAATTTAAAGAAGTAAATGGAAAACTTTACAATTCTGCATGGAGATCACAATTCTTCTCAGGAGCAATGATGCCGCTGATGCAGTTTGTTGGGAATTTAGGTTATGTAGCAGTAACAATATTAGGTGGATATTTAGCAATCAAGAAGACGATCGAGGTAGGTCAGATCCAGTCATTCTTACAGTATGTAAGAAACTTCAGCCAGCCGATCACACAGTTAGCACAGGTAGGTAACATGATGCAGACAACCGCAGCATCTGCAGAACGTGTCTTTGAATTCCTGGAAGAAGAGGAAGAGATCGAAGTTGAAAAAGACGCGGTACCTGTTGATACACTTGCTGGAAATGTAACATTTGAACATATAAACTTCGGATATAACAAAGATCAAACGATCATCAATGACTTCTCCGTCGATGTCAAAGAAGGTCAGAAAGTTGCGATCGTAGGACCAACTGGAGCTGGAAAGACAACGTTGATCAAACTTCTGATGCGTTTCTATGATGTGAATGGAGGCTGCATTAAAGTAGATGGCCATGATATCAGAGAATTCAAGAGAAGTGACCTAAGAGAAATGTTTGGTATGGTGCTTCAGGATACATGGCTTTACAATGCAAGTATCCGTGACAATATCCGCTATGGTAAATTAGATGCAAGCGAAGAAGAAATCCAAGGAGCAGCAAGAGCTGCATACGCACATCATTTCATTGAAACACAGCCAGGTGGATATGATATGGAGATCAACGAAGAAAGCAATAATATCTCCCAAGGACAGAAACAGTTATTAACGATCGCAAGAGCAATCTTAGCAGATCCAAAGATTTTGATTCTTGATGAAGCAACAAGTTCGGTCGATACAAGAACAGAAGAACGAATTCAGATGGCAATGGATAATCTGATGCAAGGAAGAACAAGTTTTGTGATCGCCCATCGCTTATCAACGATCAAAGATGCCGACGTGATCTTAGTTATGAATCACGGAGACATTGTGGAACAGGGAAATCATGAAGAATTGCTGGCCAAGGGTGGATTCTATGCGGATCTTTATAATAGCCAGTTTGAAAACGCTTAAGAATAATAAAACATTGTGAAAAAAGGGAAAACGAAAGTTTTCTCTTTTTTTATTCTAATATAGAAAAGATTTTCACAGGATTAAATAGACGGATATAGCAAATTTTGGTATAGTTAAATAGAACAAAAATATATACAGATATAGAATCAAGGAGAATCAAAGTTATGAAGAAGAATCAGACACAGATTAAAAAATATGCGGCTGTGATCAGTATATTCTTAGCGGCAGTCATCGTAGGACTTTTTGTTTTCTTCTTTTGCATAAAACGTTCTGTTGAACAAAGATCAAAAAACACGATGAGGAACAACGTGGTCAGACAGAGTGAGCATTTAAGAACAATATTAGATATTCAATATGATTACTTAAATGCATTAGCAGAAGAGATTGGCAAGACAGACCATCTGTTAGCAAAGAAGAATATGGATTTGATCAAGTCGATCACAAAACATACAGATTTTGGTGGGACTGCATTGATCGAGCCAAATGGGGATGCTCATTATGACAATGGATTGATAAAGAATTTATCGCATCGAAGATATTTTAAAGAAGTGATCAGTGGAAGAAGAACATTAAGTGATCCATTAGATAGTAGTATTTCTGGATCAACTAGAGTTGTATTAGGAGTTCCTGTATATAACAGCAAACACAAAGTGATCGGAGCTCTTGGAGGTTCTTATGACGTAACAGCTCTAAGTCGTATGCTGTTTGAAGATCTTTTTAATGGACAAGGATGCAGTATGATCATTGCGCAAAGCGGAGAAATCATTGCATTTGAAGGAGATACATCTTACTGGAATCTTGATTATAGAGATAATTTCTATAAATGTTGTTGCAAATGGATCATCAAAGACAAAGTAACAGTGAAGAAGATCAAACAGGATTTTAAAGAAGGAAAAGAAAATCTTGTAACGGCAGACAGCAAGAAAGAAGGGACAAGAAGACATTACTTTGCATATATGCCAATGGGGGTCAATGGTTGGATACTCTGTTATGCATTACCAGAACAGGCAGCACAACAGTCATATAACTTCATTGAAGACTACGAAATAAGCTTTATGATCGTATTTATTGTTTTGGTGACCTTATTGATCTTGTATATTGTTTATGAGAATCATACAAGGAACAAAGAATTACTGAAATATGCACAAACTGACGCATTGACAGGATTATATAACAAAGAAACAACCGAGCAGTTAACGGATGAACTTTTATCAGAAGATGAGAATAAGTACCATGCATTTTTGATTTTGGATGTGGACTGTTTTAAGCAGATCAACGATATCTATGGACATGCAGTCGGGGATATCGTGTTACAGAAATTCGGGAAACTTCTAAAAGGCACTTTCCGTGAAGGAGATATATTAGGAAGGATCGGTGGGGATGAATTCGGAGTCATTATGAAGAATATCCAGACAAAGGATATAGCAATGAAGAAAGCAGAAGAATTGCTGGCTAAAACACAAGCATACAAGATCGACGAATTGAAAGGAAATAATATCTCCATCAGTATCGGGATCAGCACAGCCCCACAAGACGGGGACTGCTACATGGATCTCTATAAACGCGCCGATCAGGTACTTTACCAGGCAAAACGAAGTGGAAAAGCAAGAGTGTGCAACTATTTCTCATGAAAATAGTCTTTTACCAATTTTACCACAGTTCCAGATAGAAGGAATAAAGCGATCAAGTTTGGAATCGCCATCAGACCGTTGAATGTTTCTGCGATACTCCAAAGCATTCCAAGGTCTACAGTAGCACCAAGGATCGCAACTAACGAATATACTAACATAAAAGGTTTAATAACCTTAGAAGAGAATAGAAACTCAATACAACGAGCTCCATATAATCCCCATCCGATAATGGTTGAAAATGCAAAGCAACATAACGCAACTGCAGTAAAGATGGAGATCCAGTTACCATAAGTAGAAGTAAATCCACTGATCGTAAGTTCAGCACCAGCATCCGCACCAAATCCAATTGGAATTCCACTGCAGAGGATGACCAAAGCTGTCAATGTACAGATTAAGATCGTATCAGTAAATACTTCAAAGATACCAAGAAGTCCCTGCTTTACAGGCTCTTTCGTATCAGCACAGGCATGAGCGATCGAACCTGTACCAAGTCCGGCTTCATTTGAGAAGATGCCTCGTGCGACACCTTTTTTCATACTCATAAAGAAACTTCCAACAATACCACCAGTCACAGAAGCAGGATGGAAAGCTCCGTTAATGATAGAACCAAAAACAGCAGGAAGCTGATCGATATTTAAAACAACAACACCTAAGGCAAAGAAGATATAAATAAATGCCATAAAAGGTACTAATTTTTCAGCTACCTGTCCGATTCTTTTGATTCCGCCAAGTAAGATCAATGCCACAAGAATTGCAACAATGATACCAATGATCAGATTCGTAGTTCCAACAGAAGACTGACTGATCACGTGGAAATTCAACAAAGCAGAATTGATTGCTGTTGTGATCGTATTTACCTGAGTAGCATTTCCAGTTCCGAATACTGTTAAAACTCCGAAAGCAGAGAATAGTACAGCAAGAAAATGCCAGTTTTTGCTAAGACCATTCTTGATATAGTACATAGGACCACCAACATAATCCCCTTCTTGGTTACGTTCTCTGAAGTGAACTGCAAGTGTTACTTCGGAAAATTTCGTACACATTCCAAGAATAGCAGAAATCCACATCCAGAAAACAGCACCAGGACCACCGATTGCGATCGCACCGGCAACTCCGGCAATATTTCCAGTTCCGACTGTGGAAGCGAGTGCAGTACAGACTGCCTGAAATGGAGTCATAGATCCGTCGGATGCATCTTGCTTCTTAAAGACACGACCAAGCGTTTCCTTCATTGCATAAGGAAATTTACGGATCTGTAAAAATTTTGTTTTGATCGTTAACAGTAATCCGACACCAATGATGCAGATCATGGCTGGAACACCCCAGATAAAGTTGTTCACGGCACTGTTAACTGATTGTATAAGCTCTAACATAAATCAAACCTCTTTCAAATTTCTTTTATTAATTTGTATCTGTCCTTATATAATAGATATTTACTCATTAAGATCCATGTTACCTTAAGGTGACATGGAACATGAACAGACACAAGTGCAATCATATCATATTTACAGAAAAAAGTACAGAATCTAATCTTGACAGAGAATTAATAGATATTTTCTATAGATTTATGAAAAAAATGTAACTTGTAAAATATGTAAATAAGGACTAAACTTATATGCATAACTACGTGTAGACTTGGAGGATGAAAAATGGAGAATGAAAAACCAATACTAAGAGGAGAACTCGCATTGATGGCAGCAATCGTGATCAATAGTTTTAGTGTAGTACTGATGCTGTATTCAGGTTCTGGAATTTCGGCAATCTCAAGTGTACCTTATGCATTTTCAGAGGTATTTAAAAGTTTATCACTAGGTACATGGACATATATATTTCAGGGAGCATTAGTGTTAAGTCTGATGATCTTAAGAAGAAAATTTGTACCATCTTATTTATTCAGCTTCGTTGCAGGATTTGCGTTTAGTGAATTATTAGATGTCAATGAATTATGGATCGGGATCCTGCCACAGACGATTCCGTGCAGGATTGCATATTTTCTGATCAGTTATTTCTTATTAAGTATAGGAATTGCTTTAGAGAACAGATGCCAGCTTCCGATCATTCCAACGGATTTATTTCCAAGAGAACTGTCATCGATCATTAAGAAACCATATGCAAGAGTCAAGATTACATTTGATGTTCTATGTCTTGCAACAACCGGGCTTTTAACAGGTCTGATGCTTGGATATTTAGATGGATTAGGTATTGGAACGATCGTTGCTGCATTTACGATGGGGAAAATGGTTTCGATCACAGGCAGCTGGATCGATCAGAGAGTTACTTTTGTATCGGCCTTAAGTAAACAGACGATCTAGGAAACTAAGAGAATAGAAATAAGAAAGATGATGAAATAAGATAGAACGGGTGATAGTTTTGAAACAATATATTTTGAATGATTATATTACAGACGATGTCAGAATGGTAAAGCCAATGATGGAAATCAATGGTTTTAAAGTAAGGCCAGGATTTTTTGATCTAAACGGAGCATCAGAATTTTCATGTGGAGTGAATTTTACAGTGCATACGAGCAATGGAACATCATGTGATCTGCTATTATTTCATCCAGGAGAAGAAGAACCATATGCAATCATTCCATTTCCAGAATCATATAAGATCGGAGATGTCTATTCTATGATCGTTTATGATCTGAAATCCGAAGATTTTGAATATGCTTATCGTGTGGATGGACCATATGATGAACAAAAAGGATTACTATTTGATAAAACAAAAGTTTTGTTAGATCCATATGCTCAGGCGGTTGCAGGACAGGAAGTCTGGGGACATAAAAGAACCAGAACGTATCATGCAAGAGTGGTAAGAGATAGTTTTGACTGGGGTGTACAGCCACAGTCAACCAGAGAGATGAGTGATCTGATCATTTATGAGTTACATGTCAGAGGATTTACAAATCATTCATCCTCAGGAGTCAAACATCCAGGAACTTTTGCAGGATTAAAAGAAAAGATCCCATATTTAAAAGAATTAGGGATCAATGCGGTAGAATTGATGCCGATCTTTGAATTTGACGAGATGATCAACGCAAGAGAAGTGGATGGGAAACAACTTGTTGAATATTGGGGATATAATACGGTTGGATTTTTTTCACCAAATGCCAGTTATACAGCTGCTGAGGAAGTCAATAATGAAGGACAGGAATTAAAAGAATTGATCCGTGAACTTCATGAAAATGGAATCGAAGTTATTCTGGATGTTGTATTTAATCACACTGCGGAAGGAAATGAAAATGGACCATTCTTCAGTTTTAAGGGATTTGACAACAACATCTACTATTTATTAACTCCAGAAGGTAATTATTATAATTTTAGTGGATGTGGGAATTCTCTAAATTGCAACCATCCAGTAGTACAGCAGATGATCCTTGAATGTTTAAGACATTGGACGGTTCATTATCGTGTAGATGGATTCCGATTTGATCTTGCAAGCATTCTTGGACGAGATGAAGATGGAATGCCAATGAATAATCCACCATTACTAAAAAGTTTAGCCTATGATCCACTTCTAAGGAATGTAAAACTGATCGCAGAAGCATGGGATGCAGGTGGATTATATCAGGTAGGAAACTTTCCAGCCAGCAAACGATGGGCAGAATGGAACGGACAGTACCGTGATACGATGCGAGGTTATCTAAAAGGTGATTTCTGGGAAGCTAACAGTGCTGCATGGAGAATTTGTGGTTCAGGTGACTTGTATGGCGGATATTACTCTGATGGCAACAGTAATTACGCTGGATACAATTCCTGTATCAACTTCCTCACATGTCACGATGGATTTACAATGTATGATCTCTATTCTTACAATAATAAACACAATGAGGCAAATGGTTGGAACAATACCGATGGGGCAAATGACAATCGAAGCTGGAATTGTGGTATGGAAGGAGATACAAAAGATCCGGAAGTACTCAAATTACGTTACCGCATGATCAGAAATGCTTGTGCTATCTTAATGTGCAGCCGTGGAACGCCAATGTTCTTCTCAGGCGATGAATTCGGAAATACGAAGTTTGGAAATAATAACAGCTACTGTCAGGATAATGAAATCTCATGGATTGATTGGAGCTTATTAGAGAAGAATAAAGATTTATTTGAATTCTTTAAATTTATGATCGATTACAGAAAAAAACATCCAGTTATCCGCAAGAAACTGGACAATGCAGTTTGTGGAATGGAAGCAATGCATGCACACGATGTTAATGCAGAACGTATGGAAGTACCACAAAATGCAAAAACACTGGCAGTAAGCTTTGCAGGATATGACCGCAAAAAAGGAAAAGACGATCTTGTATATGTAGCAGTCAATGCTTATTGGGAAGAAGTAAAGATCACACTTCCAAACCTTGCAAATCATGGAGCATGGTACTTAAGTGTGGATACTTATGGAGATGAGAAAGGAAAGTACTTCTATCAAGAAGGAGAAGAGATTCGCATTGATCGTGAATATGTGATGAAACCTCGGTCTATTGTGGTGTTTACTGGGCTAGAAGTTTTAAGATAAATTTTAAATTTGAGTTGGCCAATTGTAGATTTTTATCATATACCTTGTTATTGATTTTCAATTTATGTAGCGGCAGAAAAATATAAGGTGGCAAACATGCAGAGTTGCCACCTTGATTCTTTTAAATATTGGTTTTTCTTTTATTTCAGTCACATACAATGAACGACTATAAATCTTCTCCAGTAAGCATCTTATAAGCCTGGAAATATTTATCGATTGTTTTGTCAACAATGTCTTGAGGCAGTTTCCAGTCATGTTCATTGCTCTTTAACCAGTCGCGGGCGAACTGTTTGTCGAAGGATGGCTGTCCATGACCTGGTTCGTATTCGTCTGCAGGCCAGAAACGAGAGCTGTCTGGAGTTAACATCTCATCTCCGATAACCATGTTACCATCTTCATCAAGACCAAATTCAAATTTTGTATCTGCGATGATGATTCCATGTTCTAATGCGTAATCAGCACATTTCTTATAAAGAGCGATCGTCTTATCACGTAACTGTTCAGCGTATTCCTGACCTTTTCCAGGAAATTCTTTTTCTAACACTTCAATACTTCTCTCAAAAGAAATATTCTCATCATGATCACCGATCTCTGCTTTTGTAGATGGTGTATAGATTGGTTCAGGAAGTTTATCAGATTCTTTTAATCCTTCAGGAAGTTTGATTCCGCAGACGGTACCGTTCTCCTGATAGCTTGCCCAACCGCTTCCAGTGATATATCCACGAACAATACATTCGATTGGAAGCATAGTAAGTTTCTTGCACATCATGCTGTTTCCATCATATTTTTCCTGCTGGAAGAATTCAGGCATATCTTTGACATCAACAGAGATCATATGGTTAGGAACGATGTCTTTTGTAAGATCAAACCAGAATTTGGACATCTGTGTTAAAACAGTTCCTTTCTTAGTTACATCATTCTTTAAAATGACATCAAAACAGCTGATGCGGTCAGTTGCAACCATGATCAGGCTGTCACCATTGTCATAAATCTCACGAACTTTACCTTCTTTGATCGGTTTCATTTCTTTCATTATTCATACCTCGCTGATAAATTGTTTCAATGTTTCTCAAATTTTCACTCTTTGTCTAATAATATAACATCAAATGTCAGAAAAATAAAGTCTGGATTTGAATCGTGTCGATAGGAGATATTAATAGAAATAAAAAATCTTTTGTGCAAATTAACCAAAAAAAATCATGATTCTTAAGCACAATCATGAGAAGTCAATGTTTGGTTGACAGGATATAAATGATATACTAAATTGAATAAAGATATATCTTTTGAAACACGAAAACATATCCTATAAAAATAAAGGGGGATTTGGATATGGGAGGAAACAACAAGTTTATTCGGAGTTATCTTCTTATACAGCTTAGGAAACTTCCTATTTACATTATAAAGAAGAGATTGTTGGTCATGGAACAATGCATACAAGAATCGTTACGGATTTATCGCACTAGATTTAGAGACACAGGAACGTACGGTGAAAAAATCCGGTGAATGGCTTAAGAAAGTAACAAAAGAACACGGTTATATCGCAAAAGATTCTTATCAATAAGAGTGGCTTAATTGTTTGCAATATTATTTTGCCCTCTTTATATAAATCGTGTATAATAAAAACAGAAGGACATACCCATGTAACATCTATGATACATGATTTTCGGGTAGTCCCTGCAAATAAAGAAGTAGCGGCCAGATTAAAGATCAAGAGTGCCCATAGAACTGTTCGTGCAACTTTGCCGACAGAGAAAGAAGAAGAATACCTAAAGATCGACCATTGCTTTCCAATCCTTGAAGTAGAACAGGTTGCATTTTTAGACGATGGAAGAATCTTTGAGTATTCCAAATCAAGACACAGAGGAGACAGATTCGAATTAAAGACTGTCAGTGTACATTAATCAAATTAAGCCAGAAAAGGAGAAGCCTGAGACAGGTAATGATTTACTATTTTATGATTATTATCTGCTTCAGGCTGATTGTATTATTATGAAATTTTACTTTGCCCCGATGGAAAGCATCACGATTTATTTATATCGAAATATTTACGAACAATTATTTGGAGAAATCGATAAATATTACACACCATTTATCATGCCAAATGGAAAAAGAACCTTTAAGACAAGAGAATTTCAAGATGTTCTGCCAGAACACAACGAAGGATTAAACATTGTACCTCAGATCCTTACGAAAAATGCACAAGATTTTATAAGAACAGCCAAAGAGTTAAAAGAACTAGGATATGATGAAGTGAACCTAAACCTAGGTTGTCCATCAAGAACAGTCGTAGCAAAACAAAAAGGATCAGGTTTCTTGCGGGAACCAGAAGTTCTCGATGATTTTTTGACCGAGATCTATGAAGCACTTGATATGAAAATTTCGATCAAGACAAGGATTGGACTTAGAGAACCAGAAGAATTCGAAGAAATTCTAAGTATCTACAACCGACACCCAGTCTATGAGCTAACGATTCATCCAAGACTACAACAGGAATTCTACAAAGGAAAACCACACTTAGATATCTTCGAATACGCAACAAAACATAGCGAAAATCCCCTCTGCTACAACGGAGATATCGTAACAAAACAAGATTATGATCATATCACTGATCGATTCAAAGATATCAATGCTGTGATGATCGGAAGAGGTCTATTAAGGAATCCAGCCTTGGTAAGAGAAATCAAATACGGACAGAAATTAACAAAAAGAGAACTTCTAAAAATGCATGATACTCTATATGAAGCATACCAAGAATATCTAAGCGGAGACAAAAACGTCCTTTATAAGATGAAAGAATTCTGGAACAATGCAGTCGTCATGTTTACAAACAACGAAAAATACGCAAAGAAGATCAGAAAAGTCCAGAATCTAAAAAACTATGAAAAAGCAGTCGAAGCATTATTTAGCGACCAGGAATTGATCGATGAGGCATAAGGAGGATTGAAACGTGAAATATTACACAAGTTATGAAAAAAACGCACATCAGACTCCAAAAGAGAAAAAACAAGAATACTGGAAAACAGCGATCGGACTACAACAAGTAGACCAATTAAAACCATCAAACTACTTATTAGAATTATCACAGAAGAATATAGAAGAAAACCTATCAAATCAAGAGATTGAGAAACTTTTATATTCGCATTACACAAATGAATCTAAAGAAGAAGAAATCGAGCGAAAAATGGAATGTGATATCGTAGCAAATCGAATCGTACAACTATTACAAGACGATTCCTTCACATTTAGTCCGGCTGCATTAAAATCCATTCATAGATACCTATTTCATGGGATTTATGATTTTGCAGGAAAATTCAGGACATACAATATCTCAAAAAAAGAACCGATTCTAAATGGAGAATCTGTAAAATATGCCAATTACTTCATGATCACAGACACATTTCAATACGATTTTGAAGAAGAAAAAGAATACGATTATTTATCCTGTGATGAATTTGAACTAGTAAACCATATCGCAAAATTTACATCCGCGATCTGGCAGGTACACGCCTTCGGAGAAGGAAACACAAGAACAACCGCAGTATTCATCGAACGCTACCTAAACAGCATAGGCTTTCCAATCAACAACGACATGTTCCAACAACATGCCCAGTATTTTAGAAATGCCCTCGTAAGATCAAATTATGCAGATTACCCCAAAGGAATCAGCACTGAATTTAAATACTTAGAACATTTTTTCTACAATCTATTGATTGAAGAAAAATACGAATTAAAGAATAGAGAACTGATCGTAAAAGAACTATTTTAACTTAGAAAAAGAAGAAATCTGCAAACTCAAATACACAAAGACTAAATAAAAGCATTGACAATTATTAAATCTCTATATTATAATGACTCAATGGGCAATGACGGAGAAAAGTACCATAAATTATCGTTCCCAGTGAGCAGGCGATAGTGAGAATCCTGCAAAGTGAATTTATGCGAAGAACACTCCCGAGCATCAATCTGAACGCAAAGAACTATATTTGTCAGTAGGTGCGACGTAAGATAGGCGTTAACTATCACACAAGAGAGACTGCAAGACAGTAAATCAGGTGGTACCGCGGACTAGATCATACAGTTCGTCCTGAAGTAACAATTTCAGGACGGGCTTTTTTTGTACCTGTTTTTGGGAACTAAAAACCGCCTGAACGCAAGATAGAGAATACAAGAAAAAGGAGAAAAAGAAAATGTCAGACATGTACCGTACCAGAACCATGGACCAGATTTCTGAAGGTGACATCGGAGCAGAATTAAAGATCGCCGGATGGGTAGAGAATATCCGTGACCACGGTGGAGTATCATTTATCGACTTACGCGACATGTATGGAGTAATGCAGGTCGTATTAAGAGATACAAGTTTATTAGACCACGTAAGAAAAGAAGAATGTTTATCCGTAGAAGGTGTGATCCAGCACAGAGACGAAGAAACATTTAACCCTAAGATTCCTACAGGAACGATCGAATTAGAAGCACACAAGATCGATATCTTAGGAAAAGTATACAGAGATCTTCCATTCGAGATCGCAACAAGCAAAGAGATCCGTGAAGATGTTCGTTTAAAATATCGTTATCTTGATATGAGAAACAGAAAGGTAAAAGATAACATTTTATTCCGTTCCAAAGTCATTCGTTTCTTAAGAGAAAAGATGGAAGACATGGGATTTGTAGAAGTTCAGACACCAATCCTTTGTGCATCATCACCAGAAGGAGCTCGTGACTACGTAGTACCTTCAAGAAAATACAAAGGTAAATTTTACGCATTACCACAGGCACCACAGCAGTATAAACAGTTACTGATGGTATCTGGAATTGACAAATACTACCAGATCGCACCATGCTTCAGAGATGAAGATGCTCGTGCAGACCGTTCTCCAGGAGAATTCTATCAGTTAGACTTCGAGATGGCATTTGCAACACAGGAAGATGTCTTCAAGATCGGAGAAGAAGTATTAACAGAGACATTTAAGAAATTTGCACCAGAAGGAAGTGTGATCACAGAAGCACCATACCCAATCTTCAGCTACAAAGAAGCAATGCTGCAGTTTGGTAGTGACAAACCAGACCTTCGTAACCCATTAAGAATCATCGACGTGACAGATTTCTTCCAGAGATGTACATTCAAACCATTCCATGGACAGACAGTACGTGCGATCAATGTTCATGCAAAACTTTCCAAAGGACAGCATGAAAAACTGTTAAAATTCGCTCAGTCAATCGGTATGGGTGGACTTGGATACTTAGAAGTCAAAGAAGAATTGAAATACAAAGGACCGATCGATAAATTTATTCCAGATGATATGAAGATGGAATTAGCTGAAATGGCTGGATTACAGGAAGGAGATACGATCTTCTTCATCGCAGCACCAGAAAAAGCTGCTTGTATCTATGCAGGACAGATCCGTAACGAATTAGGAAGCAGATTAGATCTGTTAGAAAAAGACGCATACCGTTTCTGCTACATCAATGATTTCCCAATGTATGAAATCGATGAAGAAACAGGTAAATTAGGATTTACACATAACCCATTCTCTATGCCACAGGGTGGATTAGAAGCATTAAATGAAAAAGATCCATTAGATATCTTAGCATACCAGTATGATATCGTATGTAACGGAGTAGAATTATCATCAGGAGCCGTTCGTAACCATGACATGGAGATCATGGAAAAAGCATTCGACATCGCAGGATATGACAAAGAAACATTAAAAGACAAATTCGGAGCATTATACAACGCATTCCAGTTTGGTGCACCACCACATGCAGGAATGGCACCAGGAGTAGACCGTATGATCATGTTACTTCGCAACGAAGAAAACATCCGAGAGATCATTGCCTTCCCAATGAGCGGAACAGCACAGGATCTGATGTGCGGAGCACCAAACGAGATTACAGAACAGCAGCTTCGTGAAGTGCATATTAAGGTTAGAGATTAATTAGAGATCATAAGATTTAAAAATAAGGAGATATTTTCGTGAGATAAGAAAATATCTCTTTATTTTTGTAAATTTATATTTTTTTCATTGTTGGAAATAATGGTAATAGAAATTATAAATATAAAAATGACAATATATTGTACAATATCATGTACATAATATTGACAATTAGAATAGGAAATCATATAATATAAATAAAAAAGGAGTGATGATATGTTAGCAACAAATTTTTCAAACGTAAGAAATAATTTCAAAGAAGTTTGTGATCGTGTAGTGCAGGATTCTGACATTGCTATTATCACTAGAAAGAATAATGAAAATGTAGTACTAATGTCACAAGAGCAGTACGATAATTTGGTAGAGAATGCCTATATCAGGAGTAGCAAAGCAAATTACAACAGGTTACAGGAATCTATAAAACAAGCAGAAAAAGGAAAGCTGGTTCAGTTTAAAGTAGAGGAATAGCCTATGAATGTTTTATTTACAGAAGATGGATGGGAAGATTATCTTTATTGGCAGAAGATAGATAAGAAGATTATGAAGAGGATTAATCTTTTGATCAAAGATATTACAAGAACTCCATATGAAGGAATTGGAAAACCAGAAGGACTAAAACATGATTTGGCAGGAAAATGGAGTAGAAGAATCAATGATGAGCATAGACTAGTTTATCAAGTACAAGATGAAAATTTAATTATTTATATGTGTAGATATCATTATTAGATAATTTAGAAAAATTTTACATGCTACAATAATAAAAAACAGAGATCAAAGGAGGATCAATGAAACTATTAATCAGTGCCTGCCTGTTAGGAATCGATTGCAAATATAACGGAAAAAACAACAAAAATGATAAAGTCATAGAATTACTAAAAGACCATGAACTAATTCCAGTCTGTCCAGAGATCATGGGAGGACTTCCAACACCAAGAATTCCGGCAGAAATACATCAAAACAAAGTTATCGCAAAAGATGGCAAAGATGTTACAAAACAATACCAAAAAGGTGCTGAAGAGACACTGAAAATTGCAAAGTTATATAACTGTCATACAGCAATCCTAAAAGAAAAAAGTCCATCTTGTGGCTGCGGCAAAGTCTATGATGGAACATTTACAGGCACGCTGATCAATGGGGACGGAATCACAGCTAGATTATTAAAAGAACATGGAATCAAAATCACAGGGGAAACAACCTTAGATATCACAGAATAAAACAGTGAACAGTAAAATGAGGATCCAAATATGAACAACAAACAAAAACTATTAACCGCAACAGCGATCACAGGAACTATTGTCAGCGCATCTGCATTTACTGTCTTCGATTATGCGATCTGTCGAAGAAAAAAACAGCCAGATGTCCGTAAAAAAGAAAAATGGAAACCATATCTTGATTACGTTTTAAAAGAACAAGAATGGCTAAAAGAACACCAAGAACAAGAATTAAAAGAGATCAGATCCAAAGATGGATTAACGCTGTGTGCTTCCTACATTCCAAGAGAAAATGCCAAAGGAACCATTATCTGTATGCACGGTTACCATTCAACAAACGATATCGAATTCGTACCAGAAGTCAGATTTCTATGGAATCTTGGATACAGCATTCTTCTTCCATGGCAGAGAAGCCATGGAAAAAGCGAAGGCCGCTACATTACTTATGGAGTGAAAGAACGCCATGATCTCAAACGATGGATTTTGTATACCAATCGGCACCTGGCAGCCAAGAACAAAGATATTTTTTTATGTGGAATTTCTATGGGATGTGCCACAACCTTAATGGCAGCAGGTCTGGACCTTCCAGACAATGTAAAAGGAATTATTGCTGACTGCGGATTCACTTCTCCATGGGATATCATCAAACACGTAGCCAAAGAAAGATTCCATCTTCCACCATTTCCATTAATGTACATGGTAGATTTGATCAGTGAAGTAGTAGCAGGATTTGGATTGAAAGAAGTCAGCATTCCAGAAATTATGAAACGAAACAAGATTCCAGTGTTGTTTATCCATGGAGATGCAGACGATTACGTTCCGATGTGGATGACGATCAAAAATTATGAAGCCTGTGCAGCACCGAAAGAACTCTATATTGTTTCAGGAGCAGGACACGCACTAGCATTTTCAAAAGATATGGAAGAGGGAAAACGAAGAATCAAAAATTTTATAGATAAATATAAGACGATCTAAAATAAGAAGAACCATTCCGTATCAATGATTTTACAGAATGGTTCTTGTATTATATAAGTTTCCTAAAAAACAAAAAGCTATTTTAAGATCATAAGATAACTTTCCGGTCGCTGTGTGATCTTGATTTCTTTCAGAATTCTAAAATTGGACTTTCCAGCGAACTGTTTTACATGATCACGGTTTCTTGTATACATAATGATTGTTCCTTCAGGCCCAAGAACTCTTTTAGCGAAAGGAAAGAACTTCTCATAAACCTCACGAATCTCCGCTTCTGTCTTCTGGCCAGTCGCATAAGGCATCTCCGTAAAGATTTCATCAAAAGGATAGTCATGGGTAAATGTAAAACAATCCTTATTGATATAATGAACGATCTGGTCTGCAAGATTTGTGTTATAGATCGCTTTCTCAATGGCTTCTGGAGAATGATCGATACCATAAGAAGTATTCCCTTTTACAACCTTCTGACGCTCGATCAGCATCGTACCAACCCCACAGAAAGGATCAAGAATCTGCGCATCCGGGATCATGTAATCTTTGGCAAGTTCCACAAGTAAAGCAGCATTGACTGGTTTGATACTTGTTGGAATGAACTCCTCGCGGTAACTAAAACGACGATCAACGATTGTATTTAATTTTACTAATAAATAATAATCCCCAGATTTACCTTCGATCATACGGATCTCAAATTCATAATGAGAGGTAGAATTTCTTAATTTATGTGCTGTCAGCTCTTCTAATTTCGAAGCAACTTTCTTCGCAAATTTGGAACGTTCAGAAAGTGACATACGGCTTTTCACTCCGATTCGGAAATAAAAAGGAAAATCCCCTTCATGAGTATTTTCTAATAATGCCATTAAATTCGAACCAGCGATCACGGATGCAGCAACATCAGCATCAGGTTTACATGAAACCATGCCTGGAATCTGAAATAACAATTCATTGTATGTGCGGATCGGTAATAAACGATTCAGATGATTTGTCTTTACACGCACGCCCATTTTTGAAGAAGCAGCTGAAGATTCTTCCATCAAGGCAGCAGTAATTTCCGGGTGTAATGGGTTAGTGCGGAAAATACAATGAAATGTCTGGCGACCGCCTAAAAATCTATGCTTCTTAAATGGTTCAATAGTATTGATCAGTTCAGAAAGTGCATGAAGTTCATGTTCTACATGCTTTTTCTCATCGTCAGAAGCTTCATAAAGAGATAATTCTTCATAACGTTTTCGGAAAACATCCACATAAGGAGCCGCATTTAAAGATTTTAAAGCAGTTAAATAAGCCTCTTTTACAAAACGTGTATCTTCTGTCTGATAAGCATGAAATACAGCATCGCTTTCAGAAGAAAGTGCCAGATCACCGATCAAAAGAGCAGCATTTTTTCTTGTTTTTGCATCTTCATTTTCTAAAAATACGGATAAGTCCAGATCACCATCATGGATCCAAGACAACAAAAGTTCTCTTTTAGAAGAATCCTTGATCTCCTGACGCAGGGAACTTAAAGACTGACGTACTTCGATATTTTGATTTAATCTTTTACATAAACGATTGATCATATATACATTCCTTTTCTAAATAATGTGTATAAGGAAAAGTCCTTAAAAACTATAAAAACAGTATACCTTATTGAAATAATTTTTGCAAAAAAAGTGAAAATCATGCTATAATAATACGTAACTAAGAGAATAATAGGTAAGGAAGTATATGAAACATATAACGATCAAGAGAGCAGAGCAGGCAGATGTCGATGCGATCATGCAATTGATGCAAGAAGCAGTGGATACTGTGAAGGTTTCCGATTGGTTTCTGCCAGATAACAGACAATATATAGAAGAACACATAAGCGACCGGGGATTTACATTGAAGGCTTTATCAAGTAACAATGAGATCTTGGGCTTTTTTATTGTCGATCTTCCGGGAGAGTCAAAACATAATCTTGGATATGATCTGAATTATGACGATCATAAGATACACAAAGTTGCACATATGGACTACGCAGTTGTGACAAGTAAAGCAAGAGGTTTGGGGCTTCAGAGAAGATTTTTCAAAGAGGCAGAGAAACAATTAGAAGACACGATATATGAATACTTCCTTGGAACCGTTCATCCGGATAATATCTACAGTCGGACAAACTTTGTCAAAGCAGGTTACAGGGAAGCAAGACAAATGTCAAAATATGGTGGTATGCAACGTATCATCATGGAAAAGGAGAAATGACTATGAGTGATCAGTATGATGTTATTATGATCGGAGCAGGACCTTCTGCTATATTTTGTGCTTATGAATTAAAGAGAAATAAGCCAGATATGAAAGTTCTTATGATTGAAAAGGGACGAAGGATCGAAAGAAGAGCCTGTCCAAAACGAAATACAAAGGTATGTGTTGGATGTAAACCATGCTCTATCACAACAGGATTTGCCGGAGCTGGAGCATTTTCTGACGGTAAATTATCTTTATCTCCAGATGTAGGAGGGAACCTTCCAGAGATTTTAGGATACGACAGAACGATCGAATTATTAAAAGAATCCGATGACATTTATTTAAAATTCGGAGCTGATGAGAAAGTATACGGAATTGATGAAGCGGAAGAGATTGCAAGCATCCGTAAGAAAGCAATTCAGGCAAACTTGAAGCTGATCGAATGTCCGATCAGACATTTGGGAACAGAAGAAGGGTACAAGATCTACTCAAGACTTCAGGAACATTTATTAAATGAAGGTGTTGATATGATCTTTGATACCATGGTCAAAGATATCATCATTGAAGATGGGGTTGCAAAAGGTGTTGTCACAGACAAAGGTGAGACATATACAGCCGATGAGATCGTAGCAGCCGTAGGACGAGAAGGATCTGAATGGCTAAGCGGAATCTGCAGAAAATACGACATTGAAACACAGGTAGGAACCGTTGATGTCGGAGTCCGTGTAGAAGTTCGAGACGAGATCATGGAAGAATTAAATAAAAGTCTTTATGAAGCAAAACTTGTTTATTACACGCCAACATTCGACGATAAAGTCCGCGTATTCTGCAGCAATCCATCGGGAGAAGTAGCAACAGAATATTATGAAAATGGTCTGGCAGTGGTAAATGGTCATGCATACAAAGCAGACGAATACAAGACAAACAACACAAACTTTGCATTATTAGTATCTAAGAACTTTACAAAACCATTTAAAGAGCCGATTCAATATGGAAAACATATCGCACAGTTAAGCAACATGCTTTGTGATGGCAAGATCTTAGTACAGAGATTTGGAGATTTTGTGAGAGGAAGAAGAACAACCGAAGAACGTCTGGTAAGAAATAACATTACACCGACATTAAAAGATGCTGTTCCAGGAGATCTTTCACTTGTATTCCCATATCGAATCATGAAAGACATCGAAGAGATGATCTATGCATTAGATGAAGTAACACCAGGTATGGCAAGTGATGAGACACTTCTTTACGGTGTAGAAGTTAAATTCTATTCAAATAAGATCTTAACAAACAAAGACTTTGAAACTAATATCAAAGGACTTCGCGCAATCGGTGACGGAGCATCTGTAACAAGAGGATTACAGCAGGCATCTGCGAATGGATTAAGCGTTGCGAAGAGTATCTTAAATAAATAAAATATCAAATAAAAATATTAAAACAAAAATCCCTGACAGGTTTCTAAACCATTAGGGATTTTTCTGTTTGAGAATCCTGCAAAGAATGATTCTTCCTTATAAAAAAATTATTTTTTGAATTTAGGATGTTTTTCATAGAAAGCTTTGTTCGCCTGCTCTCCTGCAAGGATCAATCGATGAAGTCCTTCTTTAGGACATAAGAAACTTCCCAAAGGATAAGGTGTTTTGGTGTATAATCCATGAAAATCTGTTCCACCAGTCATGAAAAGATCATGTTCCTTACAAAGAGATGTAATATGCTCTCTTGTTTTTTCATCATTTCTTGGATGATTTAATTCAATTCCATCAAGCATATGTTCTTCGATCATCATCTCCATCACATTGTCAGCTTTATACTGCCCAGGATGTGCAAGCACGACAACGCCTCCGCAGGAATGAAGAAGATCCGTGACCGTTTTTGCATCCATATAGCGGTATGGAAATTTATGAGGGCCGCCAGCACGGAATAATTCGTTATGTAATTGACCGATCGGAGTTCCAGTATATCCCATCATGGAAAGAACCTGCATGATATGTGTGTAGTATACACCAGTACTTTCTTTGGATACTTCATAAAGCTGATCCATCGTGATCGGATATTCATCCATCAATGACTGATAAGATTTTGTGACAGCATCGGATAATTTCTTTAAGTCTTTGCTTAAAGAATGCTGAAGCCGGTCAGTGTCAATCGGATAATAACATAAAATATGAACATTCGTCTGTGTCTCCTCATGCCATGCGTTTGCCTCGACGGCAGGAATCGCATGAACACCAAGCTCTTTCCCAAGTCTTACAGCTTCCGGAATGGAATGTGTTGATTCGTGGTCAGAGATTGCAATATAATCAAGGCCGATACGTTTCGCATAAGGAATGATCTGGTCAACACGCATAGCACCATCAGATAAAACGGTGTGACAATGTAAGTCTGCTTTCATATAAAAATACCTCCAAAATATTTATTCCATTTTCTTTAAGATCGTTAAAATATTAGATAATGACTGATGAAATAATTCCTGATCTTCTTTTGACAGTGATTCAAAACGTTTGGAAAGGTATTCTTTGACAAGCGCTTTTTCCTGAAGGATCAGCTGGCTTCCTTTCTCTGTGAGTTTTACATAAACCATTTTTCTGTTTTCATCACTTCTAAAACGTGTGACATACTCATCCTTCACAAGTGGAGAAACGGCTCTTGTAGCCTGTTCCTTAGATGATGCCAGATAAGAAGATAACTGTGACATATTCAATGAACGACCTCCAGACAGTGCAAATAAGATAAGAATCTGTGTTTTGGTAAGATCCATGGAAGGTATGTCGATCGTGTTTAAAAGAAATTTCTGACAGATTGGAAAAATTTCAAAAAGTGCAGAAACATCATTCAATGTAAATCCCTCTCTTTCGATGTTTTTCTAACTAAAAGTATACCACTTTATGAATAAAAATCAATAATCAACAAAAATCAATATTTGACAAAAGTCAAATAAAAAGATAAAATAGGAGAAACACTATAAAATGACCTTGATCAAAGGAGGTAACCTATGAGTGAAACAACAACACAGATGCAGGATTTTCTGACACGCCAGGCGAAAGTCTGCCATGATAATTGTGAGATAGAGAAAGATCTGTACAAAGAGCTGGGAGTGAAACGAGGACTCAGAGATGTCGATGGAGTCGGCGTTCTTGCAGGTCTTACGAATATATCCTGTATTCAATCCAGTGAGATGATCAATGGAGAGAAAGTACCTTGTGAAGGAAAGTTATTTTATAGAGGATATAATATATATGAATTAGTCGATGGATTTATGAAGAGAGGCGAATTTGGATTTGAAGAAATCACCTATCTTTTACTATTTGGAAAACTGCCGGATGAAAAACAATTGAAAGAATTCAGAGAAATTTTGGCACAGAGTATGACACTTCCAAAGAACTTTACAAGAGATGTCATTTTGAAAGCACCATCAAAAGATATTATGAATACTTTAACAAAGAGCATTTTAACGCTGGCATCTTACGACGAGAATGCATCCGACATTTCTATGGAGAATGTTTTAAGACAATGTTTGATGTTGATCAGCGTACTTCCAATGATGGCAGTTTACGGATACCATGGATATAATCATTATGTAAATGATGACAGTTTATATATTCATCGTCCAGATTCCAATTGCTCTATGGCAGAAAATATTTTAAGGATGCTGCGTCCAGATAAATCTTATACAGAGTTAGAAGCCAAGGTGTTAGATATCGCATTGGTTCTCCATATGGAACATGGTGGTGGGAATAATTCAACATTTACAACGCATGTCGTGACATCTTCCGGATCTGATACATATTCCGTGGTCGCAGCAGCACTTTCATCCTTGAAAGGACCGAAACATGGTGGTGCGAACATCAAAGTTGTAGAGATGATGCAGGATTTAAGAAAGAATGTCGATGATCTTAGTGATGAAGGACAGGTAGAAGAATATTTAAGAAAACTATTGCATAAAGAAGCATTTGACAAAAAAGGGCTGATCTATGGAATGGGACATGCGGTCTACAGCATTTCCGATCCACGAGCCCAGATCTTCAAAGCTTTTGTAAAGAAGCTGGCACTTGCCAAGGGAAGAGAAAAAGACTTTGAACTCTATTCTATGATCGAAACATTGGCACCAAAAGTCATTGCAGACGAACGAAAGATCTACAAAGGAGTCAGTGCAAATGTCGATTTCTATAGTGGATTTGTGTACAGCATGTTAGATATTCCACTAGAATTGTTCACACCGATCTTTGCGATGGCAAGAATCGTTGGATGGAGTGCACATCGTCTGGAAGAATTAACCAATGTGGATAAGATCATCCGTCCAGCATACCAAAGTGTACAAGAAGAAAAAGAATACGTGGAGATGGAAAACAGATAGAACAAAGAAGAAAAGAAGAGGGGAGACCCTCTTTTTTTGGTGTAGAAATAAATACTTTTTGTTATAATGAATGAAAAGGAGGGATGACAGATGATCTTAATGATGAAAGATACGAAAGTATTAGAAACCAACAAAGATGGAAGTATCACGATCTATGAAGAAAAATTACTTCCATTTTCGTTGCAAAAAGAAGACCTTACCTATGAAGATTTTTTCTTTAACTGGCTGGCGATCAGACCCCTGTCCATCGGAAGAACAAATGCAAAAACAATTTTAAATAACGCAGGGATTCCACAGAATCCATTGACGATCGCAAGAATCTGCCATGGCATGAATTTGTCCGATTGCTATTGGGTAAAAGAAAGGGGAGAAAATACAGCATGGGACAAAGATAATCTTTATGATCACGATATGGATCCGTTTTACGCAGATACTGCACTGACAGGAAAAACTCATCGGTTATCCAAGGATAAATTTCACACACCGGAATTGACGGCACAGGGAGTGTCAGCAAAATGCTGGATCAGAGAGGATGATGGAATTTATTTATATAAAGTTGGAAGAAAAGAGCTGCCAGCAAGCGAGATTTTAGACGTTCTGGGAATTCAGCATGTGCAATATGAAAAAGCAGAGCATTTAAAAGACTATTTATCAAAAGAACGAATTCAAAAAATAGAAGATGCAGGGGAAGTGATCGTAAGATCAAAACTGCTCACAAATAAGAAACAAGGAATTATTCCATTCGAAGAATTTGCGGTATATTGTGCGAATCAGGATTATGAAGATGAATACAAAGAAGCAAAGAAAAGGGATTCGAAAACTTACTATGAAATGCAGATTGCAGATTATATTTTGAATAACAGTGATCGTCATGTTGGTAATTGGGGCTTTTATTTTGATATTGATGAAAATAAACTGCAAAAAATGTACCCACTGATGGATCACGACCATGCATTTGATGAAGAAGAAATATTATTATCCCAGACGTGGGAAGGAAGAACATTATTCGAGGCAGCATATGAAGCTCAGAAAAAGTTAAAATTATCAATAGATAAATTATTACAAATACAAAAACCGCAATATTTAACAACAACAGAATGGGAACAAGTAAGAAAAAGAATAAAAAAACTTATAAAATGAGGAAAACCGGAGACGAGGAGAGTCTCCGGCATTATGAAAAAGTATGAAAAAAAGTTTTAGCTAAGTAAGTTTGTTACTTGCTATGGTTTTAGTATACGCAGAAAATGTGAAAGAAATGTGTCTAAAAAATGATGAATTTATGATTTTTAGACATATTTTGAGAAATTTTGCGATATAACATCTTTTTAAGAATATTTACATTACGATATACACAAGGAGAAAAAATAAAAATGGGAATGACAACATTATGTTATATAGAAAAAGATAACAAATACTTGATGCTGCATCGTATCAAAAAAGAACACGACATCAACAAAGATAAATGGATCGGAGTCGGCGGACATTTTGAACATGGAGAAAGTCCAGAAGATTGCATGTTCCGTGAAGTCATGGAAGAAACAGGTCTGACACCAACAAAATACCGGTTTTGTGGAATCGTCACATTTTTATCCGACATGGGAACTGATAAAGAAGCATGGGAATATATGTGTTTATACCATATTGAAGAATTTAAGGGAAAGATCAAAGAATGTGACGAAGGAGTTCTTGAATGGGTAGAAAAAGAAAAGATATTAGATCTTGATCTATGGGAAGGTGACCGTTTATTTTTACGCTATATGCAAGAAAGAATCCCATTTTTTTCTTTAAAATTAGTATATGAAGAAGGAGATTTAACAGCAGCTGTACTCGATGGAAAACCTTTGGAATTCTTTGACATTCTAGATGAAAATGGAAACAAAACAGGCAGAATCAAAGAACGATCCTTAGTCCATGAAGATGGAGACATACATGGAACCGTTCATATCTGGATCAGAAGAAAAACAGAAAAAGGGTATGACCTGTTACTCCAAAAACGAAGCAAACAAAAAGACTCCTTCCCAGGCTGCTACGACATCTCATCCGCAGGTCATATCAGCGCAGGCGATGAACCATTAGAAACCGCATTAAGAGAACTAGAAGAAGAACTAGGGATCAAGGCAGAACCAGAACAACTTAAAAAAGTATGTATGCATGAAGGAAGCATGAATGGAAACTTCTACGGAAGAGAATTTAAGAATCATGAGATCAGCACAGTTTATATGTATGAAGAAACAGTGGATATTACAAAACTTAAACTACAGAAAGAAGAAGTCGAAGAGGTTATGTGGATGGATCAAGAAGAACTGATCCAGAAAGTGAAAGATGGTGGGATTCCAAATTGTATATACTTGGATGAAGTAGAGAAAATTTAATTTGTATGAGTTTAAGGTCATCGAGTATTTAGAGAAAAAATGAAAGATAGCCTGTGAGCAACACGAATTCCATTGACGGAGTTTTGACAGAACGCCTATCCGCTGGATCTCCTGCAATAACTCGCGTTCAAAGGTACTGAAACCAGTAGTCTTTGACGCTCAAACAATTGCCCGATCCAGCTGCAATGTCATTAAGTTAAGAATCAGTATTGTTATCTCATCAACAGATATTCATTATGTCTGTTGGTGAGATTTTTATTTTCTGCATTCCAAAAAGACAGATTGATTTCTGCCTACAAAAAGATTATATTAAAGTTGATGTTAGTTGTGTCTGAAAGTGGTAAAAACACTCTGATGTCTGGACTTATCTCGTTTAAACGATCGTCCATCCCTGATCGGAGTCATTTCCATTAATATATGTCCTTCTACATCATTTGGAGTTTTTGCATTTCGGAGATAGTCCTTGCACATTTGGAGTGCATTGGTCATATTCGGCTTGTATTGATACTTTCCACGATCTCTTTTATATCGCAAATGTTGGGTGATCGTGGTCGTAAAGTTATAAAAGATCATCTTGGCCCATATCTCCTGTTGCAAAAACTCTATTTTTTTTGAATGAAATTCCAGAAGATTGGCAGAATACTTGATTAAACGAAAAGATGTTTCTATTTTCCAGCGTATACAATAAAGTTTTTTTAGTGTTTCTGGTGGAAATTTATTTGCTGGCAGATTCGTGATCAGACATTCTTTCTGTCCATTCGGAAGTACGATCATCACAAAACGCAATGTCATTTTTACATAAGGGTGTTCTTTGTTTATAAAATAGGGTGAATTTCTTGTAGCGACCCTTTTATAAAGCTCTGGATTAGCTTTTGTCCTTTTGTTTTGTGTTTTCGTATAAATATAGGTAACTGTTTTATCAAAAGTACCATCTCTTGGAAATGGATATCCTTTGATCATACTGCCCTGTCCAAAATCTTCTCTTGCACGGATCAGGAAATAGTTTCCATCATGTTGGATCTGTGCCATCAGCAGATAACTTTCATAGCCACGGTCTGCGATAAACAGAGCTTTCTGCGGAAAATTTTTACGTTCCAACATCACAGAAAATACGAGAGTTTCACTATGTGTTCGAAAAGGTTCGATATAAGCATCACAGTATCTTTCATTGATAAGATCATAGATACAGGAAACATGAAACTGATAAGCAGGTCGGGTACAGTCTTTATTGGTACGTACGCGTGCGTATTCTTTATTTTCATTTATTCTGTCCATAGGGACCGTGACACCAGTACCATCAACAGATAAAATATGAAGATTATACAAAGTTTTATCTGGAAACGGGTCATTAAATCTGTAAAAAAGAGTTTGAAATGCAGACAATTTTAATTTTTTTTGCTGTTGAAGAAATGCAGAAGTAGTTGGAGTTTTTTCAACTTTTGGAATGTAGCGTTTTATGCAACGGCCAATGCTGCCAGCATCATAAGTAACAATCGTATTAATGGTATCTTGAAAGGATAGTTTTCTTTTTCTTGTAAAATCTTTTTCTGGATTTTTAACATACGAATCTCGATTTTTAGCCATATCATTTAATATAGTTAAATAACGTTTTTTTACTTTCTGTGCATACTTCATAATCATTCACCTCCTACCTAATACATCACTCTTTATCCTGAGTTTGTCAATATATAAAAACAGAGATAAAAGATAAATTTAAAACTTATCTTTTATCTCTGTTTTTCTTAACTTAATGACATTGCGATCCAGCTGCGATTCCGTCAAAACTCCTATGGAATTCGATTGTGCTCACAGGCTATCTTTCATTTTTTCTCTAAATACCTGAAGACTTTCAATCATAAAAATAAGAAAATTCAAGCTGATGGATATATGTTAAACATTATCGTTTTTTATTTTAGCAGTGGCAGACAGATACTATTATCGCTAATACAGTAAAACATACACACTGTGTAGAGGTTTGAATAGTGTTTTGTTGTATGAGTCAGAAAGAAGATAAGAAGAACTATTTATAAGGATCCAAGGTGACAACATGAGCACTTTTTGAATGCGTTTTTTACAAATTCGCAGCGCCCTGTGGTTGATTGTCTGACCGTAGCTGCGGGCATTTTGGCTCGCAGCGAGGGAGTTATCAAAGGAACAGGCGCGGATCGGCGATTTGTAAAAAACGCTTTCAAAAATGCGGAGTGTCACCTTGGATCCTTATAAATAGTTCTTCTTATCTTCTTTCTGACTCATACATGACTAACACTACATTCAAATCAGAATTGTATAAAAACGAATAATCTATAGAATTCTTACTAAATTATGCTATAATATACAAGATTAATCAAACAGTTTCAAAATGAAAGAGGGAGTATCAAATGAAAAGGTTATTATTAGTTTTAATGCTGATTCTGGGAGCAGTAATGATCACAAGCCGTCCGGTGGCGACTTATGCATATACAGATGAAGAAAAGCAGCAGGCGAAATCATGGCTGTCTTCGCATGGTTATCCACCAACAAGAGCAGGGGCAGAACAGGCATATCAGGATTATATGGATGGAAAGATTGATGTTCCAGAAGCAGATGCATATATGGGAAAGAACCAGAAAAATGACATAGAAGAAAAGAAAAATTCAACTGTGAATACAGAAACAAAAAAAGATAAACAATCTAAAAATACCAATAAAAATAGTACAACAAAACAAGAAAATTCATCTACAGAACAGACAAACAACAGTACAACATCTGCAAAAGAATCAACAACACAAGGAACAACAGAAACAACAACGACCAAAGTGACAACAGAAACAAAAGAACAGAAACAACAAAAAGAAGAAAAAAAGAAAAAAGAGCAGAAAGAAACAAAGAAAAAACACACAACAGGGATTGCAATCGGAGCAGCTGCAGTTGTGATTTTTGCTTTACTTGTAGTATTTATGCGAAAGAGAATGTAAAAAACGCTATGCTGAAGTGATAGAAAATTCACTTGACACAACAGTTAGCGAGTGCTATTCTATAAATAAATTACATAACGTCTTCAGGGCAGGGTGCAAGTCCCTACCGGCGGTTATAGCCCGCGAGCCTTATATGGCATGACTTGGTGAGATTCCAAGGCCGACAGTACAGTCTGGATGGAAGAAGATTTAAGAAGTGATATTGATCATCATGTCCTGGGATTTTTATAATTCCAGGATTTTTTTATTTCAAAAAGAAATATCAAGATATCAAAAAGGAGTTCCTGAAGAATTAGAACAAAGATCAGGAGCTCCTTTTTATATTTTCGATTTCAATACCAATCAAAATCCAACCTCCCAAAATTAAAGAACCTGAAGGGAAGGGAGAAAAATATTTGAAAGAAGAATATATGCGGCGTGCGATCGAACTTGCCAAGAAAGGCTGTGGATATACCAATCCAAATCCCTTAGTAGGAGCAGTGATCGTAAAAGATCAAAGGATTATTGGAGAAGGATATCATGAGAAGATCGGCGGATTACATGCAGAGCGAAATGCTTTAAAAAACTGCATAGAAGATCCTAAGGGAGCTGAGATTTATGTGACATTGGAGCCATGCTGCCATTATGGAAAGACACCACCATGTACGGAAGCATTGATCGAAGCAGGGATCAAGAAAGTATATGTCGGGAATTTAGATCCCAATCCGAAAGTGGCAGGGGGCGGGATCAAAATCCTGAATGATCATGGAATAGAAACTGAGACAGGAATTCTTGAAGAAGAATGCAGACAGTTAAACGATATATTTTTTCACTATATTCAGAATGATATTCCATATACAGCACTAAAATACGCAATGACATTGGATGGAAAGATCGCAACGGCAACTGGTGAATCCAAGTGGATCACAGGAGAAGAAGCCAGAAGACATGTACATACATTACGCCATCAGTATGCAGCGATCATGGCAGGGATCGGTACGGTTTTAGCAGATGATCCTATGTTAAATGCACGGATCGAACATGGAAATAATCCAATCCGTGTGATATGTGATTCAAACTTAAGGATTTCGGAAGGATCAAACATCGTAAAAACAGCCAGAGAAATCCCAACGATCATTGCTACCATAAGTAAGGATCAGGAAAAAATAGCAAAATTAGAACAAAAAGGATGCAAGATCTTAAAAACATCAGAGCAAGATGGAAAGGTCGATGTTAAAGAAGTTCTAAAACAGTTAAGAAATATGGAAATTGACAGTGTTTTAGTTGAGGGTGGTGGAATCTTGAATGAATCCTTGATCAAAAACGACTGTGTTCACAAAGTTTACGCCTATATTGCTCCAAAATTATTTGGAGGAGAAAAGGCTAAAACACCTGTAGAAGGTAAAGGGATCGAAAAGATCCAAGAAGCTTTGGTATTTGATGAATTAAAGGCAACACCACTTGGAAATGACATATTACTGGAAGGGAAGGTGAGATCATGTTTACCGGAATCGTAGAAGAATTAGGAACAGTCATATCCCTGAAGCGAGGAAGCAAAGCAGCAGTCCTTACGATCAAAGCAAATGTTATTTTTGAAGATCTTAAATTGGGAGACAGCGTAGCAGTCAATGGTGTCTGCCTGACAGCGACTCACATTAGCGGCAATACATTTCAGGCAGATGTGATGAATGAGACATTCAACCGAAGCAGTCTGGGAAGTTTAAAAAAGGGATCTGTCGTCAACCTAGAGCGTGCGATGGCAGCCAATGGAAGGTTCGGAGGTCATATGGTAGCAGGCCATGTGGACGATACAGGGGAACTTGTTAGCGTAAAACAAGATGATAATGCTGTATGGTTTACGATCAAAGCCTCAGCAAATATCATGAAATACTGTATTGAAAAAGGATCGATCGCACTCGATGGGATCAGCCTGACGATCGCTAAGTTAAGTGATGATACCATTTCCGTATCAATGATCCCACATACCATAAAAAATACCAATTTTGGATATAAAAAACCAGGAGATAAGATCAATCTGGAGAATGACATGGTTGGGAAATATATAGATAAACTGCTGCATTTTGATCAGCAGGAAACAAACGACAAACATACAAGCAGTACCTTAACAATGGAAATGTTAAGAAATGCTGGATTTTAATAAAAGAACGAGGAGGGAAAAGATAAGATGAGCGATGTAGTATGCGAAGTGATTGCACAGCTTCCAACAAAATATGGAACATTTGAGGCACATGGGTATGTAGACCAGAGAAGTGGGGAACATCATGTAGCACTGGTCAAAGGAGATATCGCAGACGGAGAACCAGTTTTATGCCGTGTGCATTCTGAGTGCCTGACTGGGGATACTTTTGGATCTCTACGCTGTGATTGTGGAGAACAGCGAAGCCGTGCAATGCGTCAGATTGAGAAAGAAGGACGAGGGGTTTTCTTATATATGCGTCAAGAAGGACGAGGAATCGGATTGATCAATAAACTGAAAGCTTATGTATTACAGGAACAGGGAATGGATACAGTCGAGGCCAACTTAGCTCTTGGATTTAAAGATGATGAACGAGATTACAGTGCAGGAGCCATGATCTTACAGGATCTAGGAATCAAAAAACTGCGACTGATGACAAACAATCCAACCAAAATTGACGGATTAAATGAATATGGACTCGAGATCGTAGAACGAGTACCAATCCAGATGCCGATCAATCCATTTGATAAATATTATATGCAGACAAAGCAAAAGAAAATGGGACACATGACAACATACGAAGTTTAAATTAACAGAAAAATTAAAAAAATTAAGGCCCCAGGGACCTTAAGATTAACGAAATTAACGAAGAAAAAAGGAGTAATTAAAATGAGAGTATTAGAAGGTAAATTAGTAGCAAGCGGATTAAAAGTAGGAATCGTAGCAGCCAGATTTAATGAATTTATCGTATCCAAATTAGTATCCGGAGCTTTAGACGGATTGAAAAGACATGATGTGAAAGAGGAAGATATCGATATCGCATGGGTACCAGGAGCTTTTGAGATTCCACTGATCGCAGACAAGATGGCAAAAAGCAAAAAATACGATGCAGTGATCTGTCTTGGAACAGTGATCCGTGGAGCAACAAGCCATTATGATTATGTATGTAACGAAGTATCAAAAGGAATTGCACAGGTATCATTAAATACAGGAATTCCAGTCTTATTCGGAGTTGTTACAACAGAAAATATCGAGCAGGCGATTGAACGTGCTGGAACAAAAGCAGGAAACAAAGGATATGACTGTGCATTATCTGCAATCGAAATGGTACAGCTGATCAAAGAAGTAGAAGCATAAAAAGAATCAGAAATTAAAGCAGGAAGTTAGTATGGAACAATATTATTTAGGATTTGACGCAGGAACACAAAGTGTAAAAACAGCAGTTTATGATATTGATATGAACCTGATCGTGCAGGATACCAATGCAACAATCTTAAATTATCCACATCCGGGATGGGTGGAAATGGACGCAGACCAGTATCTTCATGCAACGGTTACAGGGATCAGAAACTGCGTTACAAAGATGAAAGAAAAGAATCTGGATCCAGACAACATCCGCTCTATTTTTGGAGATGGGATCATCTGCGGGATTGTCGGTGTTGATAAGGATTGCCATGCGATCACACCTTACATCAATTATCTGGATTCCAGAACAAAAGAAGATGTTGAGGAACTAGCATCCCATCATTATGAGATCTGGGCGAAAGAGACTGGGAATCCCCAGCCAAACTGCATGTTTCCAGCGATGTTTGCACGTTGGATGATGAACAATTGTGAGGGATTTAAAGAAAAAGGCAGAAAATTCATGCACAATGCACCATATATCCTGGCCAATCTTGCAGGACTGTCCGCAGAAGATGCATTTATCGACTGGGGAACGATGTCTGGATGGGGACTAGGATACCGTGTAACAGAGAAAAAATGGTCCAAAGAACAATTAGAGATCCTTGGAATTCCAATGGAAATGATGCCAAAGATTCAAAAACCATGGGACATCATTGGAACATTATCAGAGACATTTGCAAAAGAAACCGGATTGAAACCAGGAATCCCAATCTGTGCGGGAGCCGGAGATACAATGCAGTCTATGATCGGATGCGGAGTGATCAAACCAGATCAGGCAGCCGACGTAGCAGGAACATGTGCGATGTTTTGTATCGCAACCGATGGGATCAACGAAGAATTAAGCAAACCAGAAAATGAACTGATCTTTAACAGCGGAACTTTAGAAAATACATACTTTTATTGGGGATTTATAAGAACCGGTGGATTAGCACTTCGTTGGTATCGAGACAATGTATGTAACGAAGCAGGAAATGGGGCATATTTTGATGAATTAAATGAGAAAGCACAAAATGTGCCATGCGGATCCAAAGGAGTCCTGTTCCTTCCATATTTAACAGGAGGATTTGGAGAAACATCCAATGCTAGTGCCTGTTTCCTGAATATGACGATGGACACAGATCAGGGAGTACAGTGGCGTGCAGTTTTAGAAGCGATCGGTTACGATTATATGAGTGTGACAGATATTTATAAAAAAGCAGGCGTGCCACTTGAATTTATGACGATCACAGAAGGTGGAAGTAATTCAGAAGTCTGGAATCAGATCAAAGCAGACATGTTAGGATGCAAGAGTGCTACATTAGAAAATGCACAAGGAGCAGTTCTTACAGATGCAGTGATCGCAGCATATGCGGTAGGAGATTTGGAAGATCTAAGTCAGGTATTTGAAAAAACAAGAAAGATCAAGAAAATTTATGAACCTGATCCAACAAGAACAAAATACTATCGCAGTATTTATGAACAACAAAGAAAACTGATCAAAGACGATATGGCAGTAGTTTTCAACACTTTACACCAGATCAGTAAGATTCAAGAACAAAGCAATGATTAAAAAAATGAAAAGGCTTCTTTACAAGAGGCCTTTTTTTCTTGTACAATAAAAGGTAAAGTATATAAAAATAAGTTATAAGCAACTAACTTTGTAGATGATTTTTGATCAATTAGATTTCAAGGAGGAAAAAGTCATGGATAACGAAAAGATTGAAAAATTACAACAGATGATCGATGAAAGTGATCATATCGTATTCTTTGGTGGCGCAGGTGTTTCAACAGAGAGTCATATTCCAGACTTTCGAAGCACGGATGGTTTGTATCACCAGACTTATAAATATCCACCCGAGGTTATGGTAAGCCATACATTTTATACACAGCATACGGAAGAATTTTATGATTTTTATAAGAATAAGATGATCTTCTTGGATGCAAAACCGAATAAGGCACATTTAAAACTTGCAGAGATGGAACGGGCGGGAAAACTGTCTGCGATCGTTACGCAAAATATCGACGGGCTTCATCAGGCAGCAGGAAGTAAAAATGTCTTTGAACTGCACGGCAGTGTTCACAGAAACTATTGCCAGAAATGCGGCAAGTTCTTTGATGTGAATTATGTTGTGAATGCCAAAGGAGTCCCATATTGTGACGAATGTGGGGGAATCATCAAACCAGATGTTGTATTATATGAAGAAGGTTTAGATTCTCAGACGATCAACGGAGCAGTCAGAGCCATTTCCAAGGCAGATATGCTGATCATTGGAGGAACATCACTGGTTGTCTACCCAGCCGCTGGAATGATCGATTATTTTAAAGGAAAATATCTTGCAGTACTGAATCGTGATGCGACAAGCAGAGATAAACAGGCAGATTTGTGCATTACAGACTCAATCGGAGAAGTACTGGGAAGAATCAGGGTATAAAGATGAAGAAAAAGGATATGATCTTGATCGCAGCAGTACTGGCAATTTCGCTGATCAGTTTTGCAGCGATCAAGATGACACAAAAAGACGGAAAAGAAGTGATCGTGACAGTTGAAGGAAAAGAAGTGTACAAAACATCCATCAAGAAAGATCAGATCTATCAGATTCCAGAGGAAAATGGCACGAATGTCATGCAGATCAAAGATGGAAAAGTTACAATGAAAGAAGCAGACTGTAAAGACCAAATCTGTGCAGATCATAAAGCAATCGAGAAATCAGGAGAAACGATCGTATGTCTGCCACATAAAGTAGTGATCGAGATCAGATCAGAAGATGGCAAAGAACAGGAATTAGACGGGGTAACACAATAAACAGCAGATGAGATAGTAAATAACAGGAGAAATAAAATATATGTCAACAAAAAGATTAGCGACAGATGCGATGTTTTTAACATTGGCACTTGTTGTATCCTATATAGAAGTATTGATCCCGGTACCAGTTGGAATTCCCGGAGTGAAATTAGGACTTGCCAATGGAGTGATCATGGTTTTGTTATTCTTTACAACATGGACAAGGACACTTGAGATCTCAGTGATCCGAGTTGTACTGGCAGGATTCTTATTTGGAAATCCAATGACGATCGCCTACAGTCTGGCAGGAGGGATCTTAAGTCTGGTCATCATGGGACTTCTAAAGAAGATCGAAGGATTCTCACCCATTGGAATCAGCGTTGGAGGCGGAGTAGCGCATAATATCGGGCAGCTCAGTGTTGCTGTTTTCTTAATGGAGAATACAAAGATTTATTATTATGCACCAGTATTACTGATCACAGGAACGATCGCAGGGATCATCATCGGAGTGTTAAGTGGAGTGCTAGTTAAGAAGATCCCGCCACAACTATTTCGATAAAAGATTTGAAATTTCTACAAAATCGTGGTACTACTATATGTATACACTTTCTAACAGGCAATGATTTTGAAGAAAGGAGTCACAATTGAGAACAAAATTAAATGAGATCATAAAGAATGGGCATCTTGGTATGATTGCAGTATTTTTTATAGTTTATATGATCATATTTTCCTACATTGAAGATCGAGATGTGCATCATTACATCATACATACAACGATAGATGATCAGATACCATTCTGTGAATATTTCATCGTACCATATCTATTATGGTTCTTATTTGTAGCAGTTACAGTTTTTTATTTTATGTTTTTTAATAAGAATCAATGGAAAGAATATTATCAGCTGATCATAACACTTGGAACAGGCATGACCCTGTTTTTGATCATCTCATTAGTATTTCCGAATGGACAGGATCTAAGACCAGTTCTTACTGGAGACAGCATTTTTATCAAAGCAGTACAGATGATCTATCACACGGATACTCCGACGAATGTACTTCCAAGTATCCATGTATTTAACTCTCTGGCATGCTGTGTTGCGATTTTGAAGAATCAGAGAAAATATAAGAAAAGCACCGATACGGCATGTGTTGTCTTAACGATATTAATTATCATGTCGACGATGTTCTTAAAACAACACAGTGTGGTGGACGTAGTGCTCGCAGCCCTGATGTATACTGGATGTTACAGGATCATCTATGGGAATGAATTATGGTCACAGAATGCATTTCGCACGTCTATTTTCAGCGATCATTCGTGAATCACGCTTGACACGACCAAGAAAGATTTGCTATAAATACCAGAGAGAAACCGCAGAAATTGGAGTAGAGAAGAATGAGAAAAAAGATTTGGATGATTCTGGTATGCATCATATCCATGAGTTTTTGCATGGCAGGATGTACTGGCAATACAAGCAAGAAGAAATCGAATGGCAAGATAAGAATTACAACAAGTTTTTACACCATGTATGATTTTGCAAAGAAGATCGGTGGAGACAAAGTAGAAGTGATCAATTTAGTACCAGCAGGAACAGAACCTCATGACTGGGAACCATCAACGAAGGATCTGATCGAGATGGAGAAATCAGACATCTTCATTTACAATGGAGCCGGCATGGAACAATGGGTAGATGACGTTTTGGAAAGCCTTGATACGGAAGAACTTACAAGCGTTGAAGCATCCAAAGGGATCAAGTTACTAAAAGATCAGGATGCACATGAACACGATCACGAACACAACAGTGAGAATGATCCCCATGTCTGGTTAGATCCACAGAATGCAAAGTATGAGATGAACAAGATCAAGAAAGCATTGATCAAAGTGGATGCAGAGAATAAAGATTATTACGAAGCGAATTATAAGAGATACGCAAAAGAATGTGACAAATTAGATACATTATATAAGGAAGAAACATCCAAACTTACAAAGAAAGAACTTGTTGTGGCACATGAAGCATTTGGCTATCTATGTCACGCATATGGGTTAGAACAGATGGGAATTGAGGGATTATCCGCAGACGATGAACCAGATCCCAAACAGATGAGCGAAGTGATCCGCTTTGCAAAAGAACATCAGGTAAAAACAATCTTTTTTGAAGAACTGGTGAGTCCGAAAGTAGCGAAAACCATTGCAAAAGAGACCGGAGCCAATGCAAAGATGTTAAACCCTCTGGAAGGACTAAGTAACAAAAAAATCAAAGCAGGAGAAGATTATTTTTCCGTAATGAAACAAAATCTCGCTGCGATCAAAGAGGCATTAAGCGAATGAGTGAATCAAACACAAAACAGATGATACAATTAAATCATGTAAAATTCGGATACAGTGATACGGAAGTCTTAGAAGAGATCAATCTGACGATCCATGAAGGTGAATATGTTGTTCTGACTGGTGAAAATGGAAGCGGAAAAAGTACACTTATGCGTCTGATCTTAGGTGAAATGAAACCAGATGAAGGAGAGATCATCCTGATGAATAACGATCCAAGATTAAAGAAACGGATCGGTTACGTGTCACAGAATGGGATCAGTAAGAACCAGAGCTTCCCAGCAACGGTAGAAGAGATCATGATCACAGGACTTTATCAGGAACTTGGCTTGTTTCATCTGCCACGTAAAAAGCATAAGAATAAGATCAAAGAGACACTAAGGGATTTTGGAATGGAAGAATTCCTTAAGAGACGGATCGGTGAATTATCTGGTGGACAGCAGCAGCGAGTGATGATCGCAAGAGCAATGATCGGAGATCCGAAACTTCTGATCTTAGATGAACCAACAACGGGAGTAGATGCAAGATCAACAAAGATCTTGTACGATATGCTCTATGAGATCAATACAAAGTACAATACGACTATTTTCATGATCACACACGGAAGACTGCAGGAATGCAAAGGATGTGATCGTATTTTAAGAATGGATGAAGGGAGGATCGTGGAAGAATGATCGAGATGTTACAATACGGATTTATGCAACGCGCATTTATCACAGGAATCTTACTGGCCGTGATCGCACCATTGATCGGAATCACGATCGTCTTAAAGAGAATGTCCATGATCGGAGATGCACTCTCTCATGCATCTCTGGCAGGTGTTGCTCTGGGCTTGTTATTAGGGATCAATCCGATCTTAGGAGCAATGGGGATCTGTCTGTTTGCAGCCCTGGGAGTCGAAGCGATCCGAAGAAAGATCCCAAGATATTCTGAGATGGCGATATCGATCATCATGTCAACAGGGATCGGACTTGCCGGTATTCTATCCGGATTCGTAAAAAACGGAACGAACTTTAATAGTTTCTTATTTGGAAGTATCATATCCATCAGTAAAGACGAACTGAAGATCGTATGTGTGATCAGTGTGTTAGTATTGCTCTGTGTATTGCTTCTATATAAAGAACTATTCTATATCGGATTTGATGAAAATGCAGCAAGGATTAGCGGTGTACCTGTCAAGACGATCAATTTTATCTTTACTTTATTGACCGCATTGACGGTATCGATCGCATCAAGAACGGTTGGAACATTGATCGTCTCATCCATGCTTGTGATTCCGATCGCATGCGGAATGCAGGTAGGACGAAGCTACAAAGCAGTCATGATCATCGGTGTGATCACAGCATTGGTTACAACAGTGATTGGATTAACACTGTCTTATTATGTAGGTCTTAAGCCAGGAGGAACGATCGTACTGCTCGAGGTGGTATGTTTCCTGATCCTTGCACTGATAAGCAGGTATACGAAGTAAATTTTTTGACATTTATCAGAAAATTTTATATAATAAAAAGAAGGCATGCATAACAGAATAAAACTGCATGCCTTCTTTTTTGGAAAAAACAATGAAAGGAAAGGCAAGTCAATGATTGTTCAGCTAATAGAAAATATATATCAGTTTTTATGGGGAGAATGGATTCATGTTCCGTTACCAGGAGGTGGAAGCCTGGGACTTTCGCTGCTCATTATATTGCTGCTTCCAGCAGGTATCGTTTTTACGATCAAAACAAAATTTTTACCAATCCGTCTGTTCCCGGATATGCTCAAAGCACTAACAGCAAACAATAAGAATGGAAAAGATGAAAAAAGCAGTCTTTCTTCTTTACAGACCTTGATCGTATCAACAGCAACACGTGTCGGAATGGGGAATCTGACAGGAGTTGTCGCAGCAATATCCGCAGGTGGAGCAGGGGCCGTATTCTGGATGTGGATCACAGCATTGCTTGGATCATCGACAGCCTTTATCGAAGCAACTCTTGCACAGTTACATAAAGAAAAAGACCCCCTGTATGGTGGATATCGAGGAGGACCAGCCTATTATATTCACCACTTTATGGAAGAGAGACAAGGAAAGAAGAAAAAACACACGCTGATCGCTGTCTTATTTGCGATTTCAGGATTGATCTGCTGGTGTGGGATCAGTCAGGTGGTAAGTAATTCCGTGGCAGAATCATTCCACAACGCCTTCCATATTCCAACGCTTTATACAACGATCGTGCTTGTTATTGTGGCAGCAGTGATCGTACTAAGGAAGAATGCAACGGTCAAAGTATTAGATATCGTGGTACCGATCATGGCAGTCATTTATTTCGGGATTACGATTTTTGTGATCCTCACGAATCTGCCAAGCATTCCAGGGGTTTTTGCAAGAATCTTCAAAGAAGCCTTTGGAATCCGTCAGGTCGCAGCCGGAGGGTTTGGAGCAGTTCTTATGAACGGAGTGAAACGAGGATTATTCTCCAACGAAGCAGGATCAGGATCAGCACCATGTGCAGCCGCAGCAGCAGACTGTGAACGCCCAGCACAGATGGGATTGGTACAGGCATTAGGAGTCTTTATCGACACGATCGTGATCTGCAGCTGTACGGCAATGTTGATGTTATTAGCACCACAGAATCTGACCAATGGATTAACCGGTATGAACTTGTTACAGACAGCAATGAACTACCATTTAGGAGGATTCGGAGTTGTATTTATCGCAGTGATCCTCTGGATGTTCAGCTTCTCGACATTCCTTGGAATCTTATTCTATGCAAGATCCAACGTCGCCTACCTGTTCGGTGACAAATGGGGATGGCAGACAGCCTATAAAGTATTAGCACTTGTGATGTTATTTATCGGAGGAATCCAGACCTATACATTCGTATGGGATTTAGGAGATGTCGGAATTGGGTTAATGACGATCTTTAATATCTTCATCCTGTATGCAATGTCAGGACAGGCAATCAAAGAGTTAAAGAACTATGAAGAAACAAAGAAGAAATCGATCGAAGAAAGAGCATATGCATTGCAGGAAGATGAATAGGAAGTAAATAAGTGAAAATGTCCAATGAAGCGATTATAAAATAAATTGCTGCATTGGACATTTTTAACATAAAATAAATTGTCAGTTACAGATTACACAAATAATTTCTTACGTGTCCTAAAATAAGCTACCAGAACCATCGTTCCAGTCAACACCCAAGAGATCGGATAGATCGCCATCAAAAGCTTATAATCATGGAACCAGTTACAGACTGTCGCAAGCCAGATCAAACGTAATACACAAGATCCAAACACTGTCAGGATCGCAGGAGTCATGGAATGTCCAAATCCACGCAGACATCCACCACTGATCTCATAAGAACTTGTCAGACACTCGAATGTTAGAACGATCAAAAAACGAAGCTGAGCATAATGATAGACAGATGGATCACTTGTAAATAATCCAATAAAGAACGTACGGAATACAACAAAGATCGTACTAAGGATTCCGCAAGAGATCACACTGCATAACATTCCAAGACGAAAAATCTTCTTACAACGCCCCTCATCCTTCGCCCCATAATTCTGTCCGGTAAATGTAACCACCGTCTGAGCAAAGGCATTGACCAGATAATAAGCAAAATACTCATAATTTAATTCCACCGCAGAACCTGCGATCCCGCCAGCTCCAAAACTGTTGATCCCAGATTGGATACAGACATTGGCAAGAGAGAAAACCATTCCCTGAAGTCCCGCAGGAACCCCAATCTTCAGGATCTTAGAAATGGCATCATGATCAATCGTCAAAGACTTAAAAGACAAGCGGATCGGAAGTTCTTCATGCGTCAGAAAATAAAGGATCTGAACAGCACTTGTTGCATTCGCACCAACCGTCGCAAGTCCGGCACCCGCAACACCCATATGAAATACAACGACAAATAGAAGATTCAAGATCACATTCACAACACCAGACACGATCAAAGCATACATCGGACGACGTGTATCTCCGATACTGCGAAGAATGGAAGCACCGAAATCATATAACATAAAAAATGGCATTCCAAGAAAATAAATCCGCAGATATAACGTTGCAAGATGAATGATATCCTTCGGTGCACCCATCAGCAAAAGGATCGGATGAGCCACAAACTGTCCAAGAATCAACAAAAACACACCACTAAGCAGTGCAAGAGACACAGCGGTATGTACCACACGAGGGATCCGCTTCGTATCATTCTGTCCGATATAATTGGCGATCACAACATTAGAACCAAGAGAAATTCCAGAAAACAATGTAACCATCAAAGCAATCACAGAACTATTACTACCAACCGCCGCCAAAGCCTCGCTGCTCGCAAACCGTCCGACAACGGCAGTACCGACTGAATTAAAAAGCTGCTGTAAGATACTACAGGCAGCAAGCGGCATAGCAAACATTAACATCTTATCGAATAAACTTCCATGAAGCATATCCATCTTCACGGACTGTTTCGAAGAATTCTTCATATACAATACCCTCTTTCAAAAAACTATACAGATTCTAATACTTTTTGGGAAGATTATCAAGATGATTCCAGAAAAAACAACGAAGAAAGATGTATCAAATTCGGAACATTTCTTGTATAAAAAAAGCAGAATGATATACTAGGATGAGATATCAAGAAAACATACAAAAGAAAGAAGGAAAACACCATGCAAATCAGTATTCTGCTGCTAAAACAGATCGTACAACTATTCCTGATGATCCTCATGGGTTACATTATGGTAAAGATCAAATTTTTAAAAGAAGAAGACAGCAAAGTGATCTCAAAGATCATACTCTATCTGATCGTACCATCCGTGATCATCACCGCATTTCAGGTAGACTATACCCCAAGCATTATGAAAGGACTGGCAGTTGCATGTATCGCATCTGTGATCCTGCAGTTTTTATTACTGTTTGTCACATGGGTCATGGGAAAAATGTTTCATTTAAACACGGTGGAATACACATCTGCCTATTATTCCAACTCAGGAAACCTGATCGTACCATTAGTCACCTATATCTTAGGAAAAGAATGGGTCATCTACGGCTGCGTCTTCATGAGTGTTCAATTATTCTTCATCTGGACCCACTGCAAATGTAAGATCAGTGGGGAAACAGAGATCAGTTTAAAGAAGATCCTGTTAAATATAAACATGATCTCTGTATTCGCAGGAGTATTTTTATTCTTCACGAAGATTAGATTTCCAGAGATCATAGGAAATACCCTGTCATCCGTTGGAAGCATGATCGGACCATTAAGTATGATCGTCACAGGAATGCTGATCGCAGGAGTCGATCTAAAGAAAGTATTTACAAACAAAAGAATCTACCTGGTCACATTCATCCGATTAGTGATCGAACCTATCATAGCACTTGCAGTCATTATTCTGTTAGGAATGAAAAACTGGCACCCACAGGCAGAAAACATCATCCTGATCACATACATGGCGGCGATCACACCATGCGCCTCAACGATCACACAGATGTGTCAGGTGTACGGAAACGATTCGAAATATGCAAGCGCGATCAATGTAATGACGACATTGCTGGCGGTGGTTACTATGCCGGTGTTTGTTTATTTTTATATGAATTTGTAATGTAAAATAATTACAAGTAAAATATTAACAAGTAAAATATTAACAAAAATGATAATGATAGTATAATAAGAGATAATAAAAAAGAGAACTTACATACAAGCGGGTAAGTTCTCTTTTTTATTGTACATTCTTCAAAAATTTATAATGGAGTAAGATTTTACTGTCTATAATACTCCAAGAAATCCCTCAGCTTCACAGAAGCATCCTCAAGCACTTCCACACGAGGCAGATAAACCACTCTGAAATGATCCGGATCCTTCCAGTTAAATCCACTTCCATGCACGATCAGAATCTTCTTCTCACGAAGCAGATCAAGAGCAAACTGCTCATCATTTGTAATGTTAAACTTCTTCGTATCAATCTTCGGGAAGATATAAAAAGCAGCTTTTGGTTTCACTGCACTGATACCAGGGATATCACACAACGCATTATAAATAAACTCTCTCTGTTCATAAATACGTCCACCAGGAATGATATAATCATTGACACTCTGATGGCCGCCAAGTGCTGTCTGGACAACTGCCTGTGCAGGAACATTGGAACAAAGGCGCATATTTGATAACATATTTAAACCTTCAATATAATCCCTCGCGATCGCCTTATTACCACTTAAGATCATCCATCCGATACGGAAACCAGCGATCATATGAGACTTGGATAAACCAGAGAATGTCACACAGAACAGATCTGGAGCCAGAGAAGCAATAGATACATGCTCTTCTCCATCCATCACCAGACGGTCATAAATCTCATCAGAGAAGATCATCAACTGATGTTCCCTCGCAATATCAACGATCTGCTGTAAAACTTCTCTTGGATAAAGAGCCCCTGTTGGATTGTTAGGGTTGATCAGAACAATCGCTTTTGTACGGGAATTTACCTTTCGCTTGATATCTTCCATATCAGGATACCACTCAGACTGTTCATCACAGATATAATGAACTGCTTTCCCTCCAGCAAGCGTTGCACAAGCCGTCCATAAAGGATAATCCGGAGAAGGGATCAAGATCTCATCCCCATCATCTAATAAAGCAGACATTGACAGATTGATCAGCTCACTGACACCATTTCCAGTATAAATGTCGTCGATATCAACATTTGGGATCTTCTTAAGCTGTGCATACTGCATGATCGCCTTTCTTGCAGCAAATAATCCCTGAGAAGCAGAATATCCCTGGCAGTCAGCTAACTGATGTCTCATATCATAGATGACTTCATCCGGGGTTCTGAAACCAAATGGAGCAGGATTCCCGATATTTAATTTTAGGATATGAGTTCCATTATGTTCCATGCGGTTCGCTTCATCTACGACAGGACCACGTACATCGTAAAGTACATTATCTAATTTGGTAGATTTGCTAAATGTTCTCCTTGGAGAAGTTTCCAGATTCACAGCATTCCCTCCATTTCCAGAAAGCCAGTCAGCATCGACATCAAGAGTCTCAGATAAGAAATGAAGAATCTCCGCGCGAGGAACCGTCTTGCCGCTGACATACTGGCTGATATGACTTTTCCCGACTTTGACTCCAGCAGTCTCTGCTGCATGAATAAGATCAACCTGTTTCATATGTTTTTGTTCCATTGCAGACTTCAAACGATCTGCAAAGGTAAATGTCTGATTCATAACACCCTCCGATAAAAGTTCAAAATAAAATTCAAAGTTCAAATGATTTTGTTTAATATAGCACAAAAACAAGAAAAGTTCAATGAAAAGTTCAAAATAAAAGCCAAAAGTTCAAAGGAACAATATACGAAATAAGAAAAAAAATTAAAGTTCGACAAAAAGTACAAAGATTTGTATTGAAATTTAGAAAATATATGCTATACTCTGGAAAGTATAGATAATTAACACAAAGTGTAAAAATAAATGGGGATGGAATAGAATATGGAAGCAACAAGATTACAGATGCAGAACTTCCTGATCTTTTTATTAGATCTGGTGGGAGTTACTGTTGGTTATTTTGCAGCAGTATGGCTGCGGTTTGGAAATATTGAAACAGGGTATACCGTGATGGGGAACGATACGTATTATCGTTGGCTCATTGCGATCGTGGTACTTATGATGATCTACTTTCTGTTTCGTCCGAATCGTGGTTTTTTTAAGCGCAAATTTATAGAAGAAATGAGAATGAATCTGCAGACGGTCATTCTGATGGCAGCAGGAATGGCAATGGTCGCATTTCTGATCCAGGATGCAGAAGATTATTCCAGATTTATTTATATCTTTACTTCTGGATTTGGCTTTGTATGGATGCAGATCACACATCGAGTTTATCGGAAATATTGGCTATCAAGAAGAAAGGATCATTCTTATGCAAGAAAGATGATGATCATCACAACGAGTGATCATGCAGAAGAAGTAATCGGGAATATCATGGAAGAGAAGAACTGGGACCTGTGGATCACAAGTGTTGCAGTTGTGGACAAAGATATGACAGGATGGCTTATCAACGAGATTCCGGTTGTAGCACATTCATATCGAAGTATTTTTGAATATGCGATGCGGTCGGTTGTAGATGAAGTATTCTTATATATACCGATGGATGACGAATTTCCAATCGCGATGACGGTACAGAACCTTGAGGACATGGGAATTAAGACGAATCTTAACATTTCTCAGTTCCAGATCAATGAGAATCTGGAACGATCACTGGAGAAGGTTGGACCTTATGAGAGTGTAAGCTTCTCTGGTCATAATGTATCATTTATCATGCTGATGATGAAGAGAGCAATGGATATTGCCGGGGGATTGGTTGGAATGTTGATCACAGCGATCGCAGTGATCATTGTCGGACCACTGGTGAAGCTAGAATCACCGGGGCCGCTGTTCTTCTCACAGAAGAGAGTTGGGAAGAATGGAAGAATCTTCAAGATCTATAAGATCCGTTCGATGTATCAGGATGCGGAAGAGCGCAAGAAAGAGCTTATGGCACAGAATGAGATGGACGGCTTGATGTTTAAGATGAAAGACGATCCGAGAATCACCAAGGTTGGAAAGTTTATCAGGAAGACTAGTATTGATGAACTTCCACAGTTTTGGAATGTACTGAAGGGGGATATGAGTCTGGTAGGGACAAGACCGCCTACAGTGGATGAGTTTGAACAGTATAGTGCTTATCATAAGAAGAGACTTTGTCAGAAGCCTGGACTGACTGGGGTTTGGCAGGTGAGTGGAAGAAGTACGATCACAGACTTTGAGGAGATTGTTCAGATGGATGTTGATTATATTGATCATTGGTCTATCTGGAGGGATATTGGGATATTGTTTAAGACAGTGTGGCTTGTTGTTTGTGGGGATGATGGGGCACAGTAGAAGTAGAAGAGTTGATGATGGATTAAGAAGGGAAATTCGATGTCAGAAGAGAGAAAGATAAGAATTGTTCATATTGCACAATCTCCCGGAGGTGTGGAACGATATTTAAGGTCCTTACTTAAATATAGTAATAGGGAAAAATACGAGATTATTCTGATTGTTTCAAATCAATATAAGAGGAAAAACTATGTGAATTTGGTAGATGCTTTTGAAAATGTGGATATGATCAGAAGTATTGATCCAAAAAGTGATTTAAATGCGATTAAGGCAATACGTAAGTTGTTGAAGAAATATAAGCCAGATATTGTTTATTGTCATTCTAGTAAGGCAGGAGCATTAGGACGAATTGCAAACATGGGATTAAAAAATAAGTGTGTGTATAATCCACATGGATGGGCATTTAATATGAGGGGAAATAAGTTAAAGAAATTAATATATGTTGGAATTGAAAAGGTGTTGGCGCCATTTTGTTCAACGATTATTTGTATTTCGGGGGCTGAAAAAAGATCAGCATTAAAATATAGGATTTGTGGTAAAAAAAAGCTTAAGGTAATTTATAATGGGATTGATTTCGATGAGTATAATATGGATTATCATATGGATACGAGAGAACTTTTAGAAATTCCAGAAGATGCATTTGTTGTTGGCATGGTGGGAAGACTGGCAGAGCAGAAGGCACCAGATGTGTTTGTGAAGGCAGCAAAGAGAATTAAAGAAATAATACCAAAAGCTTTTTTTCTTATTGTTGGAGATGGACCGGATTGGGATGAAGTGCAGCAGGAAGTTGAAGACAATAAATTGACGGATTCATTTATTCTTGCTGGTTGGACTAGAAGACCGATGGAATATATTAAGATTCTTGATATTGCCGTTTTGATTTCTAGATGGGAAGGTTTTGGATTGGTATTGCCAGAATATATGTTGGCAAATAAGCCGATTGTGGCGACTGATGTGGATGCAATTCCTTTTATCGTACAAGATCATGTGAATGGATTGTTGGCTCCAGTGGATGATGATGAGAAGATTGCTGAGAATGTGATTGAGATTTATCAAGATGCGGAGCTTAGGGATAAACTTGTTGAAGAAGGTCGGAGAGAAGTTGATGAGAGGTTTAATGTTGAGAGAGTTGCAAAAGATACAGAAGATTTAATGAATAGTCTTGCAATGTTAAAATATAGAAAATATTAAGTAAACGAGGAAAGTTGTAGGATATAGAATGATTATAATTAAAATATGGTATCATATATGGGCAATTGTAAAAAAATTTTTTTACAAAATTATATATAGAAAAAAAATTGAAATTGCGAAGAATGTTACATGGAGACGTGATTTTTCTATAATGGTAGGAAAAAATGGAAAATTGCAAATCGAAAAAGATTGTTTTTTTAATAATGGATGTACTATAGGTGTGAATAAGTCTGTGGTTATAGAAAAAGGTAGCATTTTTGGTGAAAATGTTAAAATTTATGATCATAATCATAAATTTGCAGATATTACTAAAAGTATTAAAAGTCAAGGATATAGTAATGGTATGGTACGCATAGGTCAACATTGTTGGATAGGCAGCAATGTGTGTATTTTAAAAAATGCGGACATAGGAAACAATTGTGTTATAGGCGCAGGGTGCGTTATTTCAGGGAAAATAGAAGATAACACAATTGTTAGAGCAAATAATCAATACATTTTAGAAACACTTAAGCAATAGGGGTGTATTATGATAAAAGTTTCAGTAATAATGGGTGTATATAATTGTAAAAATGAAGAATTGTTGAAAAAAAGTGTAGATTCAATAATTAATCAAACATATAAAAATTGGGAGTTTATAATTTGTAATGATGGATCTACAAATAATACGTTAGAGATGCTGAATGAAATTGCACAAAAAGATTCAAGAATAAAAATAATTTCATATTCAACAAATAAAGGTTTAAATTATGCTTTAAATACATGTTTAAAGGAAGCTAAAGGAATTTATATAGCAAGACAAGATGACGATGATATATCAAAATGTGAAAGGTTAGAAAAAGAAGTTGAGTTTTTGGATAATAATTTAGAATATGCAATAGTAGGCACATTAGCGGATGTATATGATGATGGTGGTATTTGGGGAGAATATAAAGTAGAAGAGAGACCTAATAAAAAATCATTTTATTGGAATAGTCCATTTATGCATCCTAATATTATGATGAGAAAAGAAGCATTAGATAAATGTCATGGATATAGAATTGCAAAAGAGACAAGAAGATGTGAAGATTTAGATTTATTTATGCGTATGTATGCTTTAGGTTATAAGGGATACAACATTCAGGAAAAATTGTATGAATATAGAATTGTTAATGATGAAAAGAAAAAATATCGCCCAATGAAATATCGTATAGATGAAGCTATTGTTAGATATAAAGGATATAGGTCTTTAAAAATATTAAATATTAAAGGATTTATATATGTTATTAAGCCAGTTTTAATAGGTTTAATTCCACAAAAATTACTATATAAAATTAAAAAAAAGCAGTATTAAAATTATGGAGAGATTATGAATGATAAAATAAATATATATTTTGGAAAATATAAAATAAATACTATATTAGGATTAGTATCCATTGGTATTGCTTTCTATGTTGCATTGCACACTAAAATAGGGACAGCTTATGAATGGTATTTTATAATACCAGGTTTTTTTGGTGTATTACTTTTGATTGGGAGACCTTTAAATTTTAACGATTCAAGCAACATAGGACCAACAGTATTAAACTATACTATGTTTATAAAATATGCTATATCGCCATTATTATCATGTCTTGGTGGATATTATTCGTGGTTAGGAAAATATCCAGGACAAGAAAATATTCAAAAAGCAATAGTATTAACGTTTTATGAAATGATAATACTATTTTTGGAAAGCGTTTATCTAACCAAAAGATATAAAAGAAAAGAAAGAAAAAATATTGAAATTTCTAAGCCTTTAAGAGGACAATTTATTCATTGGTGTATAATTGCAATAGGATTTTTAGTTTTATTTATTATGCCAAGTGCATTTTCTGATTATCGTTTTTTATTTGATCAGACTGATTTGGCTACAACAGTTAAAGTTGATTTTGCTGGCTCAGGTATCTATAAAACATTATTTATATTTGCAAGATATAGCTTAGTATTGGTAGTTATAGATTTTTTTTATAAAAGAAATTTAAAAAAAGATAGCGTAATAAATGTTGTTGGAGCGTTTATTCCGACATTGTTAAATTGTCTGTATGTGTCTAATTTAAGTCGTATTGGAATATTTGCACCATTATTGTCGTGTGCTTTTTTGATAATCGTGTTATTTAATACTCCAAAGGCTAGAAAAACCATATTATATGGAATCGCAAGTATAGGCCTAGTATTTATTGTATACTTATCGTTTGTTAAATTTTTTGGTGAAGGACGAGGAGTTGTTTCAAATGCAACAAGCTTTAAATGGTGGGGAGATACATTGAATATGTATTTTACAGGAATAAAAGAAACTGCTATTGGATTAAAAACAACAAAATATGTAAATGATGTTTATGGAATAAACAGAATTAAATTAATGTTTAATGATTGTTTTTCAAATGTTTCTTTTTTAAGTAATCTTACAAATCATAGTATCAATACAAATAAACTTTTCAATGTTGTATATTTTGGTGGATATATTTCAATTAGTCAGATATGTCCTAATATATGTGAGGGTGTATATTATTTTGGAACGATTTTTTCAGTGATTTGGCCTGCTTTATTTGTTTATTTAAGCTACTATTTTTCATATAAAAGTCATGAAAAAATATATATGGATTCTAAATTTATTTGCATTTATGCAGCAATATATTGTGGGATGATTTTGATGTTGAATTCAGCAATGATTGTGTCTAATCTAATTAATATATCATTGTTATATGCAGTAGTTGCAATAATAAATAGAAAAATAAAAATAAAGGTGAGATAAGATGAAACTATTATTTACTGTTAATACATATCTGCCTAAACATGATGGAGTACAATTTGTTACAAAATATTTGGCAGAGGGATTAGTAAAAAAAGGACATACAGTTGACTTGATAACGAGAAGATGTGATGAATTGACAAAAGTCGAAGATGAAGTTATTAATGGAGTGCATGTTATACGTTGGAAAGCGGATACGAAGCATACGTTTCATAAAGGTGATAAAAAAGGGTACCAAAAATATCTTATAGAAAAGGCCGAAGAATATGATTGTATGATTAATGTTGGAACCCAAACATCATTTGTTGATTGGATGCTTCCAATCATGGATCAAGTAAAATGCCCCAAAATTTTGTATTTACATTCAATATGGGATTTTAAATATCATAGATGTGATTTTGATAGTGTTCAAAATTTATGTAAAAAAATATGGGCAAATATTCGATGGAAAATATATTATTTAAGAGCAAAAAAAGTATTTAAAAAATTTGCAAAAGTAATTCAGCTTCATAAATTTGATTATTCATATACATTTTTTAAACAAAAATATGGGATAGATAGCATAATTATTGAGAATGCTGCAGAAAAAGATTTTTTTGATAATTTTATTGATTTAAATATAAAAGTACCAGAAAAATATTTTATCAATGTATCGAATTATATGGATAGAAAAAATCAATTAGAAGCATTGAAAAGTTTTTTACAAGCAGATATATCAGAAGAATTTGAATTGGTATTAATAGGATCAAGCAAAAATCAATATTATGAGCAATTAATAAAATATTATAATACATATTGTATGAATAATAGTAATTATAAAAAGGTTCACTTTTTATATAATATTCCACGTGAAAAAATATATATATATGTAAAAAGAGCATATGCATATATAATGACAAGCAAATGGGAAGCATATCCAATTTCATTAATAGAGTCAATGGCAGCGAGTGTTCCATGGATTTCCACGGATGTTGGAATCGTAAAATATTTACCAGGTGGAGTTGTTGCTAAAAAACACGAAGATATTGTTTATTGGATTGAATTTATGGCTAACAATATGGAGATAGCAAAAGAATTTGGAAAAATAGGTAACGAATATGCAATAAAACAATTTCAAATTAATAAAAAAGTAGATTTATTGGAAAAATGTATTATAGATGTATTAGAAAAGGAGAAAAAATAATATGAAAATAGCCTTTTTGTGTCCATACTTTGGAACATTCCCAAAACATATACAGTTGTGGTTAAATTCATGTGCAACAAATAAAGATACAACATATTTTTTATTTACAGATGATAAACAAAAATTAAATTATCCAGATAATTTTGTAGTTAAATATATGACATTGAATGAACTTAAGAATTTTTTTCAATCAAAATTTAATTTCGAAATTAGTCTTTCTGGAGTATATAAACTAGGCGATTATAAACCATTATATGGATATTTATTTGAAGATTTAATAAAAGATTATGATGCATGGGGATATTTAGATGTGCCAGATGAGATATGTGGAGATGTATCTGCGTTTGTAAATGAAAAAGTATTTTTGAAGGCTGATAAACTAATGGCTAGAGGTCACATGACTATATTTAAAAATACACCAGAGGTTAATAAGCGATTCATGGCTGATACAGGAGAAAAATTTAATTATAAAGATATTTTTTCTTCTGAACACTTTTTTAATTTTGAGGAAATAGCAAAAGGTAGTATAAGTTGGATATATATAAATAATAAATGGAAGATGGATTTATTAAATGATGCAGTAGCAGATGTTTCAGGATTATTTTATGATTTTAGAAGAAGTTGTGTATCAGAGAAGTTAGAATATTATAGACCATCGAAGGTACCATCAATTTATGCACGAGAAAATGGAAAAATATATGGATATTTTTTAGAAAATGGAAAAGTTATTAAAAGAGAATATCTTTATTTACATTTTAAAAGAAGAAAAATGAAAATTAATGTTCCTCTTGATTCAGATCAATATTTGATTGTACCTAATGGATTTGAACCATATACAGAAGTTACAGCAGATGTAATAAAACAATATGCAAAGAAAAAATTATTTTATCCTGTTTTTTGGGAAGAAGTAAAAAAAAGTATAGTAAGAAAATGTACTAAAAATAATGGGAGATAATATTTTAGATGAAGAATAAGTCAAAAAGATTGATAAATAATACGATAATATTTTTTATCGGCAGTTTAGGATCAAAATTTATACAATTTTTTCTAGTTCCTTTATATACATATGTTTTAACTACAGAACAATATGGAGTAACAGAAATTGTATTAACAGCGTCTAATGTATTAATGCCAGTTTTTTCACTTTCTATAGCTGATGGGTTATTACGTTTTGGATTAGATAAAAATTGGAAAAAAGAGGATGTTTTAAAAACTTCATTAGTAATTGTTTTTATTGGAACGATTTGTTCAATTTTATTTATTCCTGTGTTTGCTTCATATGATGGACTTAAACATTGGATGAGTTATTTTTTATTGATTTTAAATTTTAGAATTTATAGAGATGTATTTGCAATAAATTTAAAAATTAATGATAAAAATTTATATTTTGCTATAGATAGTATTATATATACTTTTGCTTTATGTGGATTTAGTGTGTTATTTTTGACAATTTTGAAAATGGGCATTAAAGGGTATTTTTTATCTTATGTAGTAGCTAATATAGTTTCTATTATCAATTTGATCATTGTAGGAAAACCATTACGAGATCTTACAAATGGGAAAATACATAAATCATTGTTGTATGATTTAATAATATATTCAATTCCAATGATTGCTAACGGAATTGCATGGTGGGTTATAACTGCTTCAGACAGATTTATATTACAATATTATGAAGGTGCTTCAAGTGTTGGAATTTATTCAGTCGCTTCTAAAATCCCAACGTTGATTTCAACATTTAGTAGTGTATTTATGCAAGCCTGGATTATTTCTGCTGTTACAGAATATGATGAAGATAGAGAAAAACATTTTTACTCAAATGTTTTTCACAAATATTATGTTGCAATGTTTGTAGCGGCAACATGTTTGATTTCTGTAGCTAGAATTTTTATGAGATTTTATGTTAGTCCAGATTTTCAAATTGCATGGAAGTATACTCCCCTATTAATTAGTGGTGCAATATATTCAGGAATGTTTGGATTTTTTGTAGGTATATATGCTGCAGCAAAAAATAGTAAGAGCGTTACGATGACAACAGTGGTTGGAGCTTTAATTAATATAGTATTAAATTGTGCTTTTATACCTATAATTGGAATACAAGGTGCAGTAATAGCAACGTATATTGCGTGGTTAATTACTACAGTAATTAGAATTATTGATACAAGAAAAATTTTAAAATTTTTTATTGATTATAAAAAGTTAGCAATATTAATGATTATAAATTTAATACATTGTATATGTACTATAAATCTTGAAATAAAGTACTCATTAATTATTTCTGTTATCATTTTGGGAGTAATATACAGTATTGAACATTTGATGATTAATGAGATTCTGGCTCAAGGAAAGAAAATCTTGTTAAATAAGATTAGATTGGGGAAATAATATGGGAAAAATAAAAAAAATTAAACAAAAATACAGAAGTATATTAAGAAGTAGTAGAGATAAAGAAAACAGAAATAGATTAAGAAATGAGAATATTACTATAATTTCTGCTAATTGTATAGGTGGTGTTATTTATCATGATTTAGGCTTAAAATTTAATTCTCCAACTGTCAATTTATATTTCAATGCATCTGATTATGTTAAATTTGTTTCGAATTTAACATATTATTTGAAATGTGAACTTAAAGAAATAGATAGTGAGTTCGATTATCCTTGTGCATTATGTGGGGATATAGTTTTACATATGGTGCATTATCATAGTTTTGAAGAAGGAAAAAAGAAATGGGAAGAACGAATAAAAAGAATCAATTATGAAAATTTATATTTTATAATGGTGGATAGAGATGGATGTGAAGAAAAAGATATTATAGAATTTGATAATTTGAAATATGAACATAAAGTATTTTTAACATATAAAGAACATCCAGAAATAAAATGTGCAGTTTGTATTCCTAAATCAGCGGATGGAAATCAAATTAGGGATTTATGTCAATTTAAATCTAAATTTACTGGAGAAAGATGGCTAGATGAATTTGATTATGTAACATTTCTAAATAAAAGGTAATAGTGAAGGGAAGTAGAATAAAAATGTATGATTATTTAGTAGTTGGTGCGGGACTTTATGGGGCTATTTTCGCACATGAAGCAAAAAAAGCGGGAAAAAAGGTTTTAGTAATTGATAAACGCTCGACTGTAGCAGGAAATATATATACAGAAGAAATAGAAGGAATACATGTGCATAAATATGGTGCACATATATTTCATACTAATAATAAAAAGGTTTGGAAATATATTAATCAATTTGCAGAGTTTAATAGATTTACTAATAGTCCGGTAGCAAATTATAAAGGTGAATTATATTCTTTACCTTTCAATATGTATACATTTAATAAAATGTGGGGAGTTGTTACTCCAGAAGAGGCAGAAAAAAAAATTAACGAACAAAGAAAAGAAATTAAAGGTGAGCCTAAGAACTTAGAAGAACAAGCAATATCTCTTGTTGGAAGGGATATATATGAAAAATTAATAAAAGGGTATACAGAAAAACAATGGGGAAGAGATTGCAGAGAATTACCATCCTTTATTATAAAAAGATTACCAGTACGTCTGACATTTGATAATAATTATTTTAATGCTTTATATCAAGGAATTCCTATTGGTGGATATACAAAAATGATTAATAATTTATTAAAAAATATAAAAGTTGAACTAAATGTAGATTATTTAGAAAATAAACAAAAATATAATTCTATAGCAAAGAAAATTATTTATACAGGTGCAATAGATGCATATTTTGATTATAAATTTGGAAATTTGGAATATCGATCAGTAAAATTTGAAAATGAATTACTAGATATACCTAATTTTCAGGGAAATGCAGCTGTGAATTATACAGATAAAGACACACCGTGGACACGGATTATTGAACATAAGTGGTTTGAATTTGGAAAAGATATTGATGGAAAAGATTTGCCAAAGACAGTAATTAGTAAAGAATATTCTTCAGAATGGAAGTTAGGTGATGAGCCATATTATCCTGTAAATGATGAAAAGAATAATGAACTTTATAGAAAATATAAAAATTTAGCAGATAAGCAAAATAAGGTTATTTTTGGTGGAAGATTGGGTGAGTATAAATACTATGATATGGATAAGACAATAGAAGTAGTATTAGATATGTGTCAATCAGAATTGTATTAAGGAGTATATATAGTGAGAGTAGATGTAATTACATTACATGCGGTACAAAACTATGGTTCCGTATTGCAGGCGTTAGCAACTCAAAAATTATTGGAAAAGCATGGATGTGAAGTTAAAATAATTAATTATATAAGAGAAGATGTAAGATATAAAAATATTTTACAAGCAAGAAGTAATGGAAATATAATAAAGAAAATTGTTTTATACCCAAATGTAAAAAAATGGAAAAAGGTATTTAGAGGATTTTGTAATGAATATTTGAATTTAACTGATAGAAGTTATACTACAGAAGATGATTTTAAGAATTATCCATTAGATGCGGATATGTTTTGTACAGGAAGTGATCAAGTATGGAATTCTAAATGGAATCAAGGAATAATTTCATCATTATATTTGAGTTTCGTTCCAGAAGATAAATTTAGATTTTCGTTAGCAGCAAGTTTTGGACAGGATAAATTGTCGCAAGATGAAGTAAAAGCAACTAAGAAATATATAGAAAAATATAATTGTATTTCAGTAAGAGAAAGCTCAGGGAAAAAGATTATAGAACAACAATATAAATATCCTTATGCTGAACATATTATTGATCCAACTTTGATGTTAGACGATGATGAATGGAGAAGCTTTGCAAATAACAAAAAAACTACAGAGGATTATATATTAATTTATAATTTGAATCGTAGTAAGGAATTCGATGAGTATGCCAAAAAATTATCTAGGAAAACAGGATTAAAATTATTAAGAATATGTAATAGGTATGATCAATTTTATAGACCTGGTAAAAGTATTATTATTCCAGAAATAATAGAGTTTATAAAGCTTATAGATAATGCGAAGTATGTATTAACAGATTCATTTCATGCCACAGCCTTTTCTATGAATATGAATACAGAGCCTATTTGTATATATCCAAATGAATTTGGGGGAAGAATAGAAAGCTTCTTGAAATTAACTAATTCGTTACAACGTCATATCAGAAATTATAACGATTTTGATGTATTAAATAGAAAGGTTGATTTTGAAAGTGTTAATAAGATACTTGGAAATGAGAGAAAAAAAGTAGATAAATTTTTACATAATGTTTTTGAAACATATAAAAATTGGAAATAAAGAAGTAATATCACATTTTATATGAAAAGAATTTGTATATTTTGAAGGGGAGAATTTATGAATACAACATTAATCATCATGGCAGCTGGAATCGGCTCCTGATTTGGAGAAGGAATCAAACAGTTAGCCCAGATGGGACCAAATGGAGAGATCATCATGGATTATTCCATTCATGATGCGAAAGAAGCAGGATTTAATAAAGTAGTCTTTATTATCCGCAAAGACATTTTCAAGGAGTTCGAGGAGATCATCGGAAACAGGATCAAAGAACAGATCGATGTAGAATATGTATTTCAGGAGCTTGATGATCTGCCAGAAGGTTTTGAAGTACCAGAAGGAAGAGCAAAACCATGGGGAACAGGTCAGGCAGTCTTATGCTGCAAAGATGTAGTGAAAGAACCATTTGTGATTATCAATGCAGATGATTATTATGGAAAAGAAGCATTTGTGAAACTGCATGATTTCTTAGTATCCGGAGAAGACCTTGGAAGAGAATTTACCATGGGAATGGGCGGATTTATTTTAAAGAACACATTGAGTGACAATGGAACAGTGACCAGAGGAGTTAGTGTTGTCGATGGGAATGGTTTATTAAGCCAGGTACATGAGACAACAGGAATCGAAATGGGAGAAGACGGACAGATCAAATGCGACAGCGAAGAAGTACAGGAATGGATCAGTCCAGAAGATAAAGTATCCATGAATATGTGGGCAGGATATCCAGAATTTTTAGATTTCTTAGCAGAGGATTTCAAAGATTTCCTTGCGAATGTGGAAGAAGGAGATTTAAAGAGTGAATATCTGTTACCGAACATCGTGGACAAGCTATTGAAAGAAGAAAGAGCAAACGTGAAGGTGTTGGAGACACAGGATCGTTGGTTTGGAGTTACATATAAGGAAGATAAAGAGACTGTGCAGGAGGCTTTTAGAGAGTTGATTGCTGATGGGGTTTATGCGGAGAAGTTTTGGGAGTAGATAAATAGGTTATAGCCAATAGAATGTGATTTTTGTCAGAATCATGTTTTATTGGCTACGTTATTTTGTAATAGTAGAAAATGAGGAGTAAATGTGCGTTTACTTTTATTCACGATACATGGGATTGTTTGAAAGGGTAATATTTTGAATATTGAGGTGAAGTAGTATGAAAAAAATTATTTTTGCAAATTTAGATATTTTATGTTCAGAGATTCATGGATTGAATTTGAGAGAATATAGAGATGATTTTTTAAGGGTTGCTGCAGAATTATATGCTCAAGGAAATACACTAATATTTGAGAGTATGCACAGAGATAAATTGTATATGGCGAAAAATGTATTTAAAGATGTAAGGTTCAATTATTTGAAATTTTGGACAAGAAGTGATGTAAAAAGATATGTTATGGAAAATAAAAATATGAGTAATTCATTTGTTTTTTTAAGTGGAACACAACAGGATTTTTATATAGCAGTTCAGAGTAAATCATTATTTATTGTCCCTACATGGATTCCAGCAGAACAAAAGACAATGCTTTATGGAATAAGAGTAGATACGCCAGAACAGTTACTGAAGTTTATAAAAACTTTAAACAATCAAAATTATTGGTTTTCAAAAATTAATATAGAGCAAAATGTTACAGTATTGTCTTTGATGGATGCTAGATATGGCTATTATGCTGATAGTATGCAGGAAAGAGATATGCTAATTCATTTTGAAGAACTATTAAAAAGAGGAAATAACAGAAATTATTATGATATTTTGTTGAATCATTTTATCTCAGGAATGACTAACACTACTTTTTTTGATGATATAGAATTATTTGGAATGATACCATCATCAGATTGTTCAATGAACAATGATATGCATTTGTTTATGACACAGGTAAGGTATATAAAAGGAAAAAGATTACCTAAAAATACAATGAATTGTGATAATTTATTAATTAGACATAAACCAAAAAACAAAGCACATGAAATATATTCAGCGTATGATAGGTTTAAATTGGGGGCAAAAGATGAATTTGATACTATGTTTATTAATCCAGAATTTGAATCTAAAATTAATAGATTAAAAAAACAGAATAAATTTAATGTAATGATATTTGATGATTATATGACTCATGGAAATACTTTTAATGCTGTACGAAATTTATTAAAGAACATAGGAGCCAATAAGATTATATTTGTTTCATTGGGATCATTTAATAAACCATTTCAAAAAAAAGATTATTATATTGAGGGATCGGTATATGATGCTGATTATAAAGCTAGTTTAACAAATGAGGAAGAATTGATTCATTTCGAATATCAACAACAGGCAAAATGGGAAGTTGCTGAATTGTACGATATATTTAATGAATAGAAGAAGTTATAATTTCAAAGAGTAAGAGAAAATAATAATGGAAGTGGATACTAATGGATGTAAGATTTGACTATGATAAGTATAGTATATATTTAAGAGGAATAGAAAATTTGTATAGAATATTAATGAATTATTATGAGAATATTGAGGATATGTAGAATGATAAGATATATTATTGCACTTAAAGAATTAGGAATCAATAATAGTAATTTAATAACACTTTTAGAAAGCTATTCTTCTGATATAAAAAAAATGTTTACAGATGATTCGATATTTGAAACAAGTCTTGAAATTATGGCATGTCGAGAATATTTTTCAAATCAAAAAGAGGTAAAAGAATCGCTAGTTAAGGCGGATCGTATATTAGAAAAAAGTAAGAAATTAGAGATAAAGGTTACTTATTATACTGATAGAAATTATCCTAAGGAATTGTCCCAAATTGCTAATCCACCTGCGGTTATTTATTATAAAGGAGCAAATTTTTGTGAGATTTCAGAAAATTCTATCGCTTGTGTTGGAACGAGAAAACCTACCAAACTTTCATATAACGCAATAAATTATTTAGTTCCTCAATGGGTTAATAATGGTTGTTCTATTATTTCAGGATTAGCTTGTGGTGTTGATAAATTATCTCATCAGTCATGTATTTCGGCAGGAGGAAAGACTGTTGCAGTATTAGCACATGGGCTTGATACTATTTATCCAAAGGAAAATAGAGATTTGGCCAATAGGATACTTTTAAACGGAGGAATATTAATGTCTGAGTATCCTGTAGGAACGAAAGTAGATAAATTTAGATTTGTGAATAGAAATAGAATTATTGTTGGAATGTCAAAGGCAATTGTGATATATGAGTGTGATGAAAAAGGTGGAACAATGCATAATGTTGAATTTGCATGTCAGCAAGATAAAACTATTTTTTGCCCTAAATTGGGAAATGAAATTTTGGATATTCAAACTGGAACAAAGAAGTTGATTGATGAGCATATTGCTACTGTAATTAATCAAGGAAGAGATATTAAGAAAGTATTGGATGTAGTAGGTGTTAAGAATATAAATTCAAAAATGACAAATATTGAGATAAAAAAAATATATCTTCGTGCAGTATTAGCTATTATTAACAGTGAAGAGGTGATAGAGATATCTATAAAAGAGTTGGGATTACCGATTCGAAAAGATAGTTCGTTTTGTGAAAAAATTATGAAATTAATTAATGATGATGTTGTTGATATTGATATATTGCTTAATTCTTTGATTTTAAATAATATTGCAAGTATAAATAAAACGTAAGCCCTTTATGTAAGCATGGATTTTCAATCTACATAAATCATGTCATAATAATTGCTAGATGGTAAGCAATTTTTTTATAAGAGAGGTTCCTGAGGGATAGAATCAGATAATCAGATGAATGACAAATACGAGAGGTAATTAAAATGAAAACAGTATGTAAAGAAAATAAATGTGTTGGATGTATGGCATGCATTGATGTGTGCAAAAAAGACGCAATTAGAATAAAGGATACACTTTCAGAATATAATGCAGTTATAAATGAAAATAAATGTGTAGATTGTGGAATGTGTAAAAAGATATGTCAAAATAATATTTTGGTTGAAACATTTGAGCCTGAGATATGGAAACAAGGGTGGACTAAAGATAGCAAAATAAGAAACCAAGGAGCTTCAGGAGGAGTTGCAATGGAACTTGCACATACATTCGTGAAAAATGGAGGAAAAGTTTGTAGCTGTACGTTTGATAAAGGAAAATTTATTTTTAAAATTGTTGATAATGAGAATGATTTAAAAATATTTGCTGGGTCTAAATATATAAAAAGTAATCCAAGTGGAATTTATGAAAAAATAAAAATTGAATTAAAAAATGGTAATTCCATATTGTTTATTGGACTACCATGTCAAGTAGCTGCTGTAAAAATATATGTGGGAAAAGAACTTGAAGAAAAGCTAATAACAGTGGATTTAATTTGTCATGGTACCCCATCGCCTAAAATTTTAGATAAATTTTTAAAAGAATATAATAAAGAAATTAAAAATTTTAAAGATATAGTATTTAGAGTTAAAGGAAAATCTCAGGTATTTGATTCAAGTAAGACAATTGTACAAGAGGGATGTAGTGATAGGTATATGATTTCTTTTTTAGCAGCATTAACATATACAGAAAATTGTTATCAATGTACATATGCAAAAAGACAAAGAGTTGGAGATATAACATTAGGTGATTCATGGGGAAGTGATTTATTAGAGTCAGAGTGGGAAAAAGGAATATCATTAATTTTATGTCAAACTATAAAAGGAAAAAGGTTATTAGATGCTGCAAATGTACGTACCAGTGATGTTGATGTAGATAATGCAATAAAAAATAATCATCAATTAGAACATCCTTCAATAGCTCCGAAAGGAAAAGATAAATTTTTTAAAGGATTAAACCAAGGAAAATCGTTTAATAAATTGGTAATGAAAACATTACCAAAGGCATGTTATAAACAAAATATGAAATCAATACTTATTAGAACTGGTATTATCTCAAGAGGAGGCATAAGCTATCAAATTAAAATAGTCGAAAGAAATAGTTAACTTTGAGAAGTTTATGGTTTTCTGATTGAATTGAGATATTGTAAAATTTATGCAGGAAAGGAAAAAGACATGTATAACAATGATGGAACTTATAGTAGAGTGATGGCTAAAACATTAGCAAAAATAAAAAGAACTTAAGTTCCCAGGGACCTTAAGAAATCAGTCTATAAAATGAATAGTTAGATTGAATAAAAAATACGAAAAAATTTGAAAAATAGGTTCACTTTTTGCAAAAAAGGAACTTTTATATTGTAAAGGGGAGAGAATACAAATGAATACAACATTAATTATTATGGCAGCTGGAATTGGTTCTAGATTTGGAGAAGGAATTAAACAGTTAGCCCAGATGGGACCAAATGGAGAGATCATCATGGATTATTCCATTCATGATGCAAAAGAAGCAGGATTTAACAAAGTAGTCTTTATTATCCGCAAAGACATTTTCAAGGAGTTCGAAGAGATCATCGGAAACAGGATCAAAGAACAGATCGATGTTGAATATGTATTTCAGGAGGTTGATGATCTGCCAGAAGGTTTTGAAGTACCAGAAGGAAGAACAAAACCGTGGGGAACAGGACAGGCAGTCTTATGCTGCAAAGATGTAGTGAAAGAACCATTTGTGATCATCAATGCAGATGATTATTATGGAAAAGAAGCATTTGTGAAACTGCATGATTTCTTAGTATCAGGAGAAGACCTTGGAAGAGAATTTACCATGGGAATGGGCGGATTCATTTTAAAGAACACATTAAGCGACAATGGAACAGTGACCAGAGGAGTCAGCGTTGTCGATGAGAATGGTTTATTAAGCCAAGTACATGAGACAACAGGAATCGAAATGGGAGAAGACGGACAGATCAAATGCGACAGCGAAGAAGTACAAGAATGGATCAGTCCAGAAGATAAAGTATCCATGAACATGTGGGCAGGATATCCAGAATTTTTGGATTTCTTAGCAGAGGATTTCAAAGATTTTCTTGCGAATGTGGAAGAAGGAGATTTAAAGAGCGAATATCTGTTACCGAATATCGTGGACAAGCTTTTGAAAGAAGAAAGAGTGAATGTGAAGGTGTTGGAGACACAGGATCGTTGGTTTGGAGTTACATATAAGGAAGATAAAGAAACTGTGCAGGACGCTTTTAGGGAGTTGATTGCTGATGGGGTTTATGCGGAGATGCTTTGGGAGTAGATGAATAGAAGAATTTGGCCAATGTAATTTAATTACATTGGCTATGTTTGGTTAATGGAGAAGTTAGAGGACAGTGTAAATGTATATGAATATATTGAATATTTTAGAAAATCTCCCCATATTTGAATGGTATTTTAATCATAAAAATTTTATTTTAGGAATCATAAGTTTAGTTTTGTTAGTGATTTTGATTACAAGTGTTTTTTGGCAATTAGATGAACAGTTGGACGACAACTTTTGGGGATTAGTAAATAAAGATAAGTGTCTGAAAGATGCAATTATAATAGGAAGTGTTTTGATAATAGGAATGTTATTAAATGCAGCGGGTATGGAGCTAAAACTAAAATTAAAACATATGCCGATATTATTATTTTTCTATTGCTCTGTATTATTATTTTTAATTCAAGGGATAGAATTTGTTCAATATAAAAATACACGAAAAAAAATTATAAAAATAACATTTAACATTTACATTAAAATAGTAGAGTGTACATTGTTGATATTAACATTGATGAATAGGCTTGAAAGTATAGAATTAGTTGTAGCAGTATTAAGTATTATAGTAATAAGATTTTTTGATTCAGTATTAGATGATGATAAAAAATTAGAAATTTTGAATGATGATATATTAAAAAAAGATTTGCCAGTAGAAGAAAGGAATCAATTATTTCCATCTAGAAAAAGACAATTGGATAGTATTTGTGCAGAATTAAATCAATTTTCTAGTAAACAGGGACCATATGCGGTTGCAATTTCAGGTAAGTGGGGAACAGGGAAAACAAGTTTTGTTAATGTATTAAAACAAGAACTTAAACATGCTGAATTTGTATATGTAAAATGTGCAATAGGTTATGATGTAAAAGCAATACTTAATGAAATGTCATTACAAATAATGAAAAAATTTAAAGAAAATGGAATATATGTGTCTCAAAATGGTATTATAGAACAATATTTTAAAAAAGTATCTCAATTTACCAGTGATATGGGATACAATAGGGCTTCTAAAATATTAGAAGGTTTTGGAAGTAATGTTAGTAAAAGTTATTTTGAAAACAAAAATCAAATGAATATAGAATTAGAAAGTTTTTATAGGATTACAAAAAAAACTATTTATTTTATAGTAGATGATATGGATCGTATTTTAGATAATGATATGAAAAATTTATTATTTAAAGTAGTTAGAGAAAGTTTGGATTTAAAACATTGTGTAACATTGTTTTTAGTAGATTATGAACAATTATTAAATGAAAATATGAGTAAGGAATTCCTTGAAAAATACGTTAATTATCAATACGAATTATGTGAAGTAAAATATAAAGAAATTGTTGATTATTACTTGAACGTATATTTGATAGATAACTTTTTTAATGAATTGAACGGAAAATATATGAAGGACAAGTTTAAGGAAATAAGACAATATACCTTGGAAGGATCAGCTGAAATTGCATATAATATCACAAAACAAATTAAAAAATTAGAAGGTAGTGAAGACAGAAAAAAAAATAAAGAGAGGATACGGTGGTTGAAGAAAACAGAAAAAAGATTATATAATAGGATGAATAATCCAAGAAAAGTAAGACGATATTTAGATAGTATTGAAAAGATGATTTCAATGGCAGATTATGTTTGGTTTCAAAATGATGATTTTGAAAGTAATGAGTATTCAAAGGCAAAATGGACAACGTATATAATTCAAATAGCATTTTTAAGAATATTTTTAAATGAAACATATGAGGCCATGATTCAAGCAAAAGATTTTCATTTTTTTGTAAATGATGAAGAAAATAATTATATTGCAGGACAAGTTATAGATGATTTGGATCAAGAAAGTTTAATATCTGGTAAAGAAAGTGAAGTGTTAAGAGAGTTAGTTTATAATTTATATATATTGGATGTTGATTTATATAAATCAACACATCAACGATTATTAGAAGAAATTAATAGAAATGAGATGAAAACAGAAAACATAATACAATATATACATATATGTATGGAGTATAAAATTGACTTTGATAGATTAAACAAAGTATTGAATTTTGTAAGAAAAATTGATATCGAACAGACAGATGTTAATGATATTATAATGGAAGTTATAGGAGGAATGAATCTTAATGATTATAATTTACGAGGAAATAAGATATTAAGGACAGCTCGTATTATAATAGATATAAAAAATAAATATCGTGAAAGGATAAATAAAAATATATATGATTCATATGTAGAAATAAAAGAAAGAGAATTTGTTTTCTTATATAAAATATATATTATAAATTTGCTAAAATTAATTTATAATCATTTGGATATTGAAATTAATGATAAAGTAAATACGATTGGTCAATTGTATGATTATATTGTAAAAATGAATAGAAAAGAACCAATTATTGACATAGGAGAGAATTCTAAAAAGATTAAATATTTAAATGAATATTTTAAAAAAGTAAGGAAAGAGATATATATAATTCAATGTGACTATGCGAGGAAAAATGGATTACATTTTTTAAAACCAGTGGAAACAATGTTTAATGTGTTCAATATTTTATTAGAAGAACCTACAAATTATAATAAAGATAATGACAGAAATCAAAAAGATATAAATTTTTCTAAGGTAAATGAAGTAATTGCTATTTTAAATAGAGTTAATGATATTGAATTAAAAACAGACAAGCAAGTTTTAGATGCAAGAGAGAAGTTTATAGAAATTATGCGTAAAATCGAGATGAAGTTTAATGATTACTCAGAAGTAGATAAGAAAAATTTAGTAGATATTATGGATATTACATATAATAAACTGAATAAAGAGGTAAAAAATTTAGGAGGATACGAAAATGAATGGAAACATTTTGGTATAAGACTTTTTAGATTAAAAAAATATTTGAGGTCAGATGCAATGGAAAAATACTAAATTAGGTAAATAATCTTGACCTGATGTACAAACAGCCATTCTTAAAATTTTTAAAGATGCAGGCTGTCAAAATGGATTTCTTAAGTTCCCAGGGAGTTTAAGAAATCAGTCTACAAAATAAATTGTAACATTAAACACAATTATTAAAAATATTTCCAAACAAAATACGCATTTAACATACAGAACAGGAGAAGGCACAAGAATGAAGACTATCATAGGAAAAATCACAATTGACATTCTAACATCGATCTATCAGCCGTTTTGGTTTGCAATTTTGTTATCAATAATGACAATGTTCTTTTATTTGTATGTAAAATGTCCAGAAGGAGCAGGCAAGGGATGGAAAGCAGCTATCCGGACATGGATCGATCATTTTAAAAGGGATAGAGAATTCCGTAAAAAATATATATTGTTTTTCTATATTACTATGGTATTATTTAAGACATTGATTAACCGAGATATGTGGATGAATCCATTATGTGATGTGTGGGGAGTATGGGGAATATACAGATATAATACAGTAACAGGCCAGCGCATTTTAACATCAGAGTGTATAGAAAATTTTTTCCTGCTTATGCCGTATATAGTATTAATGTTTTGGAATTTTGAAGAAAAAATATTTGGTAAGAAAGTGTATATAGGGAAAATCATATTAAAAAGTATCCAAATAGCGTTTCTGTCATCTCTGACAATTGAGCTGTTGCAGTTGTTTTTAAGATTAGGAACATTTCAAATATCAGATTTATTTTTTAATACAATTGGAGGATTAGCAGGAGGAATTATTTATTTTCTAGTGAATGCCGTAGCAGAACGGATTAGACGAATCAGAAATTAAATACGACCAAACACAAACACCCCATTCAGAAATTGGTACTACAAATTGCACAAAAACAATAACAAAGACAGATTTATTACTGAAAATTTTGCTAACACCAGAGTGCAAATGCAAATGAAATGTTGTAATTTCCTAGAAAATAATGCTACATATTGATTCTCCGAAATTAATTTGATAAAATATAAAGTATAAATACAGGATACATAATACAATACAATATAAAGAGGAGAATAACAATGCATTTATTAGGAACAATTGCAATGATCTTAGTGTTAAGCTTAATGATCGCAGGGCTTTTAAAATTAAATTACAAAGATTTATGGGTATCAGAAGATAAGACATCCAGAGAGCCAGAGGCAAGAAGATTAAGAAGTTGTTAAGTATAAGACCAAGATAAAAGAGCAGGTACGAAACAGAGTACCTGCTCTTTTTGATCGTGCGCCCGGCGGCACACGTTTCTAACGGGTTAAAGTCCCGAATCCACCCGGTAGTGGGAAGGATATAGCCGAAGGCAAGGGTGTCCATCGTGAGGTGGAATCTGAAGGAAGCCGGATGTGGGAACA
>ENA-OQKP01000110-OQKP01000110.1-human-gut-metagenome-genome-assembly--contig:-NODE-110-length-81256-cov-16.342664_pt1 | contig 81256 bp, 90 predicted proteins | sample MGYA00242780_ERZ504802 | MGnify/ENA primary metagenome ERZ504802 (study PRJEB26092, sample SAMD00036406) | human gut metagenome | host: Homo sapiens | study: EMG produced TPA metagenomics assembly of... | reverse complement strand
AGGCTAAAATGTCTACAGTTAAGAAAGATACAAGAAATGCTAATCTAAATGATAGAGTTTCCACGGGGTCAGGTTCTGAAGTTTCCACAGATAGCCTTAATCTAAATGATGGGGTTTACACAGGGTCAGGTCAGGGCTTCAACGGACCGATACGTGTTCGCGTAACAGTTTCCGGCGGCAATATTACAAATGTTGAAATACTGTCACACAGCGATGATGCACCATACTTTAACCGCGCAAAGGCTGTAATCGGTAGACTGCTAGGTAAGCCGGGTAAGAGCGTAGATACAGTTTCCGGCGCTACTTATTCTAGCCGTGGAATTATCGACGCTGTAAGAAATGCGCTTGCTAATGCTGGTAAGACGAACATAACAAACACGAACAAGCCTAACAAACCTAACAATAATAACAGCAATACGAACAAGCCTAACAATAATAACAACAATACACCAGGCACGGGTAACAACCCCCCTTTAGTGAAGCCGGAGACTGGAGAGCCGTCATACGTTGATGCAGCTCTTCGCAAGCACTATCTGGGGGATAAGCTTAAGGACGGTGAGTACACCGGTATAGGTATAGGGTACCTAAATCCGGGTGGAATCAAGACTTACGTGACCGTAAAGAATGGCGAAATCTCAAGCCTGAGAGTTGGAGTAGGTGATGAATATCGTGATGATATGGGACCATTTAGAAGTAAAGCTGAGAACGTTCTACCTTTCCTACAGGGTAAGGAAGGACGTTGGAATATAGCTAAGATGGGACTTTACCGTGAGTATTTCGAAGCTATCAGAAAAAGCAGAGATCCAAAGGCGAAGGTTAAGGAGCTCTTTGGAGATAAATATGTAAGCATGCTCAATGGACTATCTGGAAAGAACACAGAGTCTGACCTCACACTAATGTCGAGAACTGTAAAGGCTTACATGGGTGATCGCTACGAAGGCAAGAAGATGTTTGATAGCGTAACTGGAGCTACAGTTAGTGCTAGCGGTATTTCTGCTGCTACAAAGGAAGCAACCAATAAGTCTGCAAATGATTTTAAGATGAATTCTGATGTAAAAGAAATATCGATCATTGAACCAAAGGTCAAGACTATAGAAGTTAATAAAGGTGATGTAGTTGACTTCTCTGAACTAAAGATTAAGCTTGTTAAAAACGACGGTTCGATTAAAGAAGTTGGATGGAAGGATTTTGCGGAGAACGGACTCAGCATTACTGATGAGGCTGGTAATGCAATCGAAAACGGCAGCGACCTCAAGGCTTACGGCGATAAGAAGGTAATCAAGGCAAGGGTAGTTCACAAGGAATCTCTTTCATACGACAATTTCAGAATTTTAGTTGGACGCTATAGCAAAGACTATATTGTTGGACTCCAGTACAGCAAGGATGGTTCGAAGTGGTATAAGGTAAGTGACGTTAAGAGAGATTTCGCAGATGATCGTAAGATAGATGACCAGCAGGTTGTTGACGCACCGACATCTTTCGAGTTCGAAAATGTTAAGATCCGCCTGGTTTCTAAGGAAGGGCATCGCTACGAATATACTACTGATAAGAAACCTGTTAATAGAAAGGTGAAATACACCGTGATAAAGGATGAAAATCCTAATGCTCCACACACAATCTTTGTGACATTCCAGCTTTCCGGTACGGAAGCAGATAAGGAGCTTGTAGGTGATGATGGTAGTGGAGGTAATGGCGGTTCAACCGAAGAGCCAAACCTACCAGAGGTCGAGGTAGACAGCAAGGTAATCGAGACGGTTCTCGATGAGCCTGGCAGACCTAAGTGGACTGAGCGAATGCCTATTAAGCCTGCGACAGTTATTAGCCTTGATAAGGATGCCGAGATGCAGACAACCATTGAAGGACTTCCGAAGGGACTAAAATTTGATGGCAGAACCATAACCGGAACACCGGTTGTAGAAGACGACAACTGGGATGGAGACAATGGTATGTTCAAGACCGTAACTCTGAAGTTCAAGGCAAAGAAGAACGGGGTGATGCTGGTAAGAAAATATAAGTACTGGATTTACAGAGATAAAGACCGCGACGGAATCGCAGACGATGATGAAGATGGCGGAACAGCGTTTACACCACAGAGACATAACTCAAAGCCTCTCGTTGTAGACGGCAAAGAACCGACACTCGACGACTATAAAGCTCTATTCAGTAACATCCCTGCGGATGGTTCAGTAAAGGTGAGCATAAAGCAGAAGCCTGACCTCAGCAAGAAGGGAACGGCAAGAGCGGTTCTCGAGTTCTCAGTAGATGGAGTAAAGAAAAACGGCAGAGCAATCGTAATAATTGATGTCAAGAACCCTGTTGAGGAGAGCGCAAATGCAGCAGTTAGCAGCAGCACAAGAAATGCTACTACAGCAGCTATTGCTAGCTCAAGTACAAGAGAAAGTTCTAGTGTAGAAAGTGTAGGTCAGCCAAAGAACGGTAATGTTAATAAGAAAGAAGACATACAGAAACCGACAGAGAGCAAGGAAACTACAGAAAGTTCTAGTGTAGAAAGTGTAGGTCAGCCAGAGAACGATAATGTTAATAAGAAAGAAGACATACAGAAGCCGACAGAAAGTTCTGCTGCAGCTGAGGCGGAAAGGATGGTACAGTGAACTTAATAATTGGAATCGCAATAACTGCCATATTTTACATAGTGGCAGCAGATGCTATTAAAAAACATCCGGGGGTATTTTATATTGGAATTTACGTGTGGTGTGGAGCAGTAGTTATGTACTTCAACCTGGGGTATGACCAACAATTCCCAGAATGGTTTAATGAATATTTTATGAATATATTTAGTAGAGGTATCTTCTCAACGGCGACATTTATGGTTGTAATGTTCCTTGGTGTAATTACCAAGCATAACAAGCTGTCGCGTAAGTTGATGAGTGTACGTGGAGAGATTTCCATTATGGGTAGTTTAATAGTATTAAGTCACACCGTAGTGTTCGGAGTTCATTACTTTCCGATGTTGTTTACTAACCCGGCAGCTATGCCTACAAGACAGATGATTGCAGCTATAGTCACAATTATTCTATTGGCTATGCTTATCCCTCTTTTTATTACCTCGTTTAAATCGGTTCGCCGTAAGATGAATGGTAAGACTTGGAAAAACATACAGCGCATGGCATACCCATTCTTTATTGGAATCTATGTGCATATCATGGTGCTATACTCAGCAGACGTAAAGTCTCATATGACAGGGATCATCGTATATACCGTAATATATGCTTGTTACGTGATTCTGAGACTTAGAAAGGCAGCACTAAAGAGCAGAAAGGCAAAAATAGCAACTGCTTAAAAAGATTATTTCATAGTCTATACATAGTCTATACAAAAAATAAAGCAAAACAGGGTTAGTCTCGTAATGAGAGAGAGTATGAAACTTTTTCTGTAAAATAATATTTAAAAGGTTCTTCTATGATACAATAAATATCATTAGGAGGGCCTTTTATTATGGCAAGACAAAAGAAACCTGTACATCGAGTACAAATGACAGAAGGTAAAAGAAACATTATCCACCAGCTCCTTGAAGAGTATCTGAATAAAGCAATCAGTGCACTTGTGAAAAAAGACGCAGGACAGAAAGCGAATGGTACAAGTGGAACAACCGGAGCAAATGGTACATCAGGTAAATCCGGCAAGGCAGGATCTACATCGAATACTAATAATGGAAAAGCCGCAAAGACGGGTGATCCATCTGGCTTATTTGGATGGTTAGGACTTGCAGTAACATCCCTTGGAGCAGGAATCGGCGGAGTCTCACTTAAGAGAAAGAAAAGAGAGGATGAAGAAGCGTAAGAGTTGTAAGAAACAACGGATTACGAATTAGATCTACTTAATAAAAAAGTATCTGTGGTATCGTATGATTTATGATACCGCAGGTACTTTTTTGTACGTATATTGTAAAATTCAAAAATTCACAAAGGATACATAGTTTTCTGTTATAATAAAACAAACGAAAAAACTCACAGAAAACTATAATTTAAGAGGAGGGACGGGTCTTATGGATAAGATCAAAATATTAGTAGTAGATGATGAAAGCAGAATGCGGAAACTGGTGAAAGATTTCCTGGAAAGAGAAGGATATCAGGTGATCGAAGCCGGAGATGGTATGGAAGCAATGGAACAATTTTATGATGAAAAAGATATTGCGCTGATCATCCTGGATGTGATGATGCCAAGAATGGACGGCTGGCAGGTATGCCGTGAAGTGCGCCAGTCATCCAAAGTTCCGATTATCATGCTGACTGCAAGATCAGAAGAAAGAGACGAATTACAGGGATTTGATCTTGGTGTCGACGAATATATCTCAAAACCATTCAGTCCGAAGATCCTGGTAGCCAGAGTGAATGCAATCTTAAGAAGAGCCAATGTAATAGGAGAGAGTAATGAGATCAATGCCGGCGGAATTGTGATCGACAAAGCGGCACATCAGGTGAAGATTGATGATAAGGAGATTGAATTAAGTTTTAAAGAATTTGAACTTCTGACATATTTTGTTGAGAATCAGGGCATTGCATTATCAAGAGAGAAAATTTTGAATAACGTATGGGATTACGATTATTTTGGAGATGCAAGAACCATTGATACACATGTTAAGAAGTTGAGAAGCAAACTCGGAGAAAAAGGAAATTATATCAAGACAATCTGGGGAATGGGTTACAAATTTGAGGTTGATGAAGAATGAAGATCATAAGTGAAGAAAAAAAAGCAAAGATCAAAAACAGGCATCATTCGATCAAGACGCAGATGATCATGGCGTTTGTAGGACTGCTGATCTGCCTGGTAGTGACATTAATGTTCATCAATGGCAAATTTCTGGAACCATATTATATCAGTAAGAAGGAATCCCGTTTTATAGAGCTTTATGAAAAGCTGAATAATGTATCAAATGAAGAAAAGTGGAACAGTGTAAGGAAAAACAGTTCACTTATTCATTTCGCTGAAAAGAATAATATTTCTTATCTGGTCATAGAAAAAGATAATGATGTACATACAAATGTGCATGATAAGAATATGCTGAAGAATCAGATGATGGGATATTTTCTGAATCAGGCACAGAAAGAAAGCAGAATCCTGGATTCCACGGAAGTTTACCAGATCAATCAGTCATGGGATCCATGGAATCAGAACTATTATGTAGATATGTGGGGAAGCTTGGATGATGGCAGTCAGTTCCTGCTCAGAAGTCCGGTGGAAAGTATGCGGGAGAGTGCGGCGATATCGAATCGTTTCTTATTATATATAGGAAGTATTTTGATGGTTGTATCTATCCTGCTGATCTGGTATTTTGCAAAACGTATCACAGAACCGATCCGCGAACTGGCAAGATTATCAGACCGTATGGCAGATCTTGATTTTGATGCGAAATATACCAGTGGTGGAAGTAATGAGATTGGGGAACTTGGTGAGAACTTTAACCGGATGTCGGAAAAACTGGAAAGTACAATTTCGGAGCTCAAGAAGGCGAATAACAGCCTGCAGAAAGATATCGAACAGAAAGACAAGCTGGAAAAGATGAGAAATGAGTTTTTGGGAAATGTATCGCATGAATTAAAGACGCCGATCGCACTGATCCAGGGATATGCCGAAGGATTAAAAGAGGGTGTGAATGAAGATGCGGAGAGCAGGGAATTCTACTGTGAGGTGATCATGGATGAAGCTTCCAAGATGAATCAGATGGTTAAGAATCTTCTGACATTAAATCAACTGGAATTCGGCGATGAGGATATTGTGTTTGACAGATTTAATCTTACAGCACTTGTAAGAGGCGTGCTCCAGAGTATGGAAATCATGGCAGATCAGGCAGGTGCAAAAATTCTCCTGCATACAGAAGAAGATATCTATGCATGGGCAGACGAATTTAAAGTAGAGCAGGTCGTGAAAAATTATGTCAGCAATGCATGTCATCATGTCAGCGGGGATATGGTGATAGAGGTAAAAATGGTTCAAAAAGACGGTAAAGTACGGGTATCCGTATTTAATACCGGAACTCCGATACCAGAAGCAGATATCGTACATATCTGGGATAAATTTTATAAAGTCGATAAAGCGCATACACGCGAATATGGCGGTAATGGAATCGGGCTTTCTATTGTAAAAGCGATTATGAAATCTTTCCATCAGGAATATGGAGTAAAGAATTATGATAATGGAGTTGAATTCTGGTTTGAACTTGATGTACAATAAAGAATAATGGGCACGGAATGAATGGCCGGAGAGTCCCAGATCACATACGAAAGGCAGGACGACGAGATGATAGCGATTATTGACTACGATGCAGGAAATATAAAGAGTGTGGAAAAAGCCATCCAGCTTCTGGGACAGGAAGTAACAATTACAAGAGACAGAGAGACGATCATGAATGCAGATAAGGTAATCCTTCCGGGAGTCGGAGCATTCGGAGATGCGATGGGAAAACTCAGACAGTATGGACTTGATGAAGTAATCAGAGACGTAACAGCCAAAGGAACGCCATTTCTTGGAATCTGCCTCGGACTGCAGTTATTATTTGAACGAAGTGATGAGACTCCGGGTGTGGAAGGCCTTGGGATCTTGAAGGGAGAGATATTAAGAATCCCGGATCAGGAAGGACTTAAGATCCCTCACATGGGATGGAACTCACTAAAATTCCAAAATAACGGAAGATTATTTAAAGATATTCCGGAAGATTCCTATGTATATTTTGTACATTCTTATTATCTGAAAGCAGAGAATGAAGATATTGTGACTGCAACAACAGAGTATAGTACACATATCCATGCTTCGGTAGAACAGGGAAATGTGTTTGCGTGCCAGTTCCATCCGGAAAAGAGCAGTGATATAGGAATTCAGATTTTAAAAAACTTTGTGGAATTATAGGAGGACAAGGCAATGCATACAAAAAGAATTATCCCATGTCTGGACGTAAATAACGGAAGAGTGGTAAAAGGAGTTAATTTTGTATCCTTAAGGGATGCGGGAGATCCTGTCGAGATTGCAAAGGCATATGATAAAGCAGGGGCGGATGAACTGGTATTTCTGGACATTACAGCATCTTCGGATGCGCGGGGTACAGTTGTCGATATGGTCCGCAAAGTAGCGGAAAATGTGTTTATTCCGTTTACGGTGGGTGGAGGAATCCGTACAGTGGATGATTTTAAAGCTCTCCTGAGAGAGGGTGCGGATAAGATTTCTATCAATTCATCCGCGATCAATACACCAAATTTAATTTCGGAAGCGGCGGAAAAGTTCGGAAGCCAGTGTGTGGTTGTGGCGATTGATGCAAAGAAACGAGAAGATGGAAGCGGATGGAATATCTATAAGAATGGCGGACGTATCGATGTGGGAATTGATGCTGTGGAATGGGCAGCAAAAGTGGAGAAACTTGGTGCGGGAGAGATTCTTCTGACCAGTATGGACTGCGACGGAACGAAAGCGGGATATGATCTGGAACTTACAAGAGCAATCGCAGAAGAAGTAAGTATTCCGGTGATCGCATCCGGTGGAGCCGGCAATCTGGAACATTTCTACGATGCACTGACAGAGGGAAAAGCAGATGCAGCGTTGGCGGCATCTTTATTCCATTACAAAGAACTGGAAATCAGAGAAGTAAAAGAATATTTAAGAGGAAAAGGTGTATCTGTCCGTCTGTAGTTTGCAGTCTGTATGACAGCGAGGATAAAAAAATAAAAAGGATAGTGTAAAAGACAATGGCAGCAATCAATAATGACTGGCTGGACGCTCTGAAAGAAGAGTTCAAAAAGCCATATTATAAGAAATTATTTGAGACAGTAAATGAGGAATACAGAACAAGACAGATCTTTCCGCCGGCAGACGATATCTTCAATGCATTTCATCTGACACCGCTTCATAATGTAAAGGCAGTAATTCTGGGACAGGATCCATATCATAATGTAGGACAGGCGCATGGACTCTGCTTTTCGGTAAAAAAAGGTGTGGATGTGCCGCCTTCGCTTGTGAATATTTATAAAGAACTGCATGATGATCTGGGATGTACGATCCCGAATCACGGCTGTCTGACAAAATGGGCAGAGCAGGGCGTGCTGATGTTGAATACGGTATTAACCGTAAGGGCACATCAGGCGAATTCCCATAAGGATATCGGATGGGAAGAATTTACCGATGCGGCGATCATGGCACTTAACAGTCAGGACCGTCCAATCGTGTTCATCTTATGGGGAGCGCCGGCGCAGAGGAAGGCGAGGATGCTGAATAATCCGAAGCATCTGATCCTGAAAGCACCGCATCCGAGTCCGCTGTCTGCATACCGCGGATTTTTTGGAAGTAAGCCATTCAGCCAGACGAACGATTATCTGAGAGCGCACGGAATAGAACCGATTGACTGGCAGATTGAGTAAATGAGGAGTATATAGAAAAAGTATGAAAAGAGGAAAAGCACTACTTGCAATATTCAGTGCAGGTCTGTTACTGACTGCCTGTGGAAATCCTTCGAAAAAGGGAGTTGAGTATCTTGAAAAAGGAGAATACGATCAGGCGGTTGAACAGTTTGAACAGGCAATAGAAAAGAATAAGAATACCGGAGATGCCTGGAGAGGAATCGGCATTGTGAAATGGGAACAGAAAGATTATAAAGGGGCAAGAAATGCATTCAGGAAGGCTCTGGATAATAATGCCGAGAAGACAGGAACAATTTACAATCTCATCGGAAACTGTGATCTGAAATTGGGAAAAGCAAAAGAAGCGTTGAACTATTATAATCTCGGACTGGAACAGGATGACGTCAGCAAGAAGATGAAGAAAGAAATGAAATATAACCTCATCGTTGCTTATGAGAAGATGGAAGACTGGGAGAGTGCGGAAGTAAAACTGGAAGAATATCTGGATAGTTACCCAAATGACAAGGCAGCTAAAAAAGAAGCAGAATTCCTGGAGACGCGTTAATAGAATATGATAGAAATAAAAGATGAAACAGAAAAAGTGATTCTGGTCGGAGTTGCACTCTCGGATCAGGATGATACAAAAGAATCACTGGAAGAATTAAAAGATCTGGTATCGATAGCCGGGGCGGAGACGGCAGGAATGCTGATCCAGAACCGGGAGCAGCAGCATCCGGCAACTTATGTCGGGAAGGGAAAGATAGAAGAATTAAAAAATATGATCTGGGAATTGCGTGCGACCGGGATTGTGTGTGATGATGAATTGTCTCCGGCGCAGATGAAGAACCTGCAGGATGAGCTGGATGTGAAAGTCATGGACAGAACCCTGATCATTCTGGATATCTTTGCGGCAAGAGCATCGACCAGTGAAGGTAAGATACAGGTAGAACTGGCGCAGCTTAAGTATCAGCAGACCAGACTGACCGGCTGGGGAAGAGCGATGTCCAGACTGGGAGGCGGAATTGGAACCAGAGGACCGGGAGAGAAGAAGCTGGAGATGGATCGCCGCCTGATCAAAAGCCGGATCGCACAACTGAACCGTGAATTAAAGGATGTCAAAAAACACCGGGAAGTGACCAGAGAGCAGAGAAGCAGAAGCCATATTCCGGTAGCAGCAATCGTAGGATACACGAATGCGGGGAAATCTACATTGTTAAATGCTCTGACCGGTGCGGGAATTCTTGCAGAAGATAAATTATTTGCAACTCTGGATCCTACTACCAGGGATCTGAAACTGCCAAGCGGTCAGGAAATTCTCATGACAGATACGGTAGGATTTATCAGAAAGCTTCCACATCATCTGATCGAAGCTTTTCGGAGTACGCTGGAAGAAGCAAAATATGCGGACATCATCCTGCATGTAGTGGATGCTTCGAATCCGCAGATGGATGAACAGATGTATACCGTATATGAGACACTGCAGAATCTCGGAGTGAAAGATAAGCCGGTGATCACGGTATTTAATAAGATTGACCGAATGGAAGATACCTGGGTTCCGAGAGACCTGCGTGCAGATTATCATGTAAAAATCTCGGCAAAGACGGGAGAAGGAATTACAGGATTTCTTCAGTCCATAGAAGCTGTATTGAGGGAGCGGAAAGTGGAGATTGAGGCATTGTATCCATATAAAGAAGCCGGAAAGATCCAAAAGATCCGGAAGTACGGAGAACTTCAGGAGGAAGAGTACCGGGAAGATGGTATCTTCGTGCGGGCATTCGTTCCGGCAGAACTTTATGGGCAGGTACGTCCGGAAGGCGTCACACCGAACAAGTGCTTATAAGCTCTGGAAAACGTAGAATAATCTTTAAATCCACAATCATAACAGACCTGTGTGCCCGGCACACCGGAAGATAATAGTTCTTTTGCAAGCAGGAGCCGCTTCTGGGAGATGTACTGTCCCAGTGTATAACCAGTTTCCTGCTTAAATAATCTCATCATATAATATTTGCTGATATAGAACTGCCCGGCGATCAGGTCGATCGATAAGTTCTCACAGAGGTGCTCGCCGACGTAATCAAGGATGTCGAGCACCTTTTCGTTACAATTATCCGTGTCAATGTATTCCAGCCGGTTTTTTCTTACCGCACGGTTCAGATGGATCATGAATTCCAGGAACATTACCTGCCGGTAGAGTTCGGAAGCATAGCCGCCGTCAGTGAAAGAGTGTTCTAGATTGGAGATAGAACGGAACAGGGAACTCTTTTCAGGTGAAGGGATGCGCAGAACATTGGAGTGCTCCTGATCAGCTTTCTGGAAACAGTAACTCAGATCGTAGTTTTCGGTCTGGTATGCGTTCATAAAATTCGGAGAGATGTAGACAATAATCCTCTCATAAGGACAGGAATTGTCTACCGTCAGTTTATGGATATCTCCCTGTTTTACCAGAACGATATCATAAGGTTTTAGGTCGTAAGAGCGGCCTTCGATCATATAATTGACCTTTCCCCGAATAAAGATTGTAATCTTATCAAAATCGTGATAATGGTAATCTATTTCTTTGGTATCCTGATCAGTCAGGTGAAAAAGTCTGAATTCACTGTTCAGATATCCTTTTTTCTCGTATTGTTCCATATATATTATATCCTCCATATATTATTAAAAATACAATATCAAAATCAGAGTGATTCGAGACAGATAAAAAGCTGCAAATAGTATCTGTAATCAGTTTATAGGAAAATAGCATTATTTGCAAGAAACATGGCATTATTTGTGTAGATTATGGAAATAATGCCTGTTATGATATGGATAAAGAGAAAGATGCAGCTAACAGATGCAGTAAGCGGCAAATACTCTGCGTGAACTATATACAGTCAAAAGAAATAAAAATACAACAGAAGAAATTTTTAAATGTAATTAAAGACGGGGATTAAAAATCAGGAGGAAGAAAGATGAAAGTAGTATTGGAACGTTATCATGGATTGGGGAATGATTATCTTGTATTTGATCCGAATCATAATGAATTAGAACTGGATCAGGCAAATGTAAAAATGATCTGTGATCGTAATGAGGGGCTTGGCGCTGACGGAGTTCTGGAAGGACCGATCCTGAAAGAAGACGGTATGCATGTAAAAGTATGGAATCCGGACGGAAGTGAATCAGAGACCAGTGGAAACGGTGTCCGTATTTTTGCAAAATATCTGAAAGATGCCGGTTACGTACAGAAAAAGAATTTCAAATTATATACAGGAAACGGTCCGGTGGAAGTGACATTCTTAAATGAAGATGGAAGCCGGCTGCGTGTATCTATGGGAAAATTATCATTTTGGAGTGATGAGATCCCGGTCATCGGCGAGAGGCGTGAAGTGATCAACGAGGACATGGTATTCGGAAGGACGTTGTATCCGGTTACCTGTGTATCCATCGGTAATCCACACTGCGTGATCCCTATGCGTGAGATTTCCAAACCGCTGGTATGCAAGATCGGTGATTATTCCGAGATCGCAAGATATTTCCCGAACAGAATCAATACACAGATCATGCAGGTGATGGATAAAGAGAATATTGCGATCGAGATCTTTGAGCGTGGTGCAGGATACACCAGAGCATCCGGAACCGGAGCATGTGCGGCAGCAGGTGTAGCGTACAAACTGGGACTTACGAACAGTAAAGTGATCGTTCATATGCCGGGAGGAGAACTCCAGGTAGAAGTAGAAGATGACTGGAATGTATACATGACAGGAGATGTGTTCTACGTTGCGAAAATGACACTTAGTAATGAATTTGCAGAGAGACTGCGTGCATTATAAGATACCGGGGAAATCTTGCAAAAGCTGTCGTGAATGACAGTATAAAAGCAGGTTTTACGGCTATACACAAACATATATTCGTGTTATACTAGGGCATAAGGAGGAAACCTTATGCCTTTAAAATTTGTATTCGGGCCATCCGGCTCAGGAAAATCAACTTATTTATATCAGCATGTCATAGAAGAATCAGAAAAATACCCACTGAAGAATTTCATAGTGCTCGTACCGGAACAGTTCACAATGCAGACGCAGAAGGATCTGGTCAGTATGCATCCGAGACACGGTATCATGAATATCGATGTACTGAGTTTTGCAAGACTTGCTTACCGGGTATTTGAAGAGACCGGTACAAAGCAGATGCAGGTTCTGGATGATGAGGGAAAAAACCTGATCCTCAGAAAGATTGCAGGGGATTATGAGAACAAACTGACGGTATTGAAAGGGAATATTAAGAAACTTGGCTATATCAGTGAGGTAAAATCCGTGATATCCGAATTTACACAGTATGATATCGGGGAAGAAGAGATGGATGAGATGCTGGATCATCTGGATGAAGACTCCAGATTGTATTACAAGTTAAAAGATATCAGGCTTTTGTATGAAGGTTTTCAGGATTACTTAAGAGAGCGGTATATCACGAAGGAAGAATTGCTGGATGTATTGAACAGTCAGGTAAAAGAATCAGAACTTTTGAAAAACAGTGTTGTAGTTCTTGACGGATTTACCGGATTTACACCGGTGCAGAACCGGCTGATACTGGAACTTATGCGGTGCTGCAAGGAAGTCTGGGTGACAGTTACGATGGATGAACGGGAGAATCCGTATGCTTATAAACATCCATATCAGCTGTTTGGACTGAGTAAGCAGATGGTAACGACACTGGTCAGAATGGCGGGGGAAGATCATATAGAGGTAGAAGAACCAGTCTGCCTGTATGGATATCCGGTGAAACGATTTGAAAAGAACAAGGAACTTGCATTTTTGGAGAGAAATATCTTCCGGTACGGGTCTGGAAGGTATGATAAAGCTGTGGAGAATCTGGAAATCCATGCAGCAGGGAACCCAAGACAGGAAGCAGATGCAGTGGCAGAGGGAATCCGCAGACTGGTACGTAAAGAGCAGTACAGATACAGAGATATCGGTGTGATCGTCAGTGATATGAATGTATATGGAGACTATCTGGAACAGGCATTTGAGAATTACGGGATTCCGGTGTTTATGGATCATAAGAGAAGCATCCTGTTGAATTCATTTGTAGAATATATAAGGAGTCTTCTGAATATGGCGGAAAAGAATTTCTCTTATGAAAGTGTATTCCGCTTCTTAAGAACGAATCTTGCAGGATTCGCCTGCGAGGAAGTCGATGAACTGGAAAACTATGTGCTCGGACTGGGAATCAGGGGATATAAAGGCTGGCAGAACCGTTGGATCCGCAGATTGAAGGGGATGGAAGAAGAGGAACTGGACCGGCTGAATCATTACCGTGTACAACTGGTAGAAAAAGTGGATAACCTGATGTTTGTATTAAAACAAAAGAGGAAAACGGTGCGAGATATCACGATGGCAGTATATGAGTTCATGGTGAAGGAAAATATCCAGGAACGCCTGCAAAGAACAGAAGAAGAATTTCAGAAAGCAGGTGAGCTGGCACTGGCGAAGGAATATTCACAGGTCTACCGGATTATCATAGAATTATTTGATAAATTTGTAGAACTTCTGGGTGAGGAACCGGTGGGACTGAACGAATATTGTAAGCTTCTGGATGCAGGACTGGAAGAGGCAAGAGTCGGTGTGATTCCTCCAAGTGTGGATCAGGTAGTGGCAGGAGATATGCAGAGAACAAGATTAAAAGACATCAGGGCACTCTTTTTTCTTGGAGCCAATGACAGCTTCCTTCCCGGAGCACTTATGAGAACCGGTCTGTTAACGGAACAGGACAGAGAGAAGTTCCGGCAGGCAGATCATGCGCTGGCGGCAGGCGGAAAGGAAAAAGCATATGTCCAAAAGTTTTACCTGTATATGAACCTGACTAAGCCGTCGGAGAAACTGAAGATTTATTATAGTAAAGTGTCTGCAGGAGGGAAAGCACAGCGTCCGTCTTATCTGATACAGGAATTATCAAGATTATATCCGGAGTTAAAGGTTCAGGATGAAGAAGCAAAAAAACTAAAGGAAAAAGAACTGACGGAGAAAAGTGGAGTTGCTTATCTGATCCGTGGACTGCAGGAGAAGAATCTGGACCTCACCTGGCAGGAATTATATACCTGGTATCAGAAATCTCCGGAATGGAAAGCTGCGGTGGACCGGATTTTGCGCGCATGGTATTACAGACGTCCGGAAGATCCATTATCGGAACGTGTAGCAAGAGAACTTTATGGAGAGAATTTCGAAGGAAGCATCACGAGAATGGAACGGTATGCGACCTGTGCGTGTGCACATTTCCTTGCTTACGGGCTCCGCCTGAAGGAACGGCCGCTGTATGAATTTAAAGCAGTCGATCTGGGAAATGTCTGTCACAGGGCCCTGGAACTGTTTTCGAAAAAGGCGTCGGAGGCGGGCGGTTGGACAGTATTGCCGGAAGAAGAAAGAAAAAAGCTGATCGATGCAAGTGTGGAAGAAGCGATTACAGATTATGGCAATTCTGTATTATACAGTACGGCAAGAAATGAACAGATGATCGTGCGCATGAAGCAGATGCTGGAGAGAACAGTATGGGCACTTACGAACCAGCTGAAAGCCGGGGACTTTGTGCCGGAGGCATATGAACTACGTTTCTTCGGAGGAAAGATTGACCGCATTGATATATGTGAGACGGAAGAGCAGATATATGTCAAAGTTATGGATTACAAGACCGGAAGTAAGGCATTTGACGTGGTTGCATTGTATCATGGCTTACAATTACAGCTTATGGTCTATATGGATGCAGCAGTCGAATTTCAGAAAAAGCGCCATCCGGATAAGGAGGTAATCCCGGCTGGTGTGTTCTATTACCGTATTCAGGATCCTCTGGTGGATAAGACAGAAGACAAAGAAAAAGCAGAGCGTGCGGTTCTAAAGCAGTTGAAGCCGGATGGTATCATTCCGCTTGGGACAGAGATATTAAAACATCTAGATCATAATACTTCGGGTGAATCTTTGGCAGTTCCGGTAAAATATAATAAGAACGGCAGCGTATCAGGGTATTCCAAAGTGGTTGCGGGAGAGGATTTTTCTGCAATGATGACTCATGCCAAAAAGCAGATGGAAGATGCAAGAACGAAGATATTGAATGGTGAAGCAGGAGCCCTTCCTTATAAGCGTGGGCAGGAAAGTGGATGCGATTACTGTCCATACAGGCATGTCTGTGGATTCGATGTTAAAATTCCGGGATATGAATACCGTGATATCGGAACAATGGGAAAAGAAGAGGCCATGGCGGCAATGCGGATAGAACAGCGTGAATCTGAGAATGACAGGAAAGGAGGAAACCAGGAATGGGTGTGAAATGGACAGAAGAACAGCAGAAGGTCATACAACTGAGAAATCGTAATATTCTGGTGTCGGCAGCAGCAGGTTCCGGAAAGACAGCTGTTCTGGTAGAACGTATCATCACGATGCTGACAGAAGATGACCCTCCGGTGGATGTAGATAAACTTCTGATCGTGACATTTACCGAGGCGGCGGCCTCAGAGATGAAAGAAAGAATACGTCTGGCAATTGAGAAGAAACTATTGGAATACCCGGAAGATGAGCATCTGAAACAACAGGCAACACTGATCCATAATGCACAGATCACAACCATTCACAGCTTCTGCCTTTCAGTGATCCGTGATCATTTTCATGCGATTGATATCGATCCGGGATTCCGGATTGGTGAAGAAGGGGAACTGAAACTGCTAAGACATGATGTACTGGAAGAAATGCTGGAGGAAAAATATCAGGAAGGAAGTAAGAGCTTCCTTGATTTTGCAGCAGCTTACAGTACCGGGAGAGATGATAAAAAGATTGAAGATTTGATCTTGAAGATCTATGAGTTTTCCAGAAGCTATCCGGACAGTGAAGCGTGGCTGGAGTCTTGTGTGGAAGCGTACAGGATACCGGATGTCGAGACACTGGAAAAAAGCAGCTTCATGCAAAAAGTAATAGCAGATATAAGGAAGAATCTGGAGGATGCCAGAGAATTGCTGGCTCAGGCAGAGATGATTGCGTTAAGTCCGGATGGTCCGGCGGTGTATGAAGCAACGTTGGATAAGGATATGCAGGTGATTGAAGAATTGTCAGCTATCCGGTCTTATGAGAAGATGGCGGAAGCATTTACGAATGTAAAATGGGCGAGGATTGCGGCAAACAAAGATCAGACAGTATTAGAAGAAAAGATCGAACAAGTCAAGAAGATCCGGGAACTTGTAAAGGGGATTGTAAAGAATATCAGCGGGCAGTATTTTTATGAAAGTCCGCAGGAACTGGTGGAGGATTTGAAAATGTGTGCTCCGGCGATGGAAGAGCTGGGGAATCTTGTGCGGCTATTTGGAGAAAAGTTTGAAGAGCAGAAGCGGGCACAGAACATCATTGATTTTTCGGATATGGAACAATATGCACTGCGTATCCTGACAGAAAAATCAGAAGATGGGTTTGTACCATCAAAAATAGCGCAAGAATATCAGAACCAGTTTCATGAAGTTATGATCGATGAGTATCAGGACAGCAATCTGATTCAGGAAGCAATCCTTAACAGTGTATCAACCTGCAGAAGCGGCAGGTATAATATCTTTATGGTAGGAGATGTAAAGCAGAGTATTTACAGATTCCGTCTGTCGAGACCGGAATTATTTCTGGAAAAGTTTTATACATATAATATAGAAGAAAGTCAGACTCAGAGAATTGATCTGCACAGAAACTTCCGAAGCCGGAAGGAAGTGCTGGAGAGTGCCAACGCGATATTCCGGCAGATCATGACGGAGAAGCTGGGCGGGATCGTCTATGATGAGCAGGCGGCATTGTATCCGGGGGCAGAATATCCGGAGACAGAGAATCTTAAGACAGAGATTCTGTTAATGGACAGTGACCTGGATGAATATCAGAAAACGGATGGGGATACATCAAAAGGAATTGCCTCAGAAAGGGAACTGGAGGCCCGTATGATTGCCATGCGTATCCGCGAACTATTGCGTTCGCAGAAAGTCGTGGATAAGGAGACCGGCGAACTCAGAAATGTGCGTTATTCGGATATTGTGATCCTGACAAGAAGTGTCAAAGGATTTGCCGATGTATTTACAGAAGTGTTGAACCGTGAAGGTATCCCTGCTTATGCGGGAACCAGTGAAGGGTATTTTCAGACACAGGAGGTAGGTGTACTTCTGGATTATCTGAGGGTTCTGGATAATCGGAGACAGGATATTCCGCTGGCAGCAGTGCTGCGTTCCGCATTTGCAGAAATGTCGGATGAAGAGATGGCAGAGATACGGTGTATGTATCCGGATAAGCCGTTCTTTGAGAGTGTGGCAGAGTACAGAGTACATGGGCGTGAACAAAAGATCCGGGAAAAGCTGGAAAAGTGCCTGGGACAGATGGACGAATTACGCCTGATCGTACCATATACACCGATGCATGAACTTTTATGGAAGATACTGGACAGAACGGGATATGGGGATTATGTGGCAGCAATGCCTGGTGGAGCACAGCGCAGAGCGAATCTGGATATGCTGATTGAAAAAGCCAGAGCATATGAAGCAACCAGTTATAAAGGATTGTTTCATTTTGTGAGATACATCGAACAACTACAAAAGTATGACGTGGATTATGGTGAGGCGAGCATAGAAGATGAATATGCGGATACAGTGAGGGTAATGACGATTCACAAAAGCAAAGGATTGGAATTTCCTGTCGTGATCACAGCCGGAATGGGAAAGCGTTTCAATATGCAGGATGCAAGAAGTGCGGTGGCACTCCATGCCGGTATGGGAGTCGGGCTGGATGCAGTGAATCTGGAATACCGTACGAAGATTCCAAGTATCATCAAAAAAGTGATACAAAAGGAGGAAGCATTAGAGAGTCTCGGGGAAGAATTGCGTGTATTATATGTAGCCCTGACGCGTGCGAAAGAGAAACTGATCATTACAGGAACGCTTTCAAAACCAGAGGATAAGATTGCCGGGTATCAGATGTTTGGGAAAGATACAGAAGGGACATTATCATTTTCTCAGCTTAGTCATGCCTCCACATACTGGGACTGGATATTGCCAGCAGTGTTAAAGTGCAGGGAGGATCTGTTCAGAATACAGATTCTGCATATAGAGGATGTGGTAAAAGAAAGCATAGAGGAAGAAGAAAAGAGCGGTCTTTCAAGAACTGTTCTTGAAAACTGGAATGTAGAAGAAATCTATGAGCCTGGCTTGCATGAGATGATGCAGGAACAGTTTGCATTTTCCTATCCCTATGAAAAGAGCAGTGAAAGAAAGCTGAAATTCACTGTCACGGAACTGAAAAAAAGAGCCTATGAGATTGCATCAGACGAAAGGGAGGAAGAGCAGGGAGAATGTTTCTATGAAGAACCGGAAGTGGTGCCGCTTTTGCCCCGGTTTATGCGGCAGGAAGAAGGTCTGACAGGGGCACCGAGAGGTACGGCATACCACCGGGTGATGGAGCTGTTAGATTTTGCAGGGATGCAGAAATACGGGAATAAGCAGTGGTTCGGCGGTTGGCTGGAAGAACAGGTGCGGCATGGAAGGCTGGAAGAAGAAGCAGCAGGATGTATCCGGCAGGCAGATATCCTGGAATTTCTGCAATGTAATTCGGGAAAGCGGATGCAGGAAGCAGCCCGAAAGCAGAAACTTTACAGAGAACAGCCATTTGTACTCGGTGTGGATGCAAAAGAGCTGTATCCTGAGGAAGAAGACGGGGAACTGATCCTGATACAGGGAATCATAGATGCTTATTTTGAAGAACCGGATGGATTGGTTGTGCTGGATTATAAGACGGATAAGGTGAATAACGGAAAAGAACTGGCAGAGAAATATCAGGAGCAGTTACGTTACTATGCGAAGGCACTGGAACAGATGTCTGGGAAAAAAGTAAAAGAAAAGATCATCTATTCATTTACTTTAAGAAAAGAGGTCTATATAGAATAGTATATTTTGAAATATATCAGAAACAGGGAAGTACATCTGAAGTCACAGGTGTACTTCTTTTTTACGATATCTTACAATTTTGTAACATACATAATATATGTTGACACGCTATATTATACATCGTATAATATATGTAACAAAATAATATTAAATCATAATGCGAAAAGGAGTGAGGGCATGGTTTTTAATACAGGTGCAGCTCTTCTGGATGCAATTGTGCTGGCGGTAGTATCACGGGAAGATGAAGGAACGTATGGATACAAGATTACGCAGGATGTAAGAAAAGCAATCGATGTGTCAGAATCTACATTGTATCCGGTACTTCGAAGGCTGCAGAAAGGGGAATATCTGGAAGTCTATGACAGGCAGTTTGATGGAAGAAACAGACGTTATTATAAAGTTACAGAAACCGGAAGAACCCAGCTTATCATGTACCGGAAAGAGTGGAAAGAATATTCCGGAAAGATTAATGAATTATTTGAGGGAGGGATATTAGAATGAATCGAATAGAGTTTATGGAAGAACTATCCGGACTTTTGCAGGAGATTCCGGAAGAGGACAGAATGGATGCATTAAATTATTACAACGATTACTTTGATGATGCAGGAGCAGAGAATGAAAAGAATGTGATAGATGAACTGGAAAGTCCTGAAAAAGTGGCTGCAAAGATCAAGGCAGACAGAGAGGATCCGGAAGATGGAAAAGCCGGAATGCCGATGGAGCAGGACAATAAACCATGGACGAATAAATGGTTAAAAATGATTCTGATTGTGGCAATCATTTTGGTTGGATGCCCGGTTATCGTTCCTGTAGCAATCGGCCTGCTGGCAGCAATTGCAGGAATCCTCATTGCAGCATTTGCATTCTTTATCGCAATTGTAATAGGTTTTGCGGCAATTGTGATCGTGGCAATCGTTCTGACAGCAGCAGGTATTGGAAGTATGTTTGTGAATATAGGAGCCGGTCTTGCACTATTCGGAGCCGGTATGATACTGATTGCTGTTGGTGCGATCGGAACCGTGGCAGGGATAAGACTCTGTATCATTGTATTTCCGGGGATGATCAGAGGAATTGTATGGATTCTCAGAAAACCATTTCACAGGAAGGCGATGGCGTAAGATATGAAAAAAAGATGGAAAATATTTTGGATCGTATGTGGTATATGTTTCCTGGTTGGGATCATATGCTGTGGTGCAGCGTGGGGAATTGGAACAACACTGGATGATATTATGCATGGATTCCCGGAAGAAATGAAATGGGGATCAAAAGTTACAAAATATATCGTCACAGATAAGTGGGACCAGGATGATGATGACTGGGACAATGATGACTGGGATGATGATGACCGGTATGATGAGCAGGATGACTGGGATGATGATGACGAAAGACGTGATAATATGAATGGTATAGCAAATATACTTGAAAACAACGGAAAGGCTTCATATAAAGATATCAATTCGATTAAGAGTAATGTTTATACAGGAAGTATCCATTTGAAAAAGGGGACGGATACGGATGTAATTACGGTAGAAAGCATAGATATTAATGAAAAACTGGGCTTTCGTGCATTTGAAAAAGATGGAATCTTATATTTGACTTCAAATAAAAAGATTAAAAAAAGTAATAACATTGGAAAAGGCACAATTACCGTGACGATCCCGGAAAACATGGCATTTAACGAAATAGAACTGAATATGAAAGCCGGAAAATTAAAAGCGGATCAGATCAGAACGAAAAATCTGGAGGTAAATGCCGGAGCAGGAGAAGTGAATATCCTTGAGTTTCAGGCAGAGGAGGCAGAATTTGTATGTGGTGCCGGATCCGTCACAGCATCAGGAGATGCCGGAAAGAAATTAGAAGCAGACTGTGGTGTGGGAGAACTTTTGCTGAATTTAAAAGGTGTAAAAGAAGATTATAATTACGATTTGGAATGTGGTATCGGAGAAATCAGATGTGCAGATGAGAGCTATTCTGGATTTGGAAAAGACTATACGATAGACAATCATGCGGCAAAAAATATGGAAATTGAATGTGGCATTGGACAGATTACTGTGAAATATATGAATCAGATGTAAAAAAGAAAGAGATACAGGAGGTAACAAAATGGATGGAAAAAGATTATACCGGTCAAAAAAAGACAGAATGATATGCGGTGTGTGTGGCGGAATTGCAAATTATTTTAATATTGATCCGACACTGGTAAGACTGGCATTTGTGTTGATTGCAATGGGAGCAGGTTCGGGGATTCTTGCATATATAATAGCGGCGATCATTATACCGGATGAAGATTAAAGCAGCAGAAATGTATAGGTAAAGGAAATCAGGGCATAATGAAAGAAAAACGAAAGGAATCAATCATTATGCCGGCAAAAAAGAAACATCCCGTCCGTTTGGAAGAACTTACTCCGGATGAAAAAGTAAAATATGAAATTGCTGAAGAACTTGGTCTGCTAGACAGAGTGATGCAGGACGGATGGAAATCACTTACATCAAAAGAAACAGGAAAAATCGGCGGTCTGATTACGAAAAAGAAGCGTCAGACTGGAAATAATAAAAAAAATGACAAAAATATTACGAATGTTAATTAGTATGAATATTATGTAATAAAGGTTGAAAAGGAAATATCCATTTGCTATAATCGAACAACTGGTAAAAGAGTTAGCAGGTGAGGATATGAACGAGAAGATTAATGTTTTAGGTGTAAATATAGACAGTTTTACAGCGAAAGAAGCCATGAAGGAAACAATTGCATTTCTGGAATCTGAACCTGTGAGTGTGATAGATGTTGTATCGGTAGATGCGCTGATGCAGATGAACGATCTCCCGGAACTGAAAGAAAAGATGAATGAATTTGATATGATATTGCCGGGGGAAAAGCTGATCCTTGAAGCAGCGGAAGAACCGGAACTGCCGGAAGAGATTAATATGGAATTGTATCTGAAGATGTTTATGCGCTATCTGCATAAGAACCATAAAAGACTCTATCTGCTGGTAGAGTCAGAAGAAGAAGGGCAGGAGGCATTCCGGTATCTGCAGAAGGCATATAGTGGGATTCAGTTAGTTGGGTTGGCGAAGGTATCTGCAGAAGGCAGAGCGGATGATATGTTGGTGAATGCGATCAACGGAAGTGAAGTGGATTGTGTCCTTTCGGCATTATCGGTTCCATTACAGGAAGATTTTATTGCAAAAAGCAGAAATCTTCTGGATGCAAGAGTCTGGATCGGAGTTGGAAAGAAGATATTCTCGCCACGTAAGCCGAGATTCGGTCAGGGGAAAATTGCAAAGTATCTTTTGAATCACATTTTCAGACGTGAAATGGAAAAAAACAAGCTGAAAATGAAATCATAAGAAAAATATAAGAAAGTTATTTCGTCACTATGTCTATGCAATAAATATGTACAAAATGTAAAAAAACTGAGGAAATCACCAAAAAAGTGTGATTTCCTCTTTATTTTTTTGGTTATATATATTAAGATAAGATTTGACGATATGTATTTTGTAGATTATTGTAGTGAATTTGTTGTGTAAAATGCATATTGAAAAGAGTGGAGGAGATGGAATATGATATCTAATCAAATACTTCAAAACACAATTGAAGGATTGAAAGGGATTACACGAATTGACTTTTGCGTGATGGACACAGACGGTAAATCTCTTGCAAGCACATTCTCAGAACAGGAGAACTACGTAGAGGAGGTACTCTCCTTTGTTGAATCCCCGGCAGACAGTCAGGTCGTGCAGGGATATCAGTTTTTTAAGATTTTTGATGAACATCAGCTGGAATACATACTTCTTGCCAATGGGGGAAGTGATGATGTTTACATGGTAGGCAAGATCGCGGCCTTTCAGATTCAGAATCTTCTTATCGCATATAAAGAAAGATTTGATAAGGACAATTTTGTTAAAAACCTGTTGCTGGATAATCTGCTGCTGGTAGATATTTACAACCGTGCTAAGAAATTACATATTGACACAGAAGTAAGACGTGTTATCTTTATTATTGAAACAAAGCATGAAAAAGATACGAATGCGCTCGACAACGTGAGAACACTTCTTGGTAACCGTACCAGGGATTTTGTGACAGCTGTTGATGAGAAGAATATTATCGTGGTAAAGGAACTGGAACCGAATGATGGCCATGCGGAACTGGAGAAGATTGCGGAGAATATGTATACGCTCCTGAAAGAAGATGGAGAAGAAGATATTCTGATAGCATACGGAACAGTTGTCGGTGATATCAAAGAAGTTTCAAAATCATATAAAGAAGCCAAATTAGCTCTTGATGTCGGTAAGATATTCTTCAGTGAACGCAGCGTTATTGCATACAGTGCTTTGGGAATTGGACGTCTGATCTATCAGCTGCCGATTCCACTTTGTAAGATGTTCATACGTGAGATTTTTGAGGGGAAATCGCCGGATGATTTTGATGAGGAGACATTGATAACGATCAATAAATTCTTTGAGAATAATCTGAACGTATCAGAAACATCCAGACAATTATATATACACCGTAATACACTGGTATACAGACTGGATAAACTGCAGAAGAGTACCGGTCTGGATCTGCGTGTGTTTGAAGACGCCATTACATTTAAAATCGCACTTATGGTAGTGAAGTATATGAAGTATATGGAGTCGCTGGAGTATTAATAATCAGGAGGAACTTATGATTGAACTAAGAGAAGTAACGAAAGAGTACTCAAAAGGGGTTGCAGCCCTGAATGGAATCAATCTGAAGATTGAACAGGGTGAATTTGTGTTTATCGTGGGAGACAGCGGATCTGGTAAGTCTACGTTGATTAAACTTATCATGAAAGAGCTGGAGCCTACATCTGGAACAATTATCGTAAATGGTAATAACTTAAGCCGTATGAAACATCGGAGAGTGCCGATGTACAGAAGAAATATCGGTGTTGTATTCCAGGATTTCCGTCTGTTAAAGGATCGCAATATCTATGAAAATATTGCGTTTGCACAGAGAGTAACAGAGACATCTACAAGAATTATCAAGAAAAAAGTACCGGCGGCATTGTCACTGGTAGGGCTTGCCCAAAAATACAAGGCATTTCCAAAGGAATTATCCGGTGGTGAGCAACAGAGAGTTGCAATCGCAAGAGCAATCGTGAATGAACCTGCAATTCTGCTTGCAGATGAGCCTACCGGTAACCTGGATCCGACAAATTCATGGGAGATTATGAAGCTGTTGGAAGAAGCAAACGACAGAGGAACTACAGTTCTGGTCGTTACGCATAACCAGGAAATCGTGAACGAAATGCAGAAGCGGGTTGTTACAATGAAAAAAGGTGTCATTGTAAGCGACGAGAAAAAAGGTGGGTACAAGCATGAGAATTAGTACAATAGGATATTCGATGAAACAAGGAGTTAAGAACATCCGCAGAAATAAGATGTTTTCCATTGCTTCGATTGCAACGATGGCGGCATGCATCTTCCTGTTTGGACTGTTCTATTCCATGGTAATGAACTTTAATTATATCGTGGAAAAAGCAGAAGAAGGTGTGGCGATCACAGTATTTTTCAACGAAGATACAACACAGGAGCAGAAAGATTCGATTGGTGCCCAGCTTAAGAAAGAGGACGGCGTACTGAAAGTGAATTATGTAAGTTCAGACGAAGCATGGAACAAGTTCAAAGGTCAGTACTTTGGAGAGTCCAGCGATCTGGCGGAAGGATTTAAGAGTGATAACCCGCTTGCAAATTCTGACAACTATGAAGTTTATCTTTCGGATGTGTCAAAGCAGAAGAGCGTTGTATCTTTTGCAAAATCACTGGAAGGCGTACGTAAAGTCAACAAATCAGATGTGGTAGCAAAGACGTTGTCGAGCGTGAATAAGCTGGTGGGCTATGTGTCCGTAGCAATTATTGCAATTCTGCTTGCAGTATCTGTATTCCTGATCAGTAATACGGTTACTATGGGTATTACAGTAAGACGTGAAGAGATTGCGATCATGAAGTATATCGGCGCAAAAGACGGATTCGTCCGTGCTCCGTTTGTAATCGAAGGTCTGATCATTGGAGCTGTAGGAGCGGTTATTCCGCTGGTACTTCTGTACTTTATGTATGATAAAGTAATTACATATATTATGACAAAATTCAGCCTGCTGAATAACATTATAGACTTCCTTCCGGTAGCAACTGTTTACAGAACATTGCTTCCAATCGGAATCGCATTAGGTGTGGGAATCGGTTTTGTTGGAAGTTTCTTTACAATCCGCAAGCATTTGAAAGTATAATGCTTCTGATCCGGAAAGGAACGACATATGATAAATAGAAAGAAGAGGATAAGTCTTCTGCTGACAATGGCACTTACATGTGGAATGTTCATGCCGGCGTATGCAACTGAGATAGATGATACAAAGAAAAAAGCAGAAGAGCTGGAGAATAAGAAAAAAACTGCCGAGAGTGAGAAGACATCTCTTGCCAATCAACTGAGTAATCTGGTAAATGAGATGGAAAAGACAAAGAAAAAAATCTCGGATAAGGAAAGTGAAATCTCGAATAAAGAAGACGAGCTGATTCTTGCAAAAGCAAATGAAAATGACCAGTATGAAAGCATGAAAAAGAGAATCCGTTTTATGTATGAGAACGGAAATACCGGATTTATTGAAATCTTATGCTCTTCTAAATCAATCGGAGAATTTCTGAATAATGCAGAATATATCAGTACGATATCTGGTTATGACAGAAATATGCTGGTGGAGTTTCAGAAGGTTGTAACAGATGTGGAGAATCAGGAAGCAGAGCTTCAGAAAGAATACAAACAACTGCAGACAATGCAGGATGATCTGATCGCAAAACAGGATAATGTCAATCAGCTGCTGACGAGCAAACAGAGCGAGATACAGAAGCTGGACAGTGAACTTGGCGATACAAAGAATAAGCTGGCTCAGTTAGAAGCAGCGGCAGCCGCAGCTGAGAAAAAACAAAAAGAGGCAGCCGAAGCAGCGGCAGCAGCGAAAAAAGCGCAGGCAGCAGCATCTAAGAATACAGGTTCATCTTCAAGTCCTGCCGGTTCGCCGGTTGTATCAGGGAATGGAACATTTACCCATCCTTGTCCGGCCGGGTATATCTCAAGTACATTTGGCTATAGAACACAGCCGATTGCAGGAGCAAGTACGAATCATAAAGGAATTGATTTTGCAGCTGCAACAGGAACACCAATCTATGCAGCGGCAGCGGGAACTGTGATTTCAGCAGGATATGCAGGGAATGCAGGAAATCTGCTGGTAATCAATCATGGTAACGGTCTGCTGACATATTATATGCATTGCAGTAAGATTTATGTAAGTGCAGGGCAGAAAGTCAGCAAAGGACAGAATGTTGCGGCAGTGGGAACAACCGGTAATTCAACCGGACCGCATCTTCATTTTCAGGTAATGTTGAATGGAACACCGGTCAATCCGGCAAACTATCTGTAATAAAAGACAGATCATAGTAAGAGGCAGATAAATGAAAAACAGAAAAAGTTTTTTGAAAGGGGCGCTTTGTGGCGCCCTTGCTATGTTATTGGCAGCGGGACTTGTGTCCTGCGGATTAAAAGTAAATAGTGGAAGCAGTGATATCACATCAAAAACAGAGGATAAGATATCGGAATTACAGAACCTGGTCAAGAAGCATTATATGGGGGACGTAAAAGAGAAGAATCTGGAAGATGGAATCTATAAAGGCTATATCAATGGTCTGAATGATCCATACTCGGTATATTACAACAAGAAAGAGACGAAAGAATTATATGAATCGACCGGTGGGGAATATTCCGGAATCGGTGCTGTGATGTCTCAGAACACGGAGACAGGAGTGATTACTCTGGTTCAGATATATAAGGATTCTCCGGCTGAAAAAGCTGGACTTAAGGACAATGATATCCTATATAAGGTAGAAGGAAAAGAAGTAACAGGAAAAGATCTTTCGAAAGTTGTAAGTAAAATAAAAGGCGAAAAAGGAACAACAGTAGAACTTACCGTATTAAGAGGAGAAAATGCGAAGGAGGTAACTGTGACTGCTGCAAGAGACACTGTGCAGGCACAGACGATAGAGTATAAGCTGATGGATGACAAGATCGGTTATATCAGAGTGTCTGAATTCGATACGGTAACCTATGATCAGTACGAAGAAGCAATGGATGATCTTGAGAAGCAGGGAATGACAGGATTAGTGGTGGATCTGCGTAATAATCCGGGAGGTTCACTCAGTACGGTATGTGATATGCTGGATCTGATGCTGCCAAAGGGAATGATCGTCTATACAGAAGACAAAGATGGCAAAAAGACAGAGATGAAATCTGATGAAGAGCATCAGTTTACCAAGCCGCTGGCAGTTCTGGTAAATGGTAACAGTGCCAGCGCATCAGAAATCTACTCTGGTGCAATCCAGGATTATGGAATCGGTAAGATTGTAGGAACCCAGACATATGGAAAGGGTGTTGTACAGCAGATTTTTGATCTGGATGACGGAACAGCTGTAAAACTTACGATTGCAGAGTATTTTACTCCAAAGGGAAGAAGCATTAATGGAAAAGGAATTACACCGGATGTAAAAATCAAGTACCAGAGCGATGAAGAAAATCCGGATGCAGATAACCAGCTTGAAAAAGCAGTAGAGACAGTAAAGGCACAGATGAAGTAATGGTGTGCCGGCAATGACATGGCAGAAGAAGAGTTTGGAAGGGAATGCAGTTAGGCATTCCCTTTTAGTATGCCTTATGGTAAAATATAAATAATGTAAAATTAAGATGATACATGTAAAATAGGAGGAAAAGACATTGATTAATCAGTTAGTAGCCAACATAAAGAAGACAGGAGCACCGATCGTAGTAGGTCTGGATCCAATGTTAAACTACATTCCGGAACAGGTTCAGCAGAAAGCGTTTGCAGAGTATGGTGAGACGCTGGAAGGTGCCGCTGAAGCAATCTGGCAGTTCAATAAAGAAATCGTAGATAAGACGTATGATCTGATCCCGGCAGTAAAACCACAGATCGCGATGTATGAACAATTCGGTCTTCCGGGACTTGCGGCATTTAAGAAGACGGTAGATTACTGTAAGGAAAAAGGACTGGTTGTCATCGGAGATATAAAAAGAGGAGATATTGGTTCTACATCTGCAGCTTATGCGGTTGGTCATATTGGAAAAGTGAAAGTAGGAAGCAAGACATATGCACCATTTGACGAAGACTTTGTAACAGTCAATCCATACCTTGGTTCAGACGGAGTCAATCCATTCCTGGATGTATGCAAAGAAGAAAAGAAGGGAATCTTTGTACTTGTTAAGACTTCCAATCCATCCAGTGGAGAATTCCAGGATCAGAAGATTGATGGGCGTCCGCTGTATGAACTGGTCGGAGAGAAAGTGGCTGCATGGGGATCAGAAGTCATGGGTGATGAGTACAGTTATGTAGGAGCAGTAGTTGGAGCAACTTATCCGGAGATGGGAAAAGTACTTAGAAAAGTAATGCCGAAGGCATATATCCTGGTTCCTGGCTACGGTGCACAGGGGGGAAAAGGAAAAGATCTGGTACACTTCTTTAATGAGGATGGACTTGGAGCAATCGTGAACTCTTCAAGAGGAATCATTGCGGCATACAAGCAGGAGCAGTATGCAAAGTTTGGAGCTGAGAACTTTGGTGATGCATCCAGAGCAGCAGTTGAGACTATGGTAGCAGATATCAAAGGAGCACTTGAGAACAGATAAGGTCTTATCTGACAAAAAAGACAGATAAAAACGTATGACAGAGTAATCTTAACAGGAGATAAAGGAAGATGGAGAAAAAGAAAGAACAGGCGAAAGTTCTGTCACAGGAGATGCTGGCAGACGGGATCTACAGTCTGTGGATTGAGACAGAAGCAGCACGGACTGCCAGACCGGGACAGTTTGTATCTGTATACACGGCAGATGCAAGCAAATTACTTCCGCGTCCGATCAGTATCTGTGAAATAGATAAAGAGGGAAAAAAATTAAGACTGGTATACCGTGTAACCGGAGAAAAGACCGGAACAAAACAGTTCTCGGAATTAAAGGCAGGAGATACTGTGCCGGTGATCGGACCTCTGGGAAATGGATTTCCATATGAGAAAGCAGAAGGAAAGAAAGTATTCCTGATGGGTGGAGGAATCGGTGTTCCGCCAATCCTGGAACTTGCCAAACAGATGCAGTGCGAAGAAAAGCAGATTGTTGTCGGCTACAGAGATGCACATACATTCCTGAAAGACGAATTTGAACAGAACGGGACCTTATATATTTCCACAGAAGACGGAAGTGTAGGAACAAAAGGGAATGTCATGGATGCTATCCGTGAGCAGAATCTGGATGCAGATATGATATTTGCATGCGGACCGACACCAATGCTGCGGGCGATCAAGACTTATGCAGAAGAGAAGGGGATCGAATGTTATATTTCTCTGGAAGAGAGAATGGCATGCGGAATCGGAGCCTGTCTGGCATGTGTCTGCAAGACAAAGGAAAAAGATGCACACAGCAACGTGAATAACAAGAGAATCTGTAAAGACGGACCAGTATTCTTATCTACGGAGGTGGATTTATAATGGATATGAAAGTAAATATTGCCGGCGTAGAGTGGAAGAATCCGGTTACAGTGGCTTCCGGTACATTTGGTTCGGGAGAAGAATTCGGTGAGTTTGTCGATCTGAACCGTCTCGGAGCGGTGACGACCAAGGGAGTCGCAAATGTCCCGTGGCCGGGTAATCCGACACCACGTGTAGCTGAAGTTTACGGCGGGATGATGAATGCGATTGGACTTCAGAATCCGGGAATCGATCTGTTCTGCAAAAGAGATATTCCGTTTCTGAAGAAATATGATACGAAGATCATTGTGAATGTCTGCGGGCATGCGCCGGAGGAATATCTTGCGGTTGTTGAGCGGCTGGCGGATGAGCCGATCGATATGATGGAGATCAATATCTCGTGCCCGAATGTAAATGCGGGATTCCTTGCGTTTGGACAGGACGCAAAGCATGTAGAAGAACTGACGGCTCAGATCAAAAAGATCGCAAAACAGCCGATCATCATGAAACTGACACCAAATGTTACGGATATTACAGAGATCGCAAAGGCGGCAGAAGCCGGTGGTGCGGATGCATTGTCTCTGATCAATACCCTGACGGGAATGAAGATTGATATCAATCGCAGAACATTTGCGGTAGCTAATAAGACCGGCGGCGTATCGGGACCGATTGTACATCCAATCGCAGTCCGTATGGTATACCAGACGGCGCAGGCGGTCAATATTCCGATTATCGGAATGGGAGGAATTGCTACACCGGAAGATGCAATCGAGATGATCCTTGCGGGAGCATCCGCAGTATCTGTGGGAACCGCGAATTTCTATAATCCAAATGCAACAATAGAGATCATTGACGGAATCGAAGCATATATGAAGAAAAATGGATTTGAATCCGTGAAAGATATGGTTGGTATTGTAAAATAATGATAAAGAGACACTGCTATCGGCAATGTCTCTTTTTTCTTGGAAATATGTAAGGAAAATATAAGAAAAACCGTGAACGGTAAAAATACGGGTGCCTGTATGGCAAATGCTATAATAAAAACATGACTGACAGTCAGTTTTTTGAGTAGATTTTCAGAAATGTTTTTGTTATACTGATATGTATATGACGATACCAAAGGAGGATGTGCGGATGAAGAAATCATTTCAGATTTTCAAAAGAGATCTCGGCCGGTTATTCCGTAACCGTGCGGCGGTACTGATCCTGGTTGGAATCAGTGTACTGCCGTCTCTTTATGCATGGTTTAATATCGCTGCCAATATGGACCCGTACGGGAATACCAAAGGAATTCAGGTAGCGATTGCCAATGAGGATAAAGGTGCCGACAGTGAGCAGATGTCACTGGACGCAGGACAAAATATTGTAGATAATCTGAAGAAAAATGACCAGCTTGGCTGGAAGTTTGTAGATGCAAAAGAAGCAAAAAAAGGAGTAAGATCCGGAAAATATTATGCGGCGATCGTAATACCGGATAATTTCAGCGAATCGCTTCTGAGCATTTTATCGGGAGATATCAAACAGCCGGAGCTGGATTATTATATTAATGAGAAGAAAAATGCGATCGCCCCGAAGATCACAGATACAGGTGCAGGCACGATCCAGCAGGAGATCAATGACACCTTTTCTTCGGTGGCGGCAGAATCCATTTCAAAGCTGCTGAGTGAAAAAGCAGGAGATATCGCAGGAAGAGTGACGGAGGGAAATTCGAGTCTGATCCGGGCGGTTGCCGAGACAAGGAAGAATCTGGAAGAATATAACAAAGTGCTGGAAAATTTTCAGAAAACGGTGGATAAGTCAGATGAAGTGATCCAGAATGCGGTGAAAACACTGGATCAGGTCAATGCATCGGCAAAATCGGGAGTGCAGACACTTTCAGATAGCGGAACGGTACTTTCAGACACAAGAACAGCAGTAGGAATATTTTCGACACAGTTCTCGGATAGTATGTCGAACGGCGAGACGCTTCTGAATAATACTTATGTGTCTGCATCGGCAAAACTGGGCATATTCGAGACGAAGGCAGGACAGGCTCTGACAGCAGTAGACGGAAGCCTGACAACAGCATCCACTCTCCTTACCAGGAATCAGGAATTACTGAGTCAGTTAAAAACGCTGAATGAACAGATTCAGGGAAATACAGAATTATCACAGCAGTTTTCGGCATTGATCGCACAAAAGATTTCCGAACTGGAGAGCCAGAATGCGTCCCTTCAGGGGCTGGTGGCTTCATTGAAGAATGGCAATAAAGGAATTCAGAATGCAGTGACAACAGCGCAGAGTACACGGACATCTCTGGAAAAGCTTGCAAAAGACAGCAAGGAAAGTCTGCAGGATTACCGCAGTAATTTTGCACAGACATTAATGCCGCAATTGAACCAGTCACTGGACAGTCTGGCTTCATTAAGCGGAAGCCTGGCCTCAACACTGGATGGTGTAGAACCAACGGTTGAACAGATGAAGAGTATCCTGAATCAGCTCAACAGCAGCTTGAAAGACAGTGCCTCGGCACTGGGACAGACAAAAGAGGTGCTGAAGCGGGTAGATGAATCACTGGCTTCGGTTCAGGACGATCTGGGAGCATTGCAAAGTTCACAGATGTATCAGAAACTGACCTCTCTGGAGGGGATTGATGCGGATTCCATTGCCGGTTTTATGTCTTCGCCGGTAAGTATTCAGTCGAAAGTATTGTATGATGTGGAAAATTATGGATCGGGTATGACACCGTTTTATACCAATCTGGCATTGTGGGTAGGCGGACTGATCCTGGTATCCATTCTGAAACAGGAAGTGGATAGAGACGGGAAGATTCACAGATTTACGGCATCACAGGCTTATTTTGGCAGATGGATGTTATTCATGGCGGTAGGCCTGGTACAGGGTCTGATCGTGTGTCTGGGCGATATTGTACTTCTGAAAGTACAATGCGTACACCCGGTCGCATTCGTATGTGTAGGCATCTTCTGTTCCTTTATCTATGTAAATCTGATCTATGCGCTGGCGCTTACGTTCAAGCATATTGGAAAAGCACTGGGAGTTGTACTGGTTATTTTACAGATCCCGGGATCGGCAGGAACATATCCGATCGAGATGACACCTGCATTTTTCCAGAAACTTCATCCGCTGCTTCCTTTCACATATGGAATCAGTGCAATGCGTGAATGCATTGCCGGTATGTATGGAGCGAATATCTGGAAATATCTGGGAATACTGGCAATCTTCTTCCCGATATCGATTTTCATCGGTCTGGTACTTCGTCCGCTGCTTATGAATCTGAATCATTTGTTCGATAAGCGGCTGTCAGAGACAGAACTGATGCTGGGAGAGACGGAAACTGCAGAGCGGAAACGGCCGGAACTGACCATGATGATGAAGACGTTAATGGAAGATGATGAGTGGAAACAGGAATTCATGGAAAGATCAGAAAAATTCGAGAAGCGTTATCCGAAGATGATCCGCTTTGGATTCCTTGGAATGATCATTATCCCGCTCATTTTCCTGATACTGATGTTCAGCCTGGAATCCAAACTGGTATTTCTGGTGTTATGGATCGTATCGCTGATCGCGCTTGCACTGTATCTGATCTGTGTAGAATATATACACGATAAGATGTTAAAACAGCTTGCTGCCACAGGAATGACAACAGAAGATCTGATACGGGGAATAAAGGAGGAAAAAGGCGTATGAAAAATATATGGGAAATTTTCCGGAGGGATATAAAACGGATTAAAAATAATGTGATCGCTATGATCGTCATTATGGGGATCACCGTTGTTCCCTGCCTTTATGCCTGGTTTAATATTGCAGCAAGCTGGGATCCATATAAAAATACAGGAAACTTAAAAGTTGCGGTGGCAAGCGTGGATAAGGGGTATGAAGGCAGCCTGATTCCGCTCGAACTGAATATGGGAGATCAGGTACTGACATCGCTTCGCAGTAATTCGCAGCTTGACTGGGTATTTACCAGCAAGAAAAAAGCAGTATCCGGAGTAAAATCCGGAAAATACTATGCGGCGATCGTGATACCGGAAAACTTCAGTACAGATATGATGAGTCTCTTCTCTGAAAATATCAGTAAACCAAGTATCACATACTATTCGAATGCAAAAGAAAATGCGATCGCACCGAAGGTTACAGATAAAGGAGCAAGCGCGATCCAGAGACAGGTCAATGAAGTATTTATTGAAACGATCAGTGATACGGTTATTGCTTCTTTCAAAGCAGTTACCAATGTGGCAGATCAGAATGGAGTAGAATCCATTGCAGGGAATCTGGCAAATAATCTGGACCAGATCGGTTCGGACCTGAATGTGGCATCTGCGACATTAAGTTCCTTTGCGGGAATGACGACATCTGCACAGCAGCTTCTGGATACGACAGGCACATTTCTGAAAGAGACACAGAACCGTTCGGATAAGACAACAGATGCCCTGAAGACGACAAAGAAATCATTCAGCGGAATTGAAGGAACGATCAGCTGTGCAACGGATGGTGTAAATGCGGCACTGAATTCCGGAAAGGAATTTTATTCACAGATGTCCGGGATCATTGATTCCGCATTTGCATCCAATTCACAGAGTGCGGCAGATGTAGCGGCGACATTGAACACTCTGGCATCCAGCGTGGAAAAGGTAACAGCCGCCTATCAGTCACTGCAGAATTCGATAGATGATATGGCAGATAAAGTGAGCGGAATTGGCAATACGAAACTGAATGCATTGCTCGGCAACATTTCAGGGAAGCTCGGTGAGACAATCGCAACACAGACAGAGCTTAAGAATCAGTTACAGAGCACGGCATCCTCTCTGACAGACGCATCCGGCACAGCAATCCAGAATAAGGCAGAGCTGGATAAACTGGTAAAAGAAAGTGCGGACAGTCTTGCAAATGTGAAATCAGACTATGAAAAGAATGTAAAAAACAGTTTGGATAAGCTTTCCAAATCCATGGGAGATACCAGCAGCAGTCTGGGCAGTCTGATGGATCAGCTGGATGCAAGTGTGGATGGAGTCTATGATCTGTCATCTTCGGCTTCCGCAGATCTGACACAGATCAATAAGGCACTGGATCATTCCTGCAAGCTGTTGGATAAGGCATCCGCAAAGATCAGTGAGACAACAGGAAAGATCAGTCAGATGCAGTCAGGCGGAGACTTTTCTCAATTGGAAGAACTGATCTCCGGGAATTCCGATGTGATCGGAGAATTCCTGGCAGCACCGGTAAGCCTGAAGACGAATCAGGTCTATAAGATTGAAAATTATGGTTCTTCGATGGCACCGTTCTATTCAACCTTGTCGATCTGGATCGGCGGAATCGTACTGGTTGCCATGTTAAAGACAGGTGTTTCGACAAAATGTACCGAAGGTCTGAAGAAAGTAAAACCACATCAGGAATACCTGGGCCGTTATCTCATCTTCCTGATCGTCGGTCTGCTGCAGAGCACTCTGATCTGTCTGGGAGATCTGTTATATCTGGGTATCCAGTGTAAGCATCCGTTCTTGTTTATGCTGGCAGGATGGTTCTCGAGCATCGTATATGTGAATATCATTTATACACTGACGGTGTCATTCGGAGATATCGGAAAAGCAGTCAGTGTTGTACTTCTGGTCATGCAGGTGGCAGGTTCCGGAGGAACATTCCCGATTGAAGTGGCACCGGCGTTCTTCAAAGCAGTATATCCGTTACTGCCATTTGTTCATAGTATGGCGGCATTCAGGGAGACGATTGGCGGAATGTATGGTATGACATACTGGACGGAACTTGGGAAGCTGGGAATCTTCCTGCTTTTGTCATTGATTCTAGGACTGCTTCTGCGCAAACCGATAATCCGGATGAACGAGGTATTTGCAGAAAAGCTGGAAGAGACAAAGATTATGTAATGATTACGTGTATATGCTGTTCTTTTTTTCTGACGTGAATTGAAAAACTGATTTTCTTATGATAGAATTAAATAGAATTATTATGCAATAAATAAGACGCACAGAGTCTGAAATATATGGAGGGAATCAAAATGGAAAGTTATAAACAGGAGTTTATTGAATTTATGGTAGAGAGCGATGTGCTCAAGTTTGGAGAATTTACATTAAAGAGCGGAAGAAAATCACCGTTCTTTATGAATGCCGGAGCTTATGTAACAGGATCACAGCTGAAAAAATTAGGTCAGTATTATGCGAAGGCAATCCATGATACCTATGGAGATGATTTTGACGTGTTGTTCGGACCTGCATACAAGGGAATCCCGCTTGGAGTGGTCACGGCAATTGCTTACAGTGATCTTTACGGAAAAGAAGTACGCTATTGTTCTGACCGTAAAGAAGAAAAAGATCATGGTGCCGATAAAGGAAGCTTTCTCGGAAGCAAGTTAAAAGACGGAGACCGTGTGATCATGATCGAAGATGTGACAACATCAGGAAAGTCTATGGAAGAGACCGTACCAAAAGTAAAAGGTGCCGCAGATGTAACAATCGTAGGTCTGATGGTATCCCTGAACCGTATGGAAGTAGGAAAAGGCGGCGAGAAATGTGCATTGGATGAGATCAAAGATTTGTATGGATTCGATACAGCTGCGATCGTAACAATGGAAGAAGTTGTAGAGTGCCTGTATAATAAAGAATGTGACGGGAAAGTTGTGATCGATGATACATTAAAAGAAGCAATCGATGCATATTATGAACAGTACGGAGCAAAATAGAAAACGGGGGATCAGGATATGAATGAAAAAGCATATAAAGCAATGGGGCTAGCCGGTGCAGCAGGGATTGCGGTAGGAATTGTAGTTACGGTAGTAGGAATCGCCGCAGGTGTGATCTCCATTATAAGCGGTGCCCGTTTACTGAAAGAAAAGAAAGGAATCTTATTCTAATACCGAAGAGACACAGGAGGGTGTAGAACGTTGGATTCAAGAAAAAGAAAACGAATCCGGATACTGGGAAAGATATTATTTATATTATATGTAATATTTATTGTATATTTCCTGCTGTTCTCTGATTGGTATGGACGTACAGGTGAGATGAGGGAATACCATTATAATCTGGTACTGTTTAAAGAAATCAAAAGATTCTGGCAGTATCGTGAGCAGGTGGGATTCTTTGCAATGTTCACCAATTTATTTGGAAATGTGATTATATTTATTCCGTTTGGATTTTTCCTCCCGATGGGAAGCAGACAAAGAAGTTTTATTGCAACGGCATATTACAGCTTTGTACTGAGCCTGTGCGTGGAAGTCTTCCAGCTTATTACAAAGGTGGGGAGCTTTGATGTAGATGACCTGTTACTGAATACCATCGGTGGAATTTGCGGATATATATTATTTGCAATATGTGCGGCAATAAGGAGAAGACATGCTGGGAAAAAAACTAAGAACAGAAGATGATAGAATTAAAGCGGTAGCGAAAGCCCGTAAAAAAAAGCGGAAAAAGATGATCAAAACGAAATATGGACAGAAAGCAGTCAGACACTCCAAAAGGGGTGTCTATTCCTGTACTTATGCAGTGGTGATTGCATTTCTGGTGATCGTGATGATTCTTTTTTCATTTTTAAATAAAGGAAATGTCAATATATTGATCGGATTTTTCGGACTGGGAACCTGTGCGATGGCAGTAATTGGAATCTGGCTTGGCATGAAAGGATTCAGAGAACGCGAAAAGATTTATACAACATGCAAGGTGGGAATCACGGTAAATGCGGTATTTCTCGCCGTTATGGTTGGATTATTCGTCAGGGGGCTTATGTAGAATGATAGAAGAAAGATATGAACTGGCACTTGACCGTATCCGTCTGATGCAGACAGAAGATACGGTGAAAGAGCCTTACAGAGATTATTTTAAGAAGATGGCAGAGTTCGTGCTTATGCTGGACGAACTGAGAGATGAACTTCTGGACGGAAGGTATCAGAAATTTACGCTGGAAGAATTAAGAACATGGAACAGACGGCTGTATCAGGATGTTTTGCCGGAGCAGTATGAAGAAAGTTATGCGAATCCGGATTATGCGTGTAAGATGTTTGGAAAAGAATTAGGACAGATTCTTGGGATGTTATATGCGGAACTTCGTGGGGCAGTCGTTTATGTTTTTGAGGGAAAGACGGAATATCTGGCAATTTTGTATGAATTATTGATTGAAATATATAACCAGTTCGAGGATACACCGGATGCAAAAACAGCCCGTGATATTTTTTACTGGTATGCAAGTGATTATTGTGATGTATTCCTTGCGGATCGTATCAGAGAACAGATCCTGCCGGAGGAATCCTTCGCAACAGATCTGATCATGAACAGTGATCTTAAAGATCTCAGATATCTGTATCAGTTTGGAGAGTATATCAGCGAAAACGAATGGAAGACAGCGGAGCATCTGAACCATCTCCCGGAAGAGACCATCCAGAAGATGGCAGATGTCTATTCGGAAGGATACCGCATCGGATTCGTAAATACCGGAAAAGATCTTTCGAAGAAATCGGTAGTGAATATCCGTTATATTCTTGGATTTGAACGTGTAGTAAAGAAAGCGATAGAGAACTTTGAAAAAATGGGATTAAAACCGGTCATCTATCGTGCAGCGGTCAGTGTGTTGACAAAGAGACAACATTACAAGATCGGATACTGCGGAGCAGTGGCAAATAAGCAGTATGAATACGATCATAAAGATGATCAGGCAATCTTCATGGATAAGAAGTACCTGGAGCGCAAACTGGAAGTGATGCAGACAACATATGAACATTATAAGAAAGAGGCAGCCGGGTTTGCAGGACCGGCATGCATTGACATGTTTGGTGAAGAACCATTCGAACCGGTGGCAAAAGAGACTGTGGCAAAGCTTTCGGAGAGTCAGGAAGAGATGATCCTGCAGTATGACAGCCGTCAGAGCCAGATGGTGAACAGGTATATCAAAGGAGAAGAGCGCAGCTTTACGATCATTGCCTATCCGGTGCCGGAGATCGGAGAGAAGTATGAAGAGATTTTCGATGAGATTATCCGTATAAACACACTGGATGCAAAAGTATATGAAAAAGTACAGCAGACATTGATTGATGCATTGGATCAGGGAGAATACGTGCATATTCTCGGGACGAATGGGAATCGTACAGATCTGAATGTGCAGTTACATCCGTTGAATGACCCGGCAAAAGAAACAATCTTTGAGAACTGTGTGGCAGATGTGAATATTCCGGTCGGGGAAGTCTTTACTTCTCCTGTTCTGGAAGGAACGAACGGAGTCTTACATGTCAGCAAAGTGTATCTGAATGAACTGCAGTATCGTGATCTGGAGATCACATTCTCAAATGGCATGGTATCAGAGTATAACTGTGCGAACTTTGATCGCGATCTGGAAAATAAAGCGTATATTCACGATAATGTATTATACAAACATCCGACGCTGCCGCTTGGTGAATTTGCGATCGGAACGAATACAACTGCATATATAACTGCCAGGAAGTATGGAATAGAGGATAAGATGCCGATCCTGATCGCAGAGAAGATGGGACCGCATTTTGCGGTGGGAGATACATGTTACAGCTGGTGCGAGGATATCAAAGTCTATAATCCGAACGGAAAAGAGATTATTGCAAGAGACAATTCGGTATCGATCCGCAGAAAAGAAGATGTATCAAAAGCATATTTCCACTGCCATACAGATATTACCATTCCATATGAAGAACTTGGAAGTATTACGGTTGTTACAAAGGATAAAAAAGAGATTGTGTTACTGGAAAATGGAAAATTTGTACTTCCCGGGACAGAGATTTTAAATGAACCATTGAAAAATTCTAATAAATAGGGTATGATTTATTTGTCAAACTTATAAGAAAGGATGAAAATTATGCCAAAAGTAGGAATTATCATGGGCAGTGACTCAGATCTTAAAGTTATGAGTAAGGCTGCAGTAATGCTGGAAGAGTTAGGAATCGAGTATGAGATGACGATCATCTCAGCACATCGTGAACCAGATGAACTGATTGAATGGACCAGAGGAGCAGAAAGCCGCGGAATAAAGGTTATGATCGCCGGTGCAGGAATGGCAGCAGCCCTTCCGGGAATGTGTGCAGCATTATTTGCCCTTCCGGTTATTGGTGTACCTCTTTCAGGAAAGAATCTGGATGGAATGGATGCAGTGTTTTCAATCATGCAGATGCCGCCGGGAGTTCCGGTTGCAACTGTTGCGATCGATGGCGCAAAGAATGCAGCAATTCTTGCAGCAAAGATTCTTGCGGCTTCAGATGAAGAACTTCTGAAGAAACTGAAAGCTTATACAGAAGAACAGAAAGAGGCAGTCAAAGCCAAAGCAGCAAAGCTTGATTCTATCGGATATGAGGCATATCTGGCATCAAAATAATAGATATAAAAGTACAAAAATAAATAACAGGTACAAAAGGAGATCGGATTATGGATTACAAAAAAGCTGGTGTGGATATTGAAGCAGGTTACAAGTCAGTAGAACTTATGAAAGAGCATGTAAAGAAGACCTTACGTCCGGAAGTCCTTGGAGGACTCGGAGGATTCTCGGGAGCATTTTCTCTTGCGAAGATCAAAGAAATGGAAGAACCGGTGCTGTTATCAGGAACAGACGGATGTGGAACAAAGGTCAAACTTGCCATGATCATGGATAAGCACGATACCATTGGAATCGATGCAGTAGCTATGTGTGTGAATGATATTGCATGTGCAGGCGGCGAGCCGTTATTCTTCTTAGACTATATTGCATGTGGAAAAAATTATCCGGAGAAGATCGCATCTATCGTAAAAGGTGTGGCAGAAGGATGCCTGCAGTCAGAAGCAGCCCTGATCGGCGGAGAGACAGCAGAACATCCGGGACTTATGCCGGAAGATGAATACGATCTTGCAGGATTTGCAGTTGGTGTATGTGATAAAAAAGATATGATTACAGGAGAAGACTTAAAAGCAGGAGATGTACTGATCGGTATGGCATCTTCAGGTGTGCACAGCAATGGATTCTCACTGGTACGTAAAGTATTCGAGATGACAAAAGAATCGTTGGATACATATTATGATGATCTGGGAACTACACTCGGAGAAGCACTGCTTGCTCCGACAAGAATCTATGTCAAAGCATTAAAGAGCATAAAGAACGCAGGAGTGAAAGTGAAAGCCTGCAGCCATATCACAGGAGGCGGATTCTATGAGAACATTCCAAGAATGTTAAAAGACGGAGTAAAAGCCGTTGTAGAAAAAGACAGTTATCCGGTTCCGCCAATTTTCACAAAGCTTGCAAAAGAGGGAAATGTAGACGAGCATGCAATGTACAATACTTATAATATGGGTATTGGTATGATCGTTGCGGTTGATCCTGCTGATGTAGATAAGACAATAGAAGCAATCAAAGCGACCGGAGATACTCCATATGTGATCGGTCATATCGAAGACGGTGAAAAAGGAGTGACATTATGTTAAATGTCGTAGTTCTGGTATCCGGTGGCGGAACAAATCTGCAGGCAATCATAGATGCAGTAGATTCCGGCGAGATTACAAACACAAAGATTGCCGGCGTCATCAGTAATAATAAGAATGCATATGCATTGGAGCGTGCTGAAAAACATGGGATTCCGAATCAGTGTATATCTCCAAAAGATTATGAAAGCCGTGAGATTTTCAATCAGGAATTTATGAAGGCTGTGGATGTCATGCAGCCGGATCTGATCGTTCTGGCCGGATTTCTGGTAGTGATTCCGGCAGAGATGATCGCAAAATACAGAAACCGTATGATCAACATTCATCCGTCCCTGATCCCGGCATTTTGCGGAACAGGATTTTATGGATTGAAGGTGCATGAAAAAGCACTGGAACGCGGAGTGAAGGTGGTTGGTGCAACGGTACATTTTGTAGATGAAGGAACCGATACCGGTCCGATCATTTTGCAGAAAGCAGTTGAAGTGGAACAGGGAGATACCCCGGAAGTTCTGCAGAGACGTGTAATGGAGCAGGCAGAATGGAGAATTCTGCCAAGAGCCATTGATCTGATCGCAAATGGTAAAGTTAAAGTAGAAGGACATCGTGTGACGATCGAGTCATAGAGGATAAAGGAGCAGTGTAAGATGAAAGTATTAATCGTTGGAAGTGGCGGAAGAGAACATGCAATCGCATACAGCGTTGCAAAAAGCGATAAAGTAGACAAGATTTACTGTACTCCGGGAAATGCGGGAATTGCAGAATTTGCTGAGTGTGAACCGATCGGAGCCATGGAATTTGACAAGATCGTAGCATTTGCAAAAGAAAAAGAGATTGATCTGGTTATTGTTGGAATGGATGATCCACTGGTTGGCGGTCTGGTGGATGAACTGGAAGCCGCAGGTATCCGTACTTTCGGACCTAAAAAGAATGCAGCGATCCTTGAGGGATCAAAAGCATTTTCCAAGGATCTTATGAAGAAATATAACATTCCGACTGCAGCTTATGAGAATTTTACAGATCCGGATAAGGCAGTTGAATATCTGAAGACGGAGGCTAGATTCCCAATTGTATTAAAAGCAGACGGACTGGCACTTGGAAAAGGCGTGCTGATCTGTAAGAATCTGGAAGAGGCTGAAGAAGGCGTGAAAACGATCATGCTGGATAAGAAATTCGGTACAGCCGGTAATGAGATGGTTATAGAAGAATTTATGACAGGAAGAGAAGTCTCAGTACTGTCATTTGTAGATGGAAATACAATCAAAACGATGACTTCCGCACAGGATCATAAGCGTGCAGGTGATGGAGATACAGGTCTGAATACAGGAGGAATGGGAACATTTTCACCAAGTCCGTTCTATACAGAAGAAGTAGATGACTTCTGTAAGAAATATGTATATCAGGCAACCGTTGATGCTATGAAGGCAGAAGGAAGACCGTTCAAAGGTGTAATCTTTTTCGGACTGATGCTGACAGTGGACGGACCGAAGGTTCTGGAATACAATGCCAGATTCGGAGATCCTGAAGCGCAGGTGGTTCTTCCGAGAATGAAAAATGATATCATTGATGTAGTAGAAGCTTGTATTGATGGTACGCTGGATCAGATCGATCTGCAGTTTGAAGATAATGCTGCAGTATGTGTTGTTCTGGCAAGTGACGGATATCCGGTGAAATATGACAAAGGACTTCCAATCAGCGGACTGGAGGAATTTGACAGGCACGAAGGCTATTACTGCTTCCATGCAGGTACGAAATTCAACGGTGATCAGATTGTGACCAACGGCGGACGTGTACTTGGTGTGACAGCAAAGGGAAAAGACTTAAAAGAAGCAAGAGCTAATGCCTATGCGGCAACCGAATGGGTAAAATTCGATAATAAATATATGCGTCATGATATTGGTAAAGCGATTGACGAAGCATAAAAAGTACGAAAAGAGTATGAAAAGAAGAGCTTACGATTTAGGTTGTAAGCTCTTTTTAATTGTGTTATAGTATCCATATAACAAAAGAAAAAGACAGATAACAGGTGATGAGATGTTGATAGAAATTGATTTTAACAGCAGCGAGGCAATCTATGTACAACTGCAGAATCAGATTATCATGGGGATTGCAACAGACATGATTCGGGAGGGAGATACCTTACCGTCTGTCAGACAGCTGGCGGATACTGTGGGAATTAATATGCATACGGTGAATAAAGCGTATTCGATCTTACGGCAGGAAGGGTTCATCCAGTTGGACAGAAGAAGAGGAGCCGTAGTCGCCATTGATGCGGACAAGGCACAGGCAATGTTAAAACTCAGGGAAAAGCTTGCGATATTACTTGCAAAAGGATGCTGCAAGAATATTGGAAGAGAAGATGTGCATGCATTGGTGGATGAGATATTTGACGAGTATAGAAGATAGGCAGAAAGGAACAAAAAGGCATGGATTATACAAGGCAGGCTAAGGAAGTGCTGAAGATTGCAGAAAAAAGTGCGAAGGAGATGGCACACCCTTATGTAGGAACAGAACATCTGCTTCTGGGACTCAGAAAGGTGTATACCGGCGTAGCGGCGCAGGTTCTGGGAACGAACGGGGTAGATGAGGAAAATATACAGAAAGTGATGTCCGAACTGATCTCTCCTGCAGGTGAGATGCCAGGCAGAAAGAAACCAGAATACAGTCCGAGACTGGAATATATTCTGGAAGACAGTAAGACAGAGGCAGAACAGTTCCGCTCAGAAGAGATTGGAACAGAACATATGCTGACGGCACTTATCCGTGATATGGATTGTGTTGCTGCAAAGATCCTGACTACGTTAGGTGCGAATCTTCAGAAGATCTATCAGGAAATATTTGAAACTGTCGGGATCGATCCGAAGATGTATCAGGAAGAATATGGACCGGAAGAGGGGAGAAAGAACGGAGTATTGGATCAGTATGGTACCGATCTGACAGCAGAAGCAGAAGAAGGAAAGCTCGATCCGGTCATCGGAAGAGAAGAAGAAATCGGACGGCTGATGCAGGTCTTAAGCAGACGCACAAAGAACAATCCCTGTCTGGTCGGGGAACCGGGTGTTGGTAAGACAGCAGTCATCGAAGGGCTTGCAACACAGATTGCAGAAGGCATCGTGCCGGAAGGAATCAGGGGAAAACGTATCTATACCATGGATCTGGCAAGTATGATCGCCGGATCAAAATACCGCGGAGAATTCGAAGAACGTATGAAACGTCTGATTCAGGAGGTGAAGGCGGCAGGTAATATCATTCTGTTTCTGGATGAAGTGCATACGATCATTGGTGCGGGTGGTGCAGAAGGAGCGATGGATGCGTCTAATATTCTGAAGCCGTCCCTTGCAAGAGGAGAACTGCAGCTGATCGGTGCCACAACGATCGTGGAATACCGCAAATATATTGAAAAAGATGCGGCACTGGAAAGAAGATTCCAGCCAATCACGGTAGAAGAACCAGATAAAAATCAGTGTCTGGAGATACTGAAAGGTCTGCGCTCCAGATATGAAAAACATCATAAAGTAAAGATAAGAGAAGAAGCACTGGAGGCAGCAGTCAGCTATTCCAACCGCTATATCAATGACCGTTTTCTTCCGGATAAGGCGATTGATGTTGTGGATGAAGCATGCTCAAAAGTAAGCTTGCGTGGATTTAAAGTACCGGAAAATGTATATAAACTGGAAAAGGCACAGACGGAACTTGCAAAGGAACTGGAAGAAGCAATTCAAAGCGGCAATATCATTGAGGCATCCATGCTTCATAAAGAATTAAAGGATGCAGAAGAGAAATCAGAACAAATCAAGAAACGTATTCATAAGAAGAATGATGCAAAGCATCTGGAAGTAACGGAAGAAGATATTGCAGAGGTCGTATCACAGTGGACGAAGATTCCGGTAAGTCGTCTGGCTGAGTCAGAAAGCACAAGGTTAAATAAGCTTGAACAGACACTTCATAAGCGTGTGGTCGGGCAGGATGAAGCGGTAACAGCAGTAGCAAAATCTATCAAGCGCGGAAGGGTCGGACTGAAAGATCCAAAGCGTCCGATCGGTTCGTTCTTATTCCTGGGGCCAACAGGAGTCGGAAAGACAGAATTATCCAAAGCTCTTGCGGAAGCCCTCTTTGGAGATGAGAATTCTATGATCCGTGTAGATATGTCTGAATATATGGAAAAGCATAGTGTGGCAAAGCTGATTGGTTCGCCTCCGGGATATGTCGGACACGATGACGGCGGACAGCTTAGCGAACAGGTGAGAAGACATCCATATTCCGTCATCTTGCTTGATGAGATAGAAAAAGCACATCCAGATGTGTTTAATATCTTTTTGCAGGTGTTAGATGACGGGCACATTACAGACTCACAGGGAAGAAAGGTGGATTTTTCGAATACTGTGATCATTATGACATCTAATGCCGGAGCACAGTCAATCATCGATCCGAAAAAACTGGGCTTTAATACAAAAGAAGATGCCGCAGGAGATTATAAGCGGATGAAGAATAACGTTATGAATGAGATCAAGTTTATCTTCCGTCCGGAATTTTTGAACCGTATTGATGAAATTTTGGTATTCCATCCACTGACAGTTGAGCAGATGCAGAAGATTGTGGGATTGATGTGCAGAGAACTGATCAAACGTGCAAAAGATCAGCTTGGAATCGATCTTACGATTCGTGATTCTGTGAAAAAGCATATTGTAGAGACTGGTATGGATAAGAAGTATGGGGCAAGACCACTCAGACGCGCTGTACAGAATCAGTTAGAGGATAAACTTGCCGAGGCAATTTTAAGTGGGGAAATCAGAAGAAATATGAAAGTTGTTGCCGGAATCTCTAAAAAAGAAATTAAATTTACGGCAAAGACTACAAATTAAAAATATTTTATTATATAATAGAATGAACGAAAGAAGAACCTTAGGAGGACAAGAAAATGGCAGCAGTGAAAGAGCTTTTAAGAGCTGAAACAGACGGTACACTTAGTTTTGGAGATTATACATTAGACAGCAAAACTAAGTTAGACGGATTTGAATTTCAGGGGGATATCTACAAAGTTAAGACGTTCAAAGAGATTACAAAATTAGAAAAGAACGGAATGTTTGTATACGAATCCGTACCGGGAACTGCAGTAGAGAATTTCAAGGCAACAGAGAACGTAGTTTCGTTTAAAGTATGTGGAGAGACAGATTTTCAGTTTACACTTGGAATGGAAGCGGATGCAGAGTATGTTGTATACATGGATGATGTGAATATCGGAGACATGACAACAAACTTAAGTGGAAAACTCAGCGTAAGTGCAGAAGCAGATCCGGGAAAAGAGATTGGAATTAAAGTCGTAAGAAAATAATGGCAAAAATAAAGAAAAGTATATATTTCTGTCAGAATTGCGGACATGAAGAAAGCAAGTGGCTGGGACAGTGCCCAATGTGCAAAGAGTGGAATACATTTGTGGAGGAAAAGGTGAGTACTCCGGCAGCCGGTGTATCCAGAGGCAGCAGTGTGGCAAAGAAAAAGGGTCAGATTGTGACTTTATCCAGTGTATCAACGACAGATGAAGAACGAACAAAAACCGGAATAAAAGAATTAGACAGAGTATTAGGCGGGGGAATCGTACAAGGTTCCCTCGTATTAGTAGGTGGGGATCCCGGAATCGGAAAATCAACACTGCTGCTTCAGGTGTGCCAGAAGCTAGCAGCCAGGCAGAAGAAGGTGCTTTATATTTCCGGAGAGGAATCATTGAAGCAGATTAAATTGCGTGCAAATCGAATGGGAGAATTCGCGGATAGTCTCTTTTTATTATGTGAGACGAATCTGGCAGCAATTCAAAGTGTGATTGAGAAAGAAACGCCGGATGTTGCTGTGATTGATTCGATTCAGACAATGTATAATGAAGAAGTGTCATCTGCACCGGGAAGCGTATCCCAGGTGCGGGAATCAACAAATGTACTGATGCAGCTGGCAAAGGGGCTGAATATCTCGACTTTTATCGTGGGACATGTGACAAAGGAAGGAACGGTTGCAGGCCCGAGAGTACTGGAACATATGGTGGATACAGTACTTTATTTTGAAGGCGACAGGCATGCATCATACCGGATACTCCGAGGAGTGAAGAATCGTTTTGGATCAACAAATGAGATCGGCGTATTCGAGATGCGCAGAGAGGGACTATGCGAGGTAGAGAATCCTTCGGAATTCATGTTGAGTGGAAAGCCGGAGAATGCAGCCGGATCTGTGGTGGCATGTGCGATGGAAGGCACAAGACCGATGCTGATGGAGATTCAGGCACTGATCTGCAGGAGTAATTTCGGAATGCCGAGAAGAACTGCGGCAGGATTGGATTATAACCGTGTTAACCTGCTGATGGCAGTTTTGGAAAAGAGGATGGGGCTTCCATTATCCAATTACGATGCTTATGTCAATATTGCCGGCGGGATTCGTATGAATGAACCGGCAGCTGATCTGGGCATTGTAATGGCTATTGCTTCCAGTTATAAGAATAAACCAATCGCAGAAGATACGATCGTATTCGGAGAAGTTGGATTAAGCGGGGAAGTAAGGGCTGTATCTATGCCCGAGCAGAGAGTTGCAGAAGCTAAAAAACTAGGATTTAAGACTTGTATTGTGCCATCGGTTACATTGAAGTCCATTGGGAAAGTGGACGGAATCGAAGTGATCGGAGTCAGTAGCGTGAATCAGGCAATGAATTATATTTAGAACCAGTGGGGACGGAGTTTTGTGGCTTTTTTAGTGTCCCCACTGGTTCTTTTTTATTTATTGTTGTGTGGTATGAGAAAACTATACTATATGAGTTTTTTGATAACTGTTTCATACATAAAGAACATGATGCATAAAAAGACTCCCAGGTAAATCGGAAAGAGTGTAATACCTATGGATCTTGCAATAATGCCAAAAAATGGAGGCATCAGACAAGTTCCAATATAGGCAAACGCCATCTGTACTCCAATAATCGACTGAGATTTGTCCGCACCAAAATGTGCGGGGGTTGAGTGAATAATGGATGGGTAAATCGGTGCACATCCAAGTCCGATGAGGATAAGTCCGGTTAAAGCAATTGTTTTTCCAAAAGGAAAAATCATGGCGAGGACACCGATAAGTATGATCCCTTCACCAAGATGGATCATCTGTGAGTCATTTAGCTTAAAAGTAATGAAACCGCTGATACCTCTGCCTACAGTAATTCCAATAAAGAAGAGACTTGCGAATCCAGCTGCTTTCTCTGAAGAATAACCCAGGTGCAGAACGAGATAACTACTGGCCCAGAGAGAGGATGTCTGTTCGATTGCAGAGTAACAGAAGAAAGCAAAAAGAATTTCTCTGGCGCCTGGAATCTGAAAAATCTGCTTTAAAGTCAGGGCCGGCAAAGTACAGACGGAACTGGAATCAGGTTGTCCGGTGTTTCCTTTGTTCTGAAATTGCTTCCAAAGAGGAAGACTTATGATTAAAATAGCAGTAAGTCCAATCTGGAAAATGGAAATGTAGCGGTATCCCATAGACCACCCCTGCTTATTAGATAAAGCATATCCCATAATATAAGGTCCAATAGAGGCACCGACACCCCACATACAGTGCAGCCAGCTCATATGCCGGCTTTCGTAATGAAGTGCAACATAATTATTGAGTGCTGCATCAACACTTCCACCGCCAAGTCCGTAAGGAATTGCCCACAGACACAATGCAATAAATGAATGGCTGACAGAGAATCCAATCAAAGCAACAGCAGTAGTAGCTACACTGATGGCAGTGATTTTACCTGTACCAAGTTTTTTGGTAAGTCTGTCATTTTGCAGACTGGATATAACGGTACCGGCGGCTATGATCATGGAAATGATTCCTGCGTAAGAAACGGGTACATGAAAGACCGGATACATGGAGGGCCATGCGGAGCCCAAAAGTGCATCCGGAAGTCCGAGGCTGATGAATGCCAGATAGATTACGGCAAGTAATAAGTGAAACATATAATAGTAACTCCTTCTTTTTATATTTTTATATAAGAAGAATCATAAAAGAAAAGATAGACGGTGTCAAGAAAGGAAAACAGGCAATTTATATAGAAATAAGCAGGGGAAAAGAATGAAATTATCTGAATTGTCTAAATTGCAGAAAATATAAAAACAACGTTGACAATTCAAACGCCCTTGTGGTATATTAATCTAGCTGTCGCGTTAGACAAGGCCGTGAGGTAACAGAGTCGAAGCAGAAGACGGCGGGAACTGATTACGGAAAAGCAGAGAACGCCGGATCATAATCAGAAATCTTCGGGAATTGTTTCTAAAAAAAAGAAGGTAAGTTGTAAAATCAAATGCAACAAGAGTAAATAAGTTGTTGCATCTGATTTATAAATTAAATCGAGAGAGTGTAACAAGAGAAATAAAAAACTCTTGTTGCACTCTTTTTTTATTGCAAAAAAAACAGAAAGAAAGGTGGAAAACATGAGAAAAGGAAACAAAAGACTGACCTTTGCAGATAGGGAAAAGATTGAAAAGATGCTTAAAACCGGGGCAAGGGTTACAGAGATTGCAGAAGCGGTGGGCGTGCATAGAGCGACTATTTACAATGAAATGAAGCGTGGCGGCGAACCGTACAGGGCAGAGGTAGCACAGAGGACGATTTAAGACAGTAGCAGGAAAGCGAGGAACTTAACATGAAAGCCAAAATATTAAGAGATACCACAATAGACGGACTGGCAGAAAAAATAAACAGAGAGTTTGAAAACTCAAAAGCACCATTTTTACAGCAAGTATGCACGCAGTACAAAACGGCGGTAGTTCCTAAAATGAGAGGGAAAGAAATTGTGGGGCACGAGGTTGAGTATTCAGCACTTATTTTCATTGAAGAGGTAGGAGAAACAAAGAAACCAGAGAAAGAAGCAATACGGCAGCAGGAAAGTTGGATATATAGACCGTTAAGCACGGACCCGGATGTGGAAAGAAAATTGGAAGCGGTGGAAAAAGCCCTGGGGTTCAAATTGTTTATTTGGCAAAAAACATTTATTGAAAGGGGAGTTTTCCGGCAGTATGGAGAAACCACAGCCAGGATTTTAAAAGACCTTTTGGACACAAAAGCACAGCCGTTGGACTATGCAGAACCTTGCGGAAGTGTAAGAGAAAATTTTTACCGCATGGAAACCAGAAATATAAAAGAAAAACTGGATAATGCAGGAATAGCAACACGGGCGGTTTTCTTTACTAAGGAAGAAAAAGTGGCATACATGAAAATGAAGAATTAAGAAAGCGAGGAACTTAACATGACACTGGGAAGCCTTTTTGACGGTATCGCAGGTTTTCCACTGGCAGCAGAACGGCAGGGAATAAAGACCGTATGGATAAGCGAGATTGAAGCGAATTGCATAGAGATAGCAAAGCGGCACTTCCCGGATGCGGAGAACCTGGGAGATATTACCGAGATTGACGGGGGAAGTATTCCGGCGGTTGACATTATCAGTTTTGGAAGCCCTTGCCAGGATTTAAGCGTTGCAGGGGGACAAAAGGGGCTTGACGGTGCCCGTTCCGGCCTGTTTATGGAAGCGGTGCGGATAGTAAGGGAAATGAGGAAAAAGACAAATGGAGAATATCCAAAGTACATTATATGGGAAAATGTGGCCGGGGCTTTTTCAAGCAATAAAGGCGAAGATTTCCGCCGGGTCCTGGAAGAAATCACAGAAAGCAACATTCCAATGCCTAAAAGTGGAAAATGGGCAAATGCCGGAATGGTTGGAATTGAGAGAGCAGGGGGGCGGTTCAGTGTACCGCATGGCGGATGCTTGATGCTCAATTTTGGGGAGTGCCCCAACGTAGGAAACGTATCTACCTTGTCAGCGATTTTGGAAGCGGACGTGCCGGACAAATACTTTTTGAGTGCGAAAGCGTGTTGGGGTATCATTCGCAGGGCGGAACAGAGGAACAAGGAAATTCCGGTAATTCTGAAAATAGCCTTACTGGAACGGATTGCAGAGGAATGGCAGAGGACGCAGACGGACAAATGAAATTAGATTTTGGTCGCACCGCCGACAGAATTTACATAAACGCCAAAACAAGCGTAACGCTTATGGGAAACGCCGGGGGTGGCGGTGGGAAAACGGGATTGTATTTACTTCCTACTTACACAATTATAGGAAACATTATTGGCAGGAGCAACAAGGCCGGTGGAAACGGAAAAGGGATTGACGATACGGGAATATGTCCAACCTTAACTACATCAGACAGGCACGTTGTAGCATATAACGCAAGCGGTTATGGAGAGTTTAAAGAGGGCGTGGGCACATTGAAAAAGAGCCGAGGGGTAGCAGGGGGCGGAAGTGAAACCCTTGCCGTGATAATGGAACGAATTGCCGCAGCGGTTAAATACCGGGTCCGCCGCCTTACGCCGCTTGAATGTGAACGTCTGGACGGCTTCCCGGATTATTGGACAAGGTACGGGGCAAGCGGCAAAGAAATGTCCGACAATGCCCGTTATATGGCACTGGGAAACAGCATAGCCGTACCATGTGCGGAGCGTGTTTTTATAGGGATAAAGAAAGCAGAAAGCGAGGAATAAGAGTGGAAGAAAGAGGATTTTATTTTGCAGCAGAGGAACGGGAAGAATTTGGAATTTCCGTTGCACTGGTATGGGAACCAACAGAAAAGGATTTGCAGTTATCAATCATGTTAGGAAACTATATGTTAGCCGTTGGCTTCACATTTTAGAAGGGTGGAAGAGAACATGGGGAAATTATTGATTATGGGCATCATTGGCCTGGTGGCTATTTTGGGAGCCGTTACATATTTAGGAGCCGCAGGGACGGCGATAATGTACGCACTGGGAGCAAATGACAGCCCAAAGAAACGCCGCCTTGCATTTGGCATCCTGGGAATGGTTATGGTTTGCGGTTTTGTTTGTGCGGTTATTTATTTACAGAAGAACGGGTGGGGATTTTGATGCAGACACAGGATATTATAAGGGTTTTACAATCATCAGACAGGTTGCAGATAAAAAAGGGAAAAACACTGATTTATGCCGGGTATGTAGCATCAATGGAACACACAGACATTGAAGAGGAAATATTGAGTGCGGAAGTTAAAAGGTTCCAGGCGGTGCCGGAAATACGGCACAAAGAATGGCAAAAGCGTGGACTTATGAAACCATTACAGCCAGAGGAAACGCCGGAATATAACTTTAGTGATTTGCAAATGTCAATCTATCACACAATCACAATTTAAGGAAGTGAAAGCATGGCGGAAATGAAAGTGGAAGTACACGTTTTGGATATGCCAGAAGTAAAAGCGATATTGGAGCGTTACAAAAAAAACAAATAAACGGCGTGACTGGGTAGGAAAGACCAGGACCGGGAAAGGAAGAAAGAGAACATGGAAGCAGTGAAAGGAAATGCCCCGATAAATGGGGTTGTGGAGCCGGATTTTTTAGAATATCTGGAAAAGCAATTTAAAAGGTGGCAGCAGTTAGCAGAAAACGGCGTGGCACTGGGAAGCCGGGAAGTAGCAAAATTGACAGATACTATTTACGGGGCAAGATTAAACGCCCGTTTTGGATTTGAAGCAGTGATGCACCGAGGGCCAGACGAAGAGGGGCAGGAACATTTTACAGTTCTGATTTACAAAAACAGGGATGCAGCAGCAACAGAAAAGCCGCTTTATTCTTTTGACACACCAATTTACAGATAAGAAAGAGAGGAAAAAACACATGGGATTTATGGATAATTTTACAACAGACGGAATGGTGGAAATGAAACACACCGAATATTACAACCTTATGAGGGAAGCCGCAAAAGCGGAACTGATAGAAAAAGCGGTAAAGGCAGATGTACCGGGCTTCTATATACAGGCAATGATTACCGGGGAAAAGCCGGAATTTCAAAACACACTGGAAGCAGAAGAGGAAAGCACGGGATTTGGTGCGGAATATGAGCAGATGACAGGGGCGGCAGTTTCTATTTTTGAAGCGTGGACGAAAGAAAATGGCGTGGAAAGTGCGGCGGCATCTATGCACCGCATTATTGACACCCTGGCACAGAACCGCATGGATGAATTAAAGACCATGGAAGCGAACCAGAAAGAAAACGAAGAACGTATGAAAGAAGCAGTAAAAGAAGCGGTGGAAACAATGGGACATATGCCTGTAATTTCCATGGGAATTGATTTTGGAAAAGGAAAGGAAAAACAGGACACAGAGGAAGCGGCTTGCCGGGACCGTTGGAGTTGCCGGACGTGTGGAAATTGTAAGCCTGTCCGCATAGATATGGACCTTTGCAGGAATTGCGAGGACGGAAGCAATTACACCAAAACAGATGACGAGGAAGAGGAAGCCCACGAATTGAAAGAAGCAGAGGGGCAGCAGGAAGAAAGCGAGGGTGCGGAAAATGGCAATGAATGAGTTAAGAAAAGAAATTGAAGCGGCGGCCCAGACGGAACTTAACAGAGCAAATGCAATTTTTCCGCTTTTTTCTTCCCCACATGAGGGGTACGCCGTGACATTGGAAGAAATAGAGGAAGCAGAGGAAGCCATGGAAAATGTGAAATCTTCCATGGGCGTGATGTGGGACCGGGTACGGGGAAAGAGCATAGCACATTTCCTGGATAAGGAAACAACGCCAGTGGCAATTTACAGACAGGCCATAGATGCCGCTTGCGAAATGGTACAGGCGGCGGCCATGCTGCTGAAATATGAAATGAGTATGCCAAGCAAAGAAACAGAAGAGAGCATGGAAGAATACGGGCAGTAGAAAGGCGGTTACATATGGCGGTTTATGCGGTGGATTTTGACGGCACACTGGCCGTTACCAGGTTCCCGGAAATCATAGGACCACGCAAAAAGGTTGTGGCGGCGGTAAAGATGTTAAAAGCATCCGGTCATAAAATCATTTTATGGACAAGCAGGGACGGAAAGGAACTGGAAGCGGCAGTGGAATGGTGCAAGGCCCAGGGAATTGTATTTGATGCTGTAAACGCACCATTGCCGGAGCAGATACAGCGGTGGGGCAATGACACAAGAAAGATTTATGCAGACTTTTATATTGATGACAAGGCCATGAGGGTTGAAGAGTTAGAAAACATTATGGACAGCGTTGTGGATATTGTGGATAACTACAACACGCAGTAGCAGGAAAGCGAGGAAACTTAACATGACGGCAGAATTGCAGAGGGTAAGCAATGGGCCGGACCAGGTATTGATTGAGGAAGCATACATGGCCGGGTATCTGGAAGCGGTGGAACATGAAAAAAGAAGAAAACAAGCCATAAAAGAGAAGAGGGAAAAGAAAAAATACTTTCTAACCCAAAAACTGTATGGGGTGGCAATTCTAATTTTTACGGCGGTGGCAGTTAAGACATTAAACGGGGATGCCACGATTGCACTTTTAACAGTTCCTTTAGGCGTGACACTTTTAATGTCAAAAGAAATGCTGATTATAAATGAATACTATTGGAAATGCGAGGACAACAAATGAAATTTGTAATAAACGGAATGAAATATGAAACTGACAACATGGAAATGGTTGCAGAGGTAAAGAAGTGGTACAAAGTAGACACTATATTGACCCGTGCATTGTACCAAGGAGAGGAAAGGGGACGGGAATATGCGTGCCAGTTATGGAAATCTAAAAAAGGGAACTGGCTTTTGACGCATGAAGAGGATTACGGCATGAAGTACGGCCAGGCAATAAAAGAAGAGGAAGCGAAAAACCTTTTAATGAGATATGCAACGGGAATTTATGAAAAATTATATGGAGAATTGCCAGAAGCATAAAGACAAAGCGAAACCCGGTTGCGAGGTGGGGAACCAAAACAACCGGGTTGGAACTTAACAAAGACATTATAACACAAGATATAGAAGAATAAAAGCGGTTTCAACTATATATAGGAAAGAAATTGCACGAAAGGAAAGGGCCTATTATGAATATGGTTTGGATGATTGTTTTAATTGTGGTGGTAACAGCAGGACTGGCGGCCACATTTACACTTTTAGGGTATGCAGTCATCAAAAAAGCCCTGGAAGAATGTTTTTTGGATTGATTTATTAAGGCACAGCCCGGCGGTTCCCGTCCTTGTAATGGGTATTAACATATCAGACACCTATATTTTTATTTAGATATATAGGGGATGAAAGGGGCAGGGAAAGGAACAGGGTTTTTACATAAGGTGGGGAACTATGAAGAAACGCTTTTATGATAATTACGATTATGAGGAAGCATACCAGAAGCAATGCGAGAAGTTAGAAGAATGGGAATTGGAAAAGTTGATGAAAGACGGAAAGGTGGCGTGCCTTTATCGCACAACAACAACGAAGTCCCAGAACATAAAGAGTGGAACAACCCTTTTGGAAGCCCAGGTGTACCCGTCATTCACGAATAAAGCGGATATGCCAGTGACGAAGAAAAAGAGAGAAACCAGGCCGTCACAAAGCAACCTAAACGACAAGAACGCAAGGCGGTACATCATACGCCTGGCAAATATCAATTTTGGGAAAGGGGATATTTGGGCCACGTTTGGGTGGAATGATGATTGTTTGCCGGACAGCGTAGAACGGGCAAGAAAGGACATAACGAATTTCATTAAGCGTATCAACCGCAGGAGAAAGAAAGCAGGATTGGAAAATGCAAAGTATATTTATATCCTGGCATTTGACGGGTACAAGCGTCCGCATTTCCACATTCTGATTTCTGGGGACGGAATAGACAGGGACCAGTTAGAAAAATTATGGGGAAAGTGTGACAGACCAAACACAAGACGGATTATGCCGGATGATAAATTTTTACTTACAGGACTGGCAACATATATCACACAAAACCCACATGGGACAAAGCGGTGGTGCCCGTCAAAGAACCTCAAAAAGCCGCCGGAACCAAAGCGAAGTTATTCAAAATTCAAAAAAAGCCAGGTGGAACGAATGGTAAAGAATTTTGACACATTAAAAAAACAGTTAGAAAAGGCATATCCAGGATATGAATTTCTGGATGCAGAGGTTAAATACAACGGTATCAATGCGGCATTTTACATATACGCCCGTATGGTGCGGAATTGAAGCGAAAGGAGCGAAACAAAAACATGAAAATTATATCAGTCATCAACCTAAAAGGCGGAGTTGCAAAGACCACAACCGCTGTTTCATTGGCTGAATTGTTGGCAGAGGGGGACCGGCGGAGAAAACGCAAAGGCAGCAGGGTTCTATTGTTTGACAATGACAAGCAGGGAAATACATCCAGAATGTTTGGAGTGTACAACGGAGAGAGGGAAGCGGAAGCGTGCCGGATTATTAAGACGGGGCGGATTACTGGGAATATCCGGGACACGAAAGAAGAAAATCTGGATATTGTACCGTGTAATTATTTCATGGAATTGGCGGAATTGGAAATAAAGGCGGATAAAGAACACGCACAGCATGACCGTTATAAATCTGCATTGCATGAAGTTTTCGGGCAGTATGATTATTGCATTATAGACAATCCGCCGGATTTAGGAATGAATGTGATAAATGCCATGGTGGCAACACATGAAATTATAATACCCGTCCGCTTAGATGCATATTCCCTGGATGGTCTGGAAGAATTGGTGGAGCAGATAAACCAGATACGGGCGTTAAATCCAAAGGCCAGGATTGCCGGGGTACTCATTACAGATTTTGAAAAATCAGATACAAGCGAAGCGGCAGAAAGGTGGTTGAGAACAAAAAGCGGCTGTCATGTGTTCCAGTGTAAAATCAGACATTCCAAAAAGGCCAAGGATGCCACATTTTACAGGCAGACACCGACACATTACAGTGTAAGGAGTGGAGCCGCCCAGGATTACAAAGCGTTTACGGAAGAATATGTGCAAAAGTTTGGGCATCTGGCAGCAGAGGAAAGGAGATAGAAAAAATGGCATTTAACATCATGGACCTTATGAATGCAACAACCAAAGCGGCAGCAGGGGAAAACAACGAATACCAGGAAATCACGTTAGGCATCCGGGATATTATTGTGACAAAACATAATAAATACAGCATGGACGGATTGAAAGACCTTGCGGCAGGGATTGAAATGGACGGGTTGCAGGAACCACTTGTTTTAGGGCAGATAAACGGGGAATACTGGCTTATTTCTGGACACCGCCGCATGGCCGCATTAAATATTCTTGTGGCAGAGGGGAAAGAAGCCTTTGAAACAGTCAAATGCAGATATAAGCAGATGACAGAAACAGAATTTAGAATTGCCCTTTTGGTAGGAAATACGTTTAACAGAAAAATGACAGACTATGACCTTATGACACAGGCGGCAGAATGGAAAGAGGTTTTGACCCAGGCAAGAAAAGAGGGGCTTTTAATTCTGGAAGCCGGGGAAAGGGTCCGGGACTATGTGGCGGCGGCCATGGGGGAAACAGTGCCGAAGATAAGGGACTTAAACACTATAGACGGAAACGCCACACAGGAAGTAAAAGAGCAGTTCCAGAAAGGCAATATGGGCATTACGGCAGCCTTGGAAGCATCAAAGGCAGACGAGGAAACACAAAAAGAGATTGCCCAGGCATCCGAAAGCAAAGGTGGAGTGGGTGCGGAAGAAATAAGGGCAATGACCGAAGAAAAGAAAGGCAGAAAAACCAAGGAAGAGGAAACCAGGGAAGCCAATGTGTCAGATACCGACACAACCGAAGAGGAAAAGGAAAATGCCCGGAAGCTTCATGCCGTAAAGATGATTGAAAAATATTATACATGGCTGAATGAAGAGGAAGTGGGGATTTTAGAAGCCATGTTGGAAGATTGCAAGCGGCGTAAAAGAGAATATGCCATTGAGGAAGCGTAAAGGAGAAAACCATGAGAGAGCAAAAAGAGATTATTTGCAAAGACGGAATTTATTATTGCCCGGTTTGCGGAAGTAAAAAAATAACAATAAACACAAGTGCGGCATTAAATAAGTCAGAAGATGCAAACACAGGGAAATACATTGATATTTTAAAAAATAAACCATACAGAATGAGCAACAGGGAAAAAGCCGCCGCATATGACAGAGCATCAACAGAGGGTATGGGATGTTGGAATTATGAGTGCAGGAAATGTGGTTGGATTAGCGGAACACTAACAGAGTAGGGGGGCAGAATATGAAATTGCAGAACATGAAGCGTGGAGAAACCACGGAGCAGATAGCACTTTTTAATTGGGCAATGAGAAGCACACACGTTTTGCCGTGCCTTTCCCTCATGTATCACGTTCCAAACGAGGGGAAACGCACAAACGGCCCGGTGCTTAAAGCAATGGGCATGAAAAACGGTGTGCCGGATGTGTGTTTGCCAGTGGCAAGCCACAATTTCCATGGGCTTTACCTGGAAATGAAGTATGGGAACAATAAGCCCACAAAAGCACAGGAAGAGTATATGGCGGCATTACAGCAGCAGGGTTATAAAACAGTGGTTTGCTATGGAGCAGAGGAAGCAAAAACAGAGATTATGGACTATTTGCAGGACCCGGAACGGATGCCGCTTGCAAAGTGCATAAATGCCCCGTGGATTGACGGTATGTGTGACGGCGTGCCAATGCCTGGGCGGATGTTTGCAAAGGAACCGTGCCGTGGATGCGAGAAGCACAGAAAGACCAGGGCGGAAAGTGTGATTGAAGCCAACATGGCAGCAGTAGACGATTGCTTTAAAAGACCAGTTGTAAAAGCAATAGCAGAGTTGGCAGCAGGGAAACCATTGAAAAATATAACCCTGGAAGAAACACTGGAAACAATAAATAAAAATCTGGCATTACTGGTAAAAGGGGACTGGCTTACCGTGGAACAGTCAGCGGCAGTGCTGACCGTTGCCATGGATGCTTATAAACAGGCAAGGAAAGGGAAAGGAGAATAAACACCATGAAGAAAAAGACAGACGGCGGCCATGAGATACCAGAAGAGGATTTAAGGGAAATGGAGCAGGACGGCGGCCAGGAAGTACCAGAGGGAGCAAAGACACAGACGGGATATTGCAGATTTTGTGGACAGGCCGGGATTATTCATGCACGGGAAGAATGGAGCCAGGCAGAAGTTGACGAAGCGGCAACGTGCAAATGTGAGTGTGACGAAGCCAAAAAATACGCAGAAAGTAAAGAGCGTGTGCAGAAAGCCAAGAACCGTATCAATGAATTATTTGGGGATAATGCAGAAAGGCCGATTGATACGGATGTTGTGGAAGTAATGCTGAAAACGGTGGATGCCATAGAAGCAAGACACATGAAAGGGATTACCATTGATGTTGGAATGGGTGTGAAAGCAAAGGTGGCGAAAATGGCAAAAGAGAGCATAAAAGTTGAGCGTTCCGAAACGTCAAAGAAAACGTATGAAGAGTAAACGGGGGGGGGCGGCAGTGAGTTGGAAAGACTGGATGCAGATATAAAGACGATTGCCAGAAGCATTATACAGGGCAACGAGAAGCGAAAAAAAAGAATAAGGACAGGCCGGGCAAGTGCATTTGATGAAAAGACCGCCGCTATCGTGGAAGATGCTTTGCGTGCTTCATGTGGGAATATCGAGGGCATCCAGGCCAGGCGGCAGATGCAGGACAAAATATATAAGAGCATTGTATATAACACGCCGTATGAATACATAGCGGATGCGGTTTGTGGCCGCCGCCAATTCTATGAATACCGCACAGAATTTATAACACTGGTGGCACAGGCTATGGATATGCTGCCAGAGAGAGGATAAAAGAAATGACAATTGATTTAAGCAGATTTAAAGTAATACACGGAGAAAGGGTACTAAATGCCGTGGCACTCATAGATGCGAGAATGAAAGAAGATGTACCACATGATTATGAGCATAGGGAAACGGTTATGAAGCCAAAGTGGATTGATGTGTTGGCAATCAATGAGGACGGAAACCTTGTTTCGATTGCAGATGAAGCAGGGACATTTCAGTTTATTCCGATTGTTGGAAAAGGATAGATAGGCAGCAGGATAACAAGTAAGTGGGTCAGAATGTAAGAGTGAAGTATATTATTATGGGCTTATGGGTGTGATACATTCATAAGCCTTTGAACATGAAGAAAGGACGGTGGTAGCAGTGAAAGAATATGCAAAGGATTTCTATAAGTCAGACGCATGGAAGAAAGCAAGGGTGGCAGTAATCAAAAGGGCAAATGGATTGTGTGAGCGTTGCCGGGCAGCAGGACAATACAAACCCGGTGTGATTGTGCATCATAAGAAATACATTACACCAGGAAACATACATGATGCCAGGGTAACACTGGACCTTAACAACCTGGAATATGTTTGCGAGGACTGCCACAACAAAGAACATAAGGCAAAGCCAAACAGCCGTTACACTTTTGATGCAAAAGGAAATTTGTTGCCGCCGAAAGAAAATAAACAGCAGACCACACCCCCCGGTACTTTATTTTTGACCGGGGAAAAAAGAACCGAGGGAGATACCTCAAAAAAACTCTGCAAGGTCGCACGCATATGAGGGGGGTTAAAATTTGGCAGAAGATACGAAAACCAAGACGAAGAAAGAACCAAAAAGGGCAAATAAACTGACAAATGCCAGGATAAAAAAAGAGATAGAATTTTTACAGTCAATGTTTGCCGGGATTGATGACGAGGACAAGAAAAGCCTTGTAAATTCACTGGTTGAGGAAGCGGCATTTTTAAAAGTGGCGTGCTTTCAGGCAAAAGAAGAATTGAAAAAAGAGGGCCTTACAACGGAAACGGTAAACGCTTCCCAGAAATTTGTAAAAGCCCACCCGTCAGCCACGATTTATGAAAAATATTCACGCCAATATACGGCAATTATTCACTCACTTATTGAGTATTTACCGCCGAAAGAAAAGAAAAATATAAGCAGATTGGCAGCGTTACGGAATGGATAACAACTATATTTTCCAATACTGGGAAGCCATACAAAATGGCACCGTGACAGTAGGAAAATGGATAAGAACCATTTACAAAATATTGGTGGACGGATTAAAAAGTGGCAAATGGGACTATGACGAGGGCAAGGCAGAAAAGGCAATAAAATTCATAGAAAACTTTTGCCACCATTCCGAGGGCCGTAACGATTTACTGAAATTGGAACTATGGCAAAAGGCCATAGTAAGTGCCATTTTTGGCATTATGGATAAAAAGACCGGGTACAGGCAGTTTAGAGAAGTTTTTATTGTTGTAGCCCGTAAGAACGGAAAAACATTGTTTGCCGCAGCAATAGCGGCATACATGACATACATAGACGGGGAGTACGGGGCAAAGGTTTATTTCCTTGCACCGAAACTGGACCAGGCGGAACTTGTGTATGATGCCTTTTACCAGATTGTACAGGCGGATGACGAACTGGACAGCATTACAAAGAAACGCCGAAGTGATATTTACATCAAAGAATTTAATACAAGTGTAAAAAAGATTGCTTTCAACTCAAAAAAATCAGACGGTTTCAACCCTCAAATGGTTGTGAATGATGAAATGGAAGCGTGGCCGGGGGACCAGGGATTGAAACAGTATGAGGTTATGACTTCCGCCCTGGGAGCCAGAAAGCAACCGCTTATTTTATCCATATCAACCGCCGGATATATCAATGACGGAATTTATGATGAATTGATGCGGCGTGCAACCTCATTCCTAAAAGGCAATTCCAAGGAAACAAGAATTTTGCCGTTCCTGTATATGATTGATGACATAGAGAAATGGGACAGCATAGAGGAACTAAAAAAGAGCAATCCAAACCTGGGCGTTTCCGTATCAGAAGAATTTTACATTGAGCAGATAGAGATTGCCAGAGCGTCATTATCAAAGAAAGTGGAGTTTCTCACAAAATACTGCAATATCAAACAAAATTCAAGCGTGGCATGGCTTGACTATTGGGATGTAATGAAAGCGGTTAATGAGGACATAGGCATTTCCCTGGAAGAGTATAGGGGTTGTTATTGTGTGGGCGGCATAGACCTTTCACGAACCACAGACCTTACGGCGGCATCAATCGTTATATGGAAAAAAGGAAAATGGAATGTGATAACAAAATTCTATATGCCAAAGAAACGGTATGAAGTGGCAGTAAATGAAGATAATGTGCCATACAACATTTACCGGGAAAAGGGATTTCTTGAAATATCCGGGGAAAACCAGGTGGATTACAAAGATGTGTACAAATGGTTTATTGACCTGGTAAAGGTATATAAAATAAGGCCGCTGAAAATCGGATATGACAGATACAGTGCAGGGTATTTGGTGGATGATTTGAAAATGGCCGGGTTTCAGACAGATGATGTTTACCAGGGTACGAACTTAACGCCGATATTAAACCAGTTTGAGGGAGATTTAAAGGACGGAAAGTATAACCTGGGAGATAACACACTTTTAGCATCCCACTTTTTAAATGTGGCCGTTGAAATCAACATGAATGATAGCAGAATGAAGCCCGTTAAGATTGAAAAACGTATGAGGATAGACGGGGCGGTTTCCGTGTTCGATGCAATGACAATGGTTTCAAAATACCACAGTGAGATTGGGAAGAAACTGTTAAATGAAGCGGCGTAAAGAACGCCGGGCAGCAGTCTTTTAAAGTGGGTCAGAATTTTAACACGAACAAATTTACAATAGGTCCATGGATGTGTTCCATGGGCTTATTTTTGAGGAAAGGGGGTAATGTTACGGGAATTATAGCCAATGTATTTGGAGCCTTTAGGGCGAAGTACAGACCACTTTTATTGAGCCGTGGCGAGTATGTGCCAACGGGAACCCTACGGGACAATGATATTGTGGGAGCCATTGCGGATGCCATAGCAAAGAACGTGGGAAAATTACAGCCCCAGGTCATCCGAAAAGATGAAAAGGGAATGACAATAAAAAATGATTATCTGGCAAGGCTTTTGAAATTAAGGCCGTGCCCGGAAATGTCGACGTATGATTTTCTTTACCGCATAGCATCAGACCTGGTTTATACATCCAATTCCTTTTCTGTAATTTTTTACAATGAAGATTTTACAAGGGTAACAAGCATACAGCCGATTACAACAAAGAGTTACCGCATTTTTGAGGATGAACACAACAACATTCTTTTCCGCTTCCGTTGGGACTATGACGGGGAAACCTACACGGTGCCTTACCAGAATGTCATACACATAAAGGCAAGGTACAACAAAAAAAGGTTCCTGGGAACGTCCCCGGATATTGAGTTAAAGCGAAGCCTGGACCTTATAGAAACGTCCGGGGAAACAGTAAAGAACATTGTAAACCGTTCCAATTCACTTGCCGGATATTTGAAATACAACAACCTGGCAGATAATGAAGAATTAAAACAGATTGCAAAGGATTTCCAGGACGCATATATGAACGCCGACAACGCCGGGGGTATTGCGGCAATTGACAGCACAGTGGATTTTAAAGAAATTGCACAAAGAACGCCAAACGTGCCGACAAACCAGATTACTTTCTTGCGTGATAACGTATATCGCTATTACGGAGTAAATGAAAAGGTTTTGACTTCCACACTGTCAGACCAGGAATGGATTAGTTTTTATGAAAATGTCATTGAACCCGTGGCAATCCAGTTGGGTTATGAATTTACCTTTAAACTTCTGACACCAAGGGAAATTGGATATGGAAACAAGATTGAATTTACAGCCAATCTTTTGCAGTACGCCACATTGCAGACCAGGGACACCATAGGCGGAAATATGTTTGACCGTGGAGCCATGACAATAAACGAGTACAGAGCATTGATGTATTACGGGCCAGTGGATGACGGGGACGTGCGTATGGTGTCACTTAACTATGTAAAAGCAGGGGACCAAAGCCTTTACCAGGTGGGAAAAGAAAACGGCACAGAACCGCCACCAGGGCAGCAGGACAAGCAAAGAAAGGCAATGGAAGCGGCGGCCCGTGCTTATTTTGAAACTATGAAAGGGGGTTAATAGGATGCCAAGGATAGAAAAAAAGTTTATTGCTTGCAAAGATGCCGCACACGCAACGGTGGGAAAATTCTATGAGTTTAAGAACGCCACAGAAACTTCCGTGGACCTGTATTTTTACGGGGATATTGTGAGTGACTGGTGGGGAGCCTGGCAGGAAGAGGACCAGTACCCGGAAGCAATCAAAAATTTCCTTGCAGAAGCAAACGGCAAGGACTTAAACATTTACATCAATTCCGGCGGCGGTTCCGTATTTGCAGGGATAGCAATTTACAATATGTTAAAGCGTTATCCGGGAAAGAAAACCGTCCATGTGGATGCACTGGCCGGGTCCATTGCTTCCGTGATTGCCTTTGCGGACAGTGAAGCACCCACTATTCCGTCAAATGCTTATTTGATGATACATAAGCCGTGGGCCGGATGCGAGGGAAACGCCATAGAAATGCGGAAAATGGCAGACACATTGGATGCCGTGGAAGCCGGGATTTTAAGCGTTTATGAAGAACACCTGGCAGAGGGCGTGGACATTAAAACCGTAAAGAAACTAATGGAAGAGGAAACGTGGTTGGACGGAACCAAAGCAGCGGAATATTTCCAGGTAAAGGTAGGGGAAGAAAACACCGTTGCGGCAGCGGTACAGGACTTCACAAAAATGTATTGCAGAAATGCACCAAAAGACCTGGTGGGAGCCGGGACGGCAGATAATGAGCGATTACGGCAGCAGGACCAGGAAAAAAGAAAAAGCATCATTGCACTTACTATGGCACACATGGGCCGGTAAGGAGATTGAAAGGAGAACAGACAATGACAAGAGAAGAGTTAACGAATATGTCAAAAAAGGACCTTAAAAACAGATTGGCGGAACTGGGAAAGAAAGCCCAGGCATTAAGCGGCCAGGAATTGACGGATGCCATGGATGAAGCCAGAAACATTGGGGAAATCCTGGACGAGATTAAAACCCGTGAAGAACTTATGGCGGCGGCAGCGGCAGCAGGAAACAATGACCCGGAGCCGGGAAAAGGAAGCGAACCGGGAGAGGGCGGCGAAGAGCCTAAAAACCAGATAAGAGCAAAGAACGGAAAAGCGTTAAAGGACGGAAAAGCCGTTTCGTACAAGGCAAAAGTCCTGGCAAATCCCCGTAACGCAATGACCACAGAAAGGGTGGCAATGCCACAGCATAGCAGCACAGAAATTTCCCCGGCGTTCAACAATGTTTCTTCCCTCATTGACCGTGTAAAAACAGTACCTCTTCCAGGCGGCGAGAGTTATAAACGCCCTTATGTTGTTTCTTATGGGGGCGGAGCAGGAAGCACAAATGAAAATGCGGACTACAATGTTTCCGAACCGGAATTTAACTATGCGGAAATTGTGCGTGAGAAAATCACGGCATATGCAGAAGAGCCGGAAGAAATGGTTAAATTGCCGGATGCAGATTATGACAGCGTTGTGGAAGAAAGCGTGACCCGTGCAATCAAGCGTTACGCATCCCGTCAAATTTTGGTGGGACCTGGTGGAACTGGAAAATTCCGTGGTATTTTTTTCAATCCGTCAGAAGAAAAAGAACAGGTTATTGACCCGGCGACAGATATTACAACCATTACCGCTATTGATGACGGAACACTGGATGAAATTATTTATTCCTATGGTGGGGATGAGAACGTGGAAGATATTGCCGTGCTTATTCTTAGCAAGAAAGACCTTAAAAAGTTTGCAAAATTAAGAGATAAGCAGGGCCGCCGTGTTTATACCATTGTAAACCATGGAAATACGGGAAGCATTGATGAAGTACCTTACATCATCAATTCCGCTTGTGAAGAGATTGGCGGAACGAAAGACAAGTATTGTATGGCTTATGGTCCTATGAGCAATTACGAAGTTGCTATTTTCTCTGATATTGACGCAAGAAAATCTGAACATTACAAGTTTAAACAGGGACAGATTGCATACAGGGCGGACGTGTTCATGGGCGGAAACGTAGTTGCCAAAAACGGATTTATCCGTGTAAAGAACCCGTCAGCGTAAAAAAGGCAGGAAAGGCGGCGGAGCATGAAAAAAGAAGAATTGATTGCAAAAGCCAAACTGAGGGTGCGTAAAACGTCAAAAGATATTCTGGACGAGGATGTGGGGCAGCTTGTAGAAGTTGCCCTTGCAGACTTGAAAAGAATTGGTGTGCATCCCTCATATTTGGAAGAGTTAGAGGACCCGTTAATTGTGGAAGCCGCCCTGGTTTATACAAAAGCCAATTTTGGGAACCCAGAAAATCACAATGAACTAATGGCATCATATGACATGATTTGTACGAAAATCAAAGGCGGTGGCTACCATAGAAGCAGAAGTTAAATTACTGACAAAAAAGAACCAAAAAGAATACCTGGAAAAGGTAGTATTTGGGGAAATAAACCCGGTTGGACGTGATGAATTTACGGCAGCAGGGCAGAGGGATTATAAGGCATCCGCCATGGTGGAAGTATGGGGATTTGAGTATGAGAACCAGACAGAAATTGAGATTGAGGGAAAGAAAATGACTATCTATCGCACATACGGGCCGAAAAGCAACGGGAAAATAGAACTTTACGCAGGGGAAAGGGTGGGAAGAGGTTGAGAGCAACCATTGACAACCTGGACGAAGCCATAATGGCGGAACTGGAAAACTGGAATGAGGAAATCAAACGTGCGGTAAATGAGGGATTGGAAGAAACCGCAGCCGTGGCAGCAGAAACACTAAGACAGGGCGGACCATACCAGGAAAGGACCCAAAAATATACAAAAGACTGGACGCATGGCGTAAGAAAACAAAGAGCGTCAGCGGTTACAGGGCTTAAAGGGTACACGGTGTACAACAAAAAATATTATCAGTTGACGCACCTACTGGAAAAAGGGCACCAGTCAAGAAACGGCGGAAGAGTAAGGGCGTTTGAGCATATCGGACCAGTCAATGACACCCTGGGAGATTTGGCGGCCCAGAAGATAGAAAGAAAAGTGAGGGGATAGGATGACAGCGGAAGAATTGATACAGAGGGCAAAGGATTTTTCAGAGAAAAATAACGTGCCAATAACCAAAAATCAGTTTGAGGGAACCGTGGATGACCCGGTGCCACCGCTTCCGTATATGGTTTATCTTACACCACATGAAACGGGAAGAGGGGCAGACGGATTGAATAACCTAAAGGCCCAGGAAATTGATTTTGAACTTTACACCATGGCGGATGATGAAGAACGGGAAAGACTGGCGGCGGCGTTTGAAATGGAAGTGCTGCCGGATGTGGAGTATGACGCATATCTGGCCCAGGTAGCAGATGAAGATTGTTACCAAACTGCTTATGAAGTAAGGGGATTGTTGAAAAAGACGAAAGGAGCAAAGAAAGCATGAACAAAGAAAGCATTGTTTTAGGTTCTGGCGATTTGTATTGTATGGAATTTACGGGAGTGGGGGAAGCATTGCCGGAAAATGCAGTGATAGAAACAGAAGAAAACCGCCTGGGGCATATCAAGGGTGGTGCAGAAATTGAATATGCACCGTCATTCTATGAAGCCAAAGACGATATGGGAAAGGTTTCTAAGGTTATTATCACAGAAGAGGAAGCGACCCTTAAATCTGGAATTATGACATGGTGCGGTACTACATTACAGAAGTTATGCCAGACGGCCAGAGTAAAGGAAGAAACAGACAAGAAAAAACGCATTGTGAAGATTGGCGGAATTGGAAATGCAGACGGGAAAAAATATATTCTTCATTTCGTACACAAGGACCCGGCGGACGGGGATGTAAGGGTTACGATTGTAGGAAATAACCAGGCTGGATTTACCATTGCGTTTGCCAAGGACAGTGAAACGGTCATTGATGCAGAATTTAAAGCACAGCCTATGGATAAAGAGGGTACTTTAATTTTGTACGAAGAAGATATGGACACAGAATAAAAACAGGCACACAGGCGGCCAGGGAGTAGACACCCAGGCCGCATTTTTGGATAAGGAGATAAAAGCATGGCAGTAAAAGAATTTAATTGCAACAAACTGAAAAGAACATTTTGGCCGTTCACTTTAAAAGACAAGGTGGGAGAAAATGGGGAAGTCCTGGAAAAAGGAAAGAAAATTGTGGTGCGAATGCCACAAAAACAGGTATTTGAAGCAATCAAAGACCTGGAAGAAATGGACGAGGAAAACACCAAAATTGAAGATACAGACAGCATTTACAGATTGTTGGCGGCGGTGCTTAACAACAATATGGGAAAGGTGCCTGTAAAGGCAGAAGATGTGGAAGATTATGACATTGAAGAATGCACCGCAATTCTGAAAGCCTATATGGAATTTGTGGACGAACTTAAAGCGGACCCAAACTAAAAATGCCCTTTTATCCAAGGCAGGATAAGGGGGATGAAATACCATACACGCTACACACCCGGCCGGAAAAGTTGGTAATGGATTATTGCCATATTGACATTTACGAAGTACAGGAAATGGAAATTGACGTGTATTTGTTTTTTATGCGTGAAGCAATGATTTTTGAAAATTCCAAGACAGAAGAGGGACGGGAGTATTTAAAGAATTGTTGGCGTTTGGAGCAGGAAAAACCAGACCGTGAGGGATTACGGAAAAACTTTAAGAAGAAAGGGGGTTAAACGGTGGCAAATAGTAAAATCCGAGGTATAACCATTGAAATTGGCGGAGATACAACAAAATTGGATAAGGCCCTGGGCAGTGTCGATAAAAAAATAAAAGGGACGCAGGTAGAGTTAAGAGAAGTAAATAAACTTTTAAAAGTAGACCCGACTAATACGGAAATGTTAGCACAAAAACAAGCACTTTTGACGGACGCTATTTCAGAAACCAAAGAAAAATTGGACATTCTGAAAAATGCAGAAAGCCAAGTGCAGGCACAATTCGCACGGGGCGAGATTTCCGAAGAACAGTACAAGGCACTGACAAGAGAAATTGGAAGAACGGAAGTTGAACTGGCAAACTTAGAGGAAGCAGCAAAACAGACGGACAACGCAATTGAGCAGTTGGGGAATGCTGCCGAACTTTCCGGCGAAGAACTGAAAGAAGCACAGGAAAAGGCCGGAGCCTTTAAAGATAAATTGGACGGAATGGCGGACACGGCAGTAACAGCGGCAAAAGCGTTGGGTGCCGGGTTCGTGGCAGCCGCTACATATGCAACGAAGTTTGAAACGGATTGTGACAAAGCCCTAAACACTGTAATCACACAGACTGGGGCGGCGGATGCGGAAGTTGAGGGGTTGGAAGAAACCCTTTTAAGCATTTACAAGGACAATTTCGGCGAGGATATAAACGATATTGCAACGGCCATGTCAGCGGTGAAGCAGCAGACAGGACAGACCGGGGAAGAACTGAAAAACACCACGGAACACGCCATTTTAATGCGTGATACCTTTGATATAGACGTAAACGAAAGCATCCGGGGCGTAAATGCTATGATGAAACAGTTTGGCATTTCCGCAGATGAAGCATACAACCTTTTGGCACAGGGGGCACAAAAAGGATTAAACCAGAACGGGGATTTGGCCGACCAGTTGGCAGAATATTCCGTTTATTATGCTGATTTGGGACTTTCTGCCGAGGACGCTTTTAATATGATTGCCAACGGAGCAAAAAACGGTACATTCCAGGTGGATTACTTAAATGATGCCGTGAAAGAGTTTGGCATAAGAGTGAAAGACGGAACGGCAGATGACGCATTTAAAACCCTGGGGTTAAATGTTGACGATTTAAAAACAAAGTTTGCACAGGGGGGAGAGGGTGCAAAGGAAGCGTTCCAGATTGTAAATACGGCCCTTTTCTCATGTGATAATGAAGTGCAAAGAAACCTTTTGGGCGTGGCACTGTACGGAACCAAGTGGGAAGATTTGGGAGAAGATGCCGTGCGTGCCCTGGTAAATACACAGGGAGAGATTACCGCAACCAATGACGCACTGGGAACGATAAATGAAACAAAATATGATGACCTGGGAAACCAGATTGAGGATTTAGGGCGGAATATCAAGGTTGACCTTATAAAACCCGTTGGCGAAGAATTAAAGCCAGTTATCAGCGAGGTAATAGGAGAGGTAAAAAGCAAAATCCCAGAAGTAAAAACCATTGTGCTTGCAGTCATCAGTAAAGTAAAAGAATTTATTTCTTTTCTGGCAAAAAACGGTCCAACCATTATTTCTATTATTGCCGGAATTGCCGCCGGGATGTTGGCATGGAATGTGGTAACTATGATACAAGGGCTAATATCCGCATTTAAGGTGTGGAAAACCACCACAGAGGGATTGACGATTGCACAAAAATTATTAAACACCGCAATGGCGGCCAATCCAATTGGGATTGTAATAACGGTGGTTTCTGCATTGGTGGCCGCATTGATTACACTTTTTGCAACGAATGAGGATTTCAGAAACAAGGTAATTGCAGTATGGGAAGCCGTAAAAGAAACGGCGGTCAAGGTATTTGGAGCCATAGCGGATTTTTTTACCGTAACAATTCCCAACGCATTTAACAGTTTCATAAATTTTGTAAAATCGAACTGGCAAGCACTACTTTTATTTATAGTAAACCCGTTTGCCGGGGCGTTCAAATTGATTTATGACAATTGTGATACTTTTCGTGAATTTGTGGACAATTTTGTGGCGAATGTGAAGCAATTTTTCCAAAATTTATGGGACGGGCTTGTTGCGATATTTCAAAATGTGGGCCAGTGGTTCACTGACAGATTTACAGAAGCATACAACGGAGTGACAGGCGTGTTTGCATCCATAGGGCAGTGGTTCGGTGCCAGGTGGCAGGACATCAAAAATGCCCTGGCGTTGGTAGCAACCTGGTTTTTAACCATGTTCACAAATGCCTATACCAATGTAACCAATGTGTTTGCATCCATAGGGCAGTGGTTTGGTGCCAGGTGGCAGGACATCAAAAATGCCCTGGCGTTGGTGGCAACCTGGTTCCTTACCATGTTTACAAACGCATACAATAACGTGACCCGTGTATTTGCGGCAATCGGTTCCTGGTTTGGTGCCAGGTGGCAGGACGTTAAAAATGCCCTGGCGTTGGTGGCAACCTGGTTCCTTACCATGTTTACAAACGCATACAATAACGTGACCCGTGTATTTGCGGCAATCGGTTCCTGGTTCGGTGCCAGGTGGACAGAAATTAAAACCGCACTGGCAGCAGTGCCGCAGTGGTTCGGCACGCAGTTTCAGAACGCATGGACCAATATTAAAAACGCCTTTGCAAATGTGACTTCTTTCTTTTCTGGTTTATGGGATAAGATAAAAGGCTGTTTTGTGGATGTTGGCGTAAAAATTGGTTCAGCGGTAGGGGATGCCTTTAAGTCGGCAATCAATTCCTGTCTTGCCACAATAGAGGGCGTTGTAAATAAGTTTATCCGCATGATAAATGGAGTAATTGGAATTATCAATGAAATACCAGGAGTTTCCCTGGGAAGTATCGGGGAATTATCATTGCCACGTTTGGCAAAGGGCGGAGTGTTGCGAGAGGGAACGGCCATGGTAGCAGAAGCCGGACCGGAACTTTTAAGCATGGTAAACGGAAAGGCAGTTGTTACGCCACTGACAGGTTCAGCCAGAAACCGAAGTCTGGAAAACACAGGAAGCGGAAAGGGCGGATATAGCCAGACAATCAATATTTCAAGCCCAAAAGCGTTAAGCCCTTATGAAGTAGCAAGACAAACCAGATTACAGACAAGAAGCATGATTTTAGCAGTACAAAGGGGGTAAATGAAGTGTCAGACATTAAAGTGATATGCACAAGTGACAAAAACGTGTCCATAACCTTTACCTGGGACGAGTTTACCCCGTTCCACCTGGTAGACATAGAGGGGATTTACGGAATAGAAGCCAATGTGGTAACAAGTGAGAACACAACCACGGACGGAAGTACATACCAAGGAGCCACAGCAAAGGAAAGAAATATTGTGCTGACCGTGGAAATGGACGGGAATTACAGAGAAAACAGAAATCTTTTGTACAGGACATTCCCTATTAAAAGGACAGGGAATATGCAGTACATAGAGGACGGAGAAGCCAAAACCATTGAATATGAGGTGGAAAGCATCATACCGGGTGCAACAACGGGCGTTGTAAGAGATTACACCATTTCATTGAAGTGTACAGACCCGTATTTTAAAGACCTGGCAGATATTGAAGTGGTAATGGCTTCATGGGTAAGTGATTTTTATTTTCCGGCGTGTTTCCCGGAAGAGGGTCGCATATTTGGGCACAGAGAAGCGGACCTGGTAAAAGAAATTGAAAATGACAGCGGAGCCGACAACATAGGTATTGTGGTAATCTTCCGGGCAGATGGAGCCGTGAAGAACCCGGCCATATATCATGCAGAAAGCGGAGAATTTACAAAGGTTGGATATTTGGACAATGATTTTACCATGGCATCCGGCCAGTATGTCATCATAAATACATACACAGGAAAGAAAAATGTATATCTTTTGGACGGAGTGACCCAGGCGGAAATTGAGAGTTACAAAAACGCCTATGGCGTAATTGACTGGGACACGGTAATTGAAAAGTTCGGAACTGTTATAAATGAATACCTGGACGAGGACGGGGACTTTATACAGTTACAGGACGGAACAAATACGTTGACCTACTCAGCGGACGAGGGAACCAATTACCTTTCTGTTTCCGTGTATTACAGAATTTCTTATTTGGGGGTGTGATGATATGGAAATACACGTTTATGACAGGAATTTGCGGCGTTTAGGCCATATTGAAAATCACACATCCCTACAATGGCACCGCAAATATTATGAGTGCGGAACATTTGAACTTCATTGCCCAGTAACAGCGGAAAATTTAAGGCTTTTACAGCCGGGGAATATTATCACAAAGGGAGATAACAAGGCGGAAGCTGCCGTGATAAGAGGGGACCAGGCAGAGGAAGAAAGCACCCTGGTAAATGAAATAACCAGAAACGGGCATTTTTTACCAATATATCTGGGGGACAGGCTGACCGGGCCGTTATTCAATTTTAGCGGAACGGTAGAAGATGCCATGCACTACATGATAAACCGTATGGAAAAAATACCGCTTTTGCAGATTGGAGCAGATACGGAGGACACAACCAAAGTGCAGTTCCAGGCCACTTATAAAAATGTACTGGAATATATTATAAAAATGGCGAAGTATGCGGAAATAGGTTTCAGAGTGGTGCCGGATTTTAAGAAAAAGACCATGACGTTTGAAACCTACAAAGGCATAGACAGAACCCAGGCACAAGGGAAAAACCCAAGGGTTATTTTTTCTGAAAGTTACGATAATCTGAACCAGGCAAAGCATAATTACAGTGACGCAACCATGAAAACAAAGGTTATTGTGGGCGGTGCCGGAGAGGGGGCAAACCGTGTATATGTGACAGTAGGCGGCGGAACCGGGTTTGATTTACGGGAAGTGTTTTTGGATGCCAAGGACATAAACAAAGACGAACTGACAGAAAAAGAATACCTGGAAGCATTGCGGAGCAGGGGACAAGAATATTTGAAAGAAAATAAGATTTTTGAAAACTTTGAAGCAGAAGCAGAAGCGGACGTTAATTTTATTTACGGAAAAGATTATGACCTGGGGGATGTTGTGACGGTAAAGAAGAAAAAGTGGAACACTACACAAAACCTAAGAATTACAGAACTTTGCGAAGTTTACGAATATGGGGGAATGTATGTGGTGCCTACTTTTGGGGATGCCCTACCCACCACAATAAAATGGGACGAATAAACGGAAAGGAGAGAAAAGACCATGGCAGTTAGAGGATTTTTTTACAATGCCACAGACCTAAACGATAAAGAGCATATGTACAACGGCCAGGATATGAACGAGGACAAAGCCCCGTTTTACAAAGAGGGCGTGGCATATGGGCATTTACAGGTCACGGCAGCAGGCGGAAGCATGGAAGTGGTGGTGGACGGCGGCACCCGGACAGGGTACGCATACATCAATTTGCACACCATACACAATACGGCACCGCTGACCCTCACGTTAAGCCAGGCAAGCGGTACACTTCCGAGGATTGACCGCATTGTGTTAAGGAATGACGAAACAGAAAGAAAACCAAGCATTTATGTTTTAGAGGGGGCTTTTTCAAGCAATCCGCAGGCCCCGGAACTTTTAAACAATGATGTTATCCAGGAAAAGAGCCTGGCACGCATTTATATTCCGGCAGGAGCCGTGGAGATTACACAGGCAAACATAACAGATGAAAGGCCGGATGATACCGTGTGCGGCTTCATTGGTTCCCAGTTTGAAGAATTGGACTTTTCACAGTGGAACGCCCAGTTTAGCAAATGGTTTTCAGAAGAGAAAAAGGCAATGGAAAAAGACCACGCCAATTTTGTAAAACAGTATGAAAATCTGACGCAAGGGTTTATGGATGAACAGGCAGCAGAATGGAACAAATGGTTTGAAGAAAAGAAAACAGAACTTGCCGGGGATGTGGCCGGAAAATTACAGTTGCAGATTGATGATTTAAAAACCAAAGTTCACAACATGGCGTACAAAGTGTACATGGAATATTTTTTGGAGAGCATCACAACGCCCGTTACCATTACCCTTACAAATACCACAACGGGGACCGTACAGACGGCAGAGGTTACGAAAAGCGGAATTGGATTTTATGTTACTGAAGCCGGGGAATACACCGTGGAAAGCAACATGGAAAGCGTTATGGCGATACCAAAGAAATTCAAGGCAGACAATACGGACCTTATGCACACCATAACCATTGCTTTGCGTGAGGGAACAAACATGGCTTACATAGGAAACTATATTGGCACCTATTTATTAAAAGAAAGTGAGGAAAAGAGAAGATGAAAGGATTTCCAAAAGTAATCAAAACAAAATCAGACCTGGTAAACACGTTCAAATTGGTAAAGCGTGGCCGACTGGAAAAAGAAGATTGGTTGGCAGCAGTTGAAAAACTGGAAAATCAGAACTGGATTATGTGCCCGGTCATTGAATTATCAGAGGATAGAAAGACCGTAACCATTATGTATTGTGCAGAGGTAGAAGAGGGGCAGAAAATTAAAAATGGGGCAGTATATCCGACTGTACAGGGAATTAAAATCGTACATATCAATAAAGACACGGGAGAAGAACGGACAGCGGCAGAAAACCTGGAAACAGGACAGAACAATGATATTGTCCACACCGTTCTTTCTATTTCAAAGGCACTGAACATGGGCAGCACAGAAATTGGCATCCCGGCAGAAGTGACATTTTATGACCGCCTGGGCATCACAGAAGAGGAAGTGGAAGCAATGAAAGGAGAGTTGGCATAATGAGCAGATTATTTATTTATGATGAAAACATGGTGGATGAAAGGGCAAAAATCACAGTTGCCAAAATGGCCGCCGTTTCTGACATTGTAGCCCCGGAAAAACAGTATATACAGTACACCAATAAGGGGGAAGTTACCGTACTGGCCGGATGCGTCATTGCCGTGGGAGAAAACGCAGTATTTAAGACAGTAGAAAAAGCATTAACAAAAGCAAACTTGGACCAGGGGGCAGATTTTGAACATGGAAAGGATTATTATATATATATTTGCGACCCAGGAACAAACAGCCAGGATGAAGTTTATTTGATTTCTTTAAATTCCACATTCCCGGACGGGGAAACCTGGGACGATACCAATACAAGGAAAATTGGCGGATTCCACTATGGAAGAGTGCGTAATACAGACGAACACGGAAGAGCCATAAACACTTCCGGGTCCGTAAGGGGAAGCGGTTGGGAAAGTAATACCCGTGTGGATATTCTGCCAAATTCCGTATGGACAACAAAACACCGTCCAAAATGCGACCCGTCCGGCATGGTCTACCTGGGAAATGCGTTATGGGGGGACATTTACCTTTCCAGTGATGACGGAGCCAACGGCTTACAGTCCGTGTATAATAGCACACCGATTACAGGAACCGAGGGACTTAACTGGTATATTGCCGGAGAACGTGCAAGACGTGTAGGAAAAAGGTTGCCGGATTACATGGAATTTACAGTGGCAGCAGACGGAAGCCCACAGGGCCTTGACAATTCCAATGCAAATGGGTGGACAGCGAAAACCAATAAGGCCAGAACGGCAGTGGGGAAAATTGCAAATGCTGTCAGTGCATTAAATATTTGCGACCTGGTGGGAAATGTCTGGAAGTGGTTGAATGAGTTGATGCATGACCCAACGGCGGCATCTGGTGCCTGGTATGATATATTTGGCGGCGGTTACGGCCAGGCTTATATGTATTCAAGCACTGGCTTGCGCGCCCTCCTTGGCGGCGGCCGTTGGGACGACGGCGTGTGTTGCGGTTCGCGGGCCGTCTATTGCTTCAATTGCCCGTGGATCGTGATCACGTCCGTTGGCGTGTGGTGCGTGTGTGACAGTCTGTAATCCCGTTGGGGTGGGCGAAAGCCCAACCCCAACATGGAAAGGAAAATGAATAATGGCGGCAGAAAAGAAACCAGAAAAACAAATTGATGCCTATATGGAAAGTATGAAAGCATACCAAAAGACATATGAATTTCTTTTATATATTTATCCAATATTGGCACAATTTCCAAAGTTTGAAAAGTTCGCATTGCAGACGCAGATTAAGACGGCCATATTTGAAATGTTAAAGGATTTAATCCGTTTCAAGAAAACAGGAACAAAAAGCCACCTATATGCGGCGGATATAGAGTTGCAGTTTATAAAAACCCTGGTGCGGCTTTCGTATGATTTGAATTTGCAGGGAATGAATTATAAAGCAATGAGCAAACACCGTTATGAGGTCATAAGCAGACACATAACAGCAATAGGAAGTACGCTAAACGGAATAATTGAAGCGGTAAAGGCCGGAACATGGAAGCCGGATAAATAAGAAATATGGGGAAACTGTTAATTCGCACCGGGCCTTTCCTGGCTTGCACGCCCTCATTGGCGGCGGCAATTGGAACAACGGCGTGTATTGCGGTTCACGGGCCGTCAATTGCAACAATTACCCGTGGAACGTGAACACGAACATTGGCGTGTGGTGCGTGTGTGACTAATCAGTATATTACAGGCACAGAAACATTATTTGTTACTGGCAAAGATTTATCTATTTTTTCGATAAGTCAGACGGTTTTCCCGTTCCGGGGCACACCTGGACAAAATAACAAAGGCACCGCCTTTTAGTAGAAGAGTATTTGAAAATTGGTAGGGCAATTATGAAAACAGTTAAAGGATTACATGAGAAAATGCACACCTTTGACAATGCCAATACTTCTTTTAGAAAGGCCGCAAAATGCAAGCGGTACAGCAAAGAAGTATTGGCTTTTTCTATGTCAAAGGAAGAGGAACTTTTGAGAGCGTGCGAGGAAGTGAAAAACCTTACATACACCCAGAGAGCATACACCATATTTAAAGTGTGGGAACCAAAAGAAAGGTTAATCATGGCACTGCCGTTTTATGACAGAGTAGTGCAGCACATGATTGTAAATATCATAGGGCCAGTATTTGAACAGGGCTTTTATTATCACTCTTATGCTTGCCGTGAGGGAAAGGGGATGCACGCAGCAAGTGAACAGTTATCACAATGGATGTATGAATTGATGATAAAAGAGGGATTGCGGCTCTATGGATTTAAAGGGGATATACACAAATATTTTGCATCCATTCCACACAATAAATTAAAAGAAGAAAACAGGCGATACATAGGGGACAAGAAAGCCCTGTATTTAATGGACGGTATTATTGATAAAAACGGAATACTGCCGGACGGTGTAGGAATACCAGTTGGAAATCTTACAAGCCAGTTATTTGCCAATGTATATGGGAATAAACTGGACAAGTTTGTGAAGCATACCTTACACGCAAAGTATTACATCAGATATATGGATGATTTTATAATACTTTCCGCAAACCTGGAACAGTTGAAAGAATGGCGGAAACGGATAGAAGAATTTTTAGAAAAAGAAATGGAGTTACAAATAAATCCCAAAAGTACCATTTTATATGCCGGAAATGGGATTGATTTTTGCGGATATATCCACCACCCGGAATATAAAAAGGTTCGCAAAGCATCCGTGCGGAAGTTAAAGAAGAACGTAAAACAATTAGAAGCCGGGGAATTGGAACGTGTAGAGTTTGAAAAGAAATATCAAAGCAGATTAGGACATATGGGACACGCTGACACCTACCACCTTACAAAGGCCATTGAATATGAATTGTTATTCTGGGAATGGGAACAAACGGAAAGCGGCATTGCAATTCCGGCATAGCGTGAAGAAATAACCGGGTCAGAATTTGAACACGGCAAGGGGTATGATGCACATAAGGGCAAAAAGAAAGGAGAGGACAACAAAATGGATTTACAAACACTTTTGCTTGCTATGAGCATCCCAAGCGGTGTGACCGCTTTTTGTTTTTGGCTTGTCGAAGAAAAGATGAAAAGAGAAAGGCGAGAACAGGAAGAAAAAGAAAAAGTGCGGCAGAAAAGTGAAGTCTTATTGATTAAAAGCGTTATGGCTTCCATAGCCCTGGGAGAAGCGGCAGCCACCGCACTGAAAAACGGACACGCAAACGGGGAAACAGAAGCCGCCCTGGAATACGCCCGGAAAATTAAGCATGAGCAAAAGGACTTCTTAACAGAACAGGGCATAAAAGGACTTTATGAGTAACAGCAGACAAGCGGAAAGGAGAAAGCACAATGAAAAAAATTGATTGGGTAAGAAAGTTGACAAGCCGGAAGTTATGGACGGCGGTTGCATCCTTTGTTTCCATGATGATTGTTGCGACTGGCGGAGCAGAGAACACCGCCACACAGGTAACGGCACTCATTATGGCCGGGGCATCCGTTGTGGCCTATATCATTGGCGAGGGGCTTACAGACCAGGCAAACGCCGGAGTGGAAACAACGGTGGAAGTGACAGAAGAGGAAGCGTAAGGGTATGGAAAAACAGGAATTTATAAAACAAATTGCCGGATATGTGAAAAAGTATGCTGCCAGGTACGGGATTAAAGTACATAGCCCTATTATTGCACAGGCAATACTTGAAAGCGGTTGGGGAGAAAGCAAACTGGCCGCCGTGTACCATAATTATTTTGGACTGAAATGTGGGACAAAATGGACCGGCAAGAGCGTAAACCTTAAAACCATGGAAGAATACACGCCGGGAACCCTTACACAAATTAAGGATAATTTCCGGGTGTATGACAACATGGAAGAGGGTGTGAAAGGATATTTTGAATTTATCCAGTTAAAACGCTATCAGAATTTGAAAGGCATCACGGACCCGGAAGAATACCTTAAAACCATTAAGGCGGACGGGTACGCAACAAGCAGCAAATACGTTGAAAATACCATGAGGATTGTTACACAGTACAATCTGCAAAAGTATGATACGAAAGGGGAAGAGAGCATGGCAAAAAAAGCAAGTGCCGTATTAAGCCAGGCAAGGGCCTGGATTGGAAGAAAAGAAGCAAATGGAACGCACAGGGAAATCATTGATGTGTACAATGCCCACAGACCGCTTGCAAGAGGGTACAAAGTAAAATACACAGATGCGTGGTGTGCAACCTTTGTTTCTGCCGTAGCCATTAAATGTGGACTGACAAGCATTATTCCAACGGAATGTGGTTGCGGACAGATGATTGAATTATTCAAAAAACTGGGAGAATGGCAGGAGAGTGACAGCAGAACGCCGAAGCCTGGGGACGTTGTATTTTATGACTGGGACGATACGGGAACCGGGAACAATACCGGGTGGCCGGACCATGTGGGCATTGTGGAGAGCGTAAGCGGCGGCAGCATTACAGTTATTGAGGGAAACAAGAACAATGCCGTGGAACGCCGCACGCTTTCCGTAAATGGCCGTTACATCCGTGGGTATGGCGTACCGAAGTATGACAGCGAAGCAGGGACCGGAACCACACAGCCTGGAAAGAGCGTTGCAGAGGTAGCCAAAGAAGTAATTGCAGGAAAGTGGGGAAACAACCCACAGAGAAAAGAACGCCTGGAAGCCGCCGGGTATGATTACCAGGCGGTGCAGAACCAGGTAAATGCGATACTGAACGGCAATGCAAAACCACAGAAGAGCGTTGCAGAGGTAGCCAAAGAAGTAATTGCCGGGAAGTGGGGAAATAACCCACAGAGAAAAGAACGCCTGGAAGCCGCCGGGTATGATTACCAGGCAGTACAGAACAAAGTAAATCAGTTATTGAAATAAAAAGAAACACTTCCTAAAGGTCAAAGGAAAAAGAATATGTCACACAGGGCACGTCAATAAAAGGCGTGCCCTATTATAATGCTATGCGTCCAATAATTCTTCATAGGAAGTAGATAGAACATCACGAATGCCACGCAACTGGGAAAGTTGTATGTGCTGAATACCACGTTCTATTTTTACCAAGGCTTCCCGTGTGATTTCAATATCAAGTAATTGTAATTCACGCACTAAGGCGGTTTGCCCCATGTGGCGAGATTTGCGTATTCGCCGTATATTGCGGCCAATTGTATTGTTTTCATCTTCTTTTATTTTGACTTGAAACATTTACGGCCCCTTTCTGGACTAATACCAGTCCTTTTTGCTTTATTTTAGGGGCATGGGTGTGATATAATGGGACTAATACCAGTCCAGTTTTTTAATTGACGTTAGATGACAGGGTATAAAAACGATAAAGGAGAATAGGCCATGGGACTTTTTGGAAAGAAAAAAGAAGCAAAAGAGCAGAAACCAATTGAAGAGGTTATGGCACAAAATGTTTTCGGAAAAACACTGATGCCAGGAGAAAAGATTGATTATTGCATCCAGGGTAAAGGCCAGGCGGAAAAATTAGTTTTTTCAACGGCAGTATTGGCAACAACAGAAAAGAGGTGCCTTTATTTTGAGCAGGACGGAAGCCAAACAAAAACGGAAACGCTTATGTATGACAAGATTGTTGCCATATCCCAAAACACAGGGTTTGAAAAGAAAATGGGAAACTATATTGGAATAACAATTACAACGGCAGACGGAAAAGACAGAATTGTGCGTTGTGTAAGCAATGAAGCAAACCAGGCAAAAATAAATGAAATCATTTTCGTAATAGAAAGTAGAAGATAAAAGAACCCCCAATATGCAAAATGATATGCTACCCTCATATAGGACAATGAAATATAAAAGTCCTATATGGGGGTATTTTCATGTTCAGAAAGAGTAAGATAGAACCAGTAGAAAAAGTAAAAATAGTCGAACGCTACCTTGCAGGAGA
>ENA-OQKP01000104-OQKP01000104.1-human-gut-metagenome-genome-assembly--contig:-NODE-104-length-82788-cov-18.182492_pt1 | contig 82788 bp, 65 predicted proteins | sample MGYA00242780_ERZ504802 | MGnify/ENA primary metagenome ERZ504802 (study PRJEB26092, sample SAMD00036406) | human gut metagenome | host: Homo sapiens | study: EMG produced TPA metagenomics assembly of... | reverse complement strand
TGTTGCATACCAAGTGCATGGCAGAGTAGCCAAGCCGGGACGGGATAAACGCTGAAGGCATCTAAGCGTGAAGCCCCCCTCAAGATGAGATATCCCTACGTAAGTAGTAAGACCCCTTGAAGACGACAAGGTAGATAGGTCAGAGGTGGAAGTACAGTAATGTATGGAGCTGACTGATACTAATCGGTCGAGGGCATGACCAAGCAAGGTGATAGGTAGGATGAAAGAAATATTTCTTGTATGCAGTTTTGAAGGTATATATAAAAGGTAAAAAGCAATCAACATATGTTGGTTGCTTTTTAATTGTTATTATACTGAAAATGTGCTAAAATTAACGAGAAATGCGGCCGGACTCATGACCGTAAAGATCATATTTATTTTTTTGAAGGAGGAATCTAATATTATGATTACCTGGAACAACTTAGATACCCTTGCATCATTCAAAGAACTTGAAAAAGTTGAGCGAGTAAATCTTGTAGAAGCAATGACAGGAGAAAGCGGAGCAGAACGAGTAAAGAATTACAGTGTTCCGATGGCAGAAGGACTTACTTATAACTATGCTGCAAAGCAGGTTGACGATAAAGTACTGGCAGCACTTGCAAAATTAGCAGATGAAGCACAGCTGGCAGAGAAATTTGAAGCACTTTACAACGGAGAAGTGATCAACACAGGTGAGAAACGTCTGGTACTTCATCACATGACACGTGGACAGCTTGGAGAAGCTGTAGAGGCTGACGGAGTGGACAAGCGTACATTCTATACAGAACAGCAGGCGAAGATCGCAGATTTTGCAAATAAAGTACATGCAGGAGAGATCACAAACGGAGCCGGTGAGAAGTTTACAACTGTTGTACAGATTGGTATCGGTGGAAGTGATCTCGGACCTCGTGCAATGTATCTTGCACTTGAGAACTGGGCTAAGAAGAATGACACATTCAAGATGGAAGCCAAATTCATCAGTAACGTAGACCCTGATGATGCGGCAGCTGTACTTAATTCTATCGATGTTGCACATTCTATCTTCGTACTGGTATCAAAATCAGGAACAACACTTGAGACATTAACCAATGAATCATTTGTAAAAGATGCACTGAAGAATGCGGGACTGGATGCTTCTAAGCACATGATTGCTGTTACAAGTGAGACATCTCCGCTGGCTAAGAGTGACGATTATCTTGCAGCATTCTTCATGGATGACTATATCGGAGGACGTTATTCTTCTACATCTGCAGTTGGAGGCGCTGTATTATCTCTGGCATTCGGACCGGAAGTATTTGCACAGTTCCTTGATGGTGCTGCAGCAGAAGATGCACTTTCTAAGAACAAAGATGTATTCAAGAATCCTGCAATGCTGGATGCACTGATTGGTGTATATGAGAGAAATGTATTAGGATATCCAAGTACGGCCGTACTTCCATATTCCCAGGCACTGAGCCGTTTCCCTGCACATTTACAGCAGTTGGATATGGAATCTAACGGTAAATCTGTCAACCGTTTCGGTGAGCCGGTTAACTATCCTACAGGACCGGTCATCTTCGGAGAACCTGGAACAAACGGACAGCACTCATTCTATCAGTTACTGCATCAGGGAACGGATATCGTGCCGTTACAGTTCGTTGGATACAAGAACAGCCAGATGGAAACAGATGTTGTGATCCAGGACAGCACAAGCCAGCAGAAACTTTGTGCAAATGTAGCTGCCCAGATCGTTGCATTTGCATGTGGTAAATCCGATGAGAACCGTAATAAGAATTTCGAAGGCGGACGTCCATCAAGCATCATTATCGGAGAGCAGGTAAATCCGGGATCTCTCGGTGCACTTCTTGCACACTTTGAGAATAAAGTTATGTTCCAGGGATTTGTATGGAATGTGAACAGCTTTGACCAGGAAGGTGTACAGCTTGGTAAAGTACTTGCAAAACGTGTACTTGCACACGAGACAGATGGTGCACTGAAGGTGTTCAGTGATCTGCTGAATATCTAATAAATTAAAGAAGCAATCACTTGTTAGTGTGATTGAATAGTGGTATGATAGTGCTGTTAGGCAGAAATGTCTGTTTGACAGCACTATTTTTTTGATGAAAGGAAAATAAAGACGTGACCTATAAAGAAGCGAGGGTATATTTGGACGAGATGTCGAAATACGGAAGTGTACTTGGCTTAGATACGATTCGAGGTCTGTTGCGTGAACTTGGGAACCCCCAGGATGATCTGAAGTTCATACATATTGCAGGAACGAATGGAAAAGGATCTGTGCTTGCATACACTTCAATGATATTAAGTAAGGCAGGATACAAAACCGGGCGATATGTTTCACCGACAGTCATTTCTTATCTGGAGAAGATACAGATAGATGGGAAATGGATCTCTGAATCAGAATTTGCAGAGATCATGGAAGAGATAAAAGAAGCAATTGACCGGCTTGTATGTAAAGGAGAACCTGTTCCGACAGTGTTTGAAGTAGAGACGGCGATGGCTTTTTTGTATTTTAAGAAACAAAAATGTGATCTGGTTGTATTGGAAACCGGTCTCGGCGGAGAGACAGATGCGACGAATGTAATTAAGAATACAGTTTGCGCGGTATTTGCAACGATCAGTGTTGATCATCTGGGGGTGATCGGAGATACCCTGGAAGAGATCGCACAGACGAAATCCGGGATCATCAAACCGGGATGTACGGTAGTGTCAGCAAGACAGCAGGAGAATGTCAGACTGATCCTGCGAAAGAAAGCAGAGAGTCTGAACTGTATATACACAGAAGCAGAGCCGGAACAGATGAGTATCGAAAAAGAAGATTATAAAGGACTTACATTTTCATATAAAAAATATGCGCATATGCAGAACCACATTGCAGGAGAGTGCCAGAGAGAAAATCTTTCTGTGGCACTGGAAGTAATTGAAAGCCTCAGGAAGCTGGGATATCAGATTGAGGAAGGAGCAGTGAGGGACGGTCTTGATGCAACAAGATGGGCGGGACGTTTTACTTGTCTGTCTGAAGATCCGGTTGTGATCGTAGATGGTGCGCATAATGAAGATGCGGCGAAGAAGCTTAAGACATCCATTGAACGGTATTTTACGGGAGAGGAACTTATCCTGATCATGGGTGTATTTAAAGATAAAGAATATGAGAAGATCGTACAGATTCTGTGTCCGTCAGCAAAGCGGGTGTATACGGTAGATCTGCCGAATAAGGAACGTACACTGCCGGCAGAGAAGCTTGCAGAATGTGTAAGAGACTGTATGACAGAACAGATGAGCGTGTACGCAGAAAAGAGTATTGGAGATGCTGTTGCAAAAGCGTATACTTATGCAACAGAAGACAGTGGGAAACGTGCGGTGATCGCATGTGGTTCATTGTCATATCTAAGTGAAGTAATCCGGTGTATGGAAGGATACGTACAGAATCCGTAGAGAAAGGAAAGAATATGATAGATCATGAGAAGATAGAACAAGCAGTGCGGCTGCTCCTGGAAGGAATGGGAGAAGATGTGAACCGGGAAGGACTGATTGATACACCGGACCGGATCGCAAGAATGTATGAAGAGATATATGGAGGTATGGATGAGGATGCAGGAAAACATCTTTCTAAGACATTTACCGTTGACAGTCATGAGATGGTAATAGAGAAAGATATTACATTCTATTCGACATGTGAGCATCATCTCCTGCCATTTTATGGGAAAGCACATATTGCTTATATTCCGGATGGGAAAGTTGTAGGATTAAGCAAACTTGCCCGTACCGTGGAGGTATTCGCAAGAAGACTGCAGCTTCAGGAACAGCTTACCGGACAGATTGCTGATGCTTTGATGGAGTATATGCAGCCGAAAGGGGCTATCGTTATGATCGAAGCAGAGCATATGTGTATGACAATGCGTGGGATCAAGAAGCCGGGAAGCCAGACTGTGACAATTGCAAGACGCGGTGTATTTGAGACAGATCCGGTACTGGAAGAGAGATTTTTCCGGATGCTTGGACGATAAAAAGAAAGAGATACAGATGTAGATGAAAAGAGTAACAGAAAGACAAAAAGGGATGCCCCGTCTGAATGCGGTGGTGAATCATGAAGTGTATCAGACATACTATAAGCGTATCTGTGAATGTGAGACGGATAGGGTATTCTGTTGTCATCAGATGAACCATCTTCTGGATGTGGCAAGAATTGCTTACATTAAGAATCTGGAAGAAGGACTTGGATTCGATAAGGAATTGATCTACGTAGCGGCGGTGCTGCATGATATTGGCAAATCTTTTCAGTACAGACAGCAGATTCCGCATGAGATCGCAGGAGAGAGAATAGCAAGGCGGATATTGGATTCTCTTCCGACTGGTTTTACATTTACGGATGAAGAAAAAGCACTGATCTGTCTGGCAGTCAGGGGACACCGCAGACGGCATGAGCATATGAAGCCGATAGAGGAACTGTTCTATGAAAGTGATAAACGTTCCAGAATGTGTCTTTCCTGCATGGCAGAGAAGAAGTGTAACTGGAATGAAGAAGAGAAAAATATGGAGATAATAATATGATCATAGGTGGAAAGAATTTTGATACAGCAAATCATACATACATTATGGGAATCCTGAATGTGACGCCGGATTCCTTTTCCGATGGAGGAAAGTTTAACGGAATGGATGCGGCAATTGCACATGCACACCGGATGGTTGAAGAAGGTGTAGATATCATTGACGTAGGCGGGGAATCTACGCGTCCGGGACATATCCAAATCACGGATGAAGAAGAGATTGCAAGAGTGACACCAATTATTGAAGTGCTTAAGAAAGAATTTGATGTACCGGTGTCGATCGATACCTACAAAAGCCATGTCGCAGAGGCTGCACTTCAGGCAGGTGCAGATCTTGTCAATGACATCTGGGGATTAAAATATGACAAGAAGATGGCAAGTGTGATCGCAAAGTATCAGGCTGCATGCTGTCTGATGCATAATCGGGAAAAGGCGGAATATCAGGACTTCCTGAAAGATTTCATGGATGATATGAAAGAATGTGTAAGACTTGCAAAAGCAGCAGGCATTGAGGATGACAAGATCATCCTTGACCCCGGTGTCGGATTTGGAAAGACTTATGAGATGAACCTGGAGATTATCGATAAGATGGAGATATTAAATGAACTTGGATATCCGGTATTGCTCGGAACATCACGAAAATCCGTAATCGGACTGACGCTGGATCTTCCGGTGACGCAGCGGGAAGAAGGTACGATGGTTACGACCGTATATGGGGTACAGAAGGGATGTGCATTCGTACGCGTCCATGATGTAGAGAAAAATAAGAGAGCCATTCAGATGACGAAAGCAATCATGCGGGGACACGAAGTATAGAAAGAGTGAGGAATGAGATGAAACCGGACAAGATAAAGATAGAAGATCTGGAAGTATTTGCCAATCATGGTGTGTTTCCGGAGGAAAATGTACTGGGGCAGAAATTTGTGGTGTCTGCGGTTATGTATACGGATACCAGACGGGCAGGACTGACAGATGAGCTGACTGCATCTATCCATTATGGAGAAGCAAGTGCATTTATCACAGAGTATTTGAAAAGTCATACGTTTAAGCTTCTGGAGAAGGTTGCGGAAGGACTGGCAGAGGAGATGCTGGTGCGTATAGCAGGTCTGCAGAAGGTGCAGATTGAGATCAAGAAACCGTGGGCACCGGTCGGACTGCCGCTTAAGACGGTCAGTGTAGAGATTGAGCGTGAATGGCATACGGCATATATTGCGCTCGGATCGAATATGGGGGATAGCAGAAGCATTTTGGAAGCCGCGGTACAGGCGCTGGATGAGATAAAGAATACAAAGGTGGAGAAGGTATCGACATTTATCACGACACCTCCGTACGGAGTGACGGATCAGCCGGATTTCTTAAACGGTTGTCTGAAGCTTTCGACATTATTATATCCGGAAGAGTTATTAAAAGAGCTGAACCGAATTGAAAAAGAGGCAGGAAGAGAACGAATCATACATTGGGGACCGAGAACGCTGGATCTGGATATTATATTTTATGATGATCTGGTTGCAGAGACGGATACTTTATGTATTCCACATGTGGAGATGCATAAGAGAGCGTTTGTACTGGAGCCTTTGCATGAGATTGCACCTTATAAACGTCATCCGGTGTATGGGAAGACGGTCAGAGAGATGCTGGAAGACCTTCGGAAATAGAATGACAGAGCATGAACAGGACAGTAAATTTACAAAAAATAAAAGACAAGATGGGGAAAACAAGATGGATATTCAGGAGTGGATTATATTTGCAATCGAACTGATCGGAACAGTAGCGTTCTCAGCATCGGGGGCAATGGTTGGAATTGAGTGCAGCATGGATATATTCGGAGTGATCGTGCTTGGTGTGTCAACGGCAGTTGGCGGAGGTATGGTTCGTGATGTTATACTTGGGAAGGTGCCATCGGCACTTCTGCATCCGGTATATGTGATATATGCCGTACTTGCTGCGGTGCTTGTGTTTTGTATTATATATTTCCGCAGGAAATATCTGCAGGATGGTTTTGGTGAGATCTATGATAAACTTATGTTGGCAATGGATTCTGTAGGACTTGGAATCTTTTCGGCGATGGGAGTGACAAAAGGTATCAGCTGCGGCTATATCGATAATACATTTCTGCTGGTCTTCCTTGGTACAATGACGGGAGTCGGAGGAGGACTCTTGCGTGATACGATGGCAGGAGTTGCGCCGTATATATTTGTGAAACATATTTATGCATGCGCATCCATTGCGGGGGCGTGGATATGTGTGATCATATACAGAAGTTACGGAGAACTTCCGGCGATGGTGGTGTCATCACTGATCGTTATGCTGATACGTTTTCTTGCGGCTCATTACAGATGGAATCTTCCAAGGATCGGAGAGTAGCATTTTGCAGAATGTGATGAAAAAATATGCAAAAGCATGAAAATTTATGCTTGACATTTGAAATGACAGGTTTATAATAAGGACTTGTAAAACATATATAGTTCACCGAAATTCGTTGATGAGAACAATGCCGAATCTATCGTTATTTCACAGAGAGCCTGCGGTTGGTGGAAGCAGGTAATAAGCAGATAAGGATATCCTCTCTAAGAAGCGGGTTGAAAGCAATATCAAAGTAAACCTCGCCGGTATCCCCCGTTACAGGGAGCATGTATGATGGTACGTGAATGAGAGCTGTAGAAAGATTCTACAGAATTAGGGTGGTAACGCGGATAGATTTCGTCCCTTTTCAGAGTATATTCTGAAAAGGGATTTTTTTTGGTGGACAGTGATTGCTTAAAGGAGGAGAAGAGTAATGAAAGCATTACAAAAAACAAGCAAATTTTTATCAGACTACACGTCAATTGTTGTAATCGCAATCGCAGTGGTTACATTTTTCCTTCCGTCTATGATGGGCTGGGTAAATCTGGCACTGTTCACAGACATGGTATCGAACAAGTTCACATGTCAGTCTATTATCATTGGTATTATCATGTTCAGTATGGGACTGACACTTACAACGGAAGACTTTAAGATTCTTGCACAGCGTCCGTTTGACATTTGTGTTGGTGCGGTTGCGCAGTATCTGATCATGCCATTCCTTGCATTTGCGCTTTCAAAGGTATTGAACCTGCCGGATGGAATCGCACTTGGGCTGATTCTTGTAGGCTGCTGTCCGGGAGGTGTATCTTCCAACATCATGTCTTATCTGTGCGGCGGGGATGTAGCCTTTTCTGTAGGAATGACAACAGTATCCACACTGGTCTCACCGGTTATGACACCACTCATGGTATCTTTACTGGCAAGCGGTACACAGATTACGATCAAGGGACTTCCGATGTTCGTATCAATCATTGAGACTGTTATCCTTCCGGTTGGTGTTGGATTCTTGTTAAATTATCTGTTGGGAAAGAATAAAACATTCCGGGAACTTCAGAAAGTTATGCCGGGAGTTGCTGTTCTCGGACTTGCATGTGTTGTCGGTGGTGTGGTATCTTCACAGGGAGCCAAGTTCTTCCAGTCAGGTGTTGTGATCTTCGTAGCAGTATTACTGCACAACGGGCTTGGATATCTGCTTGGATATGGAGCAGGAAAACTGGTTGGTATGAATACATCAAAGAAGAGAACCATTTCTATCGAAGTAGGTATGCAGAATGCCGGACTTGCAACGAATCTTGCAACTACAACTGCCCAGTTTGCATCTACACCGGAATCTGCAATTATCTGTGCGGTATCCTGTACATGGCATTCCATCTCAGGAACTCTGTTAGCCGGATTATTTGCAATGCATGACAAACGAAAAGAAAAAGTTGCCGGAAATGCAGAGGCAGCAGCACATTAAGCTTCTTTCGGAATGTGTGAAGCAATAAATTATAGAATAGAAACAAAAAAGAAACAACACGGGATGTGCTGTTTCTTTTTTAGTGTGCGCTAATATGGATAAAGATTATCAACGAAATAAAAAAATAATTTAAATAAAATATTGACTACTAGTCATTTTTGATTATAATAATAACTACATGAAGAAAATAAGAGGAGATGGAAAGAATGGTCAAAGTTGGCAAATGGATTGCCCGACACAGAATACTGGTGCTGCTTATAGGAGTCTTATTAATTGTTCCGTCAATAATCGGCATCGCAAAAACAAAAGTAAATTATGACTTGCTGAGTTACCTGCCGGATCACCTGGAGACGGTAAAAGGACAGGATATCCTGGTAGATGAATTTGGAATGGGTGCATTCTCCATGGTCGCAGTCGAGAATATGGATATGAAGGATGTACAGAAGCTGGAAAAGGAATTTGAAAAAGTGCCGCACGTCCAGGATGTACTCTGGTATGACGATGTGGCAGATATCAGTCTTCCGACAGAGATGATTCCAAAAGATATAAGAAAAGCATTTATCAATGGAGATGCAACGATGATGCTGGTATTATTTGATGATACGACATCATCTGATAATTCCATGGAGGCACTGACACAGCTTCGTAAGATCGCAAATAAGCAGTGCTTTATCAGTGGTATGACGGGTATCGTTACAGATATTAAGAATATCGCAATGAAAGAACTTCCGATCTATGTAGTGATCGCGGCACTGTTAAGCCTGGTCGTACTGGAGATTACATCGGGATCATTTGTAGTTCCGTTTTTATTCCTGCTAAGTATAGGGCTTGCGATTTTATACAACCTGGGAAGTAATATTATATTCGGTGAAACGTCTTATATTACGCAGGCACTGACAGCAGTATTACAGCTTGGCGTAACGATGGATTATTCCATCTTCCTTCTGAATAGTTATGAAGAGAATAAGAAGAGATTCCCGGGTGAGAAAGACAGAGCTATGGGGCATGCGATCGCCAATACATTTAAGTCGGTTGTCGGCAGTTCCGTAACTACTGTGGCCGGTTTCATTGCACTTTGTGTTATGACATTTGCACTCGGACGTGACCTTGGTATTGTAATGGCAAAAGGAGTTGTGATCGGCGTGATCTGTTGTGTAACGATCCTGCCGGCACTGATCCTTGTATTTGATAAACCAATCGAGAAGACAAGACACAAATTACTGTTAAGTAATATGGATCGTCCATCAGCTTTTATCACAAAACACTATAAAGTATGGATTGCGGCATTCCTTATACTTTTACTTCCGGCAATTTATGGAAATAACCATACAAAGATTTACTACAATATTGCAGATTCACTTCCGGCAACATTGAACAGTAATGTATCAATTGCAAAAGTAAAGGATGACTTTGGGGCAAGCAACATGCATATTATCATGATGGATAAGAACATGGATGCAAAGGAAAAACAGCAGATGCTGAATAAGGTCGATAAAGTAAAAGGCGTGAAATGGACCATCAGTATGAGTTCACTTATCGGGCCTAGTGTACCGGATTCCATAATTCCAAAGGATGTCCGGAAGATGCTGCAGAGTAAAGATTATGAACTGGCATTTGTAAGTACAGAATACGAATCCGCAACAGATCAGGTCAATACACAGATTAAAAAGATCGATAAGATTGTAAAATCATATGATAAGACGGGAATGGTCATCGGAGAAGCGCCTCTGATGAAAGATCTGCAGGATGTCACGGATGTCGATCTTGTTAATGTTAATATTATCTCTATCGCAGCGATATTTGTGATCATCCTGATTATTTTCAAATCGATTTCACTGCCGGTTATCCTGGTGGCAGTTATCGAATTTGCAATTATGATCAACATGGCAATTCCGTATTATCAGGGAATCAGCCTTCCGTTTGTGGCAAGTATCGTGATCGGTGCCATTCAGTTAGGTGCAACTGTTGACTATGCGATCCTGATGACAACGAGATATCAAAAAGAACGAAGCCTTGGAAAAGATAAGATGGAAGCAATCAGCATTGCGCATAAAACGAGTATGCCGTCCATCATCAGCAGTGGACTTAGTTTCTTCGCTGCAACATTCGGAGTTGCCTGCTACTCACAGGTTGAGATGATCGGTTCGATCTGTACATTGCTTGCAAGAGGAGCCATTATCAGTATGGTAGTTGTGCTTCTGGTATTACCGGCAATGTTCATGATATTTGACAAATTAATCTGCAAGACATCCATCGGATTTCTTGGGAAAAAGACAAAACCACAGACAAGTGAAGCAAAGTAACCTGTTATTAACAATCCATGATAATGATAATTAAGAAAGGAAGCAGGAATTATGAATAAGAACAGAAAAATGAAACGAAAAGTTGCAGCATCTGTAGCAGTCGGAATGTCAGTGATGATGGGTGTGACACCAGCTTTCGCAGCAAGTGGAACATCAGACAGTGATGTGTATAAAGAAGAAACCGTATATGTGAATGCCAAGGCAAGTGGTAAGACGGATAAGGTAACCGTATCTAACTGGCTTAAGAATTCCGGAAACGTGTCCGGTAATCTGGAAGATGAAAGTACACTGAGCGATATCAAGAACGTAAAAGGTGATGAAAAATATACTGCAGACGGAGATAAGCTGACATGGACTACTGATGGCGAGGATATCTACTATCAGGGAACGACTGATAAGAAACTTCCGGTATCTGTTAAATTAAAATATTACCTGGATGGAAAAGAGATGAAACCATCTGAGTTAAAAGGAAAGAGCGGACACTTGAAGATCACGGTGGATTATAAAAATAATGAAAAGAAGAATGTATCTGTAGATGGAAAAGATACAGAAGTATATACACCATTCGTCATGATGACAGGTATGATCCTTCCGAATGAGACATTCAGTAATGTAACAATTGATAACGGCAAGATCATTTCTGATGGTAATAAGAATATCGTAGTCGGATTCGGAATGCCGGGATTAAAAGACAGCCTGAACTTAAGCAGCGAAGAGACAGACAAAGTTACAATTCCGGAAAGCTTAAGTATCGAAGCCGATGTAAAAGATTTTACAATGTCTTCTACTTATACTGTTGCATTATCTGATCTGTTAGATGATGTGGATATGGACAGTATCGTAAATGTAGATGATCTTCAGAACGCTCTGGATGATCTGGAGGATGCGGCACTTCAGTTAGTAAGTGGTTCCGATACACTTGCAGATGGAGCAGGAACACTTGCAGATGGTGTGAACAGCTATACAGAAGGCGTTGATACATTGAACGCCGGCATCCAGAAATACCTTGGTTCTAACGGAGAGCTGAATGGCAGCGTCACAGAGTATGTGAATGGTGTAAACAAAGTTGTCAAAGGTGTACAGGATTATACAAGTGGTGTGAATACACTTGCAGACGGTGTGAGCAGTTATGTAGACGGCGAGAAGCAGCTGGCAGCCGGAGCTTCACAGCTGACACAGTTAAGTACAGGACTGAAGCAGGTACAAAGCGCTATCTCACAGCTTGAAGCTGCAACAGATGGTAAGGGTGCAACGACAGAAGACCTTCAGGCAGCATCCCAGGCTCTGGCAGCAGGAACAGCACAGATGAAAGCAGCACTCGGAACGAAAGAAGTAGAGGGTCTGATGTCTCAGGTAAATGCTATGGTAACAACCGGCAATACATTGATGGCAGAGACTAAGACATTAAGCGGAACACTGGCAAATGGCATCGAGGCACCGCTTACAACAATTGCCCAGACATTAAATGGTATGCAGGAAGCTCTGGCAAATATTAATGCAGCGCAGACAGCATTAGAGAATGCATGTAAGAATATCAATGATGTAGTTGCATCTGACAATCAGACAATTGCAACAGCTAAGACAACAGCAAAGAACAGTTCTGATGCGATCGCTGCATCTATAAGTGCACTGGAAGCGAAGTATGCAGGAATCTCAGATAAGAATTCCGAGGAAGCAAAGCAATTACAGAGTTCTATAAGTGCACTGAAGAACGCAAAAGCTTCCACAGATTCCGTACAGAATCTCAAGGAGTTATCAGGCATTGATACGTCAAAGATGCCGACAATAGATGTAGATTCCTTAAAAGCAGGTGCAGCAACGATCATGACGAATGCAGATACTTTGAAGAAGTCTTCGGGAGAGCTGGCAGCAGCACTTCCGGAATTACAGAAGCAGTTGAAGAGTATCGAAGATGCGGAAGGTGTTCTTGCACAGGCAGGGCAGTTAAGTACATTAACAGGAAGTGTAGACCAGTTAAATGCAGGTATGCAGGGACTGAACAGTGCAATCGGAACACTGCACAGCAATTTGGCTGCATTGAATCATGCGACATCCGCTCAATTCCCGACAGCAATTCAGGGAATCACGGCACTGAACAAAGGATTCGCTCAGTTAAGCGGATACAATGATTCCCTGGTAAGTGGTGCAAATAAACTGAAATCCAACAGTCCGACATTAGTAGCCGGTGTCAATACACTTCAGAGTGGAACCAATCAGCTGGCAAGCGGACTGAACACACTGGGAAGCCAGATGTCTTCCGGATCTGCAACACTTGCAGTCAACAGCGGTGCACTTAGAAGCGGAGCTTCCGAACTTCAGTCAGGTGCAAAAGAGCTTGCAGAAGGCATGGCGAAATTTGACAAAGAAGGAACAAGTAAGTTGAAGAGCACCGTGGAAGATGAACTTGGTGATGTACTTGACAGAATCGATGTGCTGACATCAGAAGATTGCAAATATAGTACATTCAGCGGTAAGGATAAAGCAATGGATGGTAATGTAAAATTTGTGATTGAGACGGATGCGATCGAGTAAATAAGAAGAATATGAAATAAAAAGAATCACAGGTGGAAGAGGATGAAGTAATATGTTCCCTGTTAATTAGACGAGGGGCGTATTACTTCATCCTCTTCCGTTTGTGATTCTTTTTTTATTTTTTCAACATTCTCCAGAGAGTGCTTCTGCTTATGCCAAGACGTTTGGCAGTTTTTTCTTTATTCCCATGTTCTTCGGCAAGAACCCATTGTATGATTTGATAGTTCATTTCATCCAGCGTGGTTGACAGATTCAGTGTGGTCTGTGGGGCATTGCCGGATATTGCCGGTTCGGCATCAAGAATAGCCTTTGTGTCAGTGTAAGTGATATAAGGTGTCTGGGTGATCACAACCAATTCTTTAATAACATGATGAAGCTGATCAAGGTTTCCGGGCCACGGAAAAGAATGCATAAGATCCATTGCTTCTGCTTCAAATCCAATAATCTGTTTTCCAATAGTGATATTCATCCGATGAATATAAAGAGCTGTAATACTTGAAAGATCATTGATGCGTTCCCGTAAAGGAGGAAGTCGTAAAGTAAGACAACTTAGCCTGTTTTCAAGATAAGAACGACACAGATCTTCCTGTTCCTTGGAAAAATTTTCAAGCGTTATAGAAAAAATCAGGCGGTTTCTTTTGGAAAGCCTTGAATTGTCTATATAGGAAAACAGGTTATCCAGTTGAGCTTTTGAAAGAGAAGCCAGACTTTTTATATATAAAGTTGCATTTGTGGCAGCAAAAGGAGATTCTATGCTATTAAGGAGTGTATTCCATTTTCTCTCGCCGATCAATTCACAGTTAATGATATACAGCGGAGCTGTATTATTGGGACTGTTTTCATACAATTGTCTGGCAATCTTATCCTTTCCTGTTCCGGTCTCTCCAATAATTAATACAGGGAAATTATTTTTTGAGTATTCCTGTATGAGAGTGGCAGTATTACCAACATGATGAGAACTGCTATATTCATTGGAATATTCCTGTGAAGTATGGTCAAGCCGGTTATAAATAGTAATCTCGGATGAGTCGTCAGAAAATAATGCCATCTGCTGCCGGATGGTGATAGCAGTATATTTCTGGTTTTCATATATCAAATGCCGGTTGGTCAGGACATATATTTTATCGCGGATCTGTCTGGTGACAGTCTGATCCGGAACTTTAAGAAATGCTTTAAGATATGTATTTATCAGATTCATCAGGGCAATATTACGATCATTATCTGTAAGGCTGGAAAACCATAAATTACCTGCAGGATCATAAATCATGAATTCTCTTTCTTCATCAGAAAGAAGTGCCTGAAACAGGTCTTTTTGCTTATGGACATGTTGAGAAGACCGTACTAACTTTATAGCCTCATCGATTGCAGCATTAATACTTTCGGTACCGGATGAGATGAAAAGAGAATTCATTCCAAGTGCCTGGGCAGCTTTAGAACCGGCCATATCACATAGTGCGAGTGTACAGCCGTTTTCATATGCTTTGCGAAGTGTCGGAAGAGTATCGGTTTCGCTTGTAAAAGTAAATATGTCAATGTCATATTGTAACAGATCGCAGAGAATTCGAGAGCAGTTTGTTATAGATGAAAAGCCTGCGATAACAAATTTACCGGAATAATTTTCAGCCAGTTTAATTGTTCTCAGAACATCATAGACAGAAATTGGAATATCTATGACCGGAAGTTCAACAGTTGATCTTATAAGTTCTGCTGTGCCGCCTCGTGAAATGATCACATCATAATTATTATGAGCCAGTTCCATTGCAATCTGTTTTCCTGTGTTCAGGTCTCCAATTTGGACAGTCATTTTTATATCATCACGTGTCTGAGCAATTGTGGAGATTGCATCGGCCAGTCCTTCATATGGTGCAACGGCCAAAATCTTTGTTTTCTGCATAAAAAGAATCCTCCTGTATAGTTTGTGCTTATAATTAACAGAATAATACGAAATGTTTTAAAATGCAACAAAAATAAATAATGATGTTTCAGAATAAAACGGAAAAATGAAAAAATCAAATGGAAAAACAATGAAAAAGCATGTATTATAAACGAGAAGACAACAAATAAGAAAAGAAAAGTTTCAAAATAAAACGGGAGGACTAAGAAATGAGTTATCAGATTAAAATTCCATCATATACTTGCGGAGGTGAAGGTTGTATTGAAAATGTACCAGCTATTATAGAAAAAGAACATGCAAAGAAGATAATGGTTTTTACTGATAAAGGCATAAGATCAACAGGACTTTTAGATGGGTTGACAAAGATTCTTGATGAAACAGCAGCAGAGTATAAAATTTTTGATGATTTGACACCGGAACCTGCATATCAGGATGTAGAAAGAGTTATGGATGAAGCTGCTCAGTATGAAGGAGATTTCATTATTGCAATTGGCGGTGGAAGTGTCATGGATGCCGCAAAGCTCTGTAGCGTATTAAAAGGAGCTTCTTATACAGTGAAAGATCTTTTAAAAGATCCGGCAATTGCAGAGAAACAGATTAAGACATTAATGATTCCAACTACATGCGGAACAGGATCTGAAGCAACCTGCAATGCAATTGTAGCAATTCCGGAAGAACAGTCAAAGAAAGGAATTGTAAATGATAATATGATTCCGGATTATGTATTCTTGGATTCTCAGATGATCAGAAAGCTTCCAAAAGCTATTATTGCGGCAACTGGAGTGGACGCACTGGCTCATGTAGTGGAATGTTTTACATCAAAAAAAGCAACACCATTTTCTGACAGCTATGCAATGGCAGGTGCAAAACTGATCTTCCATAACATCAGGGAAGCTTATGGTGATGCGGATAACATGGAAGCAAAGAACAATATGATGCTTGGAGCATTTTACGGAGGTGTAGCAATTACAGGAAGTGGAACAACGGCTGTACATGCATTATCTTATCCTCTGGGTGGTAAATATCATATTGCACATGGTGTGTCAAATGCAATCTTATTTGCACATGTAATGGAATTTAACAAAGATGCATGTAAGGAAAGACTTGCTGTATTATGCGATGGAGTATTCCCGGAATTTGCAACAAAGAGTGTAGATGAAAAAGCTGATTACATGATCGGGCAGATTGCAGATATTGTAAAAGTAACAAATATTCCGACAGACTTGACAGAGTTTGGAGTAAAGATGGAAGATCTGGACTTTTTGGTACAGGCAGGAAGTGACCAGAAAAGACTTCTTGTTAATAATATGAAAGAATTATCACTGGATGATATTCGTGAGATATATCTGAAAGTATTGAAATAATCAGAGGATGGAGGAAGAAGACAATGGCAAAGAAACCAATTATTGGAATTACAATGGGTGATCCTGCCGGAAACGGATCGGAAATATCTGTAAAAGCACTTGCAGATTCGTCTGTTTATGAAAGATGCAGACCGATTATTATCGGTGATGCGAACTGCATGGAAAAAGCGGTGAAGATTCTTGGTAAAGAAAATGAAATCAAAATCCATGCAGTACAGGATGTAAAAGAGGCTATCTTCGAATTTGGAACAATTGATGTATATGACATGAAATTGGTCGACATGGAAAAGCATATGTACGGAAAAGTATCAAAAATGTGCGGGGAAGCAGCTTTTCAATATGTTGTGAAAGTAATTGATCTTGCAATGAAAAATGAAATTGATGCAACTGTTACAAATGCAATCTGCAAAGAAGCAATTAACATGGCGGGACATCATTATTCAGGACATACAGAAATCTATGCAGACTATACACATACAAATAAATATACAATGATGCTTGCACATGATGACTTAAGAGTTGTGCATGTATCTACACATGTGTCGTTAAGACAGGCCTGTGACAAAGTAAAGAAAGAAAGAGTGCTTGAATGTATCAGAATTGCTAATAATGCATGTAAGGCAATAGGAATTCAAGAACCAAAAATCGGAGTCGCAGGATTAAATCCTCACTGTGGTGAGAATGGAATGTTCGGTGTTGAAGAAATTGAGGAAATTCAGCCGGCAATTAATGAAGCAATGGAAGAAGGAATTAATATTCCAGAGAAAAAGCCAACACCACCAGATTCTATTTTTTCGAAAGCAATTGGCGGCTGGTACGATATTGTTGTTGCAATGTATCATGACCAGGGACATATTCCGTTAAAGGTAGAAGGCTTTAAATATAACAAAGATTTAAAAAAGTGGGATGCAGTATCGGGAATCAATGTAACACTTGGAATTCCAATTATCAGGGTATCCGTAGATCACGGAACTGGATTTGATCTTGCTGGAACAGGAGAATGCAATCAGATCAGTCTTGTGAATTCCATAGATTATGCAATCCGTCTTGCAGAAAACAGGTAAAAGCAAGGGAGGAAAATAATATGGTAAAATTGCTGATCATAGCAGATGATTTTACCGGTGCTTTGGATACAGGAATTCAATTTAAAAAATATGGAATTTGTACACAGGTTTTTACAAAAACAAGGATAGAGGATAATGAAATTAATCCAGATACAGAGGTGCTTGTGATTGACAGTGAATCAAGACCGCTGACAAAGGAAGAGGCATATCTGGGAGTTCTGAATATTACAAAATGGGCCATTTCAAAAGGAATTGAGATTATTTTCAAAAAAACAGATTCAGCGCTTAGGGGTAACATCGGGGCAGAATTAGAGGCTGTAGCGGATGCAGCTGGAGAGGAAAGTCTGTATTTTCTGCCGGGATATCCTGAAATCCATAGAATTACTAAGAATGGAATACATTACATAGATGGAGAGTTGTTGGAAAACAGTGTGTTTGGAAAAGATCCATTTGAGCCGGTTAAAAGATCTTATATTCCGGATATTATAAATGAACAGAGTTGTATTACAGTCAGATGTGTTCAGTCAGGAGAAAAAATATCGGAAAGCCGGAAAGAGGATTCAAGTATTATTGTGTGTGATACGGTTACAACAGAAGATATAGATAAACGTTTAGAAGAACTTCAGGAAAAAAAATGCTTGAAATTTATTGCCGGATGTGCCGGACTTGCGGCCAGACTGGTTTGGAAACTTCCTTTTGAAAAAAAGGACGGACAGATGTTCAGACAGACAAAAGCCTTGTATGTTGCCTGTGGAAGTCTGAATAAAATTACGGAAAAACAGGTTGAATATGCAGAAAAAACAGGAGGATTTGAAAGAATCCATCTAACCATGGAACAGAAACTGATGCCGGAATATTATCAGAGCAGACAGGGAAAAGAATTCACGGAATGGCTTGTGAAACTGTGCGAGACAAGGAGAAAACTGATTGTCGATACATTTGATCAGGATGATAAAAAAGAAATGTTTTTAGAGAAACATAAGATTCCAAAAGCATCTGTAAGATTTAGAATTTCAGATTCGCATGGATGTATTGTAGATGAAATTCTGAAAAGCAATATAGATGTTACAATTCTTATGACAGGTGGAGATACCCTGATGGGATATATGAAGAAAATTGGCTGTACACAAATAGAACCTTTGTGTGAGATAGAACAAGGAATAGTGGCATCAAATATTATATGTCATGATCATACGGTACAGGTTATTTCAAAATCCGGGGGATTCGGAACCGAGGATGTTATGTGCATTATTGCAGAAAAAGTAATAAGAAAAGAATCATAAATGAAAGAACTGAAAGGAGAATTTATTATGAAAAAAGTAGAACTGAAAGGAATTATTACACCTATTTTAACGCCTATGAAAGAAGATGAGAGTATCAACACAGAGGAACTCCGTAACCAGATCGAGCGTTTGATTGATGGCGGAGTACATGGAATTTTCCCATTTGGAACAAATGGTGAGGGTTATATCTTAAGTGAGGCGGAGAAGGTTGAGGTTTTGGAGACAACCATCGATCAGGTAAAAGGAAGAGTTCCTGTATATGCTGGTTCTGGATGTATCTCAACAGCTGATACTATCCGAATGAGTAAAAAAGCAGAAGAACTTGGAGCAGATGTTCTGTCAATCATTACACCTAGCTTTGCTGTAGCATCTCAGAAAGAATTATATGATCACTATGTAGAAGTGGCAAAACATGTAGATACTCCGATTGTGCTTTACAATATTCCGGCACGTACAGGAAATAAGCTTCTTCCGGAAACTGTTGCAAAACTTGCAAAAGATGTAGATATCATTGTTGGAGCAAAAGACTCAAGTGGAGACTGGGAGAACTTAAAAGCATATATTCATCAGACACAGGATCTTGAGAAAGACTTCTATGTATTATCAGGAAACGATTCTCTGATTCTTCCGTCTCTGAAGGAAGGTGGATTCGGTGGAATCGCAGGATGCTCTAATGTGTATCCACATGTATTATCTTCTATTTATGATCTTTTCAAAGAAGGAAAAATGGAAGAAGCAGAAGCAGCTCAGGAATCCATTGCAAGCTTCCGTGCAGTTTTCAAATACGGTAATCCGAACACCGTAGTAAAAAAAGCCGTTAAGATGCTTGGATATCCGGTCGGAGACTGCCGCAGACCATTCAACTATCTGTGTGACGAAGGTGTAGAAGCATTAGCAAAAGTACTGGAAGAAAATAAAGCAAAGGGCATGAATTAATTATCATGTACCTTATATAAAATGGAGGAAATGAACATGAAATTTGTAATGACACAGGCAGTATGCCCGGAAGGTCTTCAGATGCTGGACGGAGTAGCTGATGTCTATGTGGCAGACAATCAGGATCCAAATAATTATCTGGATGAGATGAAAGATGCAGATGCACTGATCGTAAGAATTGCAAAATGCGATGGACATGCAATTGAGAATAGTCCGAATCTGAAAGTAATCGGACGTACCGGTGTGGGATATGATTCTGTGGATGTAAAAACAGCAACTTCACATGGAATTCCGGTAGTCATCACACCAGGAGCAAATAATAGAAGTGTTGCAGAGCATGCAGTAGCAATGATGTTTGCACTTTCTAAGAACCTTGTAGAAGCGCAGCAGGAAATGTGTAAAGGAAATTGGGAAATCCGTGGAGCCAAGAAAGCATTTGAACTGGAAGGAAAGACGATTGGAATCCTTGGACTTGGTGCAATTGGGCGTGAGACAGCAAAAATTTGTGAAGGATGTGGAATGAAAGTGGCAGCTTACGATCCGTTCCTTTCAAAAGAACAGGTAGAAGGTTATGGAGCTGTGTACTATGAAAATTATGAAGATTTGCTGAAAGTCAGTGATGTGGTATCGATCCATGTCCCTCTGACAGATGAGACAAAGAATATGATCAGCAAAAAGCAGCTCACAGAGATGAAGAAGACAGCGCTTATTATTAACTGTAGCCGTGGAGGAATTATCAATGAAACAGATTTGGTAGAGGCATTAAAAGCGGGTGAGATTGCTGGTGCAGGAACGGATGTATTCTGTAGTGAACCACCAAAGACAGACGATCCATTGTTGAATTGTCCGAATCTGATTGTGAGTCCTCATTCTGCTGCACAGACCAGAGAAGCCGTTATCAAGATGGCTCAGATGTGTGTAAAAGGATGCCTGGCAGTAGCAGAAGGTAAAAAGTGGCCATTTGTAGCAGATAAGTCTGTATATGATCATGAGAAATGGAAAGATGCAAAGTGGGCTGAAGTGTAAATAAAAGAGCTATAAGAGAAGATAAAATACGTGGGAAAATGGAGAAAAAATTATGAGTTCAAGTATTATTGCAATTATAATTGCGGCGATTACAATTGTATTATTTATGTGGAACAAATTGCCAATGAGTGTTGTAGCAATGGGAAGTTCCGTAGCAATGGGAATTTTGATCCCGGAGATGGATCTTTCAGCAGTATATGCCGGATTTAGTGCTCCTGGATGGGCAATGGTAGTAGGTATGTGTATTGTAAGTGCTGCTCTTTTTGAAACAGGAGTTGCACAGAGAATCGGTGAAAAGATCGGTAATTCCTTTCTGGCTAAGACAGAGAGAAGATTTATTGTAACAGTGAGTGCGGTGTGCTGTCTGATGTCAGCATTTATGAGCAACAATGGAACAGTTGCTATCTGGATGCCGTTGATTGCTGTTGTTGCCGCTGGTTCGAATGGACGTATCCGTTCTAAGATGGTAATCTTCCCGGCAGGTACTGCAGCCATCATCGGTGGTGCATGTACACTGGTTGGATCTACATCTCAGCTTGCAGCAAATGCAGTTCTTCAGGGATATGATGGATACAAAGAAGGTCTTGGAATGTTTGACATGACAAAGATCATGCTCCCAGCAGCAATCGTACAGATTATTTTCTGGGGAACAATCGGATATACATTGTTGACCAAGGTGTTAAAACCGGAAAGTCCGGACTTCAATGTTGGAAATATGTATGCAGATGCACCTGTTGTTGAAGAAAAAAATGAAGATGATGCAGTGACAAAAAGAAAAGGTAATATCGCAGCATTTACAATGCTTCTTTGCATCTTCCTTTTTGTGGTAAGTGGATTTGAACCATTTAAGAATCATTTTAATATCGGTGTAATCGGAATGCTTGGTGCAGCCATTGTACTTGGAACAAAATGTCTTCCTGTAAAAAAAGCATATTCTGAACTTCCTTGGGATGTACTGATCACAATCGGTGGTATCGGTGGACTTGGAACAGGTCTTGATGTATCTGGCGGTGGAGCACTTATTGCAAATGCAGTATTGAACCTGTTTGGTGGAAAGAACGCATCCGTAGTAGTTCTGACAATTGTAATTGCTGTACTTACAAGTGTACTTACTAACTTCATGTCCAATAATGCAACAGCAGCTATGTTAAGTCCAATCTGTATTGCTATGGCATTATCTCTTGGAATCAGTCCGCTTCCATGGGTAATTGTGATTGCAGCTTGTTCAAATCTTGCAATTGCAACTTCTTACGGAACAGCCGTTAATATGCAGATTTTACCGGCGGGATACAAATTCTCTGATTTTGTTAAGATAGGTGGACCATTACTTATTATACTGATTGCAGTAGTAACAGCCAGTTCTTTGGCATTCCTCTTTTAAAGTTAATATATAGTATCACACGGAAGTATAAGAGTTCTTATACTTCCAGTTGTGCGTTATAAGAAGCCGTTTAAAAACTGTAAAATACCCCACGATTTTACAGTTTTTTTGATAGAATATGAAACGAAAATAATATGAAAACAATTTGACAGAGATAAGTGAAAATATGGAGGAAAGAGACGTGTCAATAAAAACAGATTACGGGCAATATTTAAATAACCAAAGAGTACTATCTGAGAAAAGAACGGGAAGATTTTGGTTTGAACAGGAAAACAGATATGTGAAGCCATTTCAGATTTATGGAAATCTTTATTATGTAGGTGATAGCTGGGTATGTGTACATATTGTAGATACAGGAAAAGGACTTCTTATGTTTGATGCAGGTAACTGTGGTGCCACTGCAATGCTGATCCAGTCGATCTGGGAGATGGGACTCAATCCGGCTGATGTAAAATGGATGATTTTATCGCATGGACATGTAGACCATTTTGGGGCAGTTAATTTTTTTAAGAGAATGTTTGATACAAAGATATATATGGGAGAACCAGACGTAAAGATGTTTCAAGAGAATCCGGAACTTGCGATGATCCAGGAGAGTGGAAATTGTACGGAGAAGTTATTTGACATAGACGTATCAATCAAAGAAGGAGATGTTCTGACATTTGGAAATACGGAGATAGAATTTCATCTGGTTCCGGGTCATACTCAGGGATGTATTGCCTGTTTTTTTGATGTGACGGATGGAGCAGAAAAGAAACGTGTAGGATATTATGGAGGCTTTGGATTTAATACATTGCAAGAAGAGTATCTGAGAGAGATTGGCGATGAGACTTTAGAAGCAAGAAAACAATATCATCACTCGCTTGCAAGTGTAAGAGAGCAGAAGGTAGATATCTTTATGGGAAATCATACAGTGAATGTGGATTTGTTAAATAAGAGAAAATATATGACAGAGCATCCAGGGGAAAATCCTTTTATTGATTCTGAAGCATGGAAAAACTACCTTGATCTGAAGGAGAAAGAATTGTCGGAGTTGGAACAGGCATAGAGTATCAGCAGCAAAAGCAGATAATAAATCAGAAAAAGAAGTGACAATTACTGCGACAACCGGAGGATGATAAATTTGAGAAGACGATAAATTAGAATCTTACAATCCTTTATTGAAAAACCCTCCTCATAGTGCTAAAGTATACTAAAAAAGTATGCTTTAGCGAGTGCATGAAAAACATGCATGAAGGAGGAAAATTCATGAGTGAATACAAGATAGGAACCAAATGTGTACAGGGCGGATATACTCCGGGGAACGGAGAACCAAGACAGATCCCGATCGTGCAGTCAACAACATTCAAATATGCAACCAGTGAAGATATGGGAAAATTATTTGACCTGGAAGCGTCAGGATATTTTTATTCCAGACTTCAGAACCCGACAAATGATACAGTAGCAGCCAAGATCGCAGAGATGGAAGGCGGAACGGCAGCGATGCTGACTTCATCCGGACAGGCAGCCAACTTCTTCGCACTGTTCAATATCTGTGAATGTGGAGATCACATTGTAGCATCTTCATCCATTTACGGTGGAACATTTAACCTGATCGATGTAACGATGAGAAAGATGGGAATTGATGTAACATTTGTTTCACCGGATGCAACAGAAGAAGAGTTAAATGCAGCATTTAAGCCAAATACGAAAGTAATGTTCGGAGAGACGATTGCGAATCCGGCACTGACCGTACTGGATATCGAATTATTTGCCAAAGTGGCACATGCACATGGTGTGCCGCTTATCGTAGATAACACATTCCCGACACCGGTCAACTGCAGGCCGTTTGAATGGGGAGCAGATATCGTAACTCATTCGACTACAAAATATATGGACGGACACGGAGCGGCACTTGGCGGAGCAATCGTAGACAGCGGAAAGTTTGACTGGATGGCACACGCAGATAAATATCCGGGACTTTGCACACCGGATGAAAGCTATCATGGAATCACATATGCAGAGAAATTCGGTAAAGAAGGTGCATTCATTACCAAATGTACAGCACAGCTGATGCGTGACTTCGGATCGATCCAGTCACCGCAGAATGCATTTATCCTGAATCTTGGCCTGGAGTCACTGCATGTGCGTATGCCGAAGCACGTAGAGAATGGGCAGGCAGTTGCGGAATTCCTGGAAGCACATCCAAAGGTAGCATATGTGAACTATTCCGGACTTCCGTCTGATAAATATTATGAAAGAGCACAGAAATATCTTCCAAACGGAGGATGCGGTGTTGTATCGTTCGGATTAAAAGGTGGAAGGGAAGCTGCGTCTACATTCATGAAGACATTAAAGCTTGGTGCGATCGAGACGCATGTAGCAGATGCAAGAACCTGTTGCCTGAATCCGGCAACGTCTACACACAGACAGATGACGGATGAACAGTTAAAAGAGGCAGGAGTACCGGCTGAACTGATCCGTATCAGTCTTGGCCTGGAAGATAAAGAGGATCTGATCGCGGATATCTCTAATGCGTTGGATGCGATTTAAGGCAGGAGTGAAAGAGTAAGACAAAATTCCAGAATAATAAAAAATTCATATAAACATATTGATAATACCTATAAACAAACGCGCTTATAGGTATTATTGATTTGAAAAAAATTTATTCAAGTCTATAATATAAATTATAGATAAAATTTATTTATGGGAGGAACAAAAACTATGAAAAAGAAATTGATGTCTGTCCTTCTTGCGGCAGCCATGGTTGCATCAATGGCTGTAGGATGTGGATCAGACAAAAAGGCATCTTCTGACTCTGGGGATACAAAGAAGACAGAGAGCACAGAGAAGAAAACAGAGAGTAACCAGATCTTATTTAACGGATCATCTACATTAGCACCGGTTATTACATCGATTGCGACAAATTTCTTCGACACATATGGAACATGGGATGCATATGATTCATCACTTCCAAAAGAAGACATTGCAATCTATGTATCAGCAGGTGGATCCGGACAGGGAACAAAAGCAGTCATCGATGGAACTTCTACATTTGGTATGGTGGCAAGAAGTGTAAAAGATGAGGAAAAAGAAGCAATTAAAGACGAAAAAGAATATCAGGTAGGTATTGATGCATTAACAATCGCGGTTAATCCTGAAAACCCTGTAACAGGTGTTCTGGATGATCTTTCAACAGAACAGATCGTTTCATTATTCTCAGGTAAATATGCAACATGGAAGGATCTTGATCCTTCTCTTCCTGATGAAAAGGTTGTAGTGATCACACGTGATATCAATGGTGGGGCACATGAAGTATTCCAGAAGAACATCATGGGTGATACAGAAGTATCCAGCGAAGCAATTCAGGCATCTTCTATGGGAGAACTGGTACAGGATATCATTGATAACAAATATGCAATCGGATATGCATCATTTGGTGTTGCAAATCAGAACGCCGGTAAAGTAGTTACTCTGAAGGTAAATGGTGTAGAGCCGACAAAAGAAAATATCATTGATGGTTCTTACATTATCCAGAGACCACTTTTGATCGTTGGTTCAGGGGATCCGACAGATGTTCAGCAGGCATTCCTGGATGTTATCCTTGGAGAGACAGGACAAAAGACTGTAGAAGATATGGGATTCATTCCAATGAAATAGAAAAATATGAAAAAGGGTGTGTCGTATAGATACATCCTTTTTTTTACCAAAGTATGCAAGAAAGGACTTTGTTATGTACAGAAAAATAGCAAATACATTTTGTAAAGTCTTGATATATATGATTGCTTTTGTGGTAGCGGCACTGATGGGGATTATGCTGATACATATTTTGAAGGAAAGTATTCCGGCATTAAGAGAAGTAGGAATCAAAATGTTTCTGCCGTCATCGGAATGGCGTCCGGTAAGTGCGGCCCCGCAGTATGGTCTTCTCCCGGCTGTTACAGGTACTTTGTATGTGTCCGGACTGGCAGTACTGTTTGCGATGATATTGGGAGTGGCATGTGCCTGCTTTCTTACCTTTTTCATGCCAAAGAAACTTGCATCTGTCTGCCTGGCTTTTATAGATCTGGTGGCAGGTATTCCATCGGTAATCTTTGGTTTTATCGGATTAACCGTACTGGTAAAAGCATTTGTAAAATATCTGAAGATGGCAGCGGGACAGTGTGTACTGGTGGCAGGTATTGTACTGGGAATCATGCTTCTGCCGTATGTTGTATCGACATGTCAGGAATCACTAGTAAATGCAAAACGGACATATGAAAAATCCGGACTGGCACTTGGTTTATCAAGAGAATATGTGTTGATCAAAGTGATACTTCCGGCAATCCGGCCGGGAATTGTAGCAAGTGCGATGATGGCATTCGGACGTGCGCTTGGGGAGACGATGGCAGTAATGATGGTGATCGGTAATTCTGCAATTTTCCCGAAGCTGTTGGGACGCGGGCAGACGCTTCCGGCACTGACCGCTCTTGAGATGGGAAGCATTGAATACGGAAGTATACATCTGTCGGTGCTTTATGTGGCAAATCTTGTGCTGCTTGTGATACTTGTTGTAGTGATACTGGCAGGGCAGTTGTTGAAGAGGAGGTTTGCAGAACATGAAAAATAAACTGACAAAGTATGTGATACGCATCCTGGCAGGGATCCTTGGAATTCTTACAATTGCAGTGACGTTGTTCTTATTCCTGTATATCTTCTGGAAAGGAAAGAATGTGATGAGTCTTTCGTTTATTCTGGATAAGCCGGCGGGGGTACCGCTTGGAACAGCAGGTGGAATCTATCCGGCACTGATGGGATCTATCTATCTTGGCGCACTTTCGGCACTCATGGGGGGAATCATCGGAATCGGTGTGGCTGTTTATCTTGTGTTTTATACAAGGAAAAGTATATTTTACCATGTAATCAGTGCCTGCATTACAGGACTGTCCGGAATTCCTTCTATTCTGTTCGGACTGGTCGGCTATACGTTGTTGATCTATCAGTTTGGTCTGGGAAGAAGTCTCTTATGTTCAGCTATTTGTGTGGCTGTTATGATCGTGCCGTTTATTGCAATCCGTGCAGAAAAGATACTGAAAGAAAAGGGAACAGAATATATGAAGAATTCACTGGCACTTGGAATGTCCAGAGAATATGCGGTCATACGATTAATTCTTCCGGTCTGTGCAGTGGAATTGCTTGGAACGGTGGCGCTTGGAATGGCATACGGAATGGGAGCGGTTGCACCGATTTTGTATACGGGTGCGGTTATGGTCGCAGATGTTCCGGGAAAACTTACGGATCCATTTATGTCATTGCCGTATCATCTGTATATGCTGGTAAATAATGGATTTTCTCTGGATTATGCATATGGAACGGCGTTCGTACTGATGTTATTCTTACTGCTCATACAGATCATATGTAAATGTATTACTTATATACGAAAGGATTACTGATATGTTAACGATAGAACAGATAAGTTGTGGATTTGGCAGACAGGAGATATTGCATGATATCAGTCTTACGATACCGGAAGGAAAGATTACGGCAATCGTAGGACAATCCGGCTGTGGAAAAACAACATTTTTAAAGACACTAAACCGAATGATAGAAGAGGAGGGCGGCTTTTATAAAGGAAAGATCATTTTTGACGGCGAAGACATTAAAGGACTTTCAACGGAAGTATTAAGAACCAGAATCGGAATGGTATTTCAACAGCCGATCGCATTTCCGTACAGTATAGAGAAGAATCTGTCATACGTCCTGAAATATCATGGAATTAGAGAAGCCGGAGAAATAGAGCGGATCACCAGAGAGTGTTTGCAGAAAGCAAGACTATATGATGAAATAAAAGACCAACTGAAGAAGTCTGCAAAAAAATTATCCGGTGGACAGAAACAGCGTCTTGCCATAGCAAGAAGTTTGTGTGTGAATCCGGAAATTCTGCTGTTGGATGAGCCGTGTTCTGCGCTTGATATGAAGAATACCATTGCGATAGAAGAGACACTTCTGGAATTAAAGGGAAAATATACATTTGTGATCGTAACACATAATCTGGCACAGGCAAAAAGAATTGCAGATCAGATTATCTTTATGGATCAGGGAAGAGTACTGGAAGTGACAGACACAAAGACATTCTTTGAGCATCCGTCATCCGAACCTGCAAGAGAGCAGATACAGTATATGTAAGAGTAAAGGAGAACGTATGAGAATAGAAATTCCCGGATATAAAACGATGGATCTGAAATATCTGATTCTGGATTATAACGGAACTATTGCGAAAGATGGCATAATACCCGAAAGTGTAAAGGAACGGCTGAAAAAGCTGAGTGGAATATATGAGATTTATGTTCTGACAGCAGATACACATGGAACTGCGAGAAAGATATGTGAAGGACTACCGTTAAAGATACAGACATTCCCTGGTAATGCTGCAGCAGAAGAAAAAAGAAAAATCATAGAGCAACTGGGTGGGAAACGGTGTATTGCAGTAGGAAACGGACGGAATGACCTGCCTATGTGCAGGATAGCAGAACTCAGTGTTGGAATTATAGAGGCGGAAGGTGCGTATGGAAGACTGATTGCAAATGTTGATATCTGTACCAGATCGATAGAGGAAGCACTGGATGTGCTTGCAATGCCGAAAAGGATGGTAGCGACACTAAGGGGATAAGTTTATATCCCCTTTTTTTTGACGTTTTTATAGCAATCATGCTAAAATAGAGAAATCTACCATGTGTATGGAATATTTTGAGCCGGCAGGGACAGTAAAAAGACCAAAAACCCCGTCCCCAATGGCTGGAGAGGGAAAATTATGAATAAAAGAGAATCATTTAGCAGCAGATGGGGATTTATCTGTGCCTGTATCGGTTCAGCGGTCGGTATGGGAAATATCTGGATGTTCCCAACAAGAGTATCATTGTATGGAGGCGGTTCATTTCTGATACCATATTTTATATTTGTAATACTGATCGGTTCGACGGGAGTGATCGGGGAGATGAGCTTTGGGCGTGCGGCAAAGGCCGGTCCAATCGATGCATTTGGAATTGCCTGTGAGAAAAAAGGAAAGAGAAAAGTCGGAGAAGCACTGGGGATGATCCCTGTATTCGGATCACTTGCCATGGCGATCGGATATACGGTTGTAATGGGGTGGATCCTAAGATATGCCGTTGGAACATTTACAGGAGCAACACTTTCGCCTGAAAATGTGGATGAATTCGGGGCGGCATTTGGTAAGATGGCGTCAGCATTTGGTAATAATATATGGCAGATACTTGCGCTTGTGGCCTGTATGCTGATTCTGATGTTAGGTGTCGGAAGCGGCATTGAAAAAGCAAATAAGATCATGATGCCGATATTCTTCGCATTGTTCGTGATTCTGGGAATCTATGTCGGATTCCAGCCGGGAGCAAGTGAAGGATACCGTTATATTTTCAGAGTAGATCCAGAGGCATTCAAAGATCCGGCAACGTGGATCTTTGCACTTGGTCAGGCATTCTTTTCCCTGTCGGTAGCAGGAAATGGAACATTGATCTATGGATCTTATCTTTCGGATGAAGAGGACATTCCGGCTTCTGCAGGAAGAGTTGCATTATTCGATACGATTGCAGCAATTCTTGCCGCACTCGTTATCATTCCGGCGATGGCAACAACGGGAGCGCAGTTGGATCAGGGAGGTCCCGGACTATTGTTCATCTTTCTCCCGAATCTGATCAAAGGAATGCCGGGAGGATGGCTGATCGCAATCATCTTCTTTGTTGCGGTATTACTTGCGGGTATGACATCGTTGATCAACTTGTATGAGGCTCCGATCGCTACGGTACAGGAAAAATTCAAGCTTGGAAGAGTGCCGGCATGTGCATTTACAGGAATTGTGGGAGTGATCGTGTCCCTGCTGATCCAGGGCATCGTGTCAGACTGGATGGATGTGCTGTCTATCTATATCTGTCCGCTTGGAGCCGGGCTTGCAGGAATCATGTTCTTCTGGGTATGCGGTAAGGAATTCGTGGAAAAACAGGTTAATACAGGAAGAGAGACACCATTTACGAAACAGTATTATACAATATGTAAATATTTTTATGTACCGGTATGTTTTATTGTGCTGATCCTTGGAATTGTTCTCGGAGGAATCGGTTAGAAGAAAAAAGGAATGAGAGGATAAAGAAGAATGAAAAAAGGAAATGTGGCAGCATTACTGCCGATAGGCGTATTTTTGTGTATCTATCTGGGGCTTGGAATCGCATTTGAATATGTAATGAAGATTCCGATGGGATTCTATAATGTTCCGATCATAATCGCATTTCTTGCAGCGATTCTGGTGGCATGCCTGCAGAACCGCAAGATAAGTTTTGACGGAAAGCTGGAAATCATGGCGCAGGGGCTTGCTGATAAGAATATTATTACAATGCTTCTGATCTTCCTGACGGCTGGGGCGTTTGTCGGAGTGGTAGGAAGAAGCAGTGCGGAAAGTGTGGCATATTTCATGTTGTCACTGATTCCGGCAAGATTTTCAGTTGCGGTATTATTTGTGGTAGCCTGTTTTGTGTCGGTTGCCATGGGAACGTCGGTTGGGACAATTACATTGATCACGCCGATCGCAGTGTCCGTATCCAAGGCTTCGGGATTTGACATGGCACTTTGCATCGGTTCGGTTATGGGAGGATCAATGTTCGGAGATAACCTTTCTTTTATTTCAGATACAACGATCGCAGCATGTAACGGACAGGGATGTCAGATGAAGGATAAATTCCGGGAGAACTTTGGAATTGCACTTCCGGCAGCTATTGCAACGCTGGTATTGATCCTGGTTCTTTCATTTCAGACGGATATTGCAGGACGGGTAAGTAAGAGTTATAACTTAGTGCAGATTATTCCATATGTACTGGTTCTCATAGGAGGAATTATCGGGATCAATGTATTCGTGGTACTTCTGATCGGGATTGTATCTGGTTCTATTATTATGCTGGCCGGCGGTCACATTGCGGCGACAGATCTGCTTGCCAATATGGGTTCCGGGGCTTCCGGGATGTTCGAGACGAGTATGGTGGCAATCCTGGTGGCAGCGATGTGTGCACTGATCCGTGAATATGGTGGTTTTGATGCATTGCTGACAGGAATCCACAAAGTATTCAAAGGCCGCAAAGGCGGTCAGTTTGGTATGGGACTTCTGGTCGGAGCGATGGACATTGCGACTGCGAACAACACCGTAGCGATTGTCATGGCGAATCCGATTGCAAAGGATATGGCAAAAGAATACGGGATCACACCGAAAAAGACAGCTTCGATACTGGATACATTTTCCTGTATTTTTCAGGGGATTATTCCTTACGGAGCGCAGATGTTGGTAGCGATTTCGGCGGCAAGTGAACTGGGATATCGTGTGTCGGCATTTCAGATTATGCCGAAGCTCTTTTATCCATTTTTTCTGTTTGTGAGTTCTATGATATTTATATTTTTGATACCGTCTGAGAAAGAGAGGTAAATCATGACAGAAGAGATCAGACAGAAACTGACAGGTGCAGTCATCGGGCTTGCAAGAACCTGTGAAAATAACGAAAAGACAGAGAGCACCGACCGGATATTCTTAGAAGCACTGACAATGACCGGAGACTGGTCGGCAAGTATCTTTGACATGAGTGAGATGTTAGAAAAAGTCAGAAATGAAAAGTACACAGTCTCACCGGGATGTGTGACCTGTGCCGCACCATGCGGGAATACAGATGATTATGATATGGAGAATCTATGGAAAGAATCCGAAGAAATCGGAGCTTTCAAGAATACAATCCTGATGGTGATCTGTCAGGTTGCAGCACAATTATATCATACAGATCAGACAGAAGAATCTGAGACAGTGAAATTATTATTCCGTGCGTTACGTATGATCAGTTTTGAAGGCTGGGATGTTGCAGGGCTTACACCGGTGCTGATGGAGCTTGGAAAAGCCGGACGGATGTAAAGAATCAATACAATAAATAGCCAAAAAGGCTTTGAAATGTAAGAAGTATTACTTATGAAAGATAAGAAAAATTATCTACATTACCCGAAGATTAATCGGGAAAAATGCGGTATAATATTCATACATTGTATATATCAAGGAGGAACAAAAACATGACAGTACCAGAAAGACTTTCCGCACTTCGAAAGTGTATGGAAGAAAAGAACATTGATGTGTATGTAGTACCGACTGCCGACTTTCATCAGAGTGAATATGTTGGGGAACATTTCAAAGCGAGAAAGTTCATTACAGGGTTCTCAGGATCAGCAGGAACCGCTGTGATCACAAAGACAGAAGCAAGACTCTGGACAGACGGACGTTACTTCATCCAGGCGGCAGCACAGTTGGAGGGGACAACTGTAGAACTCATGAAAATGGGTGAGCCTGGTGTGCCGGAGCTGAATGCATACATTGAAGAGGTATTAAAAGAAGGAGAGACTCTCGGATTTGACGGAAGAGTCGTATCCGTTGGCGAAGGAGAAGGCTATGCAGCCATCGCCCGGAAGAAGAATGCGAAAGTAAATTACCAGGTAGACTTAATTGATGAGATCTGGGAAGACCGTCCGGTATTATCTGAGGAGCCTGCATTTGACCTGGATGTAAAGTATGCTGGAGAGAATGTTGCAAGCAAACTTGCAAGAATCCGTGAAGAGATGAAAGAAGCAGGAACCAATGTGCACGTTGTATCTACGATCGACGACATCTGCTGGACGTTAAATATCCGTGGAAATGATATAGACTTCTTCCCACTGGTATTATCTTACGGAATCATCACAATGGACAGTTTCGAGCTGTATATCGATGAGAGAAAATTAGATGACAAGTTAAAAGCCAAACTTGCAAAAGATGGCGTAAACTTACACCCATACAACGACATTTACGAAGACGTGAAGAAATTTGGCAGTGATGTGGTTGCAATGATCGATCCTGGAAAACTGAATTATGCATTGTTCAACAATATTCCTGAAAATGTTAAGACAGTAAAAAAGAGAAATCCGGCAATTCTCATGAAAGCGGTCAAGAACCCGGTTGAGATCGAGAACATCCGCAAAGCACAGATCAAAGACAGTGTTGCGCATGTAAGATTCATGAAATGGCTGAAAGAAAATGTCGGCAAGATGAAGATCACAGAGATGAGTGCCTCTGACAAACTGGATGAGTTCCGTGCTGAGATGGGAAACTTCATCCGTCCAAGCTTCGAGCCAATCTCTTCATTTGGAGAGCATGGTGCAATCGTACACTACACATCTTCTCCGGAGACAGATGTAGAGTTAAAAGAAGGACAGTTATTCTTAACGGATACAGGAGCTGGATTCTATGAAGGTTCCACAGATGTAACCAGAACTTACGCACTCGGCGAAGTTCCGCAGATCATGAAAGATCACTTCACATTGGTTGCGATTAGTAACTTACAGCTTGGCAGTGCAAAATTCCTGGAAGGTTCTACCGGTATGATTCTTGACATCCTTGCAAGAAAACCATTCTGGGACAGAGACTTAAACTTCAACCATGGTACAGGACACGGAGTCGGATACCTTCTGAACATCCACGAAGGACCTGCAGGTTTCCGCTGGAAATATCGTAAGGGTGAGACAGAAGTATTACAGGAAGGCATGGTCATCACAGATGAGCCTGGAATCTATATTGAAGGATCTCACGGAATCCGTCTGGAGAACGAACTGTTGACCTGCAAAGGAACATTGAATGAATATGGTCAGTTCATGTACTTCGAAGCAATCACCCTGATTCCAATGGATCTGGATGCGATCAATCCGGATATTATGACACAGGAAGACAAGAAACTGCTGAATGATTATCATGCAAAAGTATACGAAGTGATTGCTCCTTACCTGAACGAGGAAGAGCAGGAGTGGCTGAAGAAATATACAAGAGCTGTCTAAGCAGCGAGATTGAACGGAAGTTTTGAATCTCTGCTTCTAAATGAGAAATGATATTCATATAATGAATTGACAAAGAAATAAATACTAAGTAGAATCTAGGTTAGCTGTAACTAACCTAGATTCTTTTTAGTAAAGGAGTTCTTTATATTATGAAGAAAAAATTCCGAAATCAATCAAAGAATAAGACATTTGATTTTTTACGTTATCTGGGACCGGGCCTTCTGGTAACAGTAGGATTCATAGACCCTGGAAACTGGGCTTCGAATATTGCGGCGGGCTCCGGATTCGGATATGAGCTATTGTGGATGGTGACGTTATCGACCATCATGCTGATCATATTGCAGCACAATGCAGCACATCTGGGAATTGCAACGGGACTTTGCCTTTCGGAGGCGGCAAGCAGATATATCCAAAGGCTGTTAAAGAATATTATTCTTCTGTCGGCAATGCTTGCGGCAGTAGCAACTGCGATGGCAGAGATGCTAGGTGGTGCAATCGCATTGCAGATGCTGTTTCGGATACCAATAAAAATAGGGAGTATGCTGATTCTTGCAGTTTCTCTTTTATGTGCATTTACGAATGCTTATAAAAGGATTGAGAAGCTGATCATCATATTTGTATCGCTGATTGGATTTTCTTTCTTATTTGAAATAGGAATTGCGAAGATCGACTGGGGAGCAGCCGCAGTCGGATGGGTGAAACCTTCGTTTCCAGCGGGAAGTATGCCGGTGATCTTAAGTGTATTAGGAGCGGTGGTAATGCCGCACAATCTGTTCTTACATTCGGAGATCATCCAGAGCAGACAGTGGAACCTGGAAGATGATTCCGTGATCAAACAGCAGCTGAAATATGAATTTAAAGATACATTATTTTCCATGATCATAGGATGGGCGATCAACAGTGCCATGATTCTGATGGCAGCAGCTACGCTTTATCAGGGCGGAAATGGGAGGCAGATTGATGATTTGACAGTTGCAGGAAAGATGTTGTCGCCTTTGATGGGAAATGCGGCGACGGTAGTCTTTGCACTGGCACTGTTATTGGCCGGTATCTCATCGAGTATCACTGCTGGAATGGCAGGTGGAACGATTTTTTCCGGGATCTTTAATCAGCCATATGACACGAAGACAAAAGAGACGAAAGCTGGCATTTTATTGACGATGATTCTGGCAGCGGTTGTCATCCTGTTTATCAGCCAGCCGTTTAAAGGTCTGATATATTCCCAGATGCTGCTTGCGATTCAGCTTCCGATTACAATATTTACACAGATATATCTGACCTCATCTGAAAAAGTAATGGGAAAATATGTGAACAGCAGACGTTTGAATTTTTTGCTTCTGGTGATTGCTGTGATTGTAACAGGGCTGAATATAGCATTGCTTTTTGTATAGACAGGAAGAACAGAATAAGAAGAAAGAAAAACCGGGCACTGTATAGAAACAGGCTCGGTTTTTTTGTATCAATTATTCGGTTACAGCGGAAGCGGCAACGTTTTCTTTCTCAGGAAACATCTTTCTGAAGATCAGACGGATGAATGGTCCGCAGTAGAAGATCTGCCAGAAGAAAGCAACTGGGAAGTTCATGAATGTTGTCTGACACCAGGTGGCGATTACATTGCTTCCTGCCTTCTTGAACAGGATTGTTGCAACAAGACTCATGCAAGGGCACATGATACATACGATCATGGAAGAGATTGCAAGAGTGATGAAGGTTGGTCTGTCCTGTGGTGTAACGATACGGAATGCAAGCATATGTGCAAGTTTGTCAACAAAGACAAATTCCAGAACGAAAGCAACCGGCCACATGATCTTCAGTTCGCCGAAAGCCATCAGGAATACTTCATTGCTCATTCCGCCCACATTCAGGCAGATATTGTAACAAATCATAACGTAAACCATCAGAAAAGACATCATCAGTGTAAAAATAACATTTTGAAATAAAGTTTTTGGCATAATTTTTGTTCTCCTTTTTATGTGAATATTTAAAAATGGGTACAAAAAAGACACTTGTGTTGTTCGTTAATCAAGCATACACTTGTGTCGTTTCCAATTAAACCAAAATTATCTTATTTTTTTGTCCGAATATGAATTATACCGAACGAAAAGCTAAAAATCAAGCATTTATTAAAAAAAGGGCAATTGATTAAAACTCAATTGCCCTTTTAACGGCCTCAATATCTCCCGTAAACAAGATGCTCTCCATTCCAAGTTCTTTACTTGCAATGACATTTTCCACCGTATCATCGATGAAGAAGCATTCACTTGGTAGAAGGTCATATTTATTGAACAGATGGTAATAAATATCGTGTCCCGGCTTTGCCATCTTTAGAGGTGCAGAGAAGACGATGCCATCGAATTCTTTCAGGATCGGATAATCTTCCGGTGCACGTTCTGCAAACCTGGTAGAAGCGTTGGAAAGCAGATAGATCGGAACTCCCCGGGCTTTTAACTCTTTGATGAATTCCCATGTTTCAGGAAGTGGATCGACATACTGGAACCAGTTCTCGAAAAAATCGCGGGCAGTATCTTTTAGACGGTCCGGAAGTTCTGCAATCGTATCTTCGGCATTCTGGTCATAGTCGATAGTTCCGGCATCTAAAGCTACCCAGTTTTTAAAAATGGCATCAGCAAGAATATTATAATCTTCCGGTGTAGAAGCAAATTTCCCCAGGATATAGTCTCCTTTAAATTTTCCGATTACATTTCCAAAGTCAAAAATAATATTCTTGTATCTCATCTTAAGTTCCTCCCTGTATTTTATACTGCCTGTTTTATATTTTTATAAACATTATTATAGCCTTATAGATAGAAGGAATCAATATACGAATGATAAATAACATGTCAATATAAGTATGATTAATAGAAGAATGTCAGGTTTTTGTGAGATTGACAATCATCAGGAAAGTGTATATGATTTTCGGTAGGACTGTAAAAGGAAAGAGAGATTATTATGGAAATCAGTATACTTTTAATCGAACAGATCGCAGAACTGTTTCTCATGATCCTGATGGGATATATTATTGTAAAGACAGGATTGTTAAAGGGAGATGACAGCAAAGTTATTTCTAAAATTGTATTATATCTTGTTATCCCGTGTGTGATCATCAATGCATTTCAGGTGGATTATACGAGTGAAAAAGTGAAGGAACTTTTGCTGGTATTTGCAGCGTCGGTATTATTACAGGTTATATTACTGGCAGCAGTGTGGGGTGTTGGAAAGGTATTGAAACTAAATGAAGTAGAGATGACATCCATCTATTATTCGAATTCGGGCAATTTGATCGTACCGCTGGTGACTTTTATTCTGGGAAAAGAATGGGTATTATACGGTTGTGTGTTCATGAGTGTCCAATTGGTATTTCTGTGGACGCATGGCAAGAATACGATCAGCCGGGAAGGAAAGTGGGACTGGAAAAAGATTGTATTCAATATCAATATGATCTCGGTATTTGCCGGAGTTGTGCTGTTTTTTACCAGGATCAGGCTTCCGGAAATTGTAAATCAGACCTTAAGTTCTGTGGGCAGTATGATCGGTCCAGCAAGTATGATCGTAACGGGGATGCTGATCGCAGAGATGAATCTGAAGAGTATATTTGAAAATGTGAAAGTGTATTTTATTTCATTTCTGAGACTGGTCGTGATACCTGTGATATCATTGATGATTTTAAAGATAAGCGGGCTTGTGAACATACATTCGTATGGAAAGAAATTACTGCTTATCGTATTTCTTGCGGTGATCACACCGTCTGCTTCAACGATCACACAGATGTGTCAGGTGTATGGAAATGATTCGAAATATGCCAGTGCGATCAATGTTATGACGACATTATTATCCATTGTGACAATGCCGCTCATGGTGCTCTTGTATCAGACTGTGATGTAGAAGAGAGTATAGATGAAAGGCGTGTATTTGTATATAGTTGATAAAGAAAATTATCTGTTTTCTGATTGAAAGCGAACCAAAGGTAAGATACAATGGAGATATGAAGGAGGGAAGCAGAAGATGGCAGAATTACTTACAGCGGCGACACCGATATCTTATTATCTCGTTGCAGTAAATATTATTGCATTTATTTTATATGGAACGGATAAAGCGAAAGCAATGCATCATCAGTGGAGGATCAAAGAGGCAGTGCTGATAGGGATTGCGTTTGTCGGCGGTGCATTTGGTGCGTTTGCAGGAATGATTGTATTTCATCATAAGACAAGAAAGATGAAATTCCGAATCTTAGTTCCAATCGCTATTATCATCTGGCTGACCCTTGGCGGATTTTTGGCAGAACGTGATGTGGTAGGACTGACGAAGACAGACCGGCCAAAGAATGAATACAACGGCACAGAGATCACACCGTATCATAGCAGTGTGGATAAAGATGGTGACGGTACGGATGATCAGACCGATATTTTGAAGAATGCATTGGTTTATGTGAAGAAGCGGCCGGTTTACAAGAGCAGATATTATCAGACCGGTTATCCGGATGACAGATATGGTGTCTGTACAGATGTTGTCGGATATGCGCTTAAGAAAAGCGGATATGACCTGCGGGAACTGGTAGACAAAGATATCAGAACGAATCCGAAGGATTATGATATCGATGAGCCGGATAAAAATATTGATTTCCGAAGAGTAAAGAACCTGAGAATATATTTTGAACATACAGCGACCAGTCTGACCACGGATGTAAATGACATTGAACAATGGCAGGGCGGCGACATTGTAGTGTTCAAGAATCATATCGGGGTAATTTCTGACAGACGGAATGTGGAAGGTGTACCATATGTGATTCATCATAATGATCCGTATCAGAAGAATTATGAAGAAGATATCCTACAGGAGAGAACGGATATTGTCGGGCACTTTAGAATATCGTAATGGCAAAGCACTGTGGAATATTACAAAATTTCGCAGTGCTTTTTTGGCGCATTTTTCAATATGTCTTTTTATGACAAATCTTTTAATAATAAAGACTGTTCGTCTGGTTTAGCATTCTCAGCAATTACATCACGGACGTTCTGCATACGCATATCCAGGTCGGCACTGATCTGTGCACAGGCAAGCATCTCATCCTCCAGATATTTTGCTTTGTCAGCCGGGATATCTTTCTTGTAACGAAGTTTATGTTCCAGACTTGCCCAAAAATCCATGGCGATCGTACGAAGCTGTACTTCTACAGTCATGTTACGTTTTCCGTCCTGTAAAAAAATTGGTACACTGACAATCAGATGAAGGCTGCGGTATCCGCCCGGTTTTGGATTCTTGATGTAGTCTTTCTTCTCAAGAAGTGTGATGTCGTCCTGGGAAAGCAGGCAGTCCGCAAGCATATAGATATCATCCGGAAAAGAGCAGATGACACGGACGCCGGCAATATCATGGATATTTTCTTCAATAGAAGAAAGGGTGAGAGGTATGTCTTTTTTCCGGATCTTTTTGATCAGGCTTTCCATGGATTTGACGCGGGACTTGATATCCTCAATCGGATTGCGGTCATATTCCAGGGAATACTGTTCGTTTAATACTTTGAATTTCGTTTCTACTTCCATGATGGCACATTGATAATAGGACATCTGTTTCTCTATTGGTTTCATATTTTTATTAACAAAATCCAGAAATTCGTCAGACATCAGACTGTTTCTGACGAAGCGTTCTTTGCGTTGTTCGATAAATGTCTCAAGGGGTCTCATGTTGCATTTCTCCTTTCATTATTCAAAAATATTTTAGCATATCTGTAGTTGAAATTCTATCAACAGATAGGTGCGTTTATGGGAGAATGCGACAATGTAAAAGAATTGTAGCAAGTTGTACAAAATCAAGTCCAATTGTCGGATATATTCACAGTTAAAATTTTTCGTGGTAAGATAAATGACATAACGTAAGATATAAAGAAATAAATCATAAGGAAGTGTAAGTTTATGAATTCCAGATACAAAGGAATATTTTTTATTACATTATCGGCGTTATCATTTGCATTCATGAATGCTTTCGTAAGGTTATCCGGTGATCTGCCTTCGGTACAGAAGAGCTTTTTCAGAAATCTGGTAGCTTTTTTAATTGCGCTGATCATGATCATAAGAAGTAAGGATGGATTTAAAATCGAAAAGGGAAATCTGAAATATATGATTCTGCGTGCGACATTCGGTACGGTGGGAATCTTGTGTAATTTCTATGCGGTGGATCATCTGGTGCTGTCGGATGCATCGATGCTGAATAAGATGTCGCCGTTCTTTGTAATTATCTTTTCATTTTTATTGCTGAAAGAAAAGATGAGTCCGGCACAGGCACTGGCGGTTGCGGGTGCATTCATCGGAAGCTTATTTGTAATCAAACCGACATTTACGAATATGGCACTGGTACCGTCACTGATCGGACTGTGCGGTGGAATCTGCGCAGGTATTGCTTATGCGATGGTGCGTATCCTGGGGCAGAGAGACCAGAAAGGTTCTTCGGTTGTAATCTTCTTCTCAGGATTCTCGTGTGTGGTTACACTGCCATATCTGCTTCTGGATTTTCATCCGATGAGCGGCCTGCAAATCTTAACGCTTCTGGGTGCGGGACTTGCGGCTGCAGGCGGCCAGTTTGGAATCACGGCGGCTTATTATCATGCACCGGCGAAAGAGATATCCATTTATGATTATTCGCAGATCATCTTTTCGACGATTCTGGGCTTCTTTCTGTTCGGACAGGTACCGGATAGGTATAGCGTGCTGGGATATGTGATCATATGTGCGATGGCGCTTTGGATGTTTGTGTATAATAAGAACCGTAACCTTTGTGTGTAACCGGAAAGTTATAGTAAAAGTTTTAATTTTCCGGTGCTTCTATACACTTCTGGTATCACAACGGTTACGGTCCGGGGATCTGGCTTAGTGAATTAAGTAGAAAACTGATTTAATAAAAGATAACGCGGGAAAGTTTTCTTAATAAATTATAAGAAAAATCTTTCCTGCTTTTCAGATTACGGGTGTAAAATATAGCTCAAATACAAAAGGAAAAATGACCATGATAGAAGAAATCCTGGAATACAACAGAAAATTCGTAGAAGAAAAAGCATAAGAGCTTCTAAGACTGGTATTACAAACTGTTATTATATTTTACAATAATTATGTTGACTTATAGAAAATCCATGATATGATTCAAATGTTAGATTTAGGAAATGGTAATTTTATGAAGGAAAACAAGGGGTAAAAAAGATGAATTATAACAAGATTGTACAGGGGATCCTGGACATCGGAGAAGCGATGCTTCAAAGTGGTGCAGAGAATTTCCGTTTGGAAGACAGCTTTTACCGCATGTGCAGAAGCTATGGATTTAAGAGATCGGATGTATTTGTCATTCCGAGTAATATACAGGTGACGGTGGAGACACCGGAAGGCGAGATTATTACACAGATACGTCATATCGAGTCGTCGGAGCCGAATTTTGACCAGCTGGATTATCTGAATAATCTGTGCAGATATGTCTGTCAGCATACACCGGATGAAAATGAGATGCGTGAGAAGTATCTGGAAGTTATCAATCGTGAACCACAGAAGCGTATCACAAGATATGCGGCAGGAATCATGGGTGGAACAGGATTTGCTGTATTTTTCGGGTGTAACCTCCGGGATGCGGTCATTGCATTTATAGTATCGGTGATGATCGTTGCAGTCGGTGACTGGCTTGCGAAGCGTGAAAGCAACTTACTGGTTTACAATGGTATTCTTGCGTTTATATCAGAAGTGATTATTATCGGAGCTTTGAAGATGGGAATTGCAGAGCATCCGGACCGTATTATGATCGGTATCGTCATGCTTCTGATCAGCGGATTGAGTACAACGAACGGAATCAGGGATCTTCTTCAGAGAGACTTCATTTCTGGATTCATTAATATTATGAATTCGTTCCTTGGAGCAGCGGGAATTGCATTTGGAATTGGTCTGGCGATCATATTATTCCACGAGGGATATTCCGATCATTTTATCCTGAATCACAGTGTACCGATTCAGCTGCTCTCCTGCACGGTTGCGTGTACGGGATTTGCATTATGGTTCAAGATCCGTGGAAAACAGGTATGGTATAACAGTATCGGAGCATTTTTTACATGGGCAATCTATGTTGCAGTATACGCAGTAAAACCGAGTAATTTCCTGGCAACCATGATTGCAGCAGGATTTGTTGGATTTTATGCATTTATCATGTCCAGAGTAAATAAAGCACCTTCAACCATCTTTTTGACTGCATCGGTATTCCCGCTGATCCCAGGACCGAATCTGTACTATGTAATGTACGGGTGTGTCAGCCAGGATCCGCAGATGGTTTTTGATGAGACGATTATTCTTCTGGCGACCTGCCTTGCAATTGCATTCGGATTTATCATCGTAGATGTGGCATCCAGAAGTATCATGCATGCAATGAAGAGAGAATATCATATCAGTAAAAGCGCATTGAATCTTCCGCTGATCGGTGGAAAGAAATAATAATTGAAATCTATGAATTATGAAAAGTTAGTACAGGGAATCCTGAATATAGGAGAAGCAATGTTACAGTGCGGGGCGGAAATTTTCCGGGTAGAAGACAGTCTGTACCGTATGTATAAGAGCTATGGTTTCGTAAAATATGATGTATATGTGATTCCAAGTAATATACAGGTGACGGTGGAGTCGCCGGAAGGTGAGATTCTCACACAGATCAGGCATATAGAGTCTACAGGGGCGGATTACGACAGGCTGAATTATCTGAATGCCCTGTCACGGTATGTCTGTGCATATAATCCGGATGACAAAGAGCTGGTCAGGCGCTATAAAAAAGTAATGGCACGGCCGGATCAGAGTGAACTGATCACAGGAATCGCACAGATTACAGGCGGAACGGCGTTTACCGTATTCTTCGGTGGAGATATGCAGGATGCAGTTGTTGCATTGATTGTCTGCCTGATGATCGTTCTGGCAGGCAGATGGCTTGGTAAGCGGGAGGGCAACCCGATGATCTACAATCTGATCCTTGCATTCTTATCGGAGGTTGTGATCATCAGTGCTGCCAGGATCGGATTGGGAGATCATCCGGACCGTATCATGATAGGAATTATCATGCTGTTAGTCAGTGCACTTGGTGTGATCAATGGGATACGTGATGTGATGCAGAGAAACTTTATATCCGGAGCACTGGAAGTAATGAATTCAATGCTTGGTGCGTTTGGCATTGCTTCCGGGATCGCACTTGCAATGCTGTTGATGGGAAATATATCGGCAGAAGGATTTGATGTGAATAAAAATACCGTGATTCAGCTGATTTCCTGTACGATAGGCTGTATCGGTTATGCAAGCTGGTTCAAAATACGGGGAAAGAAAATCCTGTATTCCGGTGTCGGGGCATTTCTGACATGGGGGATATATTTACTGGTGTATGCATGGTATCCGAATAATTTTTCCGCAATAGTAGCTGCGTCCTGTTTTGTTGCAGGATATGCATTTATTATGTCGAGAATCGATCATGCGCCGTCCACGGTCTTCCTGACCGCATCGGTCTTTCCGTTGATGCCGGGAGCAAGGCTGTATTATCTGATGTATGGTGTAGTCAGCAGAAATTTTTCAATGGCAGCAGAACATGCACGGGTATTGCTCGAAACGTGTCTTGGTATTGCATTTGGATTTATTATTGTAGATGTGATTTCAAGAAGTATCATGCGGGCGTAGGGAAAAGAATATCACATGGGGAAAAAGTCTACAGTTATTAAAAAAGATGAAAAATAAAGACTGTGTTACGAGCATCCGGATGATGCAGGTGAATTTTTCGGATTGACAATTTTCCATCCTTATAATATAGTAAAAGACAAAGAGAAGATCTGATGACTGACGGATAATGTGGAGTACCACAGGGAAATCAGATACTTGGTAGAAGCCGACCGTCTGGGCAGCATTTATCCTAAATAGGATGAGTGTTGTCCTTTTTTTACAACACCGGATACAGAAGAACCGGTAGTGTTGTATGAAAAGGACCGGGAATTCAGAAAGACAACATACGATCAGGAGGAAATGAATGATGAAAACAGATATTGAGATCGCACAGGAATGTATGATGGAGCCTATCACAAAGGTGGCAGAAAAAGCAGGAATTCCAGAAGAATATCTGGAACAGTATGGAAAGTATAAAGCAAAGATTGATTATAATTTTTTAAAGAAATCAGATAAAGAAGACGGGAAGCTGATTCTTGTGACCGCAATCAATCCGACACCGGCAGGAGAGGGTAAGACAACTACCACGGTAGGTCTTGCAGATGCCCTGCAGAGAATGGGGAAAAAGCCTATGGTGGCACTTCGTGAGCCATCTCTTGGACCTGTATTCGGTATGAAGGGAGGAGCTGCGGGCGGAGGATACGCGCAGGTTGTTCCGATGGAAGATATCAATCTTCATTTTACGGGAGATTTTCATGCGATCGGAGCTGCGAATAACTTACTGGCAGCAATGATCGATAACCATATCTATCAGGGAAATGACCTGAATATTGATCCAAGAAAAATTGTATGGAAGAGATGTGTGGATATGAATGACCGTCAGCTCCGTTTCATCACAGACGGACTTGGCGGAAGGGTAAATGGTGTGCCGAGAGAAGACGGCTATGATATCACTGTTGCTTCTGAAATCATGGCAATTCTCTGCCTCTCGAAGGATATTGCAGATCTGAAAGAAAGACTCGGAAAGATTATTGTTGGTTATACTTATGGCAAGATCGCAGACCAAAAACCGGTAACAGCACATGACCTGCATGCAGAAGGTGCGATGTGCGCACTTCTGAAAGATGCTTTGAAACCGAACCTGGTACAGACACTGGAGCATACACCTGCAATCGTGCATGGCGGACCATTTGCCAATATTGCGCACGGATGCAATTCACTGACGGCGACCAGAATGGCAATGAAGCTTGCAGATTATGCGATCACAGAAGCAGGATTCGGAGAAGACTTAGGGGCAGAGAAATTCCTGGATATCAAATGCCGTATGGCAGGAATCAAACCGGATGCAGTCGTGATCGTAGCAACTGTAAGAGCTCTCAAGTATAACGGCGGCGTTGCAAAACCGGATCTGAATGAAGAAAATCTGGAAGCATTAGAAAATGGAATTCCGAACTTAATGAAACATGTGGATAATATTAAGAACGTATATGGACTTCCATGTGTTGTTGCGATCAATGCGTTCCCGACAGATACCAAAGCGGAACTGGATCTTGTAGAGGAGAAATGTAAAGAGGTCGGAGTAAACGTGGCACTTTCCGAAGTGTGGGCAAAGGGCGGCGAAGGCGGTCTGAAGCTTGCAGAAGAAGTGGTACGTCTGTGTGAGAAACCAGGTGATTTCCACTATGCATATGAACTGGAAGGAACGATCGAAGATAAATTGGATCAGATCGTACAGAAGATCTATGGCGGTAATAAAGCAGTACTTACGGCAGCAGCCCAAAAGCAGGTAAAACAGCTGACGGATCTTGGATTCGGCAACGCACCGATCTGTATGGCGAAGACACAGTACAGTCTGACCGATGATCCGAAGAAACTTGGAGCACCGAAAGACTTTGACATTACAGTCCGCAACCTGAAAGTCTCTGCGGGGGCAGGATTCATTGTAGCCCTGACAGGAGACATCATGACGATGCCTGGTCTTCCGAAGGTTCCGGCAGCAGAAAGAATTGACGTGGATGATGAAGGAAGGATCACAGGATTATTCTAAGCGTAGATAAAGTTAACAGTAAAATCCGGCGGCGTTTGTGAGGCCTGCCGGATTTTTTGACATTTTTTGACATAAGATTTACAGGATTTTGAAAAACAGCAGGAGAATATGTGCTAGAATTTCAAGTTAGTGTTATAATGCAAGAAGTAAAAAACGGCAAGCAGGCATGGCTGCCCGGCTGTGATTTGAAAAGGAGGAATGCTTATGCGTCAATGCCCGAATTGCAAGTCTGACAATCCAGATGATGCTCGTTTCTGCAATTATTGTGGAATGCGTCTTCCCGAATCAAAAGAAGAAACATTATATAATGATCTGGAAGGACTGGAAAAAGCCCGGAAGGTAGAATTTTCCGATCAGGAGATAGCAGAGGAATCGGAGAAAGTAATTGATGAAGCGAAGAAATTATTCGAACCAGAGTGGAACGAAGAACCGGAAGAAAATGATGGTCTGAAAAAGCAGCTCACAATTCCGGAGAATCTGGGCCATATGATCGAAGAAGTGACGCGGGAAGAACTGGAACAGGAACTTCACAGGAAGATCAAGCTGAGAGAACAGGATCTGAAAGAGAATGAAACTCCGGAAGAAGAACCGGTTGAAGAACCGACCAGAATGATCGGAGAGGACAGCAAAGAAGAGGCAGATGAGCCGACACGTATGTTCACAGGGGATATCGGAGATTTCATCAAGAAGAAAAAGGACTATGAAGATGTTCCGGAAGAAGATGCATATGAAGAAATTCTTCAGTCCTGGGAGAGAAAGCGGAAAGAAAAGAAGATAAAGCGGGAAAAAGAAGGGAAAGATCCGAGTCGTGTGCCGCAATTTATCCGGGATAAACGTTCCTGGTCAGATATGACAACCGGACAGAAGAAAGCAGTGAAAAGAATTGCAGCAGGGATCCTTATAGTTGCTGTATTCTGTATTATAGAAGTATATCACGGTCGCCCGGAGGCGGTGGCAGAGCGCTATTGTAAGGCATACATACAGGAAAACTGGAAGAAGGCAGGACGTCTGTCAGATCTTCCGAAAAACGGATATGTAACGCAGGATGAATATGTAAGCTATATGAAGAAAAATGCGGTTACAGGGATTTCCGGTTATGAAATAAAAGAGACAAAGGAAAATCGTCAGACAGAGGTAGAATCCGGCGGAAAGCAGCGTGCATTTACCGTTGCATATAAGACAGAAGATAACAAAGAAAAGACGAAGACGCTTATTGTTCAAAAACAGAAAAAACGAAACCTTCTTTTTTTTACTGATTGGAAAGTATCATCAGACGAGATAGTAGCAAATGACTTTAATCTCTATCTTCCGGCAGGTTCAAAAGCCTGGATCGATGATATAAAACTGACGGAGGATTCTAAGCTGAAAGATGACTCTGACAATCTGGAACAATACAAAGTGTCATTGATTGAAGGGGAACATAAGATCAAGGTAAAAGTTCCGTGCTTCCGGATGTACCGGTCCGGGTTCCGGGCGTCAGATAAAGGAAATGCGACGATTTCCAAGATGAAGATGTCGGAAAATGGGAAAAAGAAATTTAACAGAAAGATGCAGGACATCCTGAACGCATATGTGAAAGCTGCGAAGGCAGGCAAATCCTTCTCAGAAGTATCGGAGTTGTTCGAGAAGGATTCTTCCTGCAAAAAAGAGAACAAAGAATTCTATAATGATCTGAAGAAGCAGCTCGGTTCCGGAGACGGTTATATAACGAAAGAAGTAAAACTTGATAATTATGAAGGAAAATATGTGATCAGCGGTGTAACAGGAGTGGTCAGGGGAACGTTGTCCTATGATTATAAAGTTACTTTTAAAGAAGAAAATAAAAATGAGAGCCGGTCTGTGTCAGAAACAGGTGATGGCGTAGAAGATGCAGACGGAAGTTCGCAGATGAGCGCCGAATTTGTGTATCAGAATGGAAGTTATCAGCTGCGTTCCGTCAATCCCGGAAATATCTGGTATAAGCAGCTGCAGTAGATTTCTTCCAAAAAAGTTCTTTCAAAAAAATGCAAATAATATAGGAAAAAGCTTGCTTTTTAAGCCTGGATATGATACGATATTCGGGCGAATGGAAGTAGGCTTTTTTTTTATGCCTAAAATCGGGCAGCATCGCAAGCTGCCACGAAACACGTTAACTAAGAATATAAAGCGAGGTGGAAGTTGTGCGTACAAGAATCACATTGGAGTGTACAGAATGCAAGCAGCGTAACTACAACATGACAAAGGATAAGAAATCTCATCCGGAACGTATGGAAACCAAGAAGTACTGCAGATTCTGTAAGAAACACACATTGCACAAAGAGACAAAATAATCGCCGCAAGAAGGAGTGAATGTCGATGAGTGGTAAGAAAACTCAGAAAGAAAGCTGGTTCAAAGGTCTGAACAGAGAGTTCAAGAAGATCGTATGGCCAGACAAGATGACAGTTGCAAAAGAGACGGCAGCGGTTGTTTCTGTATCCGTGGTCCTGGGAGCGATTATCGCAGTTGTAGATTTTTTCGCCCAGTACGGAGTAGATTTATTAATTAAATAACTCAAAACGGACAAGAAAGGTGAGATTATGTCAGAGGCAAAATGGTACGTAGTTCATACCTATTCAGGGTACGAGAACAAAGTAAAAGCCAACATTGATAAGACAATCGAGAACAGACATCTTGAGGATCAGATCCTTGAAGTAAGAGTACCGCTGGAAGACGTTGTTGAGATGAAGAACGGTGTCCAGAAAGTATCTCAGAAAAAGATGTTTCCAGGCTATGTGTTGATACACATGATTATGAACGATGATACATGGTACGTTGTTCGTAATACAAGAGGTGTGACAGGATTTGTCGGACCTGGATCTAAGCCGGTGCCGCTTACAGATGCGGAGATGGCTCCTCTGGGAATCCAGAGAGAGGAAGTAGTCATGGACTACGAGGAGGGCGACACAGTCCAGGTAATCGCTGGAGCATGGGCAGATACGGTTGGTGTAATCCAGTCTATCAACATGCAGAAGCAGAGCCTTACTATTAATGTTGAGCTCTTCGGCCGCGAGACCCCGGTTGAAATTGGTTTCGCAGAAGTTAAGAAAATGTAACAGTAAGTGGGAGGGGCGTTGTATGTTCCCCGCCATCACCACAAGGAGGTAATTGAAATGGCAAAAAAAGTAGAAGGTTATATTAAATTACAGATCCCAGCCGGCAAAGCTACTCCGGCACCACCGGTTGGACCTGCTCTTGGTCAGCACGGTGTAAACATCGTTGAATTTACAAAACAGTTCAACGCTAAGACTGCAGATCAGGGAGATATGATCATCCCTGTAGTTATCACAGTTTACAATGACAGAAGTTTCAGCTTCATCACAAAGACACCACCGGCAGCAGTTCTGATCAAAAAGGCCTGCAACATCAAATCTGGTTCAGGTGTACCTAACAAAACAAAAGTTGCTACAATCACAAAAGCTCAGGTTGAGGAAATCGCTAAGACAAAGATGCCAGACCTGAATGCTGCTACAATCGAGAGCGCTATGAGCATGGTAGAAGGTACATGCCGTTCTATGGGTGTAACTGTAACAGAATAATTGATGAAGATTAATGTGGGAGGGTTATCCCGACAATACCACTAGGAGGTTTATAGAATGAAAAGAGGAAAGAAATACGTTGAAGCTGCGAAAACAATCGATAGAGGAACACTCTACGATGTAGCAGACGCAGTATCATTAGTTAAAAAGACTGCAACAGCAAAATTCGATGAGACAATTGAAGCTCATATCAGAACTGGATGTGACGGACGTCACGCTGACCAGCAGATTCGTGGAGCAGTTGTTCTGCCACACGGAACTGGTAAAAAGGTTCGTATTCTTGTATTTGCGAAAGATGCCAAAGCTGAAGAAGCTAAAGCAGCCGGAGCAGATTTCGTAGGTGGAGAAGAACTTATTCCTAAGATCCAGAATGAAAACTGGTTTGAATTCGATGTAGTAGTAGCTACACCAGACATGATGGGTGTTGTTGGACGTCTCGGACGTGTACTTGGACCTAAGGGATTAATGCCGAATCCGAAGGCTGGTACAGTAACAATGGACGTTACAAAAGCTATCCAGGAAATCAAAGCTGGTAAGATCGAGTACAGACTTGATAAGACAAACATTATCCATGTGCCAGTAGGTAAAGCAAGCTTTACTGAAGAACAGCTTACAGACAACTTCCAGACGCTTATTGATGCGATTAACAAAGTAAGACCTGCAGCAGTTAAGGGACAGTACCTTAAGAGCGTAACACTTACTTCAACAATGGGACCTGGTGTAAAAATCAACCCAATGAAGCTTGTTTAATCCGCAAGATAATAACGAATATAAGAGCCCTGTGTATGAGTGGAAACTTATACACAGGGCTTTTTGTATAATAAGCAACTACATTCCCTGTTATACAAAAAGCCTCCGGCAGAATACACATTTGCGCGAAGAAGCAGGATGTTGCAAGCGACTGCGCTCAGCGCGAGAATATGCCAGGGCACATTTTTGTTTTACCAATGTATGTAAGAGAAGCTGCCGGTGGCAGATCCTGTGTATCGTTACACGAATAGGATATATGACAAAAGATTCCTTAGTAAAAAGGTAGGAATAATAAAAAAGTAGTTGACAAATGAGAGAAAAACAACTATAGTGTAGTAAAGTAGTAAAACCGATGAACAAGAGGAGTAAGTAAAGATATTTGTTCCCAGAGAGCTGCAGGTGGTGGGATTGCAGTAATAAGAGTTTTTACCGAATGGACTTGTGAGGGCAGTTTGAAACCAGAAGATGGGAGTAGATGCTGACGGGATTCTCGCCCGTTATCAAAGAGATGTGTATGATAGTACATAAAAGAGTGGTCACAAGATATGACAAATTGGGTGGTACCGCAGAAGTGATAGAAATATATGTTTGAATTATATTTAGCTTTTGTCCCTTTAGAGGGGCAGAAGCTTTTTTTATGCCAAAGCATGCAAGAGAAGCTGCCAGTGGCAGGTTCTCTGTATATCTATGTATGCCAAAGCATGCATATTAGAATTCACTGCATGTCCATTCGCTCTTCCATACACAGGCAATTAAAACCAGAGACAGACAAAAGGAGGAACCATATTGATGTATCCAGATTGTAATGAAATCATGAAACTGGCACCGGAGTATCATATCATTCCGGTATGCAAAGAGATCTATGCAGATGTAATTACCCCGATCACACTTTTGAGAAAGATCGCAGCGGTAAGCAAAAGATACTATCTGCTGGAAAGTGTGGAAGGTGGAGAAAAATGGGGAAGATATTCATTCCTTGGATTTGATCCGATCATGCGTGTTACATGCAATTCCGATAAAGTAACGATTGAGACAGAAGAAAGAAAAGAAGTAAAAGAGACAAAGAAACCTCTTGAAGTAATCAGAGAGATCTTAAAAGAAATGAAGGCACCTAAGATCAAAGGTGTTCCGCCATTTGCGGGAGGATTTGTAGGAGATTTTGCTTATTCCATGATCGGATATGCGGAACCTGTTTTGAATATTAAAAAAGGTGATTTTAATGATTATGATCTGATGCTTTTTGACAAGGTAATTGCTTACGATCATCTGACACAGAAGATCAGTGTGATCGTTAATATGAAGACTGATCACGTAATGGAAAATTACGGTAAGGCAACAGCAAAGATACAGGAAATGATCGGACTGATCAGAAATGGTGCAATACCGGAGATGCCGGTATCTGATACAAAAGTGGAATTTACCTGCAATGTAAGTAAAGAAGAGTACTGCAAGGTAGTAGAAAAGACAAAAGAATATATAGTGAACGGAGACATTTTCCAGGCAGTTATTTCCAGACAGTTTACAAGTCCATACGAAGGAAGCCTGATCAATCCATACCGTGTGCTTCGTACGACGAATCCATCACCGTATATGGTATATATGAACATCGACGGGGAAGAGATCATGAGTACCTCGCCTGAGACGCTGGTAAGATTAAAAGATGGCAGACTTACAACATTTCCTGTGGCAGGATCAAGACCTAGAGGAAAGACGGAAGCGGAAGATAAGGCATTGGAAGAAGAACTTCTTGCAGATGAAAAGGAACTGGCAGAACACAACATGCTGGTGGATCTTGGAAGAAATGACCTTGGTAAAATATCAGCCTTTGGTTCTGTGGAAGTAACCGAATATATGATGATCCACAAATATTCAAAGATCATGCATATATGTTCACAGGTAGAAAGCAATATCGAGAAAGGCTGTGATGCACTCAGTGCTATAGAATCTGTGCTTCCTGCCGGAACATTATCCGGAGCACCTAAGATCCGGGCATGTGAGATCATCGAAGAACTGGAGACGGAGCAAAGAGGAATCTACGGAGGAGCTCTTGGATACATCGATTTTACCGGCAACATGGATACATGTATCGCAATCCGTATGGCAGTAAAGAAAGACGGTAAGGTGTATGTACAGGCCGGAGGAGGTATTGTAGCAGACAGCATTCCGGAAAATGAATACGAAGAATCTGCAAACAAAGCACTCGCGGTTATGAATGCGGTGAAAAATGCGAAGGAGGTACTGGCGTAATGGTATTACTGATTGATAATTATGATAGCTTTTCTTATAACCTGGTTCAGATGGCCGGAAGTATCAGACCGGATATAAAAGTAATACGAAATGATGCGATGACGGTGGAAGAGATTGAAAAGTTAAATCCAAGTCACATTATCCTTTCGCCGGGACCGGGATATCCAAAAGATGCAGGTGTATGTGAAGAAGTAGTAAAAAAACTTGCAGGTAAGATCCCAATCCTTGGTGTATGCCTCGGACATCAGGCAATCTGTGAAGTATATGGAGGCACGATCGCACATGCCAAAGAGCTGATGCACGGAAAACAGAGCGAAGTAGAATTAGATACGGAAAGCCAGATATTTTCCGGAATGAATAAAAAAATCAAAGCGGCCAGATATCATTCGCTGGCATTAAAAGGCGATACTCTTCCGGAAGAACTGAAGGTGATCGCACAGACAGAAGACGGAGAAGTGATGGCAGTAGAACATAATCTGTGTCCGGTATACGGAGTCCAGTTCCATCCGGAATCTATTCTGACACCGGAAGGCAGGAAGATACTTGAGAATTTCTTCAAAATAGAAATAAGATAGAAAATCGAGGATTTGAGAATAAAGATATTGCATTGATGAAGACAGAAACCGGAAAAACATCAATAAAGATAAAGGGATAAAGATATTAAAAAGAGTGACACAGATACAGGAGGCAGTAGAGCATGATAAGAGAAGCAATCGCAAAATTAATGAATAAAGAAGACCTCACATACGATGAAGCAATAGGTGTTATGGAAGAGATGATGGATGGAACCGCAACACAGGCACAGATGGGTGGATTCCTGACAGCACTTTCCATGCAGGGAGAGACAATAGAAGAAATCACAGCATTTGCAACCGTAATGAGAGAAAAAGGAGTAAAGATCACTCCGGAAAGAGAAGTCATCGATATCGTGGGAACCGGCGGGGATCAGGTTGGGACATTCAACATCTCGACAACATCCGCATTTGTCGTAGCAGCAGGTGGCGTGCCGGTTGCAAAACACGGCAACCGGAGCGTATCAAGCAAAAGCGGTGCGGCAGATGTTCTGGAAAAGCTTGGCATAAATGTAGCACTAAAAGCAGAAGAAAATGAAAAAGTATTAAAAGAAACGGGAATCTGCTTCTTCTTCGCACCAGTGTATCATTCTTCTATGAAATATGCAGCACCAGTCAGAAAAGAACTGGGAGTAAGAACGGTGTTCAATATCCTCGGACCTCTTTCAAACCCGGCTGCAGCAACAATGCAGCTTCTTGGTGTATATGATGAAAAACTCGCGGAACCGCTTGCGAAAGTATTAGCGAATCTGGGAGTAACAAGAGGTGTAGCGGTATGTGGTGCGGATGGACTGGATGAGATTACACTGACGGGAGCTACAAAGGTTTATGAGATCAGAAATGGAGAGATCACATCATACTCGATTACGCCGGAACAGTTTGGCTTAAAGAGCTGTCCTTTGGAAGAACTGATTGGGGGAACACCGGAAGAGAACGCGCAGATTACACTCGATATCCTGACAGGAAAGGAAACCGGAGCGAAAAGAGATGTGGTACTGATGAATGCCGGTATGAGTCTGTATCTTGGAATTGACGGAATCACACTGGAAGATGGAATCAAAAAGGCAAAAGAGCTGATCGAAAGCGGAAAAGCTTATGAAAAATATGAAGAATTTAAGCAGGCAACACAAAAAAACGGTGCAGGGCAGTAAGCTGTAAAATCCAGATCGACAGACAGCGTAGAAATAGATAAAAATGCATCAGTCAGAAGAAAATCAGAAAAATGGATGGGAGACAAGGATATGATATTGGATAAAATAGCAGCAGACACGAAGCTTCGGGTGAATAAAGCAAAACGGAAAATACCATTTTCGCAGATGAGAGCCATGGCATATGAAAAGGAAAAAAATACAGGATTCCCATTTGAAAAGATGTTAAAAGAGCCGGGGATGCATTATATCTGTGAGGTGAAAAAAGCCTCCCCATCCAAAGGCGTAATTGCAGAAGAGTTCCCGTATCTTGAGATTGCAAAAGAATACGAAGCAGCCGGAGCAGAAGCTATCTCGTGCTTAACAGAGCCAAAACATTTCCTCGGGAAAAACGAATATTTGCAGGAAATCGTAAAAGAAGTAACCATTCCGGTTCTGAGAAAGGACTTTACGGTCGATGAGTATATGATCTATGAAGCCAAGGTTCTGGGAGCTTCGGCGGTGCTTCTTATCTGCGCAATTCTCGACAGAGATACCATTGCCAGATATATAAAGATCTGCGATACACTTGGCTTGTCGGCACTTGTCGAAGTACATGATGAAATGGAGATGCAGGATGCGATTCAGGCCGGTGCAAGGGTGATTGGTGTTAATAACCGGAACCTGAAGGATTTTACAGTAGACATTGGAAATAGTTTAAGACTCCGGGGTCAGGCACCGGAAGACATTCTGTTTGTGGCTGAAAGCGGTATCAAGACAGCTGAAGACATCCAGGCATTGAAAAAAGCACATGTAAATGGAGTGCTGATCGGTGAGACACTGATGCGAAGCAGTGATAAAAAGAAATGCCTGCAGGAGCTGGACGCAGATGAAATATAAAAGAAGCACAAGCAATGTGTGGTGTGTACGCAGCGTTACTGGCTGTGAGGTGAACAAATGGTAATGATACATTTTCGAAAAGAGGATATAAAATGACAAGAGTTAAAATCTGTGGCTTGAAGAGGGTAGAAGATGTAGCGTATGTAAATGAATCGCTACCGGAATATGCAGGATTCGTATTTGCCGGAAGCAAGAGAAAAGTAACAGATGAACAGGCGGAAGCGCTCAGACGGATGCTGGATGAAAGAATTGTTCCGGTCGGTGTATTTGTCAATGAACCGGTGGAACACATTTTGAACCTGGTAGGAAAGAAAGTCATCCGTGTAGTCCAATTGCATGGTGATGAAGATGAGTCGTATATACAACGTCTGAGAGCAGGATTGGAAAGCAAACAAGGAACTTCTGGATATAAAGAAAATAATAAGATAAGCCGGGCTGATCCAGACAATGAAGGCCCCGGTGAAAAGAACGATGATATAGAATCTGTAAAAATAATAAAAGCAGTAAGAGTTCAAAATCAGGAACAGATATTAGAAGCAGAAAAATTATCATGCGATTATCTGCTTCTTGATACATGGCAGAAAGATGCATACGGCGGATGCGGAAAGCAGTTCGATAAATCCCTGATTCCGGAAGATATGTCAAAACCATATTTTCTGGCAGGCGGACTTGCGGCAGACAACATCCGGGAAAATATAGAGATCTGTCATCCATATGCGGTGGATGTAAGCAGCGATGTGGAGACGGACGGAAAAAAAGATCAGAAAAAAATACAGGAATTCATAGAAAGGGTTAGAGAATATGAGTAAAGGAAGATTTGGAGAATACGGAGGTCAGTATGTTCCGGAAACACTGATGAACGCGGTAAATGAAGTAGAAGATGCATATAATTATTATAAAAATGATCCACAGTTTCAGGCAGAACTGGATGATCTTCTGAAAAATTATGCAGGAAGACCTTCTTTATTATATGAAGCAAAAAAGATGACAAAAGATCTGGGAGGAGCAAAGATCTACCTGAAACGTGAAGATCTGAACCATACAGGAGCACACAAGATCAACAATGTATTAGGACAGGTTCTTCTGGCTAAGAAGATGGGAAAGACACGTGTCATTGCAGAGACCGGCGCAGGTCAGCATGGTGTTGCAACTGCAACTGCAGCCGCTCTTATGGATATGGAATGTGAGATCTACATGGGAAAAGAAGACACAGACAGACAGGCGTTAAATGTATACCGTATGGAACTGCTCGGTGCGAAAGTACATCCTGTTACAACAGGAACCATGACTTTAAAAGATGCGGTTAACGAGACCATGCGTGAATGGGCTAATCGTATGGATGATACACTGTATGTATTAGGATCAGTCATGGGACCACATCCATTTCCAACTATTGTACGTGATTTCCAGAAGGTAATCAGTAAAGAGATTAAAGAACAGATGTTAGAAAAAGAAGGAAGACTTCCAGATGCAGTTATCGCTTGCGTAGGTGGTGGAAGTAATGCGATTGGTGCATTCTATGAATTTATTCCAGATAAAGAAGTAAGACTGATCGGATGTGAAGCAGCAGGTCTTGGGGTAGATACAGAAAAACATGCGGCAACCATCGCGAAAGGAACACAGGGGATCTTCCATGGTATGAAGTCGCTATTCTGTCAGAATGAATATGGACAGATCGCACCGGTGTATTCAGTTTCAGCCGGACTGGATTATCCGGGAATCGGACCGGAACATGCAATGCTTGCAGAAACAGGACGTGCGGAATATGTACCGGTTACAGACGATGAAGCAGTGGATGCATTTGAATATTTATCAAAGACAGAAGGAATTATCCCGGCGGTGGAAAGCGCCCATGCGGTTGCCTATGCAAAGAAACTTGCACCGACACTTGGAAAAGACAAGATCATCGTGGTAAATATTTCGGGACGTGGAGATAAAGATGTGGCAGCGATTGCAAGATACAGAGGAGTTGAGATTTATGAATAAGATAAAAGACGCATTTAATAATAAGAAAGCATTTATTCCGTTTATCACAGGAGGAGATCCTTCGGTTGAGATTACAAAAGAGTTAATCCTGGCAATGCAGGAGGCAGGCGCAGATCTGATCGAGATCGGAATTCCATTTTCAGATCCGATCGCAGAAGGGCCGGTCATTCAGGAAGCAGATGAAAGAGCGCTGGCGGCAGGTTGTACAACCGATAAATTAATGGACATGGTTGAAAGTATCAAAGATCAGCTTAAAATCCCGGTGGTTTTCATGACATATATAAATCCAATCTTCGTCTATGGCACGGAGCGGTTCATGAAGCGTGCCGCAGAGTGTGGTATCTGTGGTGTGATCGTACCGGATGTCCCATATGAAGAAAAGGAAGATCTGGCGGGGGCATGTAAAAAGTATGATGTAGAGCTGGTATCGCTGATCACACCGACTTCGCATGAGAGAATCCAGATGATTGCAAAAGAAGCAGAAGGCTTCCTGTACTGTGTATCATCTCTTGGAGTTACAGGGGTGCGCAAAGAAATTACAACGAACATCGGGGAAATGATTGACAAAGTAAGAGAAGTTACAGACATTCCTTGTGCAGTTGGATTCGGAATCTCCACACCGGAGCAGGCAAAAGAGATGGCGGCATTTTCGGATGGTGCAATTGTAGGATCGGCGATTGTAAGGATTGTAGCAGAGCATGGAACGGACTGTGTGCCATATGTAAAAGAGTATGTGAAGAAGATGAAAGCGGCTGTGGCGGAAGCGTAAAAGACAGAGATAAAGCAATAAAATAATTTTAAAAGCCTGTAATGAAGGACGGTGTGTAAAAGCCGGACAGACAGGTATGCTGGAAGTAAAAGGAAAAAGCAAGAAAAAATTGAAAAAAAGGAAAAACCTCTTGACAATAACATATGTATATGATAATCTACCAAAGGACTGCCGAAGACAGTAGGTGCTTGAAAGAGCGTAAGAACACATTTTATGCGGACGCCTACCGAGGAAAGATCGATACTAAAGTATGACTTATCAACCTCTATGTCTTTGGATATAGAGGTTTTTTTTACATTTATATCTATCGGCGGTGTAAACTTACAAATCTACAAGGAGGTGCACCATTCGTGGCAAAAGTTGAATTAAAACAACCAGTTGTACAGGCTATTGCAGAGGACGTGAAAGACGCAACAAGCGTTGTCCTTGTTGACTACCGTGGACTGACTGTTGCAGAAGATACAGAGATGCGTAAACAGTTAAGAGAAGCAGGCGTTGTCTACAAAGTTTGTAAGAACACAATGATGAAGAGAGCTTTTGAAGGAACTGATTTCGCAGCATTAGATGAGCACTTAGAAGGACCAAGCGCTATCGCTATTTCTAAAGATGATGCAACAGCTCCAGCAAGAATCCTTTGCAAATTCGCAAAGAATGCAAAAGCCCTTGAATTAAAAGCAGGTGTGGTTGAAGGAACGTTATATGATGCAGACGCATTAAATGAACTTGCTAAAATTCCTTCAAGAGACGAGCTCATTTCCAAATTACTTGGAAGCTTACAGTCACCTATCACAAACCTGGCTCGCGTTCTCAATCAGATCGCAGAAAAAGGTGGAGCAGATGCTTGTGAAGCAGCTCCAGCAGCAGAGGAAGCTGCAGAGGCACCAGCAGCTGAATAAGCTGATGGCAGCATAATAATTTTATTTCAAAAAGAAAATAAGAAAAATGGAGGAAAATAAAATGGCAAAGTTAACAACAGAAGAATTTATTGAAGCTATCAAAGAGTTATCTGTATTAGAGTTAAATGATCTTGTAAAAGCTTGTGAAGAAGAATTTGGTGTATCCGCAGCAGCAGGTGTTGTAGTAGCAGCAGCTGGAGCAGAAGGTGGAGCAGCAGCAGAAGAGAAAGACGAGTTCGACGTAGAATTAGTATCTGCAGGAGCAGCTAAGGTTAAAGTTATCAAAGTTGTTCGTGAAGTAACAGGACTTGGACTGAAAGAAGCTAAAGCATTAGTTGACGAAGCTCCAAAGGTAATCAAAGAAGGCGCTTCTAAAGCTGAGGCTGAGGAAATCAAGACTAAACTTGAAGCAGAAGGTGCTGAAGTTAACCTTAAATAATTCAAGTTTGATTGAATTATCAGGGCATTCCGGTGACGGGGTGCCCTTTCGTATTATTTGGATGCTGGATGTAAGAAAGAGTTTTTGGACGCAGAGCTGCACAAAGGGCAGCTGGCAGTGCGGGCTGTGAAAAACACGAATGAAAAGCTTTTTCTTATGTCCAGCAATATTTTGGAAAAATAGTGGAAAATATTTATATATAAGCTTGACATACTTGACAAGCTTATGGTATAGTTAAAAATGCGCTATTGTGGAAAGTTATGCCATGATTTCGCAGAAAAACAACGAAATAGAGTTGTTTTTCGGAGACTCTGCAAGTTATATGGGTAATAAAACCCAGCCATAAAAATAAATGAGGAGTGAAACGTCAATATGGAGAAAAACAGAATTCGTCCTATTAAAAGTGGAAAAAGTTCACGAATGAGTTATGCCCGACAGAAAGAAGTCGTTCAGATGCCTAACTTGATCGAAGTTCAGACAGATTCTTACAAGTGGTTTCTGGATGAAGGGTTAAATGAAGTGTTCGATGACATTTCCCCAATTACAGATTACAGTGGAAAATTAAGCTTGGATTTCGTGGATTTTACTTTGTGTGAGAATGAAGTGAAATACACGATTGATGAGTGTAAAGAACGTGATGCAACATATGCTGCACCTCTGAAAGTCAAAGTAAGACTTCACAATAAAGAGACAGATGAGATCAATGAGCATGAGATCTTTATGGGAGATCTTCCACTGATGACAAGAACAGGTACCTTTGTGATCAATGGTGCGGAACGTGTAATTGTCAGCCAGTTAGTTCGTTCTCCTGGTATCTATTATGCCATTGCACATGACAAATTAGGTAAAAAACTGTATTCAGCTACCGTAATCCCGAACCGTGGTGCATGGCTGGAGTATGAGACGGATTCTAATGACGTTTTCTATGTACGTGTAGATAGAACAAGAAAGGTACCGATCACTGTGTTGATTCGTGCATTGGGAATCGGTACAAATCCAGAGATCATCGAACTCTTTGGAGAAGAGCCGAAGATCCTGGCAAGTTTTGAGAAAGATGCTGCAACGAATTATCAGGAAGGACTTCTGGAATTATATAAGAAGATCCGTCCGGGTGAACCTCTGGCAGTAGACAGTGCTGAAAGTCTGATCACAAGTATGTTCTTTGATCCGAGACGTTATGATCTTGCAAAAGTAGGACGTTACAAGTTCAATAAGAAGCTTGCGTTAAAGAACCGTATCAGTGGTCAGGTGCTGGCAGAAGATGTTGCAAGCCCAATGACAGGGGAAGTTCTGGCAGAAGCAGGAACCAAGATCACAAGAGAACTGGCTTCCGCAATCCAGAACAATGCAGTCCCATATGTATGGATCAGCGTAGAAGAGACAGAACGACCGATCAAGGTACTTTCAAATATGATGGTTGACCTTGATGCTGTTGTTGATGTGGATCCGGAAGAAGTAGGGGTTACAGAGCAGGTATATTATCCTGTGCTTGCTGGAATTCTGGAAGAGACAGCCGGAGACATTGATGAATTAAAGGATGCGATCAAGAGAGATATTCACGATCTGATTCCAAAGCATATCACAAAAGAAGATATCTTAGCTTCTATTAACTATAATATGCATCTGGAATATGGCATCGGAACAGATGATGATATCGACCACCTGGGTAATAGACGTATCCGTTCTGTAGGAGAGCTGCTTCAGAATCAGTACAGAATCGGTCTTTCCCGTCTGGAAAGAGTGGTTCGTGAAAGAATGACAACACAGGATATGGAGGGCATTTCTCCACAGTCCCTGATCAATATCAAGCCTGTAACAGCAGCAGTGAAAGAATTCTTCGGATCTTCCCAGCTGTCACAGTTCATGGATCAGAACAATCCGCTTGGTGAGCTGACTCATAAGAGACGTCTTTCAGCGTTAGGACCTGGTGGTCTGTCAAGAGACCGTGCAGGATTCGAGGTACGAGATGTACACTATTCTCACTACGGAAGAATGTGTCCGGTAGAGACACCTGAAGGACCGAACATCGGTCTGATCAACTCTCTTGCAAGTTATGCAAGAATTAATGAGTATGGATTTATCGAGGCTCCATACCGTAAGATCAACCATGATGATCCGACTAACCCGGTAGTTACAGATGAAGTTGTATACATGACAGCGGATGAAGAAGATAATTATCATGTAGCACAGGCGAACGAGCAGTTAGATGAAGAAGGACATTTTGTACGTAAAAATGTATCTGGTCGTTACCGTGAAGAGACGCAGGAATATGAAAGAAGAATGTTCGATTATATGGACGTATCTCCTAAGATGGTATTCTCTGTGGCTACAGCTTTAATCCCATTCCTTCAGAATGATGATGCGAACCGTGCCCTGATGGGATCAAACATGCAGCGTCAGGCAGTACCGCTCCTGTTTACCGAGGCTCCGGCAGTAGGAACAGGTATGGAAGAAAAAGCTGCCGTTGACTCTGGTGTATGTGTGGTCGCTGAAGAAGGCGGTACAGTAGAACGTTCTACTTCTACAGAGATTACAGTTCGTCAGGATGACGGAAAACTGAAAAAATATAAATTAACAAAATTCCAGAGAAGTAACCAGAGCAACTGTTATAACCAGAGACCAATCGTCTTCAAAGGAGACAGAGTCGAAAAAGGCGAGGTTATTGCAGATGGACCATCTACATCTAATGGTGAACTTGGACTTGGAAAGAACCCGCTGATCGGATTCATGACATGGGAAGGTTACAACTACGAGGATGCTGTTCTGCTCAGTGAAAGACTGGTGCAGGATGATGTATATACTTCTATTCATATTGAAGAATATGAAGCAGAAGCACGTGATACAAAGCTTGGACCAGAAGAGATCACACGCGACATTCCAGGTGTTGGTGATGATGCACTGAAGAATCTGGATGAAAGAGGAATCATCCGTGTCGGAGCAGAAGTCCGTGCCGGAGATATCCTGGTAGGTAAGGTTACTCCTAAGGGAGAGACAGAGCTTACAGCTGAAGAAAGACTGCTTCGTGCGATCTTCGGTGAGAAAGCCCGTGAAGTAAGAGATACTTCTCTTAAAGTACCTCACGGAGAATATGGTATTGTAGTGGATGCAAAGGTATTTACAAGAGAGAATGGTGATGAGATGTCACCTGGAGTAAACCAGTCAGTCCGTATCTATATTGCACAGAAGAGAAAAATCTCTGTCGGTGACAAGATGGCCGGACGTCATGGTAACAAGGGTGTTGTTTCCCGTGTACTTCCGGTTGAAGACATGCCATTCCTGCCGAATGGACGTCCACTGGATATCGTGTTGAATCCACTGGGTGTACCATCACGTATGAACATCGGTCAGGTCCTGGAGATTCACCTGTCCCTGGCTGCAAAAGCACTTGGATTCAACATCGCAACTCCTGTATTTGACGGAGCGAACGAGATTGATATTATGGATACTCTTGATCTGGCAAATGATTATGTCAACTTAAGCTGGGAAGAGTTTGAAGCAAAACATAAAGAAGAACTTCTTCCGGAAGTACTGCAGTATCTGTCAGACAACAGAGAACACAGAAAACTCTGGAAAGGTGTTCCGCTTTCAAGAGATGGTAAGGTCCGCCTGCGTGACGGACGTACGGGTGAGTACTTCGACAGCCCGGTAACCATCGGACACATGCATTACCTGAAACTGCACCACCTGGTAGACGACAAGATCCATGCACGTTCTACAGGTCCTTACTCACTGGTTACACAGCAGCCATTAGGAGGAAAGGCTCAGTTCGGTGGACAGCGTTTCGGAGAAATGGAGGTATGGGCACTGGAGGCTTATGGTGCATCATACACACTGCAGGAAATCCTGACTGTGAAGTCAGATGATGTCATCGGACGTGTGAAGACTTACGAAGCAATCATCAAGGGTGAGAATATTCCTGAACCGGGAATTCCGGAATCCTTCAAGGTATTGCTCAAAGAGTTACAGTCACTCGGACTGGACGTACGTGTCTTACGTGATGACAATACAGAAGTGGAGATTATGGAGACTTCCGATATGGGAGAGACAGATTTCCGTTCTCTGATCGAGGGAGACAGAAGATATCGTAATGATGATGACGAAGACTTTGGTAAACACGGATACAGCAAACAGGAATTCCAGGGTGAAGAGCTGGTTGATGTAGAAGAAGAACCAGAATCAGACGATGATTTCGATATGAATTTTGAAGAAAATGATGACTATGATTTCGGCGATTCATCTGATGATGAATAGGAAGGGGTCCAAAGTATGCCAGAAAATAATAAGGAACAAACTTATCAGCCAATGACTTTTGATGCGATCAAGATCGGTTTGGCATCACCTGAAAAGATTCTGGAATGGTCAAAAGGAGAAGTTACCAAACCAGAGACCATCAACTATAGAACTTTAAAACCTGAAAAAGACGGACTGTTCTGCGAAAAGATTTTCGGACCAAGCAAGGACTGGGAATGCCATTGTGGAAAGTACAAAAAGATCCGCTATAAAGGTGTGGTCTGCGACCGTTGTGGTGTTGAAGTAACAAAAGCAAGTGTACGTCGTGAGCGCATGGGCCATATTGCCCTTGCTGCTCCGGTATCGCACATCTGGTACTTCAAGGGAATTCCAAGCCGTATGGGACTGATTCTTGATCTGTCCCCGAGAACATTGGAAAAAGTACTGTATTTCGCTTCTTATATCGTACTGGATAAAGGTGAGTCAGATCTGATGTATAAACAGGTATTATCAGAGGCTGAATATCAGGAAGCAAGAGAAAAATGGGGAAGCACATTCCGTGTAGGAATGGGTGCAGAATCCATCAAAGAACTTCTTGAGAACATTGATCTTGAGAAAGAATATACAGAATTGACAGAAGGCTTGAAAGGTGCAACCGGACAGAAACGAGCAAGAATCGTAAAACGTCTGGAAGTAGTAGAAGCTTTCCGTGAGTCTGGAAACAAGCCAGAATGGATGATCATGACAAATATCCCGGTTATCCCACCGGATCTTCGTCCAATGGTACAGCTGGATGGTGGACGTTTTGCGACATCTGACCTGAATGATCTGTACAGAAGAATCATCAACAGAAATAACCGTCTGAGACGTCTTCTTGAATTAGGCGCACCGGACATTATTGTTAGAAATGAAAAGAGAATGCTTCAGGAAGCTGTAGATGCCCTGATTGACAATGGCCGCCGTGGACGTCCGGTAACAGGACCTGGTAACCGTGCACTGAAATCTCTTTCCGATATGCTGAAAGGTAAGTCCGGACGTTTCCGTCAGAACTTGCTTGGTAAGCGTGTTGACTATTCCGGACGTTCCGTTATCGTTGTAGGACCGGAACTTAAGATCTACCAGTGTGGTCTGCCGAAAGAAATGGCAATCGAGCTGTTCAAACCATTTGTTATGAAAGAACTGGTTCAGAACGGAACAGCACACAATATTAAAAATGCTAAGAAGATGGTAGAAAGACTTCAGCCGGAAGTATGGGATGTTCTGGAAGAAGTAATCAAAGAGCATCCGGTTATGCTGAACCGTGCCCCTACACTGCACAGACTTGGTATTCAGGCATTTGAACCGATTCTTGTAGAAGGTAAGGCTATCAAGCTTCATCCACTGGTTTGTACAGCGTTCAACGCCGATTTCGACGGAGACCAGATGGCTGTCCATCTTCCACTTTCCGTAGAAGCACAGGCAGAGTGCCGTTTCTTACTTCTGTCACCGAACAACTTACTGAAGCCGTCTGATGGTGGTCCGGTAGCCGTTCCTTCACAGGATATGGTACTTGGTATCTATTATCTGACTCAGGAGCGTCCCGGTGCCAAGGGAGAAGGCATGATCTTCAAGAGCTTCAACGAAGCACTTCTTGCTTATGAAAATGCTGCCGTAACACTTCATTCACGTGTAAAAGTACGTGTATCCAAGAAGATGGCAGATGGAACAGTGAAGACAGGAACGGTAGAATCTACAGTAGGACGTTTCATGTTTAATGAGATCATTCCACAGGATCTGGGATTTGTAGACCGTGACGTAGAAGGAAATGAATTGCTTTTGGAAGTTGATTTCCATGTAGGAAAGAAACAGCTGAAACAGATTCTTGAAAAAGTTATCAATACACATGGAGCTACTGCGACAGCAGAAGTACTCGACCATGTAAAGGCTATGGGTTACAAGCTTTCAACAAGAGCTGCCATGACCGTATCCATTTCTGACATGACGGTACCTCCGCAGAAACCGGAGATGATCAAAAATGCACAGGATACTGTAGATAAGATTACAAAGAACTTCAAACGTGGTCTCATTACAGAAGAAGAAAGATATAAAGAAGTTGTAGAGACATGGAAAGCAACTGACGATGCCCTTACAAAGGCGCTGCTTGACGGTCTTGATAAATATAACAACATTTTCATGATGGCAGATTCCGGAGCCCGTGGATCTGACAAACAGATCAAACAGCTTGCAGGTATGCGTGGTCTGATGGCCGATACAACAGGTCATACGATCGAGCTGCCAATTAAATCAAACTTCCGTGAAGGTCTTGATGTACTGGAATACTTCATGTCTGCACATGGAGCTCGAAAAGGTATGTCCGATACAGCTCTTCGTACAGCCGATTCAGGATATCTGACAAGACGTCTGGTAGACGTATCACAGGAACTGATCATTCACGAAGTAGACTGTGCAAAACCGGGAGCACCGATTCCTGGAATGTATGTAAAAGCATTCATGGATGGAAACGAAGTGATCGAAAGTCTGCAGGATCGTATCACAGGACGTTATATCTGTGAGAACATCGTAGATAAAGATGGTAACATCCTTGTAAAGGCAAATCACATGGTAACACCGAAACGTGCAGAGCTGATCTGTAAAAAGGGTGTTGACGAGAAGGGCGAGCCGCTGACACAGATTAAGATCCGTACAATCCTTACATGCCGTTCACATAGTGGTGTATGTGCAAAATGTTACGGATCCAACATGGCAACAGGTGAGCCGGTACAGGTTGGAGAAGCTGTCGGAATCATCGCCGCACAGTCAATCGGAGAACCTGGTACACAGCTTACTATGAGAACATTCCATAGTGGTGGTGTAGCCGGTGGAGATATCACACAGGGTCTTCCTCGTGTCGAGGAGCTTTTCGAGGCAAGAAAGCCTAAGGGACTTGCAATTATCACAGAAATCGCAGGAACTGCTAACTTAAATGACACGAAGAAGAAACGTGAGATCATTGTGACAAATAAAGAAACAGGTGAATCCAAAGCATATCTGATCCCTTATGGATCACGTATCAAGGTGGCTGACGGCGCAGAACTGGAAGCCGGTGATGAACTGACAGAAGGTAGTGTAAATCCACACGATATTCTGAGAATCAAAGGACTTCGTGCTGTACAGGATTACATGATCCAGGAAGTTCAGAGAGTATATCGTCTGCAGGGTGTAGAAATCAACGATAAGCATATCGAGGTTATCGTTCGTCAGATGCTGAAGAAGATACGTATCGAAGAGTCCGGAGACACAGAATTCCTCCCGGGAACAAATGTTGACAGACTTGAGTTTGAGGATGTAAATGAAGCTTTGGAAGCAGAAGGTAAAGAACCTGCAACAGGTGAGCAGATCATCATGGGTATTACAAAAGCTTCCCTTGCTACGAATTCATTCCTGTCTGCCGCTTCCTTCCAGGAGACAACAAAAGTCCTGACCGAAGCTGCTATTAAGGGTAAGGTTGATCCGCTGGTAGGTCTGAAAGAGAATGTTATCATTGGTAAACATATTCCTGCCGGAACAGGTATGAGAAAGTATCGTGACATCAAGTTGAACACAGAGATGGCAATGGAAGACGAACTGGATTTTGAGGACGATTTTGATTTTGAATTCAAAGATGCAGATGAGATGAATCAGGAGATTACTCTTGATGAAGGAACAGAAGATGCAGTAGAAGATATTGCAGAAGAAACAGTTGCTGTATCTGAAGATGAAGAATAAAATATAAGTCAAATAAAAAGAAAGTGTTCACACTGAAAAGTGTGGACATTTTCTTTTTTAGTGAAAAATAAGATGATATCGCTAATGTTTACTGTTATTTGTATATATAAATTGACTTTTATATTCAAAAAGTTTATAATAATTGTCAGTGAGAATCGGCGAAAATAGTAACAGATTCTGTCAACATTTTAAGAAAGGTTGGGGTTCTATTATGGATCAAGGTAAACTTACAAGAATATTAAAATCAATGGAGGAGCATGAGGTTCCGCAGATGATCGTTTCTGACCCGGTTGCGATCTTCTATCTGACAGGCAAGTGGATTTTTCCGGGAGAAAGACTTCTGGCATTGTATCTGAATGTGAATGGAAATCATAAAATGGTAATCAACAAATTATTTCCACAGGAATCAGATCTTGGCGTAGATATTATCTATTATGATGACATTGAAGACGGAGTAGAGATCTTAAGCAAGTATGTAGATAAAGATAAGACAATGGGAATTGATAAAACATGGCCGTCAAAATTCCTTATTCGTCTGCAGGAGTTAGGCGGAGGAAGTAAATTTGTAAATGGATCTCCGATCATCGATTATATCCGTATGGTAAAAGATGAGAAAGAAAAAGATCTTATGAGAAAATCTTCTAAGTTAAATGATATTGCTATGGAAAAGATCATTCCATGGGTAGCAAAAGGATTAACTGAGAAAGAATTAAATGCAAAAATGCGTGAAATTTACAAAGAAATCGGATGTGAAGATGTATCGTTCGATCCAATTACAGCATACGGACATGGCGCTGCAGATCCACATCATGTAACAGATGATTCCAAAGGAAAACGCGGAGATTGTGTAATTCTTGATATCGGTGGATTTAAAGATAACTATGCATCGGATATGACAAGAACTGTATTTATCGGTGAAGTATCTGACCGTGCAAAAGAAATTTATGATATCGTAGTTGAAGCAAACAGAAGAGGTATCGAAGCTGCCAAACCGGGAAATAGAATGTGCGACGTTGACCTTGCTGCAAGAAATTACATCGAGGAAAAAGGATTTGGCGAGTATTTCACACACAGAACAGGACATTCTATCGGACTGGAAGATCACGAATTTGGTGATGTATCATCTGTTAATACTGACATCATCAAGGTTGGACAGTGCTTCTCAGTAGAGCCGGGAATCTATCTCCCGGATGAGAACATCGGTGTTCGTATCGAAGACCTTGTAATCATCACAGAAGATGGATGTGAAGTTCTGAATGACTTTACAAAAGACCTGATCGTTGTACCGGAAGAGTAAAATATCAGAATACATATTTCGCACAGAAATGGAGAAAATGCAGATGACAAGAGATCAGGCGTATGAAATCTTAACAAAATACATGAAAGGTGAGAATTATATTACACATTCTCTGGCAGTTGAGGCTATTATGAAGGGATTGGCCAAACGTCTTGCGCCGGACGAGGTGGAATATTGGGGAATTGCAGGATTGCTGCATGATCTGGATGAAGAGCAATGTGACTGGGAGCATGACTTAAGTGTACACGGACCGACATCGGTAGAAATCTTAAAAAAAGAAGGGATTGATGATCCTGTATTATTTGGAGCGATCTGTGCACATAATCCGAAAAGTGGCGTGAAAGCGAAAACAAAAATCCAATATGCACTTTTGGCGGCAGATCCAATGAGTGGTTTCTTAAAAGCGGTTGCGCAGATTTACCCGGATAAAAAGATTGCAAGTGTAAAAAGAAAGTCTGTTATAAAACGTTTTAATGAAGCACGATTTGCGAAAGGTGCCAATCGTGATTACATGGAAAGTATTGAATTTACAGGGCTGATGCTGGAGGACCTGATTGATATCGGATTGGAAGAAATGTGTGCGATCTCTGATGAATTAGGATTATAACAAAGTATAAAATGGTGTTGTAAGAAATATAGATCTTACAACACCATTTATAATATATCATTAATTATTCATAACGCTCATCGATGACACGTTTTGTCTTCTTTTCGCTTCGAGGTAATAATCCGATTTCAACAACTTTAACTAACGGTGTAAAGCCTATGCGGCTTTTGACGGTAGCTGCGATTCGTTTGGCAAGATCAAGGAAGTCAACCGTTCCATTTGTTTCAACATAGATTCGCATGGTGTCTTTTCCGTCAAGATGAGAAATGCGGATCTGATATTCACTGGATACTTCAGAAAATCCTTTTAAGATTTCCTCAATCTGAGCTGGGAACACATTTACACCCTTGATCTTCATCATATCATCAGTACGTCCCATAATAGTATCGAGCCGTGGGAATCTGCTTCCGCAAGGACATTCTCCCGGAATGATGCGGGAAAGATCATGTGTGCGGTAGCGGATAAGAGGTGCTCCTTCTTTGACTAGGGTGGTAATGACGATTTCTCCGAGTTCTCCGTCCGGAAGTACTTCACCGGTTACAGGGTCGATGATCTCAATGTAAATATAATCATCCCAGTAGTGCATACCACAGTCATGGGAACAGCTGATTCCGATTCCGGGTCCATAGATTTCCGTCAGGCCATAGATATCATAGAGTTCAATTCCAAGTTCTTCCGTGATACGCCGGCGCATTTTTTCACCCCAGCGTTCAGAACCAATGATTCCTTTCTTCAGATGGATCTTGTCTTTGATTCCTCTTTTTTGGATTTCTTCTGCAAGAAGCAGGGCGTAAGAAGAAGTAGAACCGAGAACGGTTGTCTTCATATCCATCATCATCTGAAGCTGTTTGTCGGTGTTTCCGGGTCCCATAGGAATAACCATGCTTCCTAATCTTTCGGCACCTGCCTGAAATCCGATTCCGGCAGTCCAGAGTCCGTATCCGGGTGTGATCTGGATACGGTCCAGATTTGTAAGACCGGCCAATTCATAGCAGCGTTGAAACATGATTGCCCAGTCGTCTACATCTTTCTGAGTATATGGAATGATGACCGGCAGTCCGGTGGTACCGGAAGAAGAGTGGATTCGGACAATCTTTTCTTCCGGTGCGGTCATCAGACCAAGAGGATAAGCATTTCTTAAATCATTTTTCTCAGAAAACGGAAGCTTTTGAAAATCTTCCGCTGACTGTATACTGGTAACACCGGCTTCTTCTAATTTCTTTCCATAGAAACTTTCCGCTTTCAGGAGCGCCTGTATCTGATTATTTACCTGTGCGATTTGTGTCTCTGTAATCTGCATATGTCGTGTTCCTGCCTTTCTTTGTTATATGTTATAGTTTAATGCCCGGAGATTCATTTCATGGAATTTCTCGGGAAGTGTATATTTCATAATGTCTTCAATTTCAGAGATTGTAAAGTCCAGTACTCCAGTCCGTATGGCTGCGCCAAGAAGCACCATGTTCAGTACTTTGGAAGAACCAATGTCTGCACATGCCTGATCTGCATTTACAAGAGTCAGATTAGGAACAGCCGCTTTTAGATATTCAAGCATCTGAGGTGCATCATAATCTGATCCGCTTAAGGTAGCAGTAACTGGTTTAACAGCTCGGGTGCTGACAACAATATGTCCGTGGTCTTTGAGATAGGGAAGCATACGGACTGTCTCACCTGGTTCGAAGCCGATGATCAGGTCGGCAGTTCCTGTTTCGATCATTGGCGAATAGAGATTATCACCCATACGAAGATGACTGAATACACTACCACCACGCTGAGCCATACCGATGGTCTCGGCACTCATGACAGGAATATCTTTACTCATAGCTGCTGCGGCAAGAAGTTTGGAAGCGAGGACGGTTCCCTGACCGCCGACGCCGCACAGGACAATGTTTTTTTGATTATTCATGTTTTTTACCTCCTATAATAGCAGCTGCAGGGCATACCTGACTGCATAATCCGCAGCCGGTACACATCGTATCATCAATGCAGACATTACCGTTGTCAAGTACAATGGCAGGGCATCCAAGTTCACGGATACATTTTTTACATCCGATACATTTTTCGGCATCTATATGAAGAGAAAACTCCGGCTTGGTGATGGCTATACATGGTGATTTGAATATAATAGCTTTTACACCTGTCTTATCAGCCATTTCCCGGACACATGCAACAGATGAGTTCAAATCCAGCGGATTTACAGTCTTAACATCTGTAACGCCGATTCCGCGGAGGACTTGTTCGATATTAATCTTTTGCACGATCTCCCCCATCACTGTGCGGCCGGTTCCAGGGTGTGGCTGATGTCCGGTCATGGCTGTGGTAGAGTTATCCAGAACGATCAGTATCATATTCGCCTGATTGTACACGGCATTGACAACACCTGTGATCGCAGAGGCGAAGAAGGTCGAGTCTCCGACAAACGCAAAGCATGTGGTGTCAGGTTCCACTTTTTCGATACCTTGTGCGATATTCAATCCGGCACCCATACACAGACAGGTATCAACCATATCGAGAGGAAGGGCATTTCCGAGCGTATAACATCCGATATCCCCGCAGAAAACGGTTTTCTTTCCTTTCATAGCTTTTTTTACGGCGTAGAAAGAAGCTCTGTGAGGACATCCGGCGCAAAGTACCGGCGGGCGGACCGGCAGTGCCGGCGGTTCCGGAAAATCAGTGGTGACAGGGGAGGTAAGACCAAGAAATGTGTTAATATAGGTAGTTATAGTGTCACGGGTGTTCTCTCCGGCACAGGCAGTATGACCACTGAGTTTTCCGTTAATTCTGGTTGGAAGATGATATTTTCCGCATATATAGATCAGCTCACGTTCGATGACCGGATCAAGTTCTTCCAGGCAGAGAACTTCATCAAGTCCAGAAAGGAAATCTACTGCTAATTTTTCCGGAAATGGATGAGGCGTGGCAATTTTTAAAGTCTTTACCATACCGGTCTTTTTTAATGTTTCCATCGTGTAGGTATAGCTGATTCCTCCGGTGGCGATTCCTTTTTTTGAATCCTTGAAAGCATCGCAGGATGGATGAATCGTATTTTTCTCATAAGAAGAAAAGATATCGGATAATTCCTGGTTACGTGCTTCGATTTTTTTGTGATTCATGAAAGATAATCTAGGAAAGATAACCCAGCGTTTGGAATCTTTGATAAAACCTTCCGGTTGGTGGTGGGTATATTCTGTCTCATCTTTTACCATGATAGACGCGTAGCCATGACAGACACGTGTGGTTGGACGTAAGAATACCGGAGTACCGTATTTTTCTGAATATTCAAAAGCTTCCTGGATCATCTCATAAGCTTCCTGTGCCGAAGATGGGTCAAAGCAAGGCAACTTGGAAAATCTGGAAAAATGTCTGGTATCCTGCTCTGTCTGAGAAGAAATCGGACCCGGATCATCTGCTACGAGAATGACCATTCCGCCTTTGATCCCGACGTACTCGAGACTCATCAGCGGATCGGAAGCAACATTTAATCCGACCTGCTTCATGGTTACCATGGATCTTGCACCGGCATAAGAAGCTCCGGCAGCCAGTTCCATGGCCGCTTTTTCGTTCACGGACCATTCCACATACACATCATCCGGCCGGTGTTTTGCTATAGTTTCCAGAACTTCCGTAGAAGGGGTTCCGGGATAACCGGCTACGACATTAACTCCGGCAGCAACTGCACCGAGGGCAATTGCTGCATTTCCCATTAAAAATTCTTTATGCATAATCATATCACCTCTAATTGTACGAATTCGTTATTTAAATAGTATAATATGTCTGATAAAGAAATGCAATCTTTTGGTAACGTGATAAAGTGGAATAAAGCAAGGGAAACGAAGAATGTCTTTTCGGGAATACAAGGATATGATAGAATAACACTACCAGATAGATTGTGACAGGTATCAGAAAATAAAAAGAGGTATACAATGATGAAGAAATATGATTATTTAGTAGTCGGGTCAGGATTATACGGGGCAGTGTTTGCCCGTGAAGCGAAAAAAGCGGGAAAATCAGTGCTAGTAATCGATAAACGTCCGAATATTGCGGGAAATGTATATACAGAGGATGTAGAAAAAATTCATGTACATAAGTATGGTGCACATATTTTTCATACAAATAATAAGAAAGTATGGAATTATATCACGCAGTTTGCGGAGTTTAACAGATTTACGAATTCACCGGTAGCGAATTATAAGGGTGAGTTATATTCACTTCCTTTTAATATGTATACATTTAACAAGATGTGGGGAGTGGTGACACCGGAAGAAGCAGAGGCGAAGATAGAAGAGCAGAGAAAGGAAATTACGGGAGAGCCAAGGAATCTGGAAGAACAGGCAGTTTCACTGGTTGGAAGAGATATCTATGAGAAATTGATCAAGGGTTATACAGAGAAGCAGTGGGGACGTGACTGCACAGAACTTCCGGCATTTATTATCAAGAGACTTCCGGTGCGTCTGACATTCGACAATAATTATTTCAATGCAATGTATCAGGGAATTCCTGTGGGAGGGTACACGAAGATGGTAGAGAATCTTCTGGATGGCATAGAGATCTGTCTGAACACAGAATATCTGGAGCATAAAGAGGAATTAGATGCGCTGGCAGAAAAAGTAGTTTATACAGGACCGATCGATGCTTATTTTGAATATAAACTCGGAACGTTGGAGTACCGCTCTGTAAGATTTGAGACGGAACTTTTAGACAAGCCGAATTTCCAGGGGAATGCAGCTGTAAACTATACAGACAGAGAGACCCCTTGGACACGTATCATCGAGCATAAGTGGTTTGAATTTGGAAAGGATTCAGAAGGAAATGATATTCCAAAGACTGTGATCAGCCGGGAATACAGCTCTGAATGGAAATTGGGTGACGAACCATATTATCCGGTCAATGATGAAAAAAATGGAGCATTGTACGCAGAATACAAAAAATTAGCGGAAAAAGAAGAGAAAGTGATCTTCGGAGGCCGTCTCGGGGAATATAAATATTATGATATGGATGCTGTCATAGCATCAGCGTTAGAACTCTGTGAAAAGGAACTTGGAATTATAACCGGGTAATAATGAAAAAAGTATGCATAGAAGCAATTGTCTTTGCACATATGCATACTTTTTTGCCATTTTTGCTTGAACTTGAGTCTAATACCAACTATAATGGGGGCAGTTGCTTTATGAAAGATAGACGATATATTATTTTAGGAGAATAGATATGGGAAGATATTTCGGAACAGATGGTTTCCGTGGCGAAGCCAATAATAACTTAACAGCAGATCATGCGTACAAGATCGGAAGATTTCTCGGATGGTACTATGGAGAAATAAAACGTCAGAATGGTGATGATACACCGGCACGTATTGTAATTGGAAAGGATACGAGACGTTCCAGCTACATGTTCGAATATACATTGGTAGGTGGGCTTGTTGCATCGGGAGCAGATGCTTACCTGCTTCATGTTACAACAACACCATCTGTTGCTTATGTGGCAAGAACGGATGAATTTGATTGCGGGATCATGATCTCTGCAAGTCATAATCCGTATTATGACAACGGAATCAAACTGATCAACGGTAATGGCGAGAAGATGGATGAGGGAACGATCGCACTGGTAGAAGACTATCTGGATGGCAAACTGGAAGTATTTGGGGAAAAGTATGAGGAGATTCCATTTGCACATACATCTAAGATCGGACGTACGGTAGACTATGTATCAGGAAGAAATCGTTACATCGGATATCTGATTTCACTTGGACTTTATTCTTTCAAGGGTGTGAAAGTCGGACTGGATTGTGCGAACGGAAGTTCATGGAATCTGGCAAAGTCTGTATTTGATGCACTTGGAGCCAAGACATATGTGATCAATGCAGAGCCGGACGGAACGAATATCAATAACAATGCAGGATCTACGCACATCGGCGGCCTGCAGAAATTTGTTGCCGAGAATGGTCTGGATGTTGGATTTGCATATGACGGAGATGCTGACAGATGTCTCTGTGTAGATGAAAAAGGGAATCTGATAGATGGAGATGCGATTCTTTATATTTATGGAAAATATATGAAAGAACGTGGCAAACTGGAAAACAATACGGTTGTTACAACAGTTATGTCTAATTTTGGATTATACAAAGCATTCGATGAGGCAGGGATTGATTATGCAAAGACTGCAGTCGGAGACAAATATGTATACGAATATATGACAAACAATGGATGCATTCTCGGAGGGGAACAGTCCGGTCATATTATTTTCTCAAAATATGCTTCCACAGGAGACGGTATCCTTACCAGTCTTAAGATGATGGAAGTTATGATGGCAAGAAAGAAGAAAATGAGTGAACTCATGGAAGGGCTTCATATTTATCCACAGGTTCTGGAGAATGTACGTGTGACAGATAAGAAAGCAGCGCAGGACGATGCGGATGTACAGAGCGCGGTACGGGCAGTAACAGAAGCCCTTGGAGATACCGGACGCATCCTCGTGCGTGAATCCGGAACAGAACCACTTCTCAGAGTTATGGTAGAAGCAGAGACAGAAGAGATCTGTAAAAAATATGTAGATCAGGTTGTAGATGTAGTTAAGAAAAAAGGATATGTGATCGGCTAAAGCAGCGGACCTGAGGCAGAGATAAGATACATAAATACCAGAAATGGAATAGATTATATTAAGAATAATACAGGGAGAAAAATCGAATTATGTGTGGAATTGTAGGATTTACAGGTGAACACCAGGCAGCACCGATCCTGTTGGATGGTTTGTCAAAACTGGAATATCGTGGTTACGACTCGGCAGGAATTGCTGTACGTGACGGCAGTGCAGATGCAGAGATCATTAAGGCAAAAGGCAGACTGAAAGTTCTGGCTGAGAAGACGAATGATGGTGAATCCGTAAAAGGAACCTGCGGTATCGGTCATACAAGATGGGCAACACATGGAGAACCATCTGAGAATAATGCACATCCTCATGCAAGTGATGATGGAAATGTTGTGGCTGTTCATAATGGTATTATTGAAAACTATCAGGAATTAAAGGATAAACTTGTCCGTAAAGGGTATACATTCTATTCTGAGACAGACACGGAAGTAGCAGTAAAACTGATCGATTATTATTATAAAAAATATGAGGGGACTCCGGTAGATGCGATCAATCATGCGCTGGTACGGATCAGAGGCTCCTACGCACTGGCAATTATGTTCAGGGATTATCCGGAAGAAATCTATGTAGCAAGAAAGGACAGTCCGATGATCCTTGGAGTTGCGAACGGAGAATCCTATATTGGTTCCGATGTTCCTGCAATTCTGAAATATACGAGAGATGTATACTATATCGGTAACCAGGAGATGGCACGTGTCCGTAAAGGTGAGATTACATTCTATAACCTGGATGGAGAAGAGATTGAAAAAGAATTAAAGACGGTTGAATGGGACGCAGAGGCAGCAGAAAAATCAGGATATGAACATTTCATGATCAAGGAAATACATGAGCAGCCAAAGGCAGTTTCAGATACACTGAATTCTGTTATAAAAGACGGAATGATTGATCTTTCAGAGGTCGGACTTTCGGAAGAAGAGATCAAAGAGATCAGCCAGATTTATATCGTGGCATGTGGATCGGCATATCATGTCGGAGTGGCAGCACAGTATGTCATGGAAGATCTGGCAAGAATTCCGGTACGTGTAGAACTTGCATCAGAATTCCGCTATCGTAATCCGATTCTTGATCCGAAAGGACTGGTAGTCATTATCAGCCAGTCAGGAGAGACCGCAGACAGTCTGGCAGCACTTAGAGAATCAAAGAAACAGGGAGTAAAGACACTTGGTATCGTGAATGTAATCGGTTCTTCTATTGCCAGAGAGGCAGACAATGTATACTATACACTGGCAGGACCGGAGATTGCAGTTGCGACAACAAAAGCATACAGCACACAGTTGATCGCAGCTTATACACTTGCAATTCAGTTTGCAAAGATCAGAGGACAGATTACAGAAGAACAGTATGCCGGATATATTGAAGAACTTCAGAGCATTCCGGAGAAAATTCAAAGAATTATCGAGGATAAAGAGAGACTTCAGTGGTTTGCATCCAAACAGGTGAATGCGAAAGACATTTTCTTTATCGGTCGTGGAATTGATTATGCGATTTCCCTTGAGGGAAGCCTTAAGATGAAAGAAATCAGCTATATTCATTCGGAGGCATATGCAGCAGGAGAATTGAAGCACGGAACGATTTCCCTGATTGAAGAGGGTACACTGGTTATCGGAGTACTGACACAGCCGGAATTATATGAAAAGACACTGAGCAACATGGTAGAGTGTAAGAGCCGTGGCGCATATCTGATGGGACTTACAACATTTGGACATTATAATATTGAAGAAAACGCAGATTTTTCTGTATACATTCCAAAGACAGACCCTCATTTTGCAACCTCACTTGCAGTTATTCCGCTTCAGTTACTTGGATATTATGTATCAGTAGCAAAAGGTCTGGATGTAGATAAACCGAGAAACCTTGCAAAGAGTGTAACAGTAGAATAGAAATGAACAGGGTGGGATATGGCATGATAAACAGTCATGGTATATCCCGCTTTTTTGTGCTATACTGATTTTAACTGTAAAAAAGACAAATAAACAAAGGAGAAAGAGAATTATGAAAACAGCATTAGTCATCATGGCTGCAGGAATGGGTTCGCGTTTTGGCGGCGGAATTAAGCAACTGGAACCGGTAGGCCCAAATGGGGAGATTATTATGGATTATTCCATTCATGATGCAATAGAGGCCGGATTTAATAAAGTAGTATTCATCATTCGTAAGGATATCAGAGATGCATTTCATGATGCGATCGGAAAAAGAATTGAAGGAATTTGTAATGAACTGAACATAGAATTTGCTTATGCATATCAGGAGTTGGATGATCTTCCGAAAGGAATTGAAAAGCCGGCCAAGAGAAGCAAGCCGTGGGGAACAGGACAGGCGGTACTGGTATGTAAAGATATTATCAAAGAGCCATTCGTAGTTATTAATGCAGATGACTATTATGGAAAAGAAGCATTTGTAAAGATTCATGAGTTCCTTGTGGAAAATTATACACCGGAAAAATCAAAAGAACTTTGCATGGCCGGATTCATTCTCGGCAATACTTTAAGTGATAATGGAACTGTTACAAGAGGAATTTGTGCAGTAGATGAGAATGATTATCTGACAGATGTCGTAGAAACTTATGAAATCAAAAAGACATCAGACGGAGCAGAATCTCAGGGAAATAGAATTGATGTAAATTCACATGTATCGATGAATATGTGGGGACTGACACCGGAGTTTGTAGGACTTCTGGAAGAAGGATTTGTAGAATTCTTTGAGAATATCAAAGGGGATGAAGCAAAAGAACTGAAAGGTGAATATTTGCTCCCGATCTATATTGATGAACTTCTGAAAAAGGGAAAAGTAAGTGTCAGACTTCTGGAGACACAGGACAAATGGTTTGGCGTAACTTATAAAGAAGACAAACCGGTTGTAGTAGAGTCGTTTGCAAAACTGATTGCAGACGGTGTATATCAGAAAGATCTGTTTGCAGATCTTAAGGCGTAATATCCGGGATATAACCGCAGGTATGATATCAAAAGCATGTGAATGAACAGGAAGAAAAAGTCAGGAAAGAATATGACGGGAAACAGGAGAAAGAGAAATAAGGCCGGAATCATCTGGCTGTTTCTTATGCTGATCTGGCTGATGGTGATTTTTTCATTTTCAGCAAAAAAAGCAGATGAATCGACGGTAATGAGCCACTCCGTCGGAAAGTTGATTGGAAATATCGTGATTCCGGAGTACAGATCCTGGCCGGAAGATAAGCAGGAACAGTTTGCGGAAAAGATAGATTTTCCGGTACGCAAATGTGCGCATGCGTCGGAATACGCAGTCCTTGGTGTGTTGATGCTGGGGACTGCGTACTCTTTTGCGGAAGATCAGGGAAAAAAGAACAGATTATTATGCTGGTGTGCAGGTACGGCATACGCAGCAACAGATGAATTCCATCAACTATTCGTGCCCGGACGCAGCTGTCAGTTCAGGGATGTCTGTATTGACAGCGCAGGCATACTGACAGGTATCGTGCTGTTTAGCCTGATAAAGCATCAGATCGCGAAATATAATGAAAAGAAAAAAGTGGCAAAAAACGTGAAAAATCAAGGGAAATCCCTTGACAAGAATCATGATTCGTAATAAACTAAACAAGCGTGCATGGGAACGTTTTGTTTTGATGTACGACTATTCACAAGATGAATAAGCAACTTATTATAATCGTAGGAGGTGAAAGAAATGCCAACATTTAACCAGTTAGTAAAAAAAGGACGTCAGACATCTGTAAAGAAGTCTACAGCACCAGCACTTCAGAAAGGATACAACTCTTTAAAGAAGAGAAGTACGAATACTTCTGCACCACAGAAGAGAGGTGTTTGTACAGCTGTTAAGACTGCTACACCTAAGAAACCTAACTCAGCTCTTAGAAAGATCGCCAGAGTACGTCTGTCTAACGGGATCGAAGTAACAAGCTATATCCCGGGAGAAGGACACAACCTTCAGGAGCATAGTGTTGTTCTGATCCGTGGAGGAAGAGTAAAAGACCTTCCAGGTACAAGATATCATATCGTAAGAGGAACACTTGATACAGCAGGTGTTGCTAAGAGAAGACAGGCTCGTTCTAAATACGGTGCTAAGAGACCAAAAGATGCTAAGAAATAAATCTATTGCATAGACAACAGATAAGATTTCAAACCAATTAAAAATGTAATCACAAACAGAACTATGATTATGTAAGTTGCAAGGTATATATATGTATGCCCTATGCACTACACAGTATCATTAGAAAGACACATGTGAGTACCGATGAATTAAATTAAGATGTTTAAGGAGGGAAGGACCGTGCCACGTAAAGGACATACTCAGAAAAGAGACGTATTAGCGGATCCAGTATACAACAATAAAGTGGTAACCAAGCTTGTCAACAACATTATGCTTGATGGTAAGAAGGGTGTTGCACAGAAAATCGTATACGGAGCGTTTGAAAGAGTTGAAGCAAAAGCCGAAAAGCCAGCTATCGAAGTATTTGAAGAGGCTATGAATAACATCATGCCAGTACTTGAGGTAAAGGCTAGACGTATCGGAGGAGCTAACTACCAGGTACCGATCGAGGTTAGACCTGAGAGAAGACAGACTCTTGCACTTCGTTGGCTGACAGTATACTCTCGTGCTAGAGGAGAGAAAACAATGGAAGAAAGACTGGCTAACGAAATCCTGGATGCAGCAAACAATACAGGTGCATCTGTAAAGAAGAAAGAAGACATGCACAAGATGGCAGAAGCAAACAAAGCATTTGCTCATTATCGTTTCTAATTATAGGAGGAAAAAATCTTGGCTGGAAGAGAATATCCATTAGAGAGAACAAGAAATATCGGTATTATGGCGCATATCGATGCTGGTAAGACAACTCTTACCGAGCGTATCCTGTACTATACCGGTGTTAACTATAAGATTGGAGATACTCACGAAGGTACTGCTACCATGGACTGGATGGAACAGGAGCAGGAAAGAGGTATCACAATCACTTCTGCGGCTACAACATGCCACTGGACACTCGAAGAGTTCACAAAACCTAAAAAGGGAGCTCTTGAGCACCGTATCAATATCATTGATACTCCGGGACACGTTGACTTTACTGTAGAGGTTGAGCGTTCACTCCGTGTACTGGACGGCGCTGTCGGCGTCTTCTGTGCTAAGGGTGGTGTTGAGCCTCAGTCAGAAAACGTATGGCGTCAGGCTGACACATACAATGTACCAAGAATGGCATTCATCAATAAGATGGATATCCTGGGTGCTGATTTCTACAATGCAGTAGACCAGATTAAGACCAGACTTGGAAAGAACGCTATTTGTCTTCAGTTACCAATCGGTAAAGAAGATGACTTCAAGGGAATCATTGACCTGATGGAAATGAAAGCTTACATCTACAACGATGATAAGGGAGATGACATTTCTGTTACAGATATCCCGGAAGATATGGCAGATGATGCAGAACTTTACCATACAGAAATGGTAGAGAAGATCTGCGATCTTGATGATGATCTGATGATGCAGTATCTGGAAGGTGAAGAACCATCTGTTGAAGATATGAAGAAAGCACTCAGAAAAGCAACATGCGAGTGTACAGCAGTTCCTGTTTGCTGTGGTTCAGCTTACAGAAACAAAGGTGTACAGAAACTTCTTGATGCAATCCTTGAGTACATGCCTGCACCAACAGATATCCCGCCAATCGATGGTGTGGATGAGGATGGTAATGAGGTTGTAAGACATTCTTCAGATGAAGAGCCGTTCTCAGCACTTGCATTCAAGATTATGACAGACCCATTCGTAGGTAAACTGGCATACTTCAGAGTTTACTCTGGTACAATGAACTCAGGTTCTTATGTACTGAATGCTACAAAGAATAAAAAAGAGCGTGTTGGACGTATCCTTCAGATGCATGCCAACAAACGTGAAGAGCTTGATAAAGTATATTCAGGTGATATCGCAGCCGCTATCGGATTTAAATTCACTACAACAGGTGATACAATCTGTGACGAGCAGCATCCTGTAATTCTGGAATCAATGGAATTCCCAGAACCAGTTATCGAGCTTGCTATCGAGCCTAAGACAAAAGCTTCCCAGGGTAAACTTGGTGAATCTCTTGCAAAACTGGCTGAAGAAGACCCTACATTCCGTGCTCATACTGATCAGGAGACTGGACAGACAATCATCGCCGGAATGGGAGAACTTCATCTTGAAATCATCGTAGACAGACTTCTTCGTGAGTTCAAGGTAGAAGCTAATGTAGGTGCTCCTCAGGTTGCTTACAAAGAAGCATTTACAAAACCAGTTGATGTCGACAGCAAATATGCAAAACAGTCAGGTGGACGTGGACAGTACGGACACTGTAAAGTTAAATTCGAGCCAATGGATGTTAACGGTGAGGAAACATTCAAATTCGAATCTTCTGTAGTTGGTGGAGCTATTCCGAAGGAATACATCCCAGCTGTAGGTGAAGGTATCGAAGAGGCTATGCAGTCTGGTATCCTTGGAGGATTCCCGGTTGTTGGTCTTAAGGCTAACGTATATGACGGTTCTTACCATGAAGTCGATTCAAGTGAAATGGCTTTCCATATTGCAGGTTCTCTTGCATTTAAGGACGCTATGAAGAAGGCATCTCCGGTTCTTCTTGAGCCTATCATGAGAGTTGAAGTTACTATGCCGGAAGAGTACATGGGTGATGTTATTGGAGACATTAACTCACGTCGTGGACGTATCGAAGGTATGGATGACCTCGGTGGTGGAAAGATCGTTCGTGGATTCGTTCCATTGTCAGAAATGTTTGGATACTCTACAGACTTACGTTCCAGAACACAGGGACGTGGTAACTACTCAATGTTCTTCGAGAAATACGAGCCAGTACCGAAGTCTGTACAGGAGAAGATTTTATCCAGCAAAAATGACTAATTATTTATAAAATGCTTGAAAAAGTGCTACATTTGAAATATAATCAAATGTAGCCGAGCAAACGAACAATTTGTTAATATGCCATATGGCACTAAATTAAGGAGGATATTCAAAATGGCTAAAGCTAAATTTGAAAGAACAAAACCGCATTGTAATATCGGTACTATCGGTCACGTTGACCACGGTAAAACAACTCTTACAGCTGCTATCACAAAGACACTTGCAGCAAGAGTTGAAGGAAACGCTGCTGTAGATTTCGAAAATATCGACAAAGCTCCAGAAGAAAGAGAACGTGGAATCACAATCTCTACAGCTCACGTTGAGTATGAGACAGAGAAACGTCACTATGCACACGTTGACTGCCCAGGACATGCTGACTACGTAAAGAACATGATCACAGGAGCTGCTCAGATGGACGGAGCTATCCTTGTTGTAGCTGCTACTGATGGTGTTATGGCTCAGACAAGAGAGCACATCCTGCTTTCTCGTCAGGTAGGTGTTCCTTACATCG